>Ga0105095_10002280_pt1 | contig 10303 bp, 7 predicted proteins | sample PPLLak2March2015_2_FD_79180 | JGI IMG/M metagenome (GOLD analysis project Ga0105095, IMG submission 79180) | Freshwater sediment microbial communities from Prairie Pothole Lake near Jamestown, North Dakota, USA - PPLs Lake P8 Core (3) Depth... | ecosystem: Environmental > Aquatic > Freshwater >... | reverse complement strand
ATTATACGTATTTCTTTCCTGTACCAGCAGTGCGAATACTGGTAATGGTCATAATCACCCCAGAAATGCATATACCTGAAAAGAAATCCTTCAATCTTTTGATTATCAAGGTATTCTTCACATTTTTGTTTGATCAGCGGAAGATATTTCTCATGGATTACTTCGTCAGACTGCAGGTAAAAAAGCCAGTCACCTGAACAATGATTTTTAGCAATATCTGTCTGATGGGCATGCTCCATTCCCCGCGGATATTTTTCAATATCCCAGACAGTATCAATTATTCTGACCTTATTGCTTTTTATGCTGAGGATCTCTTCCCTTGAATTATCATCCTTATCACAATCGCCAAGTGCAACGACAAATTCATCAACAATCGGAAGAATTGAAAGAATAGCCTGTTTAATGGGATAATATAATTTCCCTGCATTCTTGGCCATCGTAAAACCACTGATCTTCATTGGTATATTTGAGTTTATTTTTTGTCCATTTATTCGCTGTCCCAGGCCTGAATAATTTGTGTTAATCAGAACATCTGAAGGCTATGATACTTTTTATAATACCCGTTCATTGCCAGCAGCTGGCTATGATTGCCAATTTCCGCTATTTGTCCCTCATCCAGAACCAGTATCTCATCCGAATGTTTGACCGTGCTTAGCCGGTGTGCTATGACTATAGAGGTTCGGTTCTTCATCAGGTTGATTATCGCTTCCTGTACTAACCTCTCAGACTCAGTATCCAGTGAAGAGGTTGCTTCATCGAGGATTAAAACAGGCGGATTTTTCAGTAATGCCCTGGCAATACTGATGCGCTGGCGTTGTCCCCCGGACATTTTACTCCCGGCATCACCTACATTTGTCTGATATCCATCTTTGGTCTCCATTATAAAATCATGTGCATTGGCTATCATGGCAGCCTGTATTACGTCTTCTTCCCGGGGATTATCCAGTCCGAATGCAATATTATTATAAAATGTATCATTGAACAGAATTGATTGCTGGCTGACAATTCCAAGCAAATTCCTGAGATCTGATATTTTGTATTCCCTGATATCCCTGCCATCCAGGTATATTGCGCCTTTCTGGGGATCAATAAACCTTGGCAGCAGGTCTACCATAGTGGATTTCCCCGATCCCGATCTTCCTACAATTGCAATAGTTTTTCCCTTTTCAATTGTCAGGTTAATATCCTTCAAAACTATTTCTGTGTCGTAGGTGAAATAAATATTTCTGTATTCTATGGCTGATTCAAACTTATTGATTCTTACGGGTGAGGGATTATCTTTTATGGTTACTTCTTCTATCAGAATGTTATCGATCCTGTCGTAGGCTGCCATCCCTTTCTGGATATTATAATAACCGGTTGAAAATGCCTTGGCCGGAGTAATAATCTGTGAAAATATTATCAGATAGGCAATGAATTTTTCGGATGTCAGGAGCGATGTCTCGTTCAATACGATTTTTCCGCCTACAAACATTAATATCATCATTACTACTGTTCCGAGAAATTCACTCAGGGGAGATGCGAGGAACTTGCGGCGTTGAACTTTTTTAATAATCCGGGTATAAGTATTATTTGATTTCTCAAATGCAGTGGTCACCTTCTTTTCTGCATTAAATGCTTTTATTATTCTTATACCGGAAAGTGTTTCCTCAAGAACCGACATAAGAGTACCCAGCTGTTGCTGCAGTCTCATGGATTGTTTCCTGAGATTTTTACCGATCCGGCCTATGATCAACGCGCTAACAGGTAATAAAATTATTGCAAATAGCGTAAGCTGGTAACTCAGAATAAACATAGATATCAGGAAAATAATTATTGTGATTGGATCGCGAAATGCCATCTCAAGCGAACTCATCACTGATGATTCTATTTCATTCACATCCATACCCACCCTTGACATAATATCACCTTTCCTTGAATCGGAGAAATATGACATAGGCAGTCGCAAAATCTTGTTATATACCCTCTTCCTGATATCTCTGACTACGCCTGTCCGTGCAGATGTAACAGTATAGTTGGCCAGGAAGCCGAAACCAGTTTTAAATAATGCCATTACAACCACGAATATGCTTACCAGCAGAAGCGCTGTACTAGGTCCGTGGTTTTCAATAACCTGGCTGATATAATAATTAAAATTGTGCTGTAACACCTCTGTTTTAATGGCAAAAGGCATAAGTTCAGCGACCTTTTCCTGCTTATCGAAGAGGATCCTGAGAAAAGGAATAACCATCATAAAGGAGAAAAGAGCGAAGAAAGCTGAAAGTATATTAAAAAGTACATTCAGTAAAGCTGATACCCAATAAGGCTTGATATAGCTGACAATCTTAAGAAAGGTTCTCATTAGGGCAATTCAGGGTTAGGACCTCAGGTTCCTGATCCCGGTATAATTTTCCGGGGTTATCCGTTTCAGCTCTTCAATGACCTGTTTATCTATTTTTAACGTTTCAATAAACCTGTGTAGTATTTCACGGGTGACATTTTTGTTTGTACGCGTGAGTTCCTTTAGTGCTTCATAGGGATCGGGGTAACCTTCTCTACGTAGTATGGTTTGGATTGCTTCCGCAATTATTGCCCAGTTATTATTAAGGTCAGAGGAAATTTCTGATTGATTGACAACGAGCTTGTTGAGTCCTTTCAGTAAAGATTTAATCGCCAGGACTGTATGTGCAAGCGGTACTCCTGTATTCCTTAAAACAGTTGAATCAGTAAGGTCTCTCTGCAGGCGTGATATCGGCAACTTTGCAGCCATGAATGCAAAAAGTGCATTTGCCACTCCAAGATTCCCTTCAGAATTTTCAAAATCGATAGGATTTACTTTATGTGGCATTGCCGATGAACTTACCTCACCTTTAACTATCTTCTGTTTAAAATAATCCATTGAAATATAAGCCCAGATATCCCGTGACAGGTCAATCAGGATAGTATTTATCCTTTCAAGGTTTTGGAAAAGCGCGGCAAGATCATCATAATGGTCGATCTGTGTTGTGATCCTGTTCCTTTTCAGGCCGATGATTTCATTTACAAAATGATCCGCGAAACCTGCCCAGTCAATTTCCGGAAATGCTACATGATGAGCATTGAAATTTCCGGTTACACCTCCGAATTTTGCTGAGTAGGGAATACTTCTGAGTTGTTCAGTCTGATTCTTCAGTCTTTCCACATAAACCATAAATTCCTTGCCAAGCCTTGTGGGAGTTGCCGGCTGTCCATGAGTATGAGCCAGCATTGGTATATCGGCCCATTCACCTGCAAGGGATTCAATTTTGCCAGTTATCTCTTGCAGAAGCGGATAATAAACCTCCTTCATTGCATCTCTTATGGAGGATGGTATTGCGGTATTGTTTACATCCTGTGAAGTTAATCCGAAATGAACGAATTCCCTGAATTTTCCAATTCCCAGAGCATCAAATTTCTTCTTTATGAAATACTCAACTGCCTTTACATCATGATTTGTCGTCTTTTCAATCTTTTTTATCTCCTCTGCATCTTCCATAGCAAACTTGTTATAGATGTCACGTATAAGGTCAAATTTTGAACTGTCGACAGAAACCAGCTGAGGCAGAGGTATATTACATAATGAAATAAAATATTCAATTTCTATCTTAACCCGGTACCTGATCAGGCTGTATTCTGAAAAGTACCGGTCCAGGTCTTCCACTTTCGTCCTGTATCGGCCGTCAACAGGAGAAATAGCATTTAATTCACTGAATTTCATATAATAGATTTACAAAACGGATAACAAAGTTAACAGTTTTTTCCTTTCTGATGCCAATTGATCTTTTTTGTAACTTGCACCCTGTACCTTGTACCCTGTACTTCTTAACTAATTTTCATCAACAATGAATAAAAACACTCATCGATGGTTCTTGATCCTGACAGCGATTTTTAGTCTCTCTTTCATCTCAGCAGGTAATCTGAATAATGGGGATGACCCTGATTCTGATAAAATTATTATATATAAGTATGAGATGACAGAACAGATTGCACCTGCAATATGGCGGATCACACAGAGGTGTTTTGAGGAGGCAAAAAAAATGGGTGCTGATTATATATTGATCCATATGAACACCTATGGCGGTTTGCTGGATGCTGCTGATTCCATCCGGACCATGATCCTGAACAGTCCGATCCCGGTGCTCGTTTTTATCGACAACAATGCTGCCTCAGCAGGTGCACTTATTGCAATTGCCTGTGACAGCATCTATATGCGTCCGGGCGGAAGTATCGGTGCAGCAACTGTCGTAGACCAGACCGGGAAGCCTGTTCCTGACAAATATCAGTCATTCATGCGTTCAACTATGAGGGCCACTGCTGAAGCTCATGGTAAAGACACTATCATTCAGGGGAATGATACCATCCTGCAATGGCACCGGGATCCAAAGATAGCTGAAGCAATGGTCGATCCGTCAATTTATATTGAGGGTATTGTTGATACAGGCAAGGTTCTTACACTGACAACTGAAGAAGCGATCCGTTATGGATTCTGTGAAGGGGAAGCCGCCAGTATTAAGGAAGTTATGGAAATTGCCGGGATTGACAATTATGAAATAAAAGAATATAAACTGACCGCCCTGGACAAGATTGTAGGTTTCTTATTGAATCCTGTTGTGAGCGGATTGCTTATAATGCTTATCGTCGGGGGAATATATTTTGAGTTGCAGTCTCCGGGAATTGGATTCCCTCTTGCTGCAGCAATTACAGCAGCTGTTCTTTATTTTGCACCTCATTATCTTGAAGGACTGGTGCAAAACTGGGAAATAATCATCTTTGTTGCAGGCTTAATACTTATTGCAGTGGAGATTTTTGCCATACCCGGATTCGGGGTTGCGGGGATTTCCGGGATAGTGCTTGTCGTCGGAGGACTGACCCTTGCCATGGTGGATAATATTGTCTTCGACTTTAATTTCTCTCTTGCATTTGCGGCAATAGTAAAATCATTTTTCATCGTGGCCGTATCGATGTTTCTGGGCTTAATTCTCTCCCTCTGGCTCGGGGGCAAGCTATTTACGGCAAAAAAGGCATTTGGAGGCCTTGCGCTCAACCGCGACATGAAATCAGAAGAGGGCTTTATCGGCGTGGAAAGCAAGCCCAAAGAATTGATTGGCAGAACGGGTGTTGCAGATTCAGTCCTCAGGCCATCCGGCAAAGTGATCATTGATAACGAGATCTATGACGCAAAAGCAGAATACGGCTTTATCAGTAAAGGAGAAAAAGTTAAAGTTATACGATATGAGACAGGGCAGATCTATGTGGTAAAAGTGGAAGACTGAACCAGTATCCTAAGGTAAATGAAATTGATGCAGATAAATCTTTACATTCAGATAACACTATATTTATTTCTTTGCCTCCCGCAAAATATATTCTCTCAGCCAGTATGGGATACCAGTATGGTTGAGAAAGCAAATACGGCGAAAAATGCAAGATATCTTAAAGAGGCTGAGAAACAGGTCATTTTTTATACAAACCTGGCAAGAGCTGATGGAAAACTTTTTGCAGAATCATACATGACATGGTACTTGGAATCAAACGGCCTGAAGCCTGATTCCTTTACTTTATCACTTATTAAAGAACTTGAATACATCCAGGGACTTCCCATGCTTCAACCTGATCTGGATCTATACGAAATCGCCCGCAATCATGCTATTAAGTCAGGCAAATCAGGGCAACAGGGCCACCAGGGATTCCAAAAACGTTTCAGGCATGTCAGTAAAGCGTATTTCACTTATGGAGAAAATTGTTATTATGGGCGGGATAATCCATTGATAATTGTTATCGGGCTTCTGATAGATACAGGGGTAAATGATCTGGGTCACCGACGGAATATGCTTGATCCGGGCTTTAATTCTGTCGGAGTTTCAATTATGCCGCATAAAACATTTAGCTATAACTGTGTAATAGACTTTGGGAGGAAATAGCAACCTCAGATCATACCTTTGGAAGCCCGGCTTTATAGATCTCTCCCGGCAGATCGATAGAAGCCTTTTGAAAATCAGTAAATCCTGAATCCACAGCTTTTCTGAAAAACTCTGCTGCCTTTTGAAATTGCCCGGACCTCGAATAATATAAAGCACTGAAATAGTAAACATCGGGATTGGAAGGATCCACTGTGCGATAAATTGCTATTAATCTGGCAGCTTTCGGAAGATCATTATCTTTAATTGCAGTATTGCAGAAACTGTACGCGGCAATGCTGATAAAGCTTTTAACTCTCCTATAAGCAGAAAGAAGATATTGATCGGACTCTTCCTGCAATTCCTGGTCAAGCCTCCTTATCTCATTTCGCCACCAGAGGGTATCCTTTAGATTAAGAGCTGAAATATATCCCTGTTGCAAGCGCATCTCAAGGTTCATTGCACTGTTCTTTTTCTCAAGTTTATCCTTATATGCAGGTGATTCTTTGCACAGTTCCATTTGCTTTTCCATTGATCTTGTGCTGACCAGTCCTGACATGAAGGCTATTCCTTTCTCATATTCTCTGCAAGCCAGCAGCATTTCCTGACCTGCCATAAACCTTCCGGCATTTTCATGAATCATTTCCTGATAAGACTTAATTACAGGATCATTACTCCTGTCTTTATTCCTGCGGCAATCATCAAGCTCAAACCATAATAGCGCTTCATCCATGATATGCCGTTCAGGCCATTCATGTTTTCCCTGGAATTCCATGACAAAAGACCGAATGCCGGATAATTTCAGGTTTTCTCTGGAATTATAGATCTCAATATAATTGAAATCCTGATCACCTGCCACGAACAGCATGGGGATATTATTCTTTGGAGGATCCGGCTTGTTAAAGATAAATCCTGCGCCAATTGAAATAACAGCTTTAATATCCTGATTTATCTGGCTTAAGATCTGGGCAAACCTTCCCCCTCCTGAAAAGCCGGCAGAATATATCCGGCTTCTGTCGATGGGGTACCTGTTTAAAACATCATTTGAAAGGGTTGTGAAAGCATTTTCTATTTTTTCGTAACCGTTCCGTATTACATTTGAACCTGCAACTATGTAACCGAAATCTGTCACAGCACCAATTAATGACCTGACAGCCAGTTTGCCGTCGCCGTGGGGATCAAAGGCTATGATAAGAGGCAGTCTTTTCAGAGAATCGATATCCGGGGGCATAGCCACCCAGTATGACTGGGAGGTGTCGGTAATGCATTTCTGAAGACTTATGATGACTGCACTATCCGGGATATTCTCATTGTATATTATTTCCTTCTGTCCTCGGCCACAACTCAATATTAGTATCAGAATTAATACAGATAAACCTGTCTCAAACTTCACCTTAATTTTTATTTAGTAATTAAGCTAATTTTAGGGAAAAAGGGCTAGAAGAAATGACTAAAATTTAAAATTTGAAATGACTAAAATTAAACTAAATGATTAAATTGCTATATGGTTAAAACGATTAAATGCTAAGTTTACATAAAACTATAACAATTTAACAGTTTAACAATTTAACCATTTAAAAGTATATTCATTTTCGAAATTAATACTAACAAATTTCAAGAAATCAGGATCACAATAAATAATTTCAAAGTTATGGATAAACGAGTCGCATTAATAACAGGTGCCACCTCAGGCATTGGAAAAGAAACTGCGATTGAGCTTGCCCGGCAGGGAATGAAAGTCATATTCAGTAACCGTAATGAAGAAAAGGGCAGGGCTGTAATGGAAGAAATTATTCAGTCAGCAGGCAATAAAGATGTTTATTGCTATTACTGTGATCTTGCATCCTTTAATTCAATCCGTGAATTTGCCTCGCAGGTCAAAAAGAATCATGAAAAGCTGGATATTCTTATTAATAACGCCGGGATCTGGATGAACAAGAAATTGATAACTGTCGACGGCATTGAATATACATTTGCGGTCAATCATCTGGCTCCATTCCTTCTCACCAGTCTTCTTTTGGATATGATTCCCAAATCCAAAGGAGGCAGGATCATTAATGTTTCTTCCGGAATACATTATATGGGTTGGCTGGATCTTTCAGATCCTGAATTTAAGAATGCGGCTTTTAATGCAAAAAAAGCATACACCCAGTCAAAGCTGGCAAATGTTCTTTTTACAAGGGAACTCGCTGCCAGAATTAAGGAAAATGAAATAAATGTAAATTGTCTTGCTCCCGGCTGGGTAAATACAGGTCTCTTCAGGCATTCCAATCCAATAGTAAAATTATCTGCAAGGCTATGGGCTCTGACACCTTTACAGGGAGCACAAACCACAATTTTTTTAGCCACCTCAGATGAGGTTCAGAATATAACCGGGGAATATTTTGAAAAGAAGCAGGTGAAAAAATCTGCAAAAAAATCTTATGACAAGGAATTAATGATAAAACTCTGGGAACTGAGTGAGATTTATGTAAAGGATTATTTAGCGCCAATTTAGCAAGTCTATAATTAAATTCTACTATGAGAAAACAAAGATCACATACAAAGGTTGTTGCTACTCTGGGTCCGGCCTCAGCGAATGAGGGAATACTGTCAAAAATGTTTGAAGAAGGAATAGATGTATGCAGGCTTAATTTTTCGCACGGGAGTCATGAGGATCACCTGAAATCAATACAGCTTATTAATGAGCTTAACAAAAAGTACTCCTCCAATGTTGCAATCCTGGCTGACCTTCAGGGCCCCAAGCTAAGGATCGGTGAAGTGGAAAATAACGCAGTGCAGCTTGTGGATGGTGAGGAGCTGCTATTCGTAAACACTCCATGTGTCGGTAACAAAGAAAGGGTTTACATGAGTTATGAAAGGCTTGCCAGTGATGTAAAGGTTGGAGAAAAGATACTCGTAGATGATGGAAAAATAATGCTTCAGGTCCTCGACACAAATGGTAAAGACCAGGTCAGGTTAAAAATTGTGAATGGAGGTATCCTTTCCTCAAAAAAGGGGGTAAATCTTCCAAATACGAGTGTTTCCCTCCCAAGTCTTACAGAAAAAGATAAAAAAGATGCTTCCTTCGCACTTGAACATGAAGTTGACTGGATCGCTCTTTCGTTTGTAAGATCAGTAAATGATATCCTTGAGATAAAAGAGCTGATCAAAAAAAGCAGGAAGCCGGCGGCACGTGTTATCGCGAAAATTGAAAAACCCGAAGCACTTAATGAGATCGACCAGATCATTGATATGACAGATGGTATAATGGTAGCGCGGGGCGACCTTGGCGTTGAAGTGCCATTCGATCAGGTCCCCCTGATCCAGAAAGACATTGTCAAAAAATGCATAATCAGGGCAAAACCTGTAATTGTTGCAACCCAGATGATGGAAAGCATGATCACTAATTTCCGTCCGACACGTGCTGAGGCAAATGACGTGGCCAACGCAGTTATGGACGGAGCGGATGCTTTGATGCTGAGCGGCGAAACTTCAACAGGAAAGTACCCTGTTGGAGTTGTAAATAGTATGCAGAGAATTATTGACTGGACTGAGAAAGGATATTATTTTTATAAGCAGAATCCGCCAAGGGAGTTTTCACGGACTTTTCTTCCCGACTCTATATGTTTCAATGCCTGCAATATGGCTGAACAATCAAAAGCCCGTGCTATTATTACCTTTACACATTCAGGCTATACTGCTTTTCAGATTGCCAGCCACCGGCCGAAAGCTGAAATATTTGCTTTTACTGATAATGAAAGGATACTCAGAAAGCTTTCACTTGTCTGGGGAGTAAGGTCCTTTTATTCAAAAGTGTTTGATAATATTGATGATTATATAACCCACTCCATTGATCAACTCCTGAAACAGAAGTTGATCAATGAAGAGGATGTTGTTGTTCATGTCGGCAGTACCCCCATACTTGAAATGGGAAGGACCAACATGATCAAGCTGAGCTATGTCTAGGATTTAAGGATAATCAGATTCATAAGATTAGCAGATTAACAGATTAACAGATTATAAGATTTAATATACCATTAAACAATTATTTCTTAATCTTATAATCTTATAATCTGTTAATCTTAGAATCCTGGAATCTTGGAATCTTATTTTACGTAGAAATCCAGCATCTTCTTCTCTTCAATGTATCCCTCAAGATGATCTCCAATCTTAACAGGACCAACACCTGAAGGGGTACCGGTAAATAACAGGTCACCTGTTTTTAAGGTTATAAACTGAGATATATAAGAGATCAGCTCTTCAACCGGGAAGATCATATCTTTTGTGCTGGCCTGCTGGACAGTTGTTCCATTGAGGTCAAGATGAAATTGAATATTATTAATATCAAGGAATTCTTTTTTAGACATGAACCTGCTCAGGGGTGCAGAATTATCAAAAGCTTTGGCCATTTCCCATGGCAAACCTTCCTT
>Ga0105095_10002279_pt1 | contig 10305 bp, 9 predicted proteins | sample PPLLak2March2015_2_FD_79180 | JGI IMG/M metagenome (GOLD analysis project Ga0105095, IMG submission 79180) | Freshwater sediment microbial communities from Prairie Pothole Lake near Jamestown, North Dakota, USA - PPLs Lake P8 Core (3) Depth... | ecosystem: Environmental > Aquatic > Freshwater >... | reverse complement strand
TTTGCGGAAAGCAAGAAGTTGCTGTTGTTGAAGTAGTTGATGTAGAAGAGAACAGTGAATCGGCACGAGGCACCAGGCACCAGACATGAGGCACGGGGCACTAGGCATTTGGCGGTAGGAGGGAAGCGTCCCCGCTCCTAGTGCCTCTTGCCCGGTGCCCAATGCCTCCTTCAATTCGGCCCGATCCCCCCTCCTCGTGCCCGGCGCCGATTGCCTCATCCCATTCGGCCCGATCCCCCCTTCTGGTGCCTAATACCCATTGCCTCATGCCTATCTTCACGCAGGCCGCCCCTTGGACACAAACCGGTTCCCCTTTATATAGAACCTCCACTTCTGGGCTCTCCCCGTAGTGATTCCCACCCGCGATGAGGACCCGATCTGCTCAGCCCGGAGCGGTGGATCTCTTCGCTCGATCCATATATCGCCGGCGCAAAGGTCAGTGCCGTTCTGTTCCCGGCCGATGCCAAATGCCTGGCAGAGCTTTGCCGGACCGTTGCACAGTGGTTCGGGGTTCGCAGGGTCCTTCCCACGGCGGCGCGCGAGTGACGAGATTCCTTCCGCCGGCTCCAGTGCGCGCAGGAGGACGGCGCGGCCGATGCCTTCCTTCTCCGTTACAACGTTGCTGCAGAAGTGCATTCCGTAGGTGAAGTAGACGTAGAGGTGTCCGCCCGGCGAAAACATGACCTCGTTTCGGGCGGTGCGGCCGCGGTACGCGTGACTTGCGGGGTCCAGCTCCCCCAGATACGCTTCAACTTCGACAATCCGTCCTGCTAACCGGCCCCCGGCGGTGTCGTGGACCAGATACATCCCAAGAAGTTTCCGGGCGACGTTGAGGGTCGGTTGGAGGTAGAACGAGCGGGAGAGTTTTTGACCGGGCATGATGAGTGTCGATCGACTCCAGTCGCACCCGCCCCTTCCCGTCGAAAGAGAAGAGGCAAGGGTGGTGGAGAAGATCAGCAAAGGGGAAAGGGGGTGAACTCCTTCCCGGTTTAGAGAAACGTGTAGCTCAGACCCAGCGCAAGCACTTCTTTGACCTGCGTGCGGGGGCTGATGGCACGTTCGTTGAGAAGCTGCACATTGAGCATCACAGTAATCAGGCTGCTGACCTTTGCCGCGAGCGTGTTGTCGCTCCGAACGATCACCTCATCCAGTTTCGTGAACGTGCTGAACATTTCCAGCTTTGATCCAAAGGAGACATTCTCGTCAATCTGCCAGGCAAGCTCTGTGACCGACTCGAGGCCGCCGTTCACTCGGGTTTTTTCAATTTCCAAGGTCTCGATGTTGTCGGCATAGCCCGGGAAGTTGGATGTGAGAATCTCGCGGAGTCCGACACCGAACCGTGTCTTGAGTTCGGGAATCGGTTGGTAGACCGCCCCCACGCTCTGTGTCAGATATGCAGGATCAAAGAACTGGGAAACGGCTGTTTCATGGCCGCTGCCATCGTACTTGAACCCTTTGGCGAACTGCGTCTTGAGTGTGGCGGCGGCGTACGGATTCACCTTTTCGGCCAGCTTGTACGTGAGCATGGTTTCGAGATCGATCCGGTCATCGGTCTTGCGTATTCCCTGATCGCCGAGCCGGGTTTGCCCGAATCCGAACTTGTAACTGTTCGACCAGTTCGTCACCTCCTGATCCTGCACTGATTTTCCGTCCAGACTGAGGGCCCACGCGAGGGCATTCTCACCGCCCTGGGTCCAATCTGTGAACGCGACCTGTGACAGGGTGACTGTGCCGACGCTGGTGTGTTTCCAGCCGTATTCGGGTGCCTTTGCAGTATCCTGCTGGGCCGTCAGAGTACCACGAAGGCCCAGCGAAAGTACGCACACTGCAACACACAAACCGGTGATCGAACGCATCTTCCTCTCCTCCATGACCGTGATTGACTCCCCTGTATCGCCGCACAGCACTCCTGCTGCTATCTTCCCGCCTTCAAAAGATCCCGGATCTCACCAAGCAGGACTTCCTGTTTGTTTGGTGCCGGGGGAGCGGCAGGGACATCCTCTTTTTTCTTGCGGAGGGAGTTCATGGCGCGCACGAGCAGGAAAATCGCCAGGGCGACGATAAAAAAGTCGATGATCGTGTTGATGAAGACCCCGTATTTCAACACCACCTCAGAGGCTCCCTCGGCAGCGTCGCGGAGAGGGATGCTGAGGTTGCTGAAATCAGCGCCGCCTAGCAGCAATCCGATAGGAGGCATGATGACATCATTGACCAGCGAAGTGATGATCTTCCCGAATGCCGTGCCGATGATGATTCCGACCGCCATATCGACAACATTGCCCTTCATGGCAAAGGATTTGAATTCCTGCAACATAGACATAAGCGCACTCCTTCTGGGAGAAAAATCAAGCCGGCGTGCACCCGGTAAGTAGTGAGCGCACGCCGGCGAACAGGTGGTTACTTCGTGCGGAAGAACTCTATGCGCCGGTTCTTCGCTTTGCCTTCTTTCGTATTGTTCGGCGAAATCGGGTTGTCCTGGCCGAGGCCTTTGGCCGTGATGCGTTCTGGAGCGATGCCCTGGGCGATGAGCCACGCGCGTACGGCGTCGGCCCGCGCCTGTGACAACTTCAGATTGCTTGCTTTCTTGCCGACATTGTCGGTATAGCCGCGGATCTCAACGGCGATGTCGGGGTTCTGGACAAGTGTATTCAGTGCGATTTGAAGAACGTTCTCCGATGCAGGAGTGATTGCTGCTTTTCCGCTCTCAAACTGCACACCCTCCAGGATTATCGCCTTGCCGGCCTCGACCTTCAGCTCCTCTTTCTTGGGCACATCATCCGTGGGATCCAACGCATTCGAACCCCGCACGATTTCTGCCCCATCGAGCACCGTGCCGCCATCCGTGTCGGCCTTCAGAGGATCTGTCTTGTGCTTCATAGCCTCTTCGCCATCCTTCAGACCGTCACCGTCTGTATCGCCTTTCAGAGGGTCGGTCTTGTACTTCATAGCCTCTTCGCCGTCATTCAGGCCGTCGCCGTCTGTGTCGGCTTTCAGAGGTTCGGTCCGGTATTTCGAGAGTTCTTCACCATCGTTCAGGCCGTCGCCATCTGTGTCGGCTTTGTTCGGGTCAGTCTTGTCGGTCAGCACTTCCTGGCCGTCCTTCAGGCCGTCTCCATCGCTGTCGGCCTTCAACGGGGCGGTTTTGAACTTGAGGACTTCTTCACCGTCCTTGAGTCCGTCACCGTCGCTGTCCGCCACCTTGGAGTTCGTGCCGAGCTGCTTCTCCTCGGCATTTGTCAGTCCGTCGGCGTCGGGATCGGCATTCGGGCTCTCGCCGTAGAGAGTGAGGCCGGCCAAACCGGTGATGTAGCTGTCGGCCTTGGTTTCGAGAATCGCATTCAGATTTTTGTTGAAGGTGAGGTTGTACCCTCCGCTCACTTCAAAGGCGATTCCGTCAACGATCTTGAATTGCAGCCCGATTCCTACCGGGACCAACGCGGACCAGCCGTCGAACTTCGTGGATGTCGGCTGTTCCGGCTTCTCCTTCACGGTATAGTGTAGGCCGCCGGCTCCTGCGTACAGGTACGGGTTGACACCGTCGAACCCGAAGGGGCTCAACACAAACCGGTAGTCCACCGGGATGATGTGAGTCATGTATTCACTTCCACCCATATTTCCCACGCCGACCCCGAGTTCGCCTGATAGCGCCTTGGCAAACGGGAAGCGGAAGAACCCACGGGCATGATACTGCGTGGTATTTTTGGTGATATCGGTGATCCCCTGTGTTATTCCTCCTCCAATCCCCATACTCATGCCCTGATCGCGCAATTGCGCGACAGCCGTGCATGACGCCACTATCCCCAACATAAGAAGGACGATGAACATGGTTCTTGTTTGCATTGATGACTCCCGATTGTGGATGGATGTAACAATGACTCTGTGTTGACTGAGAACTGTTACGGTGCGACCGAGCATCAACCAAGAATCTTCCTCTGTCCGGGTCAGCCGAGCTCCTTGCGGAAACGGGCGATAAGTGCATCGAGGTCCATCTCGCTCAGGCCTGCCCCATAGGACCGGTTCGCCGCCGCCGGATAGCCGGCGTTACCCGGTGGTGGGCTGCCGTGTGCCGAGGCCAGGCTGCGTTCGACATCGTCAATCCACCCGGCGTGTCGCCCCGGTTCGGCAGGCTCCGCGGCATTAATGGGATTGGTCTCAAAGGCGAGGCGCTTGATATTCATCAGATGCCGGGCTGTGACGTTGTCGGAGACGATCGAGCCGCCCAATGTGCCTGGGCCGAGAGTAAGCGAGGGATCCAGGCCGGTAGTGTATCCCGCGGCACCCAGAGCCCCCTGGGTGTTCACCATAATGCGGAAGGCCGGCTTTTCCATGGCAAACTTCATGATGATGTCCCGGTCGACCGAATGTATCACCATCGAATGGCCGATACCCCCGAATTCCAAGAGTTCGATGCACCGGTGACAGCCTTCGCGCCATCCATCGACGGTGTAGAACGAGAGCACCGGCGACAGTTTTTCACGTGAAAGCGGATAGTCCCGTCCAACCCCGTCCATTTCGGCAATCAGGACCCCGGTGTTCGCCGGAATTGAGATACCTGCGTGCTGGGCGATGAACGCCGCCGATTTACCCACAATGGCGGGATTGATCGCGCCGCGGGCATCAAACATCAGCCGGGAGAGGCGTTCTTTGTCGTCGCCGGCCACAAAGTGCCCACCCCGTCGCATGCACTCCTCGACCACTGCGCGCTTTACAGGAGCGTCACACACGAGGGCGGATTCCGTGGAGCAGAGAACGCCGTAGTCAAACAACTTTGCCGAAATAACATCGGCAACCGCTTTGCGTATATTTGCGGTACGCTCAACGAAGGCCGGGACATTGCCCGCGCCGACTCCGTAGGCCGGTTTGCCCGAACTGTACGCGGCGCGCACCATCGCGTGGCTGCCGGTGGCAAGGATGACGGAAGTGAGCTTGTGCCGCATCAATTCATTGGTCCCCTCTGCGGTCGATGTGGAGAGGCACACCATGAGATTGCGAGGAGCACCGGCTTTTTCCGCGGCATCACGCATAACGTTCAACGCTTCGAGCGTGCATCGGACAGCCTTGGGGTGCGGGCTCGCCACAATGCCGTTCCGGGCCTTCACGGAAATAATGCCTTTGAACAACACCGTCGATGTCGGATTGGTCGACGGAATGAGTGCCGCGACGATCCCCATGGGCTCAGCGATCCGGATGACCTTTCGGGCGGGGTCTTCGTCGATGATGCCGACCGTTTTCAGTGCAGCAATCGATTCCCATACCCGCCGCGTGGCAAACTCGTTCTTCTTCTGCTTGTCTTCGGCTTTGCCGAACCCTGTTTCATCGCTCGCGAGTCTCCCCAGCCGGGCGGCGGCAGCGAAGCCCGCCTCAGCCATCGCCTGCACGATTCGGTCAACCTGCTCCTGCGAGTAGTTGCGGAATTCCAGCTGGGCCTCTTTCACCTTCTGCAGGGTATCCCGGACTTCCTGTACCGATTGAAGATCGGCGTCGAGACTCATGGTGTCAGCTGAAGAGTGAATGCTGGGACGGAACAGGTGTGCGAATATCAAAGTGCTTGTACGCAAGGACGGTTGCTTCCCGCCCGCGCGGTGTTCGTTTGATGAACCCTTCCTGGATCAGATAGGGTTCGTAAACCTCCTCGATGGTGCCGGCTTCCTCGCCGACCGCAACGGCAAGAGTATTGATGCCAACGGGTCCGCCGTTGTACTTCTCCAGCAGGCAGAGAAGGATACGTTTGTCCATCTCGTCCAGGCCATGTTCATCCACCTCCAGCGCGAGGAGGGCATGATTTGCGACCTCACGGGCGATCACGCCCCTGTGATGTGCCAGCACAGGGTCCGCCTGTGCGAAATCCCTGCACCTTCTCAAGAGCCGGTTTGCGATTCGCGGAGTGCCACGGGAACGGCGGGCGATTTCATGGATCCCATCGTCATCGATCCTGACGCTGAGTATGCGGGCGGATCGGCGGATGATTGATGCAAGCGTCTCGCTGGTATAGTAGTCCAGCCGGTTTGTGACGCCGAATCTTGCCCGCAGGGGAGCGGTCAGCAGCCCGGATCTGGTAGTCGCGCCGATCAACGTGTAGCGCGGAAGCGAGAGCTGTATGCTTCGCGCATTGGGCCCCGCGTCGATCATGATATCCAGCCGGAAATCCTCCATTGCGGAGTAGAGATACTCTTCGACCACAGGATTCAGGCGGTGGATTTCGTCGATGAACAGAACGTCGCCCTCCTGCAGGTTGGTGAGCAAGCCTGCAAGGTCGCCGGGCTTGTCGAGGACTGGTCCGGATGTGGATTTCAGCGTCGCGCCCATTTCGTTGGCGATAATATGGGCGAGTGTAGTCTTGCCAAGTCCCGGCGGGCCGGTCAGCAACACATGGTCCAGGGATTCCTTGCGCTGCCGGGCCGCAGTAATGAAAACGCGCAGGTTGTCAACGATCTTCTTCTGACCGTTAAAATCCGCAAATGTCAGAGGGCGGAGTGCCTGGTCCATCTCGGCTTCGTTCTCCATCCGCTCCGGGTTGGTATGGTCTGTTTTGCGTTTCACGAATGGGATACAAAGGTGCAGCGTAGCTATAAAGGTAACTGATGTGGTTAAGAAAAGCAACGACACGGGTCGGGAGAAGAGCGCACGGGAGAAGAGCGCCTGGCGGGCCTATCCAGCGGCATGCCGCAGTGCCGCTTTGATGAGCCCTTCGACGGTGGGAGAATTGCCGGAGAGCTCCTCCAGCGCTGCGCGCAGGGCCCGCTCGGCCACACCCCGGTTGTACCCGAGGGACGTGAGCGCAAGCATAGCCTCGGACCGCATAGACCCCTGTGCATCAGCTGGAAATGCCGTGCCGGTTCCGCCGGTGTCCAACCGCCCCATTTTTTCCTTCAACTCGACGACGAGGCGGTCCGCGAGTTTGCGTCCGACGCCGGGTATTGAGATCAGGGCAGCTGTGTTGCCCGAGGCGAGGTACGACCGGAGATCGGAAACAGAGATTCCCGAGAGAATTCCCTGGGCCATTTTCGGACCGATGCCGGTGACTGAGATCAACAGGCGGAACACCGCGCGTTCTTCGTCGGTCGCAAACCCGTACAGTTGGAGGAGATCTTCCCGTACATGGAGGTGCGTATACAGTTGCACGGTGGAATGCAGATCTCCGATCTTCTCGAATGTCGATACGGGAATGTGCACTCCGTAACCGACGCCGTTGACATCGACGACCACTTCTGTCGGGGATTTGGCGATGAGTTCACCGCGAAGCCGGGTGATCATGACACCACCTTCTCGGGGTGAGCCTCCACGTACGACCGCCAGGTGCGGTGACAGGCGGATGGGATAGGAGTTCTGTTCAGGTGGCAGAGTGCCGTAGCGATGGCATCGGAGGCATCGACGGCCATGACGTCGCCTTTGATCCCCAACAGCGCTTTGACCATGAACTGCACCTGTCCTTTTGAAGCATTCCCGTTGCCCACGACGGCCTTCTTCACTTCGCGGGGTGAATATTCCGCGGGCGACAGACCGTGTTGCACCGCAGCCAGAAGGCAAACACCGCGGGCATGCCCGAGTTTCAGCGCGGATTGCGCGTTCTTTCCGTAGAATGCGCTCTCGATCGCGAACTCATCAGGGTGGTGTGCGGTAAGCACGTGCTGGAGCCGGGAATAGATCGTACTGAGCCGTTCGGGAATGCTACTGCCCGGAGACATGGTAATGGTACCCGAAGCAAGGAGCCGTAGTGTTGCGCCCTTCCGCGAAACGACTCCAAACCCTGTCACCAGGGTACCCGGGTCGACGCCGAGCACCACCATGATTCTGGAAGCCGCCTGCGGCGTGTCAGGCGCTGAGCGTCGCAAGTTCCTTGTCTTCGATATCGAAGTTGGCGTAGACGTTTTGGACGTCATCGTGCTGATCAAGTGCTTCCATCAGCTTCATCATGTTCTCCGCATCCTTGCCCGTGATCTTCACGGTCGTCTGCGGCACCATCTGGAGGGCTGCACTTTCCACGACAATACCTTTGTCCTCGATTGCCTTCTTGACCGCATCAAATCCCTGCGGAGAGGTCGTAATCGCATAGAGATCGACTTCGGTCTGCATGTCATCAGCGCCCGCGTCGAGTATGATTCCCATCAGGTCATCTTCCGTGAAGGGCACTTTCTGCCCGGCCTTGGGGATGATGATCGATCCTTTGCGGTGAAACATCCAGCCCACGCTCCCGCTCTGTCCGAGGTTACCGTTGCTCCGACTGAACGTATGACGCATCTCGGACACCGTGCGGTTCGCATTGTCGGTGACGGTTTCCACGAGGATAGCGACACCGCCGGGGCCGTACCCTTCGTACGTAACCTCCTCGTACGCGACACCGGGGAGCTCGCCGGTGCCCTTCTGCACAGCGCGCTTGATGTTGTCGGCCGGCATATTTGCGGCTTTTGCGGTCTGGATGGCGAGGCGAAGGCGCGGGTTTCCTTCGGCGTTACCGCCGCCCTGGCGCGCGGCGATGCTGATTTCCTTAATCAGGCGGGTAAACAAGCGGCCTCTGGCCGAATCCGTCGCAGCTTTTTTCCGCTTGATTGTTGCCCACTTCGAATGGCCTGACATCGTATCGTTCTCCTTGATCTTACCGTAGGTCTTTGATCTTTAACTGCGGGATGGGGTCTCCCGAGCGGGACCCCGTCGGGGCATTCCATTCGTTCTCTTCGACTGTATAGACGCAATCCAGGTCGCGGCGACCCACGGGAATGCGTGGAAGGTGTTCGCCAAGACCGAATCCGATCGCGTCGAAGACCATTCCATTCTGCCGGACCCGAAAGCGCAGATGATTGCGGCCGACGATGCGCGGGCTCCCTGCCACTTCGAGATTGCGCGTCAGAAATGTCGGCCTCGTGTTGTTGGGTCCGAACGGGGCAAACTCGCGGAGGAGCTTGACAAACCATGGCGTGATATCGGACAGAGTCAGCTCCAGATCGATACGGATTTCCGGTGTCTTCAACTCCTCTTTCATCAAAAGCTTCACGGCGGCATTGAACGCGTCGCGGAATTCGTCCAACCGGCTCAAATCCACAGTGACGCCGGCGGCATACTTGTGTCCGCCAAATTGCAGAAGCTTGTCTTCGCAGCGTTTGAGGGCTTCGTAAATGTCAAAACCGGACACGCTGCGCGCCGATCCTTTGGCGACACCATCAACAGTCGCCATCATGATGGATGGCTTGTAGTATCGCTCCACCATGCGTGATGCGACGATCCCGACAACGCCCGGGTGCCAGTGTTCCTGGTGCAGCACAATGGCGGGGTCGGTATCAAGATCCAGGCATTCCTCGGCGAGCTGTTGGGCATCGGCAAAGGTGTCTTCGTCGATGCGGCGCCGATTCCTGTTTTCCTCTTCAAGGACCTGGGCCAGAGAGCGGGCTTCGTCGGCGTCTTCGGATGTCAGCAGGCGTACCGCGCGAGTCGCATCACCCAAGCGTCCGACGGCATTGATCCGCGGCGCAAGGGCAAACACTATCTGTCCGGTGGTGATGTTCCCCGGACGCAGGCCCGCGATTTCGATAAGGGCCTTGATCCCGGGCCGCGGCGCGGTGTTGATTGACTGGAGCCCGATCTTGACTAGCACACGGTTCTCTCCGGTCAGCGGGACAATATCCGCTGTGCTGGCCAGAGTGACAAAGTCGAGGAACGGGGTGACCAGCGATTCGTCGCCCATGCTGCGCGCCAGGCCCTGGATGAGCTTGAAGCCGACCCCGCAGCCGCACAGGAACTTGAACGGATAGGTGTCACCCGGCTTGATCGGATCCAGCACGGCGAGTGCCTTGGGAAGCGTCTGACCTGCCTCATGATGATCACAGATGATGACGTCCAGGCCTTTTTCACTCGCATACGCAATCTGGTCGACCGCCGTGATGCCGCAATCGATCGCAAGGAAGAGTGTGACGCCCAGTTCAATCGCACGGTCGATTCCCTGGTGCGAAATGCCGTACCCTTCCTTCAAACGGTCCGGGATATAGTAATCGACATTGCCGCCGCGGTCACGGAGAAACAGATAAAGCATCGCTGCGCCGTTCGTGCCGTCGACGTCATAGTCGCCGAACACGAACATGTGCTCATTCGCCGCCAGGGCTGCACGGATACGTGCCACCGCGACTTCCATTCCATCCAGCAGGAAAGGATCGTGAAGTTGTGTCAGCGACGGCCGGAAGTACTCCTTCGCTCTGTCGTAGTCCGCGATGCCGCGGTAGACAAGGATTTTCGCGATGCTCTCCGGAACATTGATCTCCTTGGCCAGGGTGGCAACGACACCCGGGTCCGGCGGATCGGCCACGATCCACCGGTGCT
>Ga0105095_10002276_pt1 | contig 10312 bp, 3 predicted proteins | sample PPLLak2March2015_2_FD_79180 | JGI IMG/M metagenome (GOLD analysis project Ga0105095, IMG submission 79180) | Freshwater sediment microbial communities from Prairie Pothole Lake near Jamestown, North Dakota, USA - PPLs Lake P8 Core (3) Depth... | ecosystem: Environmental > Aquatic > Freshwater >... | reverse complement strand
GGGACAGGGCATCTGGCTGGCGGCCACGCGCGTGAGCCAGCCGGGCGGTCCCGAACAGGCCATGCCGATGCCGGGCGTGCTGCGCGGCTACACCGGCGGGCCGGCGTACGCCTCGTTCGAGGAGCACCGCAAGGGCACGCTCGCGCCCGGCATGCTGGCCGACATCGTCATCCTCGCTGGCGACATCCTTGCGACGCCGCCCACCAAGCCGACCGACGTTGTCGTGGAAACGACGATCTTCGACGGCAAGGTCGTGTACGAACGCTCGCCGGCCCGATAGCCGCCGACGCTTGGCACCGCATCGAACTCGCCTTGGCCGGCCCCCGTCGCTAACGGGGCTGGGGCCGTGCGAGCACCTTACCGTAGCCGTCGATCAAGCCGTTCGCCAGCTGTGCTTCGACCGTCGCCCCCGCCTTCATCAACAGGACGCGCTCGCGGAAGTGCACGACGTCGTCCGGTCTGGCTTTCGCGGGATCGACGCCGCCGGAGAACAGGGAAAGGGCGGCCGTGAGGTGCTCCATGTTCTTCGCCTGTTGCACCGCAAACAGATTCTGCCTGGAGTAGACGCTGGAGTACGCCTGCACGTCCGCATAGTCCATGTGGCTCAACGCGCCGGTCCTGGCCGCGCTGTCCCAGGCCGCGGTGCTGAGGTCGGCCAGGTTGAAGCCCAGGTTGATTGAGTGCTTGGCGAGGGTTTGTGTGGCCAGCAGCTCGTTGGCGAACTGCACCGCATCGTCGAGATTCGTCATCAGGCTCGCGTGGCTGCCCATGACGAGCTTGGCTTCGTTCATGTCGTCGGCCAGCTCTCGAGCGATCGTCGCGTGCGCTTCGCGCACAAGGAGCCGGTCGCTGTTCCACTGCACGAGGCCGTTGGTGAGCAACGCGATCAGGACGCCGCCCGTGACGGTGATGAACTGGAAGGCGTAGTCCTCGAACCCACCTTTCCTCGCCACTTCGGCGGGGTTGTGCGGGAGTGTCGGCGTGTCGTTGTCCATGAGCGTCCAGGGGCGCGTGCGACGCGCCTGGTGAAGCGAGGTCAGTCGATCCGCTCCCAGAACTGCCGCTGATTCGGGACGTTCGGGAAGACGAGCTGTGCCTCGAAGAACGTGTAAGGCCACGACCACTCGTCTCCGTCCGTCCACGCGACGCGGAGGGACGAGCCCTGGCCGGTCCAGCGCCCGGTCCGGGCGCCGGAGCGTTCGAACGCCGTGACAATCCAGGTTTCGGCCCGACCATCGGCGTGGAGCACCAGGTGTTCGTCCTTGGCCATCTCGAAGACGATGCGGGTGCTGCGCCAGTGCCCGACGAGCGGCTGGTCAGCGCGCCGCGCCACCGGGCCGGTGGTCCCGCCCGCGCTGCCGCCACCCGTGTTCCCGCCGCCCGCTGTGCCGCCGCTCCTGGCACCGCCGGCCATGGCCGTGGCGGCGGCAAGGGCGCCCTTCTGCGGCCAGTCGGTGGCGAGTTGCTGCATCAGGGGCAGGAGCCCGGCCGGCCAGGTGTTGCCGGGCGTGTCCAGCGCGTCCCGCACCACCGTTGGACTCATCTCCTCCTCGAGCGGCGAGAACTGTTCCAGGATGGTCGCGAACTGTTGCGGTGTGTCCGCGGACAGGGCGTAGCTCGCGACCAGTCGGACGGCCATGAGGCGGGCGGCCGATTGCGAGCCGCTCTTGCGGCAGTCCAGCGAGAGCTGGCGCACGAGGAGCACCAGGCCGCGCGTGTTCTCGTCGAGGGCAGCGTTCTCCAGCCGATCGTTGACCAGGGCGAGCATCTGCTCGCTGGCGATGACGCGCTCGTGCTGAGTGACCGCCTGCACGATGCTGTTGTACCCGTCCGCGTCCTGGAGCGCCGTGAAGGCCTCGACGATCTCGTTCTCGGTGACGGTGCCGCCAGGCGTGGAGCGGGCGGGTCCACCCTGTCCGTGAGCCAGGCCGGCGATGGCGACCGACAGGACGAACACCGCGAGCGACCAGGTCCCATGCGATGTCATGGCGACTCCCCCCGTTTCGGTTGGACGGACGTCCGGTGGCGATTGCGCCCGCCATATTACGCCTGTTGGCGGGCGGGACGGTTGGCGCGCGAGTCGGCCCGAACCGAGATCGTATTAAATGGTCTTCATGACGCATGTCCGGTCGTGGTTGCCTGCCCTCTGCGCATCGCTCGTGCTCGCGGCGTCCGCCGCCGCGCAGCCCCCGGCGCTCACTGTCGTCAGCACCGGCCCGGACGGCGAGCTGGCCTCCCGGGCCGAGGCGAACGAAATCCGCATCGTGTTCTCGGAGCCGATGGTCACGCTGGGCCGCATCCCCTCGCCGGTCACCGCGCCCTTCGTGCGCATCAGCCCGGCCATCCCCGGGACGTTCCGCTGGTCGGGCACCACGATCCTCATCTTCACGCCAGACCCGAAGCAGCCGTTGCCCTACGCCACGACCTACGAGGTCACGGTCGATACCACGGCCACGGCCGTGAGCTCGCGCCGGCTCGCGCTCGCGGTGACGTTTCGCTTCACCACGCCCACGGTGAAGCTGCTGCGGACCAACTGGTACCGCCCGGGCGGCACGGTGACGAGCCCCATGGTGGTGCTGTTGCGCTTCAACCAGCCGGTGCGCCGGAGTGACATCGCCGCGCATGTGACCGCCGCGCTGGAGCCGCACGCGTTCACGCCGCCGTCGTTCACCACCGACGAAGAGGCGCGGCTCACCGCTCAGAATCCCGACGCCCTCACGGCGTTTGCCGCCAAGGTCGCGGCCGTGCAGCAGGTGGCGTCCGGCACCGGGCCCGTGGCCCTGCGCCTCGCCACCACGTGGGATCAGGTGCGGTTTCCTCCGTCGCCCGACCTGGTGGTGTTCGAAACGACGTCGCCGGTGCAGCCGGAGAGCTGGGTGAAAGTGGCGGTGGGACCGCGCGTGCCCTCGCCCGCGGGCCCGGCCACTCCCGGTACGGCGCAGGAGTACACCATCGAGGCCGAGCCGGCCTTCTTCCTGGACGGCTTCGAGTGCCGCGCCGCGTGCAACGGCGACGACCGCAACCCGGTCCGGAGCCGGAGCGACATCAAGGTGACCGATTTCGCGGCGGCGCTTCGCGTGACGGACATCACGGCGGCGCCGCAACCCGTACGCAAGCCCGCCACGCCGCCCTCGCGGGGCGACTACGCGGAGGACGCGGACCGCCATCTGACGCTCGAGGACGCGGGCTTTGCCGCGCAGCCCCCCAATCGCAAGTACGCGGTCTCGGCGCCGGCCACGCTCAGGTCGGCCGATGGCCAGATGCTCGGGTACCCGTGGGTGGGCATCGTGGACAACTGGCACGCCACGGCCTTCACGAGCTTCGGCGACGGCCACGGCGTCTGGGAGAAGGACTCCGGGCCGCAACTGCCGTTCTACGCTCGCAACCTGCGCACCCTCACGCAGTGGGTGTCCAGGCTCGACCCGGCCGAGCTGATGCCCACGCTGCGGGCGCAGCTCGCGAACCGCTTCACCCTGGCCCCGCCGGTCACCGGCACGGCGCGGCGCCTCACGGTGACGGCCGATCGCGTGCAGTCGCATGGGCTCGACGTGTCCGGCGCGATTGCGCCGGGCGGCACCGGCCTGGTGTGGGCCGCCGTTCGCCACGGCGACCTGCTCACGCGGACGCGCCTGCGCACCGACAGCCCGACGACGCGCGCGTCCATCGTCCAGGTGACCAACCTGGGCATCACAGTGAAGGACAGCCCGCAGAACACCCTCGTGTTCGTCACGCGGCTCGACACGGGCGCGCCGGTGGCGGGCGCCGCCGTGTCGATCGTGCGCCTCGACAACACCACCTTCTGGCGCGGCACCACCGGACCCGACGGCGTCGCGCTGGCGCCCGACACGCCGCTTCGGGAGCCGGACGACTGGTACGAGTTCGCCTTCATCGTCACGGCCGAGAAGGACGGCGACATCTCGTACGTGGGGAGCGACTGGAACGAGGGCATCCTGCCGTGGGATTTCGGCACCGGCGTCAACCTGCGCGAGCGCGATCCGCTGCTGCGCGGCAGCGTCTTCACCGATCGCGGCGTGTACCGCCTGGGCGAAGCGGTGCAGTTCAAGACCATCCTCAGGCAGAACACCCCGGCCGGCGTCCGGTTGCTGCCCGAAGGTACGCCGGTGCTCATCAGCGTGCGCGACGGACAGAACCGCCTGGTGGACGAGCGCACCGTGCCGCTCACGGCGTGGAGCAGCGCCGAGTGGACCCTCACGCTGCCGGCCGGGGGCACGCTCGGCACCTACTCGATCCGCGCGATTCTCGAGTCCGATCGGCCGCGGCCTCCCACGCCGGACCAGCGCAGGCCCGGCGCGGAGCCCAGCCCCGAGAACGACGACTACGTGCGCTACGAGCGCGCCGTCCACGGGTCGTTCCTCGTGGCGGCCTATCGCCGGCCCGACTTCCGCGTGGATGTCACGCTCACGGGCACGGGTCCGATCGCGGGCGAGCCCCTGCGCGGCGTCGTGACGGCGCGCTATCTCTTCGGCCCGCCCATGGGCGCCAGGCCCGTGACATGGGGCTACACGAAGACGCCGGGCCAGGGCGCGCCGGACGCCATCGCCGACAAGTACGGGAACGATCGCTGGGTGTTCGTGGGACAGACGTCGCGCGAAGGCGGATACCTCCGCCGCGTCGAGCTTCGACGCGAAGAAGGTACGCTGACTGCCACCGGCGACCTTCCGCTCACGCTCGACACCGAGCGCGAGGCGGGCATCCCGTACGTCTACTCGCTCGAAGGCGACGTGGAGGACGTGTCGCGCCAGCACATCGCCAATCGCGCCAGCCTCACCGTGCATCCGGCGCCGTGGTACGTGGGCGTGCGACGGCCGTCGTACTTCCTCGAGCAGAAGACCGGCCTCGCGACCGAGATCGTGGCGGTGGGGCTCGCCGGCGCGCCCGTCGCCGGCGTGCCCGTGGACGTCACGCTCACGCAGGTGCAGTGGACGAGCGTGCGTCGCGCCGAAGGCAACGGGTTCTACACCTGGGACACCCAGCGCCGAGAGGTGCCGGCCGGCTCGTGGAGCGTGACGACCGGGGCCGAGCCCGTGCCGCTCGCCATTCCGTTCACGACCGGCGGCTACTTCATCCTCGAGGCGCGCGGCCGCGGGGACGATGGGCGCTTCGCCATGACGCGGACGTCGTTCTACGTGCTGGGCGAGGGCTATACCGCCTGGCAGCGCTTCGACCACAACCGCATCGACCTCGTGCCCGAGCGGCAGACCTACCGGCCCGGCGACACGGCGCGCATCATGATCCAGTCGCCGTGGGAACAGGCCACCGCGCTCGTCACCACCGAGCGCGAGGGCGTGCGCAGCCACCGGCAGTTCGCCCTCACCTCCACCCAGCAGTCGATCTCGGTGCCCATCACCGAAGACGACATCCCCAACGCGTTCGTGTCGGTGCTGCTCGTGAAGGGCCGCACCAACGCCGCGCCCACCAACGCGTCGGCGACCGCCGCCAACGCCGACACGAGCGATCCGGGCAAGCCGTCCTTCCGGCTGGGTTACGTGGAGCTGAAGGTGGAGGATCGGGCCAAGCGCCTCACGGTGTCGGTGACCGCCGATCGGCAGGAATATCGGCCCGCCTCGAAGGCCACCGTGCGGGTGGACGTGAAGGACATGGCCGGCGTCGGCGCGGCGAGCGAAGTGACGCTCTGGGCGGTGGACTACGGCGTGCTCTCGCTCACCGGCTACCAGCCGCCCGACGTGTCGGGATCGGTGTACGTCCACAAGTCGCTGCAGGTGTTCAATGCCGACAGCCGCCAGCGGATCGTGTCCAGGCGCGTGCTGACGCCGAAGGGCGGCACCGACGGCGGCGGTGGCGGCGGCGACGCGGGGGCGGGCACGCTGCGCACGGACTTCCGCGTCCTGGCGTTCTGGGTGGGCTCGGTCGTGACCGGCGCCGACGGGCGCGCGAGCGTGGACATCACGTTACCCGAGTCGCTCACGACCTACCGCATCATGGCGGTGGCCGGCGACCGGCGCTCGCGCTTCGGATCGGGCAGCGCCGAGGTGCGCACCAACAAGCCTCTCACCCTCACGTCCGCGTTCCCCCGCTTCCTGGCGGTCGGGGACACCGCGCACTTCGGCGCCGTGGTGGGCAGCCAGCTGCCGGCGAGCGGGTCGGCCGTGGTCACGATGACGTCGCTCGACCCCGAGGTGTTCACGCTGCAGGGGCCAGCGGAGCAGAGCGTGACCGTAGGCGCTGGCAGCACCGTGGAGGTGCGCTTCTCGGGCGCCGCCAGGAGCGTGGGACGCGCGCGCCTCCGGATGACCGCGCGCCTGGGCAGTGAGACCGACGCTTTCGAGGACGTGCTGCCCGTCGAGGTGCTCGCGTCACCGGACACCGTGGCGGCCTATGGCGAGGCCGCCGATGCGACCGCCACCGCGCGCGAGACCGTCACGATACCCGCGGGCGTCGTGCCGGGCTTCGGCGGGCTCGACGTGGAGCTCTCGTCCACGGCGATGGTGGGCCTCGGCGAGGGCGCCCGCTACCTCGTCGAGTACCCCTACGGCTGCGTGGAGCAGAAGGCCTCGTCGTCACTGGCGCTGGTGCTGGCGGCCGACCTCGGCGATGCGTTCGCGCTGCCCGGCATGACGCCGGCCGAGATGCGCCCGGTGGCGCAACGGACGCTGAAGGAGATCGAGACGTTCCAGTGCGACAGTGGCGGCTTCGCGTACTGGCCCGGTGCGTGCCACACCGTCTCTCCCTACCTGACGGCCTACGTGCTGCACGTGCTCAAGACGGCCACCGACCTGAAGTACACCGTCATGCCGGGCGTGCGCGATCGGGCCTACGACTACCTGCAGCGCGAGATGGCGGCGAAGGAACCGGCTGGCAACGAGGAGTGGTGGCCGTCCTACACCGCGTGGCAGGCGTTTGCGGTGAAGGTGCTGGCCGAGGGTGGTCGTCCGGTGGACGCGCACCTCACGCGCCTCTACGGCTATCGCGAGCGGATGCCGGTGTTCGCGCTGGCGTATCTGCACGACGCGATGCTCGCCAGAGGTGAGCCTGCCAGCGATCGGGCGGGTGACGTGCGGCGGCGGATGTCGAATGCGATCCTGCCCGAGGGCGGCAGTGCCCATGTGGGCGAGCTGGCCGATCCGTACCTGCTCTGGTTCTGGAACTCGAACGTGCGCTCGACGGCCATCGTGCTCAACTCGTTCGTGAGGGCCAGCGTGACCGAGGCGCCGATGCGGGAGATGGTGCGCTGGATGATGGCCAGCCGCAGGAACGGCCGCTGGGGCAACACGCAGGAGAATGCCTACGCCATGGAGGCGCTCGTGTCGTACTACCGGAAGTACGAGGCGACCGTGCCGGACTTCCGCGCCACCGTGAGGCTCGGCGCGCGCGAGCTGGCGCGCGACGAGTTCCGCGGGCGCACCAGCGAGGCCAGCACCACCCGCGTGCCGATGGCGCAGGTGCTGGCGGCCGGGCCCTCCGGCGCCACCACGCCCCTCACGTTCACGCGCGACGGCGCGGGCACGCTCTTCTATGCCACCCGGCTTCGGTATGCGGCCGACACGCTGCACCAGGACGGCCTCGATGCCGGCTTCAACGTCGAGCGGCGCTACGAGCCGTTCGTCGAGGGCGGCACGAGCCCCGCGGCCACGTCGTACGCCGCCGGCGACCTCGTGCGCGTGACGCTCACGTTCCGCCTCACCAAGGAGCGGCGGTTCGTGGCCGTCACCGATCCGCTGCCCGCGGGATTCGAGGCGGTGGAGTCGTGGTTCGCGACCACCGCGTCCGACCTGGCGGCGCAGCAGGACCGGCAGTCGAACGAGGGAGACGAGGCCACGAGCTGGCTCAACTGGTGGCGCCACAGCGGGTTCGATCGCGTGGAGCGCCACGACGATCGCATCCAGCTGTTCGCGACGCGTCTCGGCGAGGGCGAGCACCGGTTCAGTTACATCGCGCGCGCGACGACCGCGGGCACGTTCCGCACGGCCCCCGCGAGGGCCGAGGAGATGTACGAGCCCGAGGTGTTCGGACGCACGGCCACGACCACCATCGAGGTGAAGCGGTGACGAGCGGCCTCGCGCGGCTCGCGCGTGCGGCGCGCCGCCCGTCCGTGCTCGGCGCCGCCGCGGGCGCCGTCGTGCTGCTCGCATGGGTCAGGTTGGGGCCGCTGCCCGACGGCCTGCTGGACGAGACCGCCGGGACATCGACGCTCGTCGTGGACCGGCGCGGCGAGCCGCTCTACGAGGCCCTGTCTGGCGACGCCACGCGCAGCAGGCGGCTCACGGCCGACACGCTGCCGCCGATGCTGGTCGCCGCCACCGTGGCGGTGGAGGACCGCCGGTTCTGGCGACACCCGGGCCTCGACCCCGTGGCGATTCTTCGCGCGGCGCGCGTGAACCTGGCGGAAGGGCGCGTGGTGGAGGGCGGGTCCACGCTCTCGCAGCAGGTGGCCCAGCACCTGCTGAATCGGCGCGAGTCCACCCGCACCCGCGGCGTGGTCGAGAAGCTGCGAGAGGCGCTCGTGGCCGTGCGTCTCGAGCATCGCTTCAGCAAGCGCGAGTTGCTGGCGCTCTACCTGAACCTGGCGCCCTACGGCAACCAGATTGCGGGAGCCGAGCGCGCGAGCCGCGCCTACTTCGGCGTGCCCGCGGCCATGCTCACGCCCGCGCAGGCAGCGTTTCTCGCCGGCTTGCCGCAGCGGCCATCGGGCTTCAACCCGTATCGAAGGACGGACGCCGCCCTTGCGCGCCAGCGCGTGGTGCTGCGCCGCATGCAGGCGGAAGGCCTGCTGACCGAAGAAGAGTCGCGCCAGGCCCTGGACGACGATCTGGCGTTCACCCCGCAGCGGTCGCACCTGCTGGCGCCCCACTTCGTGGAGATGGTGCTCGCGGCGGCGGGCACGCGCCGCCCGGAGCAAATCACCACCACGCTCGACGCGGGCCTGCAGGCCGACGTGGCCGGCGTGCTCGAGAGCCAGCGCGACGTGTTGCGTCGTCACGGGGCGCGCAACGTCGCCGTCGTGGTGCTCGACAACGCGCGCGGCGAATGGCTGGCGTGGGAGGGGTCTGGCGATTACTTCGATGCCGAGCATGGCGGCACGATCAATGGCCCGCTGAGCGCCCGCCAACCCGGCTCGGCACTGAAGCCGTTCACCTACGCGCTGGCGTTCGACGAGGGCTTCGATCCGGCCAGCGTGCTCGCCGACGTGCCCTCCAGCTTTCCCACCGCCGAACCCGGCGTGGTGTACACGCCTCGTAACTACGACGGGGTGTATCGCGGCCCGATGCTCGCGCGGTTCGCGCTGGCGGGCTCGGAGAACGTGCCCGCCGTGGTGCTGGCCTCCGAGCTGGGCGTGCCGAAACTCCTGCGCTTCCTCACGGGCGCGGGCTTCAGCACGCTGGACCAGACCGCCGCGCACTACGGTCTTGGCGTCACCCTGGGCAACGCCGAGGTGCGCCTCGACGAGCTGGTGACCGCCTATGCGGCGTTTGCGCGCGCGGGTGAGTGGATCGCGCCTACCTTCGTGCCGCGTGAGGCGGGTGTCGCGCCAGTCACCGCGCGGCTCGTGTCGCCCCGCAGCGCCTTCTGGATCACCGACATCCTCGCCGACCCCGAGGCGCGCGAGTTCGTCTTCGGCCGCGGCGGCAGCCTGGAGCTGCCGTTTCCCGTCGCGGTGAAGACCGGCACGTCGCAGGCGTTCCACGACAATTGGACCGTCGGCTATTCCCGCCGGGTCACGGTGGGGGTGTGGGTGGGCAACTTCGATCGCACGCCGCTGCGCAACTCGAGCGGCGTCACCGGCGCCGGGCCCATCTTTCATGCCGTGATGCTGGCGGCAGAGCGCCGCCTGGGCGGATCGGCTGCCGGGTTCTCGTCCGAACCGATCGCGACCGCTCCTTCAACGGCCGTGCGGCGCGAGATCTGTGCGCTCTCCGGCCAGACCGCCAACGCGTGGTGCCCGATTCGCCGGCACGAGTCGGTGGCCGCCGAATCGCCCGACGTGCCGTGCAGCTGGCACCACCAGGCCGACGAGGGCCTGCTCACGATCTGGCCGGCCGCCTACCGACAGTGGGCGCGCGAGCACGGCCTGGATCGGGCCGGGCGGACCGGACGGACGGCTGCCGCGGTTCGGGTCCTTGCCGACGGCGGTCGCTGGGGCGCGCCGTCGCGGGCGGCCGCGTCGTCAACCCCGCTCGCGATCGTGAGCCCGCCCGACGGCGCCACCTACCTCATCGACCCCACCCTGCGGCGCGAGTTCCAGACGCTGCCGCTGCGCGCCACGTCCACGAGCGGCGGACCGATTGAGTGGCGCGTGTCGGGACTTCTCGTGGGTTCGGCGCCAGCCGACGCC
>Ga0105095_10002274_pt1 | contig 10316 bp, 8 predicted proteins | sample PPLLak2March2015_2_FD_79180 | JGI IMG/M metagenome (GOLD analysis project Ga0105095, IMG submission 79180) | Freshwater sediment microbial communities from Prairie Pothole Lake near Jamestown, North Dakota, USA - PPLs Lake P8 Core (3) Depth... | ecosystem: Environmental > Aquatic > Freshwater >... | reverse complement strand
GAATTCCCTGCTTCTTTAGATTTCATAATTAGTATTTATTTGTTGCCGTCAGGGAATATAGAAAAGCCTTTTCTGCCCGGATATGATTATTAACATTTAAATGATTTAGGTCTCAATAATTTATCAGAAGAAGAAGATGGGGAAATATGAAGAAGATGATGATGATAAAGTCGGCGGGAATTTTTTAGATATCCATGCACTCTATTTTTTTAATTGTCTCTAATTTAGGATAATTATAGAAAACTATATCCAGGCTTTTTAAAACTCCATTAACAGAAAATCTGTTTTTATTTATTGCACATGATATTTCCCTGCATTCTTCAGCAATTTTGGAACCGCCAATTCCAATATGCGGAATAAAAGGGATATCAAGCCTTAATTCAGCTGATAAAATACCGGTATACATTTTATCATGCAGCCTGATAATTTCACTGTTACCTTCATCAGGCACCAAAAAAACATCAGTGAATTTACTGAAGGCATCCTTCACAATAATAGATGATCTAATAGTAAAGTTTATAGATTCAAAATATTTTGTGCTTTTTTTTACGTGCTGAACAAAACTATGTTCTTCGATTTTTTCAACAGGGAAAACAATTGTAAAATGAGGTTCAACTACATCATAATAGCGCTCATCAAATTTTTTTCTTAATGATTGAACCCATTTGTAATCTTCCGCTTTCATTTCCGGATAAGCTAAAACCAATAGGGACATTTCAAACCTTTTTCATTTCTTAGTAAACTAAAAATTTTTTTATTGTACATTATGCATTTTGATTTCCATTTAAGCATTTCTTTAATAAACTAACCGGATGCATTACTTGAACATCGACATTAAACTTCTTCGCGCCATACTCAATTTGGGAAATGCACCCCGGATTACCGGTTAAAACAATTTCTGCATTTGTATTTTTTATGTTCTTCATTTTCCTTTCGAGTATAACCATCGAATCATCATACCTGGTGATATTATAAATGCCGGCACTCCCGCAGCACCATGTTGATTCTTCCAGCGGTATTAAATCCAAACCCGGAATTCTTTTTAAAACATTTCTCGGCTGCTCAATTATTTTTTGAGCATGTGCAAGATGACAGGCATCGTGATAGGTAACCTTTTCTTGAATCTCTTTAAAGTTTAATTGAATTCCGGCTTCAGACAAAAACTCCATTATATCTTTTACTTTTCTCGAGAATAACTCAGCCTCATGAGAAAATTCGGAATCATTTTTCAGCAGATCTCCATACTGTTTCATAAAAGCGCCGCAACCGGCTGAATTCGAAATTAGAAAATCATATTGTTTTTGCATGAAGGCTTTTATATTCTTCTTGGCAAGCTTCTCTGCAGTTTCAAAATCTCCGTTGTGTGCATGGAGAGAACCGCAGCAAACCTGATTTTCAGGAGTATAAACTTCACATCCATAGGCCGATAGAACATCGACAGTATCTTTATTAATTTCTGCAAACATTACATTCATCAGGCAGCCTTTTAAAAATGCAATTCTATATTTCACTTCACCATTCAATGGCAAAATTGATTCTTTAATAATTTTATCGCTGAACTTAGCGGATACTCGGGGAGCAAGTTTGTCAATTTCTGCGAGATGAGGAGATATCTTCCGGATGAATCCGGATGAATGAATAAATTTCCTAATGCGCGATTTTTGATAAAGATATAAAATTCTTGAGAATATTTTTAAATTTTTATTAGAAGCAAGAATATATTTAAGCGCAAATCTTTTTATAAACCTTTTTAAAAAAGACCCGGCGCCTGCTTTATCCGCCTCGGCTCTAGCTGCTTCAACCATCAATCCGTACTTAACTCCGGCCGGACAAGCAGTTTCGCAGGCCTGGCAATCGAGGCAAAAATTCATTTCATCGGCAAAAATATCGGTAATTTGCATTTCTCCCCTTGCAACGGATTTGATTAATCTGATTCGTCCGCGCGGAGAAGATCTTTCAAGCTTCGTCATTTCGTAAGTGGGACAAGCAGCTAAACACATTCCGCAGTGAATGCATTGAGAAAGAATATCGTCGCTTGGCAATACGCCGGCTAGATTACTATTTAATTTTATCATGACATAAATGTTTTACACTATTGAAAATTCATTGTCTCTATAGTTATTCAAAGTCATTGGTAAATGGTCATTGGTCATTAGAAGAATGACTATAATAACTACCTAATGACAATGAATAACTACCTAATGACAATGAATAACTACCTAATGACAATGAATGACTACCTAATGACAATGAATGACTACTTAATGATAATAAATTACTATTTGATGACTTTCATTTTGTACTTTTTACAGCGTATTCTTCACACTTCGGCGATATTGAAAATATCTTACCTGGATTCAAAATATTGTTTGGGTCAATTGACAATTTAATTTTCTTCATCATTTCAATTCCGGGAGCTCCGGCTACTTTCTCCAGGAACTTCTTTTTTGCCAATCCTGTTCCATGCTCGCCAGTTATTGTGCCGCCCAGTTTTATTGCTTCATTAAAAATAAAATCGAAAGCTCTGTGTGCATTTTCAATTTCCTGTTTGTCTCTTTCATCTGTAAGACAAGTAGGATGGAGGTTGCCGTCTCCAGCATGTCCAAAATTGCCGAAGGTTACGCCGAATTTTTGCCCGGCTTCGATTACTTTTTCAATCATTACCGGAAGCTCGCTTCTTGGAACTGTTGCATCTTCAAGAATTGTTGTGGGGCGTCTTCTTGCCAAAGCGCTGAATGCGCTTCTTCTTGCAGTTTTAAGAACTAAAGCTTCATCCGCATCTGCGGCTGTTTTAACTGCCGAAGCATTATTCTTTGCTAAAATATTTTTTATTGTTTCCGCATCTTCATAAACAATATTCCCTCTGCCGTCAACTTCGATAAGCAGGATTGCCTCGCTGTGCCTGGGAAGTCCGATATGCACAAAATCTTCGATGCAGTTAACAGTTGTCTTGTCTATAAATTCCATCATGCACGGTACTATATGAGAAGCGATAATTTCTGAAACTGCTTTTGCGCTGTCGGATAGTTTATCAAAATATGCAAGGATTGTAACAAAGTTTGAAGGCCTGGGAATTATTTTCAGGAGAATTTTGGTTATAATTCCGAGAGTTCCTTCACTTCCCACAATAAAATCCCGAAGATTATAACCGGCAGCATCCTTCATATTCTTACCGCCTGTTTTAAGAAGTTCTCCGTCAGGCAGTATCATTTCAATTCCAAGAACATAATTTTTTGTAACCCCGTATTTTAATCCTCTCAAACCGCCGGCATTATTTGCCACATTACCGCCGATAGTGCAAACATTCATGCTTCCCGGATCGGGCGGATAAAATAAATCAAATTTTTCTACTTCCTTCTGCAGGTCACCCGTAACCACGCCCGGCTGAACTAAAGCTGTTAAGTTATTCGTATCAACTTCCAGAATTTTATTCCATCTTGTCATTACAAGAACAACAGAATTTTCAACCGGTATTGCACCGCCGCTTAATCCGGTACCTGCTCCGCGAGGCACAACATTAAATTTTTCCTCATTCGCCAGCTTCAGTATTTCCGATATCTGAAATTCATTCTCAGGAAAGATTACCGCTTCCGGCAAAGTGCGGAAAATTGGCGTGGCATCGTAAGAATAACAAAGCCGGTCCTCTTCAGAATCCAGAAAATTTTTTGAACCCGCTGTGTTTTTTAGTTTAGTTTTTATCGAAGAGTTCATTTTTTGTTAAGAAATTTAAATCAATTGATTTAAGGAAAATAAATTGTTTGTTAATATCAAAATAGACAAAAAATGATAATCAGTTTTAAGGAAAATTCAGTAAGCAGCAAAAGAATTGTCTAATCTATGAAACTCTTTTTAATATTAAGCTGACGAGATATGCCACAAGAATTACCAGGCCGATATAGATAGCGAGATATTTAAATGATTTGGAATTTAGAGTAAGAGTAGACAAATAACCGCGCCAGCCGCACTTTTCGCATCTGCACATTTTTAGGAAGGTTGTTCGCTTTACTATTGCTTCGAACCAATTCCTGGAATGGGAATACTTAAGACTATTGATAAGCCTGCATGAAGGGCATTTTGAAAAAAGCGGATCTACTCTTAAAAGAATGCGGGAGGTTTTCATGACCCGAAAATAATTTTAATAACAATTACTATCAACAGGACGGCGAAAATTTTTTTTAATCGTACCGATGAAGTTTTAAGCACGATTTTCACTCCGGCAAGAGCACCCAATGAAGAACCGATCCCCAGCGGCAGTCCGGCCAGCAGATAGATATATCCTACTTGATAAGGAACCTGAAAACCATTTACCTGCTGAAGTGAATACGACAGAGAGGATGAAACCATAGTGCATGCCGTTACTATTGATGATGTTCCGATTGCTTTTTTTATTTCGGTGCCGTAGAGATAAACTAAAATCGGAACAAATAAAATTCCTCCGCCTATTCCCGAAAATGCAGAGACAGCACCTACAATGAATCCCAAAGGCGGGAGGTATTTATCATTTAAAATGAAATTAGGAAATATGCTGCTTCCGTTTTCAAAATACATTCTTACGGCTGCGAAAATGAAAATAGCCGCGAAAATTACCTGGAGGAAAAACGGTTTTATATTCACGACGAAAAATGGAAAAATAAAAGATGCTGCAATACTGCCGGATGCAAGGAGCACCGCCTTCTTAGGAATTGTGTTGCCGTTTAAAAAATGCCTGGTTCCCGAAGTTATGCTTGCAATTGAACCTGCAAAAAGGGAAGTCCCCAAGGCAATATACGGAATCAGCGATCCATCAATATTTGTAACCGGAAGAACTAAATAGAGCAGCGGAACAAAAACCAAACCTCCGCCTATTCCAAGCATTCCAACTAGTATTCCGGTAAAATAACCTGCTGCCAGGAGCAAGGTTAACAACAGATATTCATTCAATGTTTTTCAGCAGCCTGTTGTATGAATTTGCATCATTAACAATATCCAAGGCTGTCTGGAATTGATAGTCATATTTTAAAGCTTCTTTAATCCTGGCTTCAGAACCCAGGTAGCGGGATGCAAGCTCAAATTTAATTTCTTTTATTAATTCATTCTTGAATAACTTTAATTCACCGTTCCCTTTTATTTCAAATTTATCCTTTATCTTGCTTAAATCGGAATAAACATCATCACCAAGTCTTTTATTTTTAACTTCCTGGAGGAGTTTGTCTACCAGCTCATCGGCTTCCGACTGGTATGTGAATTTTTCATCGGAAAGATATTTTTTAAAACTGTCGAAAAGCTTTTCATCATTTAAAGAACCAAAATCCGCATCAGGGTTATTGTAATAATAATGATCGGCGAACCGAAAGAAAATTCCCTTTGCAAGGAGTTCTGTAACCACCTCAGCAGTTTTCTGAACATCAACTATTGAATCGGGTGTAATTCCGCCTGCACTGAAAACAACTCTTTTGTTATCCGTGAGGTAGGGACTTTCGGAGAGTGAATCCTCCTCGGAAAACACTTCATTATCTTTTGTGTAATCAATTTTCTGGATACACCTGCCGCTAGGAGTGTAATACTTAGCGGTAGTTATTTTTAATGAAGTATTAAAGCTAAGCGGAGTAATTGTCTGTACTAATCCTTTCCCGTATGTTTTATTCCCTACAAGAACTGCCCTATCGTGATCCTGCAAAGCGCCGGCAACAATTTCGGAAGCGGAGGCGGAACCATCATTAACCAAAAGAATCATTTTCCCCTGGCCAAACATCGGTTCCTGGGCAGAGAAATAATCTTTCGTATTTAATTCATTTCGTCCTTTTGTCGAAACGATTAATTGATTTTTCGGAATGAATTTTTCGGTTATATCGACGGCTACATCCAGCAGTCCGCCCGGATTTCCTCTTAAATCAAGAATAATTGATTTTATTTCTTTCTGGGCTTTCAATTCTCTCAATGCTCGTTTTACTTCGTCGCCCGCAGAACGGCTGAAGCTGGCAAGCTTCAAATAAACATTATTGCTGTTTTCAGGATAAAAGCCGGAATAAATTAAATTCTTAACAATTACTTCTTCCCGGACAAGATTAAATTTTATGGAATCTTTTTCATTGCCTCGTACAACTTTCAATTCAACAACGGTTCCAGGTTTTCCTTTAACCAGAGAAGAGACATCATCGATATTCTCCGGAGAAATTTCAACGCTTCCCGCTTCGATTATAACATCGCCGATTCTAATTCCCTGGCGCTGCGCCGAATAGCCGTCGAGTACCTCAATTACAGTTACATTATTTCCGCGCACTCCGATCGATATTCCGACCCCGCCGTACTTCCCGTTTGTTATTAAATCAATTTCATCCTTTTTATTTTCATCAATAAAAATTGTATAAGGATCTAGAGATTGAAGCATTCCCTGAATTCCGGCTTCCATAAATTTATCAGGCTGAATTTCGTCAACATAGTTGAATGATATTTCCTTATAAACTTTGCTGAAAATATCGATGCTCTTTGATACTTCGAAGTAAATATCCCCGGTGCCCGTGAAGAAACCTGAAAAGGCAAAAAGGAGAACTACCGAAGCCATTGCCCACTTTATTTTATTGAATGTCATACCAGCTCCTTCTTAATAACTCGGCTTAATTCATTTACGATTTTGTTATGAATATCATTAATGCTTTTTGATCCGTCAATTACTTTAAACCTCTCTTCTTTCTTTGAAAGATAGAGATATCCGTCCCGTACGCGGTTAAAAAAATCGATGTCGGAGGTTTCAATTCTGTCGGGTTCTTTCTGCTGCGATCTCAACCTGGAGAATTTTCTTTTCTCCATTTCTTCAACCGATATATCGAGCAGAAAGGTAATATCGGGGATTGTTTCTCCGACCGCCAGATTATGAATCTGCTTTATTGTTTCCAGCGGAATTCCTCTGCCGAAACCCTGGTAAGCCGTCGATGAATCATGGAAACGGTCGGATATTACGAAGTATCCGTTCTTCAGCCACAGCCGGATTTTTTCACGTACAAGCTGCGCTCTGCTCGCAGAAAAAAGAAAAATTTCGGTTTCCATAAAAAAGTTTGAATGATTTTTATCGAGCAGAATTTTCCGTATCCTTTCGGAAATTTCAGTTCCTCCGGGTTCACGAATAATTTCGACCAGCTTGTTTTGTTTAACGAGAAAGGATTTCAGCAATTCAACCTGGGTTGATTTTCCGCAGAAGTCTATTCCTTCAAAAGATATAAACATATATTCTTTTTTATCTCAAGTAAACTCATTTAAATTTTTTAATAATGTATCTGAGTCTTTCAGGCTTTAAATAAATCATGGAAACATTATCGGGCAGTGAAACTTTCGGAGCAATCGTACCCACTGTATCCATCACTATATCATTGTAGTTTACCGAAAGATTTATTTTATCCTTGGTTAACTTGGCCAGTATATCAATTCCGGCTCTTACGCCTACGCTTATGTTACCCGGAAGAAGCAAAACGTTGCGGTTTACCGGAATATCATTAATGACTACGGGAACATTATCAAAATTTTTATCAACAATTTTCTGAATATCCAATGATATTCTGACATAATTATCATCATATCTCATGCCGGGAATTTCCATTAAGGTAAGCATTTCCATTCTTTTTGAATCAAGATTATCTAAATATAATTCACGGGTTGGAATAACCGATATATTTTTTAAAAATCTTCCCGGACCATGTACAACAGTATTTTCAGGAATGATCCGGATTGGTGTGGAAAGACCGTAACCCGGCTTAAAATCTAGTTTTAAATAAGGCCGGATTTTTACTCTCTTGCTTGAAATTTTTTCAACAAAAAAAGAAAGTGTATCGGGGGCAATGCTGATTACTTCAATTCCTGATGAAAGCCATTGATTATCGCTCAAGTGATTATTCAAATCAACTACAACTTTTCCGCTGTCGTTTCCTACAGACACAACATAATCCGATTCGGCGCCGAGATTCACAGAAAAAAGCTTCCATCCCTGCCCTTTTAATCTGACCGAAACTTCGTCCGGCAGATCAGTGCCTGTTGTATAACCGGCCGGAAAATTTACCAGCCTTACAGGAACATTGAAAGTGGCAAAATAATCGCCCGATAAAGCAATAGAAACCCATAGAATTACCGAGAAAATAATCGAAATAATAACGATATGAAGATTCTTTTTCATCGATTTTAATTATTCAGTGATTCCCCCGGCCTTTTCAGGACAGGTTTAAGTCTGACTCTTTAGCCCATCAAAAATAAAGAAAAAATTCGGTTAAATATAAGGAAAAGGAAATCTTGGAATTAAATGGTAGAACATCCCGGAACCCTTCCGATTATTCTTTCGGCCTTGCATCCAGGTATTCTTGGAGGATTACTGCTGCCGAATTACGATCTATTAAACCTTTATCTCTTCTTTTTGATTTTTTAGAAACAGATTCAAGCACTTTCTCTTTAGCGATCATAGAAGAGTAGCGTTCATCAACAAGAATTACTTCTATGTTTGTTTTCGCTTCAAGCTTCTTTTTAAATTCTTCTATTACACCCGAAAACTTTGAAGCAGTTCCGTCTTCATTAAAAGGATTTCCTAAAATAATCTTTACTATATTTTTATCTTTTACGATTTCGAGGATTTCTTTCCACATGCTGCCGTCATTCGGGATTGTCTTAAAAGGATATGCAAAGGTAAACAGCGGATCGCTTAAAGCTAATCCGATTCTTTTTAATCCAAAATCGATTGACAAAAATCTTTTAAGATTGTCGTTGAACATCATAAAATTCTAATGAATACTTTAAAATAATGGATTCTGCGGAAAGGTAATTCACACTGAGCTTTCAAATCTATCTACGGAGTAAACTCCTTTAAGTTTTTTCAGACGGTCTATGAGCCTCTGAAGATGCTCAAGGTTATGAACATAAAGAGTAACATTACCTTCAAAAGTGGAGTCGGTTGTAGTTAGATTTAGAGATTTTATATTTGTATTCTGGTATGATACAATGGTATGGGAAATATCATTTAAAATCCCGGGGGAATCCTCGCCGGTAATTTTCAGTCCCGCCACAAAGAGAGAATTTTCCGTTTGAGGCCATTGTACCGGCACAAGCTTGCTTCCGTCAGCTTCCGAAATCCTCAATAAATTAGTGCAAGTTTTCCTGTGGATTTTGATTCCCTCGCCGACAGTTATATATCCGATCACCGGATCACCGGGAATGGGGTTGCAGCATTTTGCATATGAATGCATTATGCCGGAGGATTTGCCGTCGACCAAAACTCCGCCGATATCCTCTCGGGCTATGTTGGCAAAATTGTCAAATTCCAGTGCCGGAACTTTATCCTTCTTCTCCTTCTCCTTGGTCGCAGTAAGAATCTCATCAAGATTCACCTTCCCTTGAGCTATCTCCCTGAAGAATTGACGCGGGCTTTCATATTTTAATTTTGCAGATAACCTGTCGATATCATTAACGGTAAAGGATAATTTTAATTTTTTATTCTTTTTCTCCCAAATTTCCTTCCCGGCTTCAACAACATCATCTTCTTCTTTCTTAAGATACTTGCGTATTGCGGTTTTTGCTTTATGAGTGTTTACAAATTTAATCCAGTTCTTGTTGGGATGCTGATTTTTAGAAGTAATAATCTCAACCTGATCGCCGCTGTGGAGAATTGTATCGAGAGGAACTATTTTCCCGTTAACTTTTGCACCGATGCAATGATGCCCTACTTTACTGTGTATATCAAATGCAAAATCAACCGGAGTTGAATTAACCGGCAGATGCCTTAAATCTCCCTTTGGGGTAAAAACATAAATTTCATCCTGGTAGAGATTAAGTTTAAAACTTTCCAGCAGCTCATTCTTTGGTTCATCCTTGGAAGCAGTTTCAAAAATATCCCTGATCCAGTTTACCCAGTTATCCATTTCTTTATCGAGGTTACTCTTGCTCTCTTTATATTTCCAGTGGGCGGCAACTCCCTTTTCTGCAACCTCGTGCATTTTTTTAGTTCTTATCTGAACTTCTACCAGCCTTCCCTCGGGACCGATGACAGTTGTATGTATCGACTGGTAATTATTTGTCTTTGGAATTGAAATATAATCCTTAAAACGGTCCGCTACAGGAAGATACATTTGATTTACTATACCTAGAGTAGTGTAGCAGTCGTTATTATTATTTGTATCAAGGATAATTCTTATGGCAAAAAGATCGTAGATTTCTTCAAACGGTTTATTCCGTCTTACCATTTTTCTGTAAATACTGTAAAGATGTTTCGGTCTCCCATTAATTTCGAATTTTAAATTATACTCATTCAACTTTTCAATTATAGGATCGGTAAATTTTTTAATATAAGATTCTCTTTCTCGTCTCTT
>Ga0105095_10002273_pt1 | contig 10318 bp, 7 predicted proteins | sample PPLLak2March2015_2_FD_79180 | JGI IMG/M metagenome (GOLD analysis project Ga0105095, IMG submission 79180) | Freshwater sediment microbial communities from Prairie Pothole Lake near Jamestown, North Dakota, USA - PPLs Lake P8 Core (3) Depth... | ecosystem: Environmental > Aquatic > Freshwater >... | reverse complement strand
GGACGTCGGCGATGTTGTCGAAGCTGTGGCTGATGGTGTCCGCGGGAAGAAGCGCTTCGACGTCGACGTCGAGAGCCAGCAAGTCTTTCACGGAGCGGGCGTACTCGGCGCGGTTGAGCCTCTGAAAGGTGCGGCGGCCGGGATTGGGGCTCAGCGCGGCATGCTCGTCGATTCGTGTCTCGACGGTTCCAATGAACGCCTTTACGGTCTCGGGCTCGGGTTGGGGCGCGAACGACGGGGGCATCATGCCCGTATGGAGCTTCCGCAGGATCTTCTCCGCCGTCTCGGCGTCGTTCTCCGGGCGCTCGGCGTCGAAAGCCTCGAGAGATAGACCCGCGGTCCGGGACAGGTCGTCGTGACACATGACGCAGTAATCGGCGACCATCTCGCTCACCGCTTCGGGGGCGGTGACGGCGCTCGAGGCCGCGCGGAGCGTGGGCTCCGAAGCGGGCCGCACCGCGGGTGCCAGCGTGAGCAGGGCGACTCCGAGAGTCGCCAGAATCAGCCGCCGCGACGACATGGACCCTCCTGTTCCCGCGGGGGGAACTACCCATTTTCCCTCGACTGCGCCTGTCGGTTCAAACCCTTACGGGTCTCAGTGGGTTTCGGAAACCGGGGCAACGCAGGCGGGCACCGAAGCGTCCGAGCCGAGCACCCACGAGGCCTCGGACAGAAGCCCTCGAGCGTCGAGCTTCACGTCCGCTTCCGTCGGGCCGATGGGACGGAACCGGCAGCCGACCGCGTTCGGCGTCTTCTCGCAGCAGCGGATGGCCGAGATCATCGGCCCCAGGTCGCGATGGTAATCCTCCGGCGAGGTGATCCCGTGCTCGAGAGGCATCCACGCCTGAAACGGAAGCCGTCGGGCGAGGTAGGAGGGTTGGGGAACCTCCTCGCCGGTCGCCCAGTCCCGGCGTTTGATCGCGCCCTCTCCGCCGGTCGTGAGCCGGTGGCAGGCGGTGCAGGTCTGCGCCTCGCCGCCGACGGGCTCGGTATCGATTTCCACGATCCGTGCTTCACGAAAGGTGTCCTGGAAAGGACGTCCCACCGGCAGGTAGGGAACGTCACGATCGTTCGATGGGACGACGCGCACTCCATCGACGAGCACCTGATCGATGAACGGACTGTGCTTGAACGCACCGTGATCGTGGCAGCTCACGCACTGACCCGCGGCCGTCGCCTTCGGGGTGAAGAACATATTGTTGCGGCCGCCAGGTGCTCCTCGCGGCCCGCGACTCCACATCCTCTCCGGATAACCCTCCGGTGGCTTCGGCTCCGGCAGGCGTCGATAAATCTCGTCTCTCGAGGCCACCGTCTCCTGGTCGGGCGCGGGAATCCACCCGCCGTAGTAGGAGTAGGAGCGCTCGGGATCTTCGATGTCCAGCTTTCCGAAGAAGGTGAAGTAGCAGGTCTTCCCCGAACGCCGGTTCCTGAGGATGAGGCCGAGGTCGTCGAACTCGAAGATCAGCCGCCAGAGGCGCACCAGCTCCTCCGGTGGCGCGTTTCGCTCCACGGCCTTTCCGTATTCCACCATCCGCTCCTCGGGGGAGAGCGCGCTGGTGAAGAGCTTCTGGCGGCAGTTCAAGACCGCTTCCACGTCGTCGCCGATCTCTACCCGCTGAACCAGGTCGTAGGTCCAGCATTTGCCGTCCAGCCACTGCGCCCGGTCACAGCCTCCCCGCCCCTCCGCGAGAGCTCGAAAATCCCTTTCGTTCAGCTCCTGCCCGTTGACGGTGATCGGGACCTCGACCCCCGCGAGACAGTTCAAGTCGGGGAGCGGCTCCTCGATGCCGAGCTCCTGCTTGCAGAGCTCGGCATAGGCGACGACGTCTTCCTGGACCCGGGCCGCGGGGTCGAGCCCTTGCAGCGCTTCGGGCGGTCGATGAGCTTGAGTCCGGTAGTCGCGGCGCGCGGAGGCGTGACAGCTCGTGAGTGCGGCCAGAAGGACTGTGAGAACGAAGGTGCGCATGCCCGAAGTCGCTACCTGGCACGCAGCTTAACTCAGGGGGCGGCCTCGTTTCATCATTGAATCCAGCGTGGGAGACCTCCCACAGGAGACCTGCCCAAGGGCCGGAAATTGCAGCGTCTCCGCTTTCTGCGGTGGCACGCATCCTGCAGCCACGCGTCCAGGGTTGCCATCCGCACCGACCATCGAGCGGATCGAAGTCATCCGCGGGACTGGCGCCGCGCTCTGGGGCGCGACCCGTGGTCGGGAGCCTCATTCAGCGAAGCCTGCTGCTGCAGTTTTTCTGGAGGCAATGAGAATGGGTTGGAGGTTCGCCGCCGCCGCCGCACTGGCGCTCCTCCTCGTCGTTCCGCGGGCTCCCCGGGCCGACGAGATGCAGGTTCCGACGAACCTTCAGGTCGCGCTGCTCAAGAAGATCTTCGACTATGACCGGACGCTGCCGACGCAACGAGCCGTTCGAGTCGCCGTCGTTCACGAAGGACCCGAAGGCGCATCCACCCGCGAGCTGGTGAAGGAGTTCCAGAACGGAGGCGTCGAGGCTACGGCGCTTCCGGTTGGGTCGCTCGAGGGGAGCCTCGGGTCGATCGACGTGTTGTACGTTTCGCCAGGCGTCGATCCGGGGTTGGTCCAGGGCTGGTGCGTTCGTGAACGGGTCCTCTCGGTCTCGGGCCTTCCGGAGCTCGCCACGACCGGCAAGGTCTCGGTCGGTCTCGGGCTCAAGGATCAGAAGCCCGAGATCCTCGTCCACATCCGGCGGGTGAAATCCGAGGGGCACGAGCTCGCCTCGGGGCTCCTGAACCTCGCGACCGTCATTCGCTGAGCCTCCTCCGAGCTCTCCGTCCGCCGCGTTGACGGCCCGCAGGTTCTGGCAATAGCATCCGGGAATGAATGCGTCTGTTCCCGTTCGCCGCAGAAAAGCGCCGGATAGAACGCGTTTCGCGGCGCTGATTCTCTTTGCGCTCGCGTTGGCGGCGGAAGGTCGTCCCGAGCAGAAGGTCGTGACCCTTCTCTTCACCAACGACGTCGAGAGCGCATACGACCCCATCCCGGCGTTCTGGCTCGAGGGCATCGAGCGGATCGGGGGCATCGCCGAGATGACGACGCTCATCCGGGAGCTGAGGAGGACCGAGCCCAACACTTTCCTCTTCGACTCCGGAGACATCTTCACCGGAGCGCTGGCGAAGCTCACGGAGGGGGAGCTCGCTTTCGAGCTGATGACTTCCATGGGCTACGACGCCATGGGCATCGGCAACCATGAGTTCGAGTACGGCGCCGAGATGTTCGCGTGGGAGAAGAATCGCGCGCCGTTCCCGGTGCTCGGCGCCAATCTGTTCTACCGGGGCACGAGCCATCCCTACGCGCAGGCGCACGCCGTACTCGAGCGGAACGGGGTTCGAATCGGGGTGATCGGCATCATGGGGCAGGACGCCGCCACCGCAATCATCCCCTCGTTCATCGCTCCCCTCGACGTGACCGATCCCGCCGCGGCGGTACGGCGTTCGGTGAGCGAGCTTCGGGACGACGTGGACCTCGTCGTGCTCCTGACTCACCAGGGCAAGACGGCGCCGATGCAGACTGACGCCGAGGCCGACCCCCGGCTCCAGAGGGACATCGACGCCGACTACGGGCTCGCGGGGGCGGTCGAGGGCGTCGACGTGCTCTTCGCCGGCCACGCGGACGCCGGCACACCCGAGCCCGTCGTCCACGAGAAGACGGGCACGTTGATCATGCAGACCTACGGCCAGGCGACCCATCTGGGGTACCTGCAGCTCACGCTCGACGCGGCGTCGGGCGAAATCGTTTCGCACCAGGGGAGGCTCATTCCCGTCGAGTCCAATCGGTTTTCCCCCGATCCGGCGATCCAGGCGAAGCTCGAGAAGTACCGCGCACTCTATCCCGAGCTCCACGAGAAGGTGGGGAGAACCGAGGCGAGGCTGAATCGGCGCTACGTCGACGAATCCGACGTCGGGAATCTCTTCGCCGATGTCTTCGTGCACGCCTCGAACGCCGACGTCGGGCTCGTTCACAGCGGAAGCCTGCGGAAGGATTTGCCAGCAGGGGAAATCGCTCTCGTCGACCTCCTGGACACCTACCCCTTCGTGGACGAGCTCGTCGTGCTCAGGATGACTGGCGCTCAGATTCGCCGAGTCCTCGAGCAGTCGCTGACGCTCGAGCGCGGCCTCCTTCAGGTCTCGGGGGTCGAGATCGTCTACGATCTCTCGAAGCCGGAACGGGAGCGTCTGGTCTCGATGAGACACGAAGGACGCATCATCGATGCCGCCGACGTTCTCGAGGTCGCGGTCTCGGGCTTCCTCGCCGAAGGCGGCGATCTCTACGACGCCTTCCCCGAGGCCGCGAAGCTCAGGACTCTGGGAAAGGTCTCGGACGTCGTCGTCGACTACTTCCGGAGCCGCGACCTGGTGAAGGTTCCACATCGCGGACGCCAGAAAAGCGCGCGCTGACGAAACGGGGAGGATCGGCTCGGTCGGCACGATGGCTCGGCGGCGCAATCTCGCGAACGCGAGCTCGAGTGCGGGAAGGTCGCGGCCCCGTACATCGGAGCTCGCGTTGAACCGACTCGGCTCCGGGCGCTCCGTTGCGGGGCAGGCGCCGAGCGATCTAATGTTCCGCCGTGCCTTCCATGGAGGTCTTCGGGACGCCTTGACGGAGACATGGCGCGTCGGCAAGTCGGTCGAGGATTTCTGCCGTCCGTGCAAGTCCGTTCGGGCTCACACCATCACCCTCCTCGACGCGAACGGCCGGCCCGAGCGCGTAATGTGCGATACCTGCAAGAGCCAGCATAACTACCGGGGCGGCCCCCCGAGTGCCGAGGAAAGGAACGATCCGGTCATGACCGACAGCTCGCAGTGCGTGGAGGCCCGGCCCGGCGACCTCGAGGCCCTGCTCCGCCGCATCCTTCGGGAGGAAAGCGGCTGGACTCCGACGGCCATCGCCGACAAATGGAACGGTGGAGAGCTCGTGCTGCGGCCGGGCAAAGCCGGGCTCCAGGAGAAGACCATTCCCATCGACGCCCTCTTCCGAAAGATCGTCGGGATTCGAAACAAGCTTCGGGTGCTCGAGCAGCAGGTGAATGCCGCCGACGTTCCCGACGAGTTGAAGCTCCGGCTGCAGGGATACATCACGGGCTGCTACGGGACCCTTACGAGCTTCAACATCCTGTTCGCGAGGGAAGACGATCGGTTCCACGGCACGGGGAAGGACGAATGACAAGGGGGCGAACGATGCACGGAAGACTCTGGGGACTGGCGGCGCTTACTCTTGCCTTTGCCGGTGGGTTTCTGACCCACGCGGTGATGCCTCGGGAGGAGGCGCACGCGCAGGGGAACAAGCGGGTCTTCGAGCTGCGCACCTACACCGCGGCCGACGGCAAGCTCCAGGCCCTGCACTCCCGCTTTCGCGATCAAACGTTGAAGCTCTTCGAGAAGCACGGGATGACCAACCTCTACTACTGGAAGCCGACGGACGCGCCGCTCTCCGGGAGCACGCTGGTCTACGTGATCTCGCACTCGAGCCGTGAAGCGGCCGGTAAGAGTTGGGATGCGTTCCGTGCCGATCCGGAGTGGGTCAAGGTCAAGACCGAATCCGAAGTGAACGGGCCGCTCACGGCGAAGGTCGAATCCCTGTTCCTCGAAGCGGTCGATTACTCGCCGATGAAGTAGGCGGCGGGCCTGTGCGAAATCCCCCTTGGGGAACTTCGAGACCGCCTCGGCTGAGAGGCAGAAATCAGGTGATCTTGTGATGTCACGAAAATTGGGTGCGGAGTTTTTGGGCACGGCCTGGCTCGTTTTCGGAGGATGCGGCAGCGCCGTGCTGGCGGCGGCGTTTCCGGAGCTGGGGATCGGTTTCGTCGGAGTGTCTCTCGCGTTCGGCCTCACGGTTCTGACGATGGCCTACGCCGTCGGGCACATCTCCGGGGGCCACTTCAACCCGGCGGTCACGGTGGGGCTGTGGGCGGGCGGGCGCTTCAAAGCCGGCGAGATCGTGCCGTATTGGCTGGCGCAGGTGGCCGGGGCCCTCGCGGGAGCGTTCGTCCTCTCGCTGATTGCGAACGGCAAGGCCGGGTTCGACCTCGTCCAGAGCGGGTTCGCAGCGAACGGCTACGCCGCGCACTCCCCGGGCGGCTATTCCCTCGGCGCCGGCTTCGTGGCCGAGGTCGTGCTGACGTTCTTCTTCCTGCTCGTCATCCTCGGCGCGACCGACCGGCTCGCGCCCGCGGGCTTCGCTCCGATTGCGATCGGCCTCGCGCTCACGCTCATCCACCTGGTCGGCATTCCCGTCACCAACACCTCCGTTAACCCCGCCCGCAGCACCGCGCCGGCGCTCTTCGTCGGGGGCTGGGCGATTTCGCAATTGTGGCTCTTCTGGGTGGCGCCGATCGTCGGCGCGGGCCTGGCGGGGGGCACTCACCGCTGGCTCGCCAACGGCCGCTGAGCGTCGCGGGATCTCAGACCTCGGCGAAGCCCGCTCGACGTGGATTCCGTGACAATCGAGGAAGGGTAGGCGATCTACGAGTCCAGGTCAGCGTTCCACCGGCACTCAGGTGCGCGGCGGCCTGCCTCTGATTGGTGCGGATTCGCGTTCATCCCGTCTATTGGTGTTGGTCGGCGAGTTGGCCAGCGCCGTCGGTTCCAGCGCTTCGGGATCAGCGCAGGTGCTGGTCGAAGAAACGCTCGACGCGCCGCCAGGCGTCGGAGAGAACGTGGGCGCGGGTGAAATAGTGGAACTCTCCAGGATAGAGCATGAACTCGAATGACTTCCCTCGCTTGAGGAGGTCGTCGGCGAGACGAACCGAGTGCAGGTAGGGTACGTTGACATCGGACGTGCCATGGAGGATGAGGAGCGGCCGTTCGAGGCGGTCCATGCGGCTCAGAGGTGAGGCTACGTCGTACGCACTCGGATCGTCTTCGGGCGCGCGGAGCCTTCCGAACGTCCAGGCGCCGCGCCAGGGGTCCTCGTAGTACATCCGATAGTCGACGACGCCGGCGACGTCGACGCCGCAGGCGAAGGTCTTGGGAGCGTCGACGAGAGCGAGAAGAGTGAAGAAGCCGCCGTAGCTCAGCCCCCAGACGCCGATGCGATCGGGATCGACGTAGCTCAGCGTCTTCAGGTAGCTCGCCGACTGGGTCGCATCCGCCGAGTCCTTTCCGCCGACGTCACCGAAGACGCCCTGCCGCCATTTCCTTCCGTAGCCGATGCTGCCCCGGTAATCGGGCGCAATCACCACATAGCCCCGCTGGAGCAGGTACTGGTGAAAGGAGTAGTACACGGCGTAGTTCCGTTCCACGTGCCAGCCGTCATAGTTCTGGTTATGGCCGTCTCCGTGGATCCAGACGATCGCCGGGTGCTTCCGCGATCGATCGAGGTCCTTGGGAACGAAAAGATAGGCCGGAACTCTTTCGCCGTCGGTCGCCTCGTACCAGACGAGCTCGGGCTCGACCAGCCTCGTGCGGTCGAGGCCCGCGGGAAACGAGTCGGTGAGCCGCGTCGCGGACCCGCCGTCGGCCGCGATTTCGAACAGATCGGCGGAGCTCTGAGGGTCGGTGTGCTGATGGACGAGGCGCTTGCCGTCGGGCGACCACTCCGGTGAAACGTTGGTGCCGCGCCCGCCGGTGAGGGTCCGCACCGCGGCATGCGCCGGAGCCTCTCCGATGTCGGCGACCATGACCTGCCGCACCCCCGGCCGGTCGGGCTCGTTGGCGTCGAAGGCGATATGCTTTCCGTCCGCCGACCAGGCGGGTCTCCAGGCCTCGAAAGCGCCGCGGGTAATCTGCGTCGGGCTCCCGCCTCCCGAAGGGATGACGTAGAGGTGGTCCCAGCCGTCGCTATCGCTGACGAAGGCGATCCATTTCCCGTCGGGGGACGGCAGCGCTCCCGGCCGCGCCGGTCCCGGGATGCTCCACCATTTCTCATCGAGCTCGTTTACGACGACCTTCCCCTCGCCCGTGGCGGCGTCGGCCACGACGATCTCGCGCCGGGTCGTGTCCTCGTGTACCCGCTCGAAGACGACCCGCGACCCGTCGGCCCAGCGCACGCCGCTCTCGCGGAACTCCCGGCTGGGCATGACGGTGACCGTCGCGCCCGAATCGAGGGCGACGATGGCGACGTCGCCGAAGCCGCGCTCGATCCAGGTGTAGAGAATCTTCGCCCCCGAGTACTCGGGCGCGTTCTCGTGCCGCGTCGACGAGAACGTGACGAACGCGATCCGGCTTCCGTCCGGCGACCACGCGAGCCCGCCTTCGAGTATCGGCGTCTGGGTGAGCCGCATTTCGCGGCCGTCCGAAAGCCCACGTACCCAGATGTCCCCATCTCGGGTGAAGGCGACGCGGGAGCGGTCGGGGGACGGAGCGAAGCCGCTCCCGGGCTCGGGCGCCGTCCAGAGGGGAGAGGCCTCGGTGCCCGCGTCGGCGTCGACCGACCAGAGGTGTCCCTCGCGACTGAACCTCACGCTCCGACCGTCGGCGCTCCAGAAGAGGCCGGAAGCATCACCGGAGCCGAAGTCGGTGAGCGCTCGGGGCGGCGCGGGCTTCGAGCCCGAGAGATCCACCAGCCAGACGTTCTCCACCCCCGCCCGGTTCCAGACGTAAGCCACGCGCCGGCCGTCGGGGGACCAGACGGGATTCGACGGATGTTTGATGGCGACGAGGGCGTCGATGGTCAGGAGGCCCGAGGCCGGCCGAGCCCCCTGAGCGGATGTGAAGGTCGAGAGCGGGGCGAGCGAGAGCCACGAGACGAGGAGGATTCGGCGCATGGCGGGACTATGTGCCCGGCCCGGGCGGCCGTCAAGCCTCTGAGCGCGGCCTCTCACACGAGGGTTCCCAGGCGCAGCAGCCGAATCACGGGCTCTCCCGCCTCGCGCGAGGCGGTGCGGTCCACTTCGAATTCCGCGACCCAGTCGTTGAGGCCCTCGGGGTCCACGAGCATCTGCTCGACCCGGAAGAAGGCCTCGTCGTCCGACAGCCGCACGTGCGTGTGACGGAGGTTCCGCGCTTCCGGGTCGAGGCGGAGCCCTTCGTGGTCCACGAGGTAGGCCTCGCGGACTGCGCGCAGTCGCTCCCTGGTCCAGGGCACTTCGTCGCCGTCGATTTCGGAGTCGAGGACGTCGAGGGCCGCTTCGTCCTCTCCAATCGACCACGCCCGCAGGAAGGCGAAGGCCCGGGTGCGAATGGCGGCGGTGAATGCCTTGAGGTCGCGCGTGACGTCGGGAGCTTCTTCGGGGCGCTCCGGCCGGAGCTCGATGCCGGCTCCCGGCGGCCGGTAGCTCGGGTCGAGCATCCGCTCCCATTCCTCGAGAAGGCTCGAGTCCACCTGGCGCAGCATGTCGCGCAGGTAGAGCTCCATTTCGACCACGGCATCGGTCTTGACCCCGTCGGGCACGGTCTGGCGGAGGACCTTGTAGACGCTATTCAGATGACGAAGAAGGAGCCCCTCGGCGCGCTCCAGGTCGTACTCCTGCACGTAATCGGAGAACGAACGGAACCCCTCGAACATCTCGCGCGCGATGGACTTGGGGCGGATGTTCTCTTCGCCCACCCAGGGGTGCCGGTCGGCGAACTCGTTGAACGTCGAATAGACGAACTCCCGCAACGGCTTCGGATGCTCGAGCTTTTCGAGCTCCTCCATGCGCTGGTCGTACTCCATTCCCGCGGCCTTCATCTCCGCGATCGCCTTTCCCTTGAGCTTGTCCAGCTGCCGCCGCAGGATGAGCTCCGGGTTCTCGAGGATGCTCTCGACCAGTGTCAGCAGATCGAGGGCGTGGGTCTCGGAGTCGGGGTCGAGGAGCGGGAGGGTCTCGAGGAGATAGAGGGAGAGCGCCTGGTCCATCGAGAAGTCTTCCTGGAGGTCGACGTTCACGCGGACCCGCGAGCCCTCCGGCGTCCTTGGAACGATCTCGATGATTCCGCGCGCGACCAGGGAACGGAAGAGCTGCCAGCCGCGCCGGAAGTGCGCTTTCTTCGCGCGATCGGTCTCGTGGCTTTCGCGGATGAGCTTCTGCATCGCCCGGCAGCCGTCGCCCCGGCGCGAGAGGACGTTCAGGAGCATCCCGTGCGATACATCGAAGCGGGAGGCGAGCCTCTCCGGAGGAGCTCCGATGAGACGCTCGAACGTCTTCTGGTCCCAGTTCGCGAAGTTGTGCTCGGGCGGCTTGCGCTTCACCACCTTCTTGCCCTCTTTCGCCTTTTCTCCGAGCCTCAGGTTCTCGATCACGTGCTCCGGCGCCTGCGCCACGACGTACCCCTGGTCGTCGAACCCCTTCCGTCCCGCGCGCCCCGCGATCTGGTGGAAGTCGCGGGCGGAGAGGACCGCGGTCTTCTGCCCGTCGAACTTGCAGAGCCG
>Ga0105095_10002272_pt1 | contig 10320 bp, 7 predicted proteins | sample PPLLak2March2015_2_FD_79180 | JGI IMG/M metagenome (GOLD analysis project Ga0105095, IMG submission 79180) | Freshwater sediment microbial communities from Prairie Pothole Lake near Jamestown, North Dakota, USA - PPLs Lake P8 Core (3) Depth... | ecosystem: Environmental > Aquatic > Freshwater >... | reverse complement strand
GGAACCCCGTGGACTCGGCATGGTGCCGATCGTCATCGAACAGAGCGGCCGCGGCGAGCGCGCCTACGATATCTACTCGCGCCTGCTGCGCGACCGTGTGGTGTTCATCGTCGGGCCGGTCAACGAGCAGACGGCCAATCTCGTCGTTGCACAGCTGCTGTTCCTGGAATCGGAGAATCCCGACAAGGACATCTCGCTGTATATCAACTCGCCGGGGGGATCCGTCAGCGCCGGCCTGGCGATTTACGACACGATGCAGTTCATCAAGCCGGATGTTTCGACGATCTGCGTCGGGATGGCCGCTAGCATGGGTGCATTCCTGCTCGCGGCGGGCGCCAAGGGCAAGCGCTACTCGCTGCCCAATTCGCGCATCATGATTCATCAGCCGCTCGGCGGCGTCCAAGGGCAGGCGGCCGACATCGAGATCCACGCCAAGGAGATCCTCTATTTGCGTGAGCGCCTGAACCGCCTGCTTGCGGAGCGGACCGGTCAGCCGGTGGAAAAGATTGCGAAAGACACGGATCGGGACAACTTCATGTCCGGAGAGGATGCCGTAAGCTACGGACTGATCGACAAGATCTTTGTCAAACGCGGCGAACAGCCTTAACCTCGGGCATCGCCGCCAAGCACGGTCCAGCACCTTATGTCGGACAAGAAGGGCTCCAGCGAGAAACTTCTTTACTGCTCCTTCTGCGGCAAGAGCCAGCACGAGGTGAAGAAGCTCATTGCAGGTCCGTCGGTCTTCATCTGCGACGAGTGCATCGACCTCTGCAACGACATCATTCGCGACGAGACCACGTCGGACGCGGGGTCGACGGGCGCCAAGTCCGACCTGCCGACACCGCGCGAGATCGGAACGATTCTCGATCAGTACGTGATCGGGCAGGACAAGGCAAAGCGGATCCTTTCGGTCGCCGTCTACAACCATTACAAACGGCTGAAGCATCTCGGCTCGAAGGACGACATCGAGCTTGCCAAGAGCAACATCCTGCTGATCGGCCCGACCGGTTCCGGCAAGACGCTGCTGGCGCAGACGCTGGCGCGCCTGCTGAACGTTCCGTTCGTGATCGCCGACGCCACGACGCTGACCGAGGCGGGCTACGTCGGCGAGGATGTCGAGAACATCATCCAGAAGCTGCTGCAGAACTGTAACTACGAGGTCGAGAAGGCGCAGAAGGGAATCGTCTACATCGACGAGATCGACAAGATCTCGCGCAAGAGCGACAACCCGTCGATCACCCGCGACGTCTCCGGCGAAGGGGTGCAGCAGGCGCTGCTGAAGCTGATCGAGGGCACGATCGCATCGGTTCCCCCGCAGGGCGGGCGCAAGCATCCCAACCAGGACTTCGTGCAGATCGACACGACCAACATCCTGTTCGTCTGTGGCGGCGCATTTGATGGCCTCGAGAAGATCATCCGCAGCCGCTCCGAGAAGAGCGGCATCGGCTTTTCGGCCACCGTCACCAGCCAGAGCGAGCGCACGGTCGGCGATCTGCTTCGTGAGGTCGAACCGGAGGACCTGATCAAGTTCGGTTTGATTCCGGAACTGGTTGGTCGCCTGCCTGTCATTGCGACGCTCGATGAACTGAGCGACGAAGCACTGGTCGAAATCCTGGTGGCGCCGAAGAACGCGCTCGTCAAGCAGTTCCAGCGCCTGTTCCAGATGGAAGGCGTTGAGCTCGAAGTCCGGCCGGACGCCCTGAAGGCGATCGCCCGCAAGGCTTTGAAGCGCAAGACGGGGGCGCGCGGCCTGCGATCAATCGTCGAAGGGGTATTGCTCGACGTCATGTACGACCTGCCGAGCACACAGAACGTGGTCAAGGTCGTCGTCGACGAGAACACGATCAACGGCGGCAAGCCATTGATGATCTACGCGGACCAGCCGAAAGTCGCCGGGGCGCCGCGCTAGGCAGCAGGCCGACGGACGGCCTTTTTTGTTCATCCGTTCCTCCTGTGGCCGGCCGCTGCCCCCGTGCTAGGCTGGTTGCCGATAGTCGGGTCCCTTGCTTTCGGCTAGCCCGGGCGCATATGCCCCCTGAAAGTTCAACTTGAGGGAAAACATCGAATGACGACCCAGATCCTCCCGCCGGAACAGACGACGCTGCCGCTGCTGCCGCTGCGCGACGTGGTCGTGTTCCCGCACATGGTCATTCCGCTGTTCGTCGGGCGTCCGAAGTCGATCAAGGCGCTCGAGGCCGCGATGGAAGCCGGCAAGAGCATCATGCTGGTCGCCCAGAGGAATGCCGCCAAGGACGAACCGACCGCCGAAGACATCTACGACATCGGCTGTGTCGCCAACATCCTGCAGATGCTGAAGCTGCCCGATGGCACCGTGAAGGTGCTGGTCGAAGGCGCCCAGCGTGCTCACATCGAACGCATCGACGAAGGTCCGACGCATTTCACGGCCGACGTTGTCCCCATCGTTCCGGACACGCAGCCGACGGCCGAGGTCGAGGCGCTGCGCCGGGCAATCGTCAGCCAGTTCGACCAGTACGTGAAGCTCAACAAGAAGATCCCGGCCGAGATCCTGACCTCGATCGCGGGCATCGACGAGGCCGGCCGCCTCGCCGACACGATCGCCGCGCACCTGCCGCTCAAGCTCGAACAGAAGCAGAAGATCCTCGAGATGTTCGGAATGAACGAGCGGCTCGAGCACCTGCTTGCGCAGCTCGAGACCGAGATCGACATCCTGCAGGTCGAGAAGCGCATCCGCGGCCGCGTCAAGCGCCAGATGGAGAAGAGCCAGCGCGAGTACTACCTGAACGAACAGGTCAAGGCGATCCAGAAGGAGCTCGGCGAAGGCGAGGAGGGTGCCGATCTCGAGGAGCTCGAGAAAAAGATCAAGGCGGCCCGCATGCCGAAGGCGGCGCGCGACAAGGCGCACTCGGAGCTGAAGAAACTCAAGCTGATGTCACCGATGTCGGCCGAGGCCACGGTCGTCCGCAACTACCTCGACACTCTGGTCGGACTGCCGTGGAAGAAGCGCAGCCGGATCAACAACGACCTCGCCAATGCCCAGAAGGTCCTGGATGACGATCACTATGGCCTGGAGAAGGTCAAGGACCGCATCCTCGAGTACCTGGCTGTGCAACAGCGCGTCGAGAAGGTGAAAGCACCGATCCTGTGCCTGGTCGGGCCTCCGGGGGTCGGCAAGACCTCGCTCGGCCAGTCTGTGGCGCGCGCAACGAACCGCAAGTTCATCCGCATGGCGCTGGGCGGCGTTCGTGACGAGGCCGAGATCCGCGGTCATCGCCGAACCTACATCGGCTCGATGCCGGGCAAGATCCTGCAGAACCTCGGCAAGGCCGGCGTTCGCAATCCACTGTTCCTGCTCGACGAAGTCGACAAGATGGGAATGGATTTCCGCGGTGACCCGGCGTCGGCCCTGCTCGAAGTACTGGACCCGGAACAGAACCACACGTTCCAGGATCACTACGTCGAGGTCGACTTCGATCTGTCCGATGTGATGTTCGTCGCCACCAGCAACACGATGAACATCCCACCGGCGCTGCTCGACCGCATGGAAGTGATCCGGCTGTCGGGCTACACGGAGGAAGAAAAGGTCCACATCGCACTGCAGCACCTGCTGCCGAAGCAGATGAAGACCAACGGCCTGAAAAGTGGCGAGCTTGCGGTGGCCGAGAGTGCGATCCGCGACATCATCCGTTACTACACCCGGGAAGCGGGTGTGCGGTCGCTCGAGCGCGAAATCAGCAAGATCTGCCGCAAGGTGGTCAAGCAACTGCTGCTGAAGAAGCAGGAGAAGAAAGTGCTGGTCGCCGCGAAGAACCTCGACAAGTTCCTGGGAGTCCGGCGCTTCACGTTCGGCGTCGCCGAGAGAGAAAACCAGGTCGGGCAAGTCACTGGTCTGGCCTGGACCGAAGTCGGGGGCGACCTTCTGACGATCGAAGTCGCGACGATGCCGGGCAAGGGCAATGTGCACCGCACGGGCTCGCTGGGCGACGTGATGAAGGAGTCGGTCGAGGCGGCCCGGTCCGTCGTGCGCTCGCGAGCACGCCGCCTTGGCATCCGCGACGACCAGTTCGAGAAAACGGACCTGCACGTCCACTTCCCCGAGGGTGCAACTCCGAAAGACGGTCCATCGGCCGGTATCGCGATCACCACGGCACTCGTTTCGGCCCTGAGCGGGATTCCGGTTCGGGCTGACGTCGCGATGACGGGTGAAATCACGCTGCGCGGCGAGGTACTGGCGATCGGCGGCCTGAAGGAGAAGCTGCTCGCTGCGCATCGCGGCGGCATCAAGACGGTGCTGATCCCGGAAGAGAACGTCAAGGATCTCGCGGAGATCCCGGACAACGTTAAGAACCGACTCGAATTGGTTCCTGTCAAGTGGATCGACAAGGTCCTCGAGATCGCGCTCGAACGCCAGCCGGTCCCCCTGACCGAGGAAGACGCCGCAGCGACGCCGGTGAAGCCGGCCGGGCCGGCGGCGGCGACCGAAGTCGTCAAGCATTGACGCCCGACGCGCGGCCGCCTGAGGCGGCCGCGCGTCAACTCAACAACGACGCAGTTCAGCCTCGCGCATAATTTGCGCTGCTTTCGCTTGACACTGCTATATCAGCGCGGTTGAATAGCCGCTCCAAAATTCCGCTGCGTTTCTCTCTCGCACGACAATTACAAGAACGAGTTGCGGCTGCAGAACGCCAACGAAACCACAGCCTGCGCAAGAGGGGGGTTTAAGTGAACAAGACCGAACTGATCGACCACATTGCCAAACAAGCCGACATTTCCAAAGCGGCGGCGGGTCGTGCCCTGGAGGCAATCGTGGGAGGAATTCGCGGCAGCCTGCGCAAGGGCAACTCGGTGACGCTGGTCGGATTCGGTACCTTCACCGTCGGCAAGCGCGCGGCGCGCACCGGCCGCAATCCGCGCACGAACGAGCCGATCAAGATCAAGGCAGCGCGCGTGCCGAAGTTCCGACCTGGCAAGGCGCTGAAAGATTCGCTAAACTAGCTTTCTTTCGTAGCCAACTGCTGTGTCGTCGCGATCGCGCTGTCGGCGATCGTCGAGTCCGGGTGCTTAGCTCAGTTGGTAGAGCGGCGCCCTTACAAGGCGTAGGTCGGGAGTTCGAGCCTCTCAGCACCCACCAAGCGACACGCGGCATGCAAGCATCGAAACCGACGGGGAGTGGTAGTTCAGTCGGTTAGAATACCGGCCTGTCACGCCGGGGGTCGCGGGTTCGAGTCCCGTCCACTCCGCCACAAACACAAAAGGCGAACGCGAGTTCGCCTTTTTCATTTCAACCAGATAGTCTGATTCGCGCTTCAACGTCGGAAGGCACACATGTTCGATTCCATCCGCTCGCACCGCCGCTGGCTGATGTTCTTCATGCTGGTGCTCATTTTCCCGTCCTTCGTCTTCTTCGGGATCCAGGGCTACAACACTTTCATCGAGCAGGAAGGCGGGCTGGCGACCGTGGACGGGTCCACCGTCACGCAGCAGGAATTCGATGCGGCATTGCGTGACCGTGTCGAGCGGTTGCGGCAGTCCCTTGGCGAGAACTTCGATCCGAAGATGCTCGAGACGCCCGAAGCGCGCGCAATGGTTCTCGAAGGTCTCGTACTGGATCGGGCGCTGGCCAACGAGGCGCGGAAATCCAACATCATCATCACCGACGAGAGACTGCGGGATGTGATCGTGGGCATCCCGGCGTTCCAGGAAGAGGGCAAGTTCAGCACCGAGCGTTACAACGCGTTCCTGGCCTCGCAGGGAATGACCGGTGCGATGTTCGACCAGCGCGTGCGCGAGGACATGCGCAAACAGGCGCTGGTGCAGGCAGTCGTGGAGTCGGCGATCATGCCGAAGCAGGTGACCGAGCGCATCGAAGGCATGTTGCGCGAGCAGCGCGAGGTGCGGGAGCTGCGTTTTGCTGCGGAGCAGTTCCTGCCCAAGGTGAAGGTCACCGATGCACAGATCACGGAGTTTTACGAGAAGAATCGGCCGCTGTTCGAAACGCCCGAGAACGTGAAGATCGAGTACCTGGTACTTTCGCCGGAAACGATTGCCGGTGCCGGAACGGTTGCCGAAGCCGACGTCAGGGCCTATTACGACCAGAACAAGGCGCGCTACGGTACCGAGGAGCAGCGCCGCGCGAGTCACATCCTGCTGACCGCCGAGGGCTCCGACAAGGCGACCGCCCGCAAGAAGGCGGATGAAATTCTCGCAAAGGTCCGGGCAAAGCCCGTCGACTTCGAAAAACTCGCGCGCGAAAACTCGAAGGACAGCGGCTCGGCGGCCCAGGGCGGCGATCTCGGCTTTTTCGGCCGGGGCATGATGGTCAAGCCGTTCGAAGAGGTTGCGTTCGAACTGAAGGAAGGCGAGATCAGCGACATCGTCGAGACGGACTTCGGCTTTCACATCATTCGGCTGACCGCCGTCAAGCCCGCGCAGGCCAAGCCGTTCGAGGAGGTCCGCGCCGATATCGAGCGCGACCTGAAGCAGCAACAGGCGCAGAAGCGATTTGCTGAAGCGGCCGATCAGTTCACCAACGTCGTGTACGAGCAGGCCGACTCGCTGCAGCCGGCAGCTGAGAAACTCAATCTGAAGATTCGCACAGTCGAGACAATGACCCGGCAGGGAGTTCCGCCCCTCATCACCGCGCGCGTGGTCGACGCCATCTTCGCTGAGGACTCGCTGAAGAACCGGCGCAACACGCAGGCGATCGAGGTTGCCACCAACACGCTGGTGTCGGCCCGCGTTCTGGACCACCGGCCCGCGGCGGTCCGACCACTGGATCAGGTGAAGTCGCAGATCCGTGAACTGGTCGAGCGACGCGAGGCCATGCGACTGGCACGTGAAGCTGGAGAGGCCCGGCTCGCCGAGCTGCGCAAGCAGCCGAGTGACGAAGGATTCCAGCCGGCGCGCTTCATCTCGCGCCAGCAGGCGCAAGGCCTGCCGCCGTCAGCGCTGGTGCAGATCCTGCGCGTGCCCGCCGACAAGCTTCCAGCCTATGTCGGAGTCGAGACAGAAGACTCCGGCTACCTGATTGCAAATGTCCTATCTTCGCGCGCCGGGCCGGCGCTCGACGCCCCGCAGCGCGAGGCGCAGGAGCGCGTTCTGGTGCAGCAGGCGGCCGGGGCTGACGAGCTGGCCTACGCGGATGGCCTCAAGGCGAGACACAAAGTCACGGTACTCAAGCCGGAACTGAGGCGCGAAGCGGCGACGACAACGAGCGAGTCGACGGCACCCGCCGTCGGGACCACCGAAAAGAAATGACCGGGCCTCAGTTTGCGAGTTCGCGAGCCGCTACAAGAAACGCGGCAGCGTCATCGCTCGCCACGGGCAGCACCGTGGCACTCGTCACGCGTACGAAGTTGCGGTCGATCGATTTCAGGTACGCCGGGTCATAGTGTTCGACGAGCAGGCGCTCCACCATCTCGTCCCAGCGTCCGGCCCCGGCCAGCGATTTCCATTGGGTGACCTTCTCATGCCCGTGCAGAGGCGCCAGGCAATCGAGTTGCGCGTAAAGCGTTCCGACGTCGCTTTCGAAATGCGCATATTCGTCGCGCAGCAGTCGAATGCGGGCATCCAGTGGCAGCTCGAGTCGGATGCACTCGGCCGCCCGCATTGATGCCAGCAGCCGATCGGGTACTCGCAGCTCGCCGACTTTGCGGCTCTCGGATTCCACAAACACCGGCCGCGTGCGGTCGAAACCCCGCAAGGCCCACCAGATGCGGGTTTCAAATGACTTCTGCGATGGCTGGGGCGTTGATGGCAGCCCGCCGAGCACGGAACCGCGATGGTGCGCCAGCGCTTCGAGATCGAGCACCTGCGCTCCTGCCACGACCAGCTGCTGCAGCAGGCGACTTTTGCCGCTGCCCGTCGTGCCGCAGATGACCCGGAGACAAAATTGCTGCGGAAGCTGGTCGAGTTCGGCGATGACAGCTCGCCGAAACGACCGATAGCCACCTTCGAGCTGTCGCGCCGGCCAGCCAACGCGGCCGAGGATGTGCGTCATCGCGGCGCTGCGATTGCCGCCGCGCCAGCAGTAGACGAGAGGCCGCCACGTCTTCGGTTTGTCGGCGAAGCGGCTTTCCAGATGGTGCGCGATGTTGCGCGATACATATGCTGCCCCGCGCCGGCGCGCTTCGAATGACGACTGCTGTCGGTCCATCGTTCCGACCTCTGCGCGCTCCGTGTCCGTCAGCACCGGGCAGCTGATTGCACCGGGAATGTGGTCCTCCGCGTATTCGCTCTCGCTGCGCACGTCGATGACGTCGTCGAATCGCGCAATATTGGCGAGCGCGTCGGTCGCGGAAACGACCGCTCGGTCGACGTTCACAGTTTGGCGGGCCGTGCAATCAGGGGATGCAGCGCCGGCCAGACGTTGTCCAGCATCTTCGGCTGCGCCTGGACCGTCGGATGGATCCGGTCCGGCTGGAAGAGTTCAAGGGAGTCCGCGAAGCCGTCAAGCAGGAAGGGCGCCAGCGCGACCTTGTGCTGTTTCGCGAGCGCCGCGAAGCTTGCGAAGAACCGCTCGCTGTAGTCCCGTCCGTAGTTGGGCGGAATGCGGACGCCGACGAGCACGACACGGGCACCGCTTGCCTGGCTGGCCTTGATCATTGCCGCCAGGTTGTCCTGCATCACACGTATCGGGAGCCCGCGCAGCCCGTCGTTCGCACCCAGCTGCAGGATCACGATGCGCGGCCGATGTTGCTTCAGCAGGGACGGCAATCGCGTCCTGCCTCCGCTCGTGGTTTCACCGCTGATGCTCGCATTCGCGACCGTATAATCGGATCCGTTCTGCTGCAGCCGGTCGGAAAGCAGCTGCACCCAGCCGGCGCCTCGCGGCAGGCCATATTCGGCGGAGAGACTGTCGCCGAGTACGAGCACCACCGGGCGCTCCGGGTTTTTCGGTTGCGCTGGTGCGGTGGATGCGGCATGCGCCGACGCAGGAATGGCGGATGCGGCGACAAACGCCGCCAGGGCCGAGCCGACTCTGATCAGGAATGTTCTGCGCACGGGACGAAACAAATGAACATCGCGGTCGAGGCGCGTGGCCTCAGCAAGGTCGTGCAGGATGCCACTGGCAGCCTGACGATTCTGGATGATATCAACCTCGCGATCGAAGCCGGCGAGACGGTTGCGATCGTCGGGGCCTCCGGTTCGGGCAAGTCCACATTGCTGGGACTACTTGCCGGGCTTGACGTTCCAACCGCAGGCTCGGTCCGTATCTTCGGGGACGAGTTGTTTGCGCTCGACGAAGACGGGCGCGCCGCCCTGCGCGCGCAGCGTCTCGGATTCGTGTTCCAGTCCTTCCAGCTGCTTCCTCACCTGACCGCACTCGAGAATGTTCTTCTGCCGCTCGAACTCACCGGGCGTGCGCCGGAAGGAGCGAACCCGGTCGAGTCTGCGCGCGCACTGCTCGCGCGCGTGGGTCTCGGCGAGCGCCTGGCGCACTATCCCAAGTATCTGTCGGGCGGCGAACAGCAGCGCGTTGCGCTGGCGCGGGCCTTCGTGCTCCGGCCGCCGCTGCTGCTGGCCGATGAGCCCACCGGCAGCCTGGACGCCCGGACCGGCGAGGCGGTGATCGAGCTGATGTTCGAGTTGAATCGCGAACGCGGATCCACGCTCGTGCTGGTGACTCACGACCCCGACATCGCACGCCGCTGCAATCGGCAGATCGAGCTGCATGCCGGCCGCATCGTCGCTACCGCGCAGTCAGTCGCCGCGTAGCGACCGCAGCGCCGCGGCCGCGCGCGGCGCGATCTCGCTGGCGACGAGTCCGACGTCGCCGCCGATAGCTGCCTGTCCATGCAGCCAGACAGCGGCCAGCGTGGCCGACCAGGGATCGAAGGACTGGGCCAGTAGACCGCCCAGGAGTCCAGCCAGCGAATCGCCGGTACCCGCCGTTGCAAGCGCCGGACCGCCTGTCGGATTGATCGCGTAGCCGTCGGCACGGGCGATGACGGTGCCTGCCCCTTTCAGCACAACCGTTGCACAGAAGGACCCCGCCAAAGATCGCGCCGCGCCGACGCGATCGGACTGCACTGCGGACGCGGTCGATCCGAGCAGACGCGCCGCTTCCAGCGGGTGCGGCGTCAGCACCGTCGGCGCAGTTCGCCCGAGCAGCAGACTTCTGCAGCCTGCATCCTCCGCGATCAGGTTCAGTGCATCGGCATCGACGACAAGCGTCGCATCCTGACGCAGCGACCATTCAAGCGCGGCGCGGGCACACTCATCGAGACCCAGGCCGCAACCGACGACGACCGCCTGCAGTCCGGCCAGCGTCGCATGGGGCCGGAACATCAGTTCAGGCTGAACAGGATCGACGCGGAGCGCCGGATCCCCGATGCAGTC
>Ga0105095_10002271_pt1 | contig 10320 bp, 8 predicted proteins | sample PPLLak2March2015_2_FD_79180 | JGI IMG/M metagenome (GOLD analysis project Ga0105095, IMG submission 79180) | Freshwater sediment microbial communities from Prairie Pothole Lake near Jamestown, North Dakota, USA - PPLs Lake P8 Core (3) Depth... | ecosystem: Environmental > Aquatic > Freshwater >... | reverse complement strand
TTCAGGGTACAGAGTACAGAAGCGTATGGCGGCGCCACTAACTCTGAACTTTGTACTCTGAACTCTGTACTTAGGCAGACGTTTTGAGCCGGCGCAGGTGGCGGTAGGCGGAAAGCGGAATGACTTCGGCGGTGCGCCGCACCACCGGCCCGGCCATTTTCTTCGCTACCATACTCTCGGCGAAGATCTGGTTCAGCGCGGCGCCGAGATCGTCGAGTACACGGTAGAGATCGACGTCGGTGCGCGCGGCACGCAGGATCTCCTGGCGGATCGGCGTGAGCGCCTGAAAGGTTTTGTCCAGCTTCACCGGATCGGTCAGGACGCGGCAGGCATTCGAGACATAAATCGCGCGCACCAGGCGCGTCATCAGGTCGTGGTGCAGCGGGGTGCCCTCGAACACGTCCTTGATGTTGGTCGCGGCCGGATTCACCGGGAATTGGTGAAAGCCCAGGTGCTCTTCCAGCTGTTCCAGCAACTCTTTAAAATTCATTTTGTTTTGTTTTCTCTGATAATTCGTATCATTGCCTGACCGGCATTGGAGAGTGTGCGTTTCTCGTGGGTAACAATGCCCAGTACACGCCGTATCTCCACCTTTTCAATTTGGACCACGTTCAGCCCTGCGTCAATCATAGTCCGTGGAAGGGCACTCCACCCGAGACCGATCGTCGCCAGCATCTTCAGCACTTCCAGATAATTGGTGGCCATCCCGACCTGAATCCGGTCGCGCAGGCGGCCGAAGGCTTTCAGGATGATCTCCCGGGTATAAGTCCCGGGACCCGGAAGAATGGCCGGGTAATCCAGTAATCTGTTCAACGTTACGGGCAATTCCCGAGCCAAGGGATGCCCGGGGCTGACGACGATATCCAGCGGATCGTCCCAGATTTTCTCTGTTTTCAGGGGCGTTGCGGTCTCGGGCGGCAGGGTGACCACGGCCAGCTCCAGATCGCCCCGGGCCACCCCCTGGCAGGCCTTTTCCGAGTCCATGAACTGCAGATTCAGGCGCACCTGCGTGTAGGTTTCGTGAAAACGCTTGAGCAGCCCCGGCAGCCGGTGCAGGCCGATATGGTGGCTGGTTGCCAGCAGGAGCTCGCCGGAAATGCTGCCGGAAAGATTGGCAATGCCGCGTTTGACGTCCTCCAGCTCTTTCAGCACGTTGCGGGCCCGGCCCAGCAGCGCTTCCCCGGCCGGCGTGAGGTGAATGCCGCGGCCGATGCGGTCGAACAGGCGTGCGCCGATCTCTTTTTCCAGCGCGGCGATGCGCTTGCTGATGGCGGGTTGGGTCAGGTAAATGCGCTCGGCAGCGCGGGAAAACGACCCGGATTCGGCCACGGCCAGGAAGGCTTGCAGGGCGGATATATTCATAGCTTACTAGAATAGTTTATATGATAAACATGAATTTGTGTTATTAATTCCTCGCGCCTAGAATTTGCGCAATTACTCATCCTGTTGGCAGCCATGGCTGGAAAGACCCTGTACGACAAACTCTGGGATGCGCATGTGGTGCGTCATAACGATGACGGCACCGCGCTCATCTATATCGACCGTCATCTGGTGCACGAAGTGACCAGTCCGCAGGCGTTCGAGGGCCTTCGCTTGGCCTCGCGCAAGGTCTGGCGCATTGACGCCAACCTCGCGACCGCCGATCACAATGTCCCGACCACGGACCGCGCCCGCGGCATCGCCGACCCGGTGTCGCGTTTGCAGGTCGAGACCCTCGACCAGAACTGCCACGACTACGGCATCACCGAATTCGGCATGCACGATGCGCGCCAGGGGATCGTGCATGTGATCGGTCCGGAGCAGGGCGCGACCCTGCCGGGCATGACCGTGGTGTGCGGCGACTCGCATACCTCGACCCACGGCGCCTTCGGCGCGCTCGCCTTCGGTATCGGCACCTCCGAGGTGGAGCATGTGCTGGCCACGCAATGCCTGATCTTGAAGAAGGCGAAAAACATGCGCGTGCGGGTCGATGGCAGGCTTCCCCCCGGCATCACCGCCAAGGACATCGTGCTCGCGATCATCGGCAGGATCGGCACCGCCGGTGGAACCGGCCATGCCATCGAGTTCGCCGGCGAGGCCATCGGGCAGCTTTCCGTCGAGGGCCGCATGACGGTGTGCAACATGGCCATCGAGGCCGGCGCCCGTGCCGGCATGATCGCGGTGGACGACAAGACCATCGAATATTTCCGCGGCCGGCCCTACGCACCCAAAGGTGCGCAGTGGGACATGGCGGTGAAGGCCTGGGCCGAATTGCGCAGCGATCCGGATGCCAGGTTCGATAAAGAAGTCGTACTCAACGTCGCCGATATCAAGCCGCAGGTGACCTGGGGCACGTCGCCCGAGATGGTGGTGCCGGTGGACGGCACCGTGCCCGATCCGGACAAAGAGGCCGATGCCGTCAAGCGCGGCAGCATGCAACAGGCGCTCAAGTACATGGACCTCAAGCCGGGAACGCCGATGCGAAATATTTCGCTCGACAAGATATTCATCGGCTCCTGCACCAACTCGCGCATCGAGGATCTGCGCGCCGCGGCGGGTGTGGTGAAAGGCAAGAGAGTGGCAAGCAACATCAAGCTCGCGATGGTGGTGCCGGGTTCCGGCCTGGTGAAGGCGCAGGCGGAACAGGAAGGGCTCGACAAGATTTTCCGTGACGCCGGTTTCGAATGGCGCGCGCCGGGTTGCTCGATGTGCCTCGCCATGAACGCCGACCGGCTGGAACCGGGGGAGCGTTGCGCTTCGACCTCGAATCGCAATTTCGAAGGACGCCAGGGCGCCGGCGGACGCACACATTTGGTCAGCCCCGCGATGGCCGCCGCCGCGGCGATTGCCGGACATTTTGTGGACGTACGAGAAATTCACTGATGCAGAAATTTGAAAAATTGACGGGCCTGGCGATGCCGCTCGATCGTGCCAACGTGGACACGGACGCGATCATCCCGAAGCAATACCTGAAATCGATCAAGCGCACCGGTTTTGGCCCGACCCTGTTCGACGACTGGCGTTATCTCGATGCGGGCGAGCCCGGCATGGATCACGGCAAGCGCCGCGTCAACCCGGATTTCGTATTGAATCAGTCGCGCTATCAGGGCGCGCAGGTTTTGCTGGCGCGCGACAATTTCGGTTGCGGATCCTCGCGCGAGCATGCGCCGTGGGCACTCATGGATTACGGTTTCCGCGCCATCATCGCGCCGAGCTACGCGGATATTTTTTACAACAACAGCTTCAAGAACGGTTTGCTGCCGATCGTGCTGGATCGTGCCGCCGTGGATCTGCTGTTTCGTGAAACCGAGGCGACGCCGGGTTACCGGTTGACTGTGGACCTCGCCGCGCAGACGGTAGCGACGCCCTCGGGCAAGCAATTCAAGTTCGAGATCGATGCCTTCCGCAAGCATTGTTTGCTGAACGGTCTCGATGATATCGGGCTGACGCTGCAACACGTGGACGAGATCAAGGCCTACGAGGCGCGGCGCCGGCAGGAAGCGCCGTGGCTGTTTCAAAAATAGTTTCGGGTTCAGGGTTGCGGGTTTAGAGTTCTATATGATGAGCTCATGCCAATAACTCAAAACTCTGTACGCGAAACTCTAAACTTTAAACTGGTTAGAAATAGGAACATGACCAAAAAAATTGCGATTCTACCTGGCGACGGCATAGGCCCTGAGGTCGTTGCCGAAGCAGTGAAAGTGCTGGAGCGCCTGCGCCGGGATTTCGGCCTCAAAATCGAAACGGAAACCGCCCAGGTAGGCGGCACGGCCTATGACGCGCACAAGCATCCGCTCCCGGATGCGACGCTAAAGCTGGCGAAACAGGCGGACGCCGTGCTGCTCGGTGCCGTGGGTGGCACCCAGTGGGATACGCTGCCGCGCGAATTGCGCCCGGAAAAGGCCCTGTTGGGCCTGCGCGCGGAACTCAAGCTGTTCGCTAACCTGCGCCCGGCGATACTCTATCCGCAGCTGGCCTCGGCCTCGACGCTCAAGCCCGAGATCGTGGCGGGGCTCGACCTGCTGATCGTGCGCGAGCTGACCGGCGACATTTACTTCGGCGAGCCGCGCGGGGTGCGCACGCTGGCAAACGGCGAGCGCCAGGGATTCAACACCATGGTATATGCCGAGCACGAAGTCGAGCGTGTGGCGCGGGTAGCATTCGAGGCCGCGCGCAAGCGCCACAAGAAACTCTGCTCGGTGGAGAAGGCCAACGTGCTGGAGACCTCCGGCCTGTGGCGCGAGGTCGTGCTGCGGGTGGCGAAAGATTATCCGGATATCGAGCTGAGCCATATGTATGTGGACAACGCGGCGATGCAATTGGTGCGCGCGCCCAAGCAGTTCGACGTCATCGTTACCGGCAATATCTTCGGTGATATCCTGTCGGACGAAGCGGCGATGCTGACCGGTTCCATCGGCATGTTGCCGTCGGCCTCGCTCGATGCGGCCAACAAGGGCATGTACGAACCGATCCACGGCTCGGCCCCGGACATCGCCGGCAAAGGCGTGGCCAATCCGCTCGCGACCATACTCTCCGCGGCGATGATGCTGCGCTACACGCTCAACGAACCGCAGCTCGCGGACAAGATCGAACAGGCAGTTTCCCGGGTGCTCGATCAGGGCCTGCGCACGGGTGACATTCATACCGCGGGGATGAAAAAGGTCGGTACGGCTGAAATGGGCAATGCCGTGGTAGCGGCGTTGGGATAACGGGAAAGCATTTTTTCGAAAATATATAGAGGTCAGCGGCAATGAAGCGGGTAGGTCTGGTAGGTTGGCGCGGCATGGTGGGCTCGGTGCTCATGGGCCGCATGCAGGCGGAGAAGGATTTCGATCACGTCGAGCCGGTGTTCTTCACCACGTCGAACGTTGGTGGCAAGGGCCCCGCGATCGGCAAGGACGTGCCGCCGCTCAAGGACGCCAAGAACATTAATGAACTGAAGGTGATGGATGTCATCATTACCTGTCAGGGCGGCGAGTACACCTCCGAAATATTTCCCAAGCTGCGCTCCGCCGGTTGGAAGGGTTACTGGATCGACGCGGCTTCGAGCCTGCGCATGGAGAAGGACGCCATCATAATCCTCGACCCGGTCAACCTCGACGTCATCAAGGCCGGACTCAAAAACGGCGTGCTGAATTACATCGGCGGCAATTGCACGGTGTCGCTCATGCTCATGGCCCTCGGCGGGCTGTTCAAGGCCAATCTCATCGAGTGGATGACCTCCATGACCTACCAGGCCGCCTCGGGCGCCGGCGCCAACAACATGCGCGAACTGGTGAAGCAGATGGGCAGCATCCACGCGGCGGTCAAGGACAAGCTCGAAGACCCGGCCTCGGCGATTCTGGATATCGACCGTGCGGTCGCCGATCACATCCGCAGCGACAAGTACCCGAAAGAATTCTTCGGCGTGCCGCTGGCCGGCTCGATCATTCCTTATATAGATAAGCAACTCGACAGCGGTCAGTCGAAAGAGGAATGGAAGGGCCAAGCCGAGACCAACAAGATTCTCGGGAGTTCAGGACATCCGATCCCGATCGATGGCATCTGCGTGCGCGTCGGCGCCATGCGCTGCCACAGCCAGGCGTTCACCATCAAGCTCAAGCAGGACGTGCCGATGGACGAGATCAATGCCATGCTGGCCGCGCACAACGCCTGGGTGAAGGTGGTGCCGAACGACCGTGACAAGAGCATGCGCGAGCTCACCCCGGCGGCGGTCACGGGCACACTGACGGTGCCGGTGGGGCGCCTGCGCAAGCTCAACATGGGCAAGGATTACCTGGGCGCCTTCACGGTCGGCGACCAGCTCCTGTGGGGCGCGGCCGAGCCGCTGCGGCGCATGCTGCGTATTCTGCTGGAGAGCCGGTAACTCCCGAAAATCCCGGTTTTACCGCCTGAAACGTGGGCCCGGCGGCACATTTGCCGTCGGCCGGCGGCGCGACTATAAAAAAAGAAAGCGAACCATGCGTAGAAAACCGGTCGAAACCTGACTTCGCAGACGCGTGGCCGTCAAACGGGTGGGCAGCCTCGTTATACAGCCAAATACAGGGGTGTACGGCAGTTTGCCGGCCGCCAGATGTCTGGTAAAAATACATCCGTACGCTATAGTTAGTTGAGGTTTGTAAAAAGTATTGCTATTTATTGACCTAACTCCCGGTCTTATAAGGCCTTTGGACAAGGAAACCCGTTGACTACAAGAGGGGTGTACAGGATGTTTCGGAACAGGAGGGGAATGGCGCTGTTCTCACGATGGATGCTGGTCGGCATCATGGCGCTGTTCCCGGCCGTTGGTCATGCGCTGGCATTGGGCAAACTGAAAGTTCTCTCCGCCCTGAACGAACCGCTCAATGCCGAGATTGAATTCACTTCCATCACCGACAAGGAGCTGAAAGGCCTCAGCGTGGAACTGGCTTCACGCGCCGATTTCGATGCCGCCGGTGTCGAGCGACTCCCGTTTCTGTCTCAGGTCAAATTCGTGATCGACCAGAGACCCGATGGTCGTCATTTCCTCCAGCTTCGCACCGATCAGCAGATTGACGAACCCTTCCTGCATCTGTTGCTACAGGTCGAATGGCCGGGCGGCCGCCTGGTGCGCGAATACACCGCGCTGATCGACCCGCCGTACAAGATCGCGGGCAAGGCTGCGCCCGTCGAAACACCCGTGGTGACTCCACCAGCGCCGGAACCCGTACCGGCACCGATGCCGGAGTCGGCGCCGATGGCCGAGGCACCGCCGGTGGACATGATGAAAGAAGAAATTCCACCCGTCGCCGCCGCGCCGGAAGAACTGAAAGCACCCGAGGAACCCAAATCAGAAGCCACACCCCCCAAAGAGGAAGTCGCCCAGGAAATCCCGCCTCCCGCGGAGGCGATGCCGGAAGAAAAACTCGGGCCGCCAGACGTAGCTACCGACATGGCGCCGGAAGAACCCGGCGCGCCGATGGTGGAACCTCTGGAGGCGGCGCCGACAGCAGAAACCGCGCCGGAAGCTCAGCCGACGGCAGAGCCTGAAGCCGCACCGGCACTGGCGCAGATGACGGATTACCACGTGCAGCGTGGCGACACGCTGTGGCGCATTGCCGAAAAGGCGCGCGCCGACAATCGTGACGTGAGCATCGAGCAGATGATCCTCGCGATCTACCGCACCAACCAGGACGCCTTTTTCGGCAACAACGTCAACAACCTGAAGGCAGGCAAGATTCTCAAGATGCCCGAGCGCGCGGAAGTGGAATCAACCACGAGCCCCGACGCGCGGCGCGAATTCCGCGCGCAATACAGCGCCTGGCAGGAATACAAACTGAGACTGGCGAGCGCCAGCGGCGCCGTCCAGGTTCCGGAAGCGCCGGAAGTCGCGCCGGAAGCACCCGCCCCGGCGCCGCCCGCGCCGGAGCCCGCGAAAGAAGCGGCCAAGCCGTCGAAGGCGGCCACGACCGCGACCGATAAGGTCAAGCAGGATGAGTTGCTCAAGATCGTGCGCAGCACGCTGCAGCAGGAAAAGAGCACGCCGGACCAGAAGGTTGCCGAAAAGGAATCCGCCCAGGAAACGGCCACGCGCGAACAGCAGGCGCTGGCGGATCGTGCCGCCACGCTGGAGGAATCGCTTGAATCCAGGCGCCTTGAAAACAAGGAACTGAGCGACAAGGTCGGCGTGGTGCGCTCGCAGCTCAGCAAGGAATCGCGCCTGATCGAGCTGGAAAGCCAGGGTCTGGCGCAGCAGCCGAAGCCGGCTGAAACCAAACCAGCCGAACCCGCCGCCAAGCCGGCGGAACCTGCTCCCCAGCCCGCGGAAAAGACCGTCACCGCGCCCGCGCCCCAGGAAAAGGCCAAAATCGAAACGCTGCCGCCAGCCAAACCGGCGCGCGTGATGCCCAAAAAGGCGCCGGCCCCGCCCGCGCCGCCACAGGAGAAGGATTTCCTGGCCACGGTACTGGAGGCGGTGCAAAGCGACCTGCTGGTGCCGGTCGTGATCGGCATCGTGGTGCTGCTCAGCGGCGGCATCGCGCTGGTCTATTTCCGCCGGCGCCAGAAGTCCATCGCCGAATTCGAGGAAAGCATTCTCTCGGCCGACGCCATCAGCACCGAATCGCCGGCGACCACCGGCACCGTCGTGGGCCAGCAGGCGGCGGCCGTCACCACCGGGGGCGATACCTCGTTCCTCAGCGACTTCAGCCAGGGCGGCATGGGCAACATCCATACCGACGAGGTCGATCCGATCGCCGAGGCCGAGGTCTATCTGGCCTACGGACGTGACGAAACGGCCGAGGAGATTCTCAAGGAGGCCATGGTCAAGAATCCGGACCGCCAGGAGATCAAGCTCAAGCTGCTCGAGATCTATCACCAGCGCAATGACGTCTCCGCGTTCGAAACGCTCGCCGAAGAACTCTACGCGGCGCAGGGCGGCCGTGGTGGCAAGGTCTGGGACAAAGTGGAAGAGATGGGCCGCAAGCTCAATCCGGATAACCCGATGTTCCGTGGTGGTGCCCCGGGCAAGGGCGGGGCAGGCGCGGCTCCCGCCAAGTCTCCCGCCGTTACCAAGCCGGTGTCCGCCGCGACCACCGCCACGGCGCCCGCTGGCGTTGATTTCCAGGCTTCTGCCACGGAAACAGAAAAAACGGAAATGGCCGGTGACTTCGATTTTGATATCGAGACACCCGCAACGGAGGAAACCAAACCCGCCGGCGGTGATGACTTCTCGGTCATGATGCCGGAGACACCGCCCAAGGCCAAGGAAGAAGCCGGACTCGAGTCGCTCGATCTGGGCGGTGCGGCGGACAGCGGGCTGGATTTCGACATCGGCGGCGGTGAAACGTCGGATGCGTCTCCCGGAAATGAAATCAAGTGGGAACCGGAACCGGCGGCGCCGGCCGCGGGAGCCGAGGTGGACCTCGATGCGGCCGCCGCCCCCGCGGGCAATGGCGAGGGTTCCGCGCAGTGGGATGAAGCGGCGACGAAACTCGATCTGGCCAAGGCCTACATCGACATGGGTGACGCCGAAGGCGCGCGCAGCATCCTGCAGGAAGTGATGGCGGAAGGCAGCGAGGCGCAGAAAAAGCAGGCGCAGGAACTTTCGTCCCAGATTGCGTGAATCATAAGTCGTGAATTAAAAAAGGGTGGGCATTGCCCACCCTTTTTTTTGTTTGTCATGCCCCTGGTTCACTCTTCCGAGGGGCAACAGCGATCAGAAGCGTCTTTTGAAGTAAATTTCCCCGCCGCGTGTCAGGCCCGAGCGCAGTTCGACACCGATATAGCCGTCTACTTCCACGTTCAGGTCGAGGCCGATGAACCCGCCCGCTCGCGCCCCGCGCTCGAAATCCAGGGTGTGGTTGACGGCACCGCGGGCGCGTTCATCGCCGTCGATCTTGCCGTAGCTGCCGCCAGCGTAGAAACGCCAGCGCGGGGAGAGCGTGAGCGTGGCGCCGAGCTGCGCCTGGGCCTGGGTCCAGTCGATAACGATTTCCTGCGTCTCGCCCTCGTGATCCATCTTCTGGTAGCTGTAATCGAGCGCGCCGAACACGGAAGCCCTTTGTCCTGACAGCAGCACTGCGTGCAGCGAGAAACCCGCGTGATAGCCATCCAGCTCGATCCCGGCGGTCACCGGGTTGTTGGTCTGGCTGAGCCAGGCGTAGCCGCCGTACATGCCCAGCGTCACGCGTGGGCTCACCTGCTCGCGCACGCTGACACCGAGCCAGCTGTTGGTGCTGTCCTGGGTACGGCCGGCATAGTCGAGCGGCAATTTGGTGCGGGCGAAGCGCAGCGAAAAATCCAGGGTCGAATCGTTGTCATCCTCCGGCACCAGCGGGCCGGCAGCCTCGGCCAGCGCGGGCAGGATGAAAATCAGCAACAAGGCGGTCAGGCGACTCATTCCGCGGTTTTCCTGTCGTAGGTCACGAAACTGTAGGCATAGGGATTTTTTTCATCCGCCTCATGGCGCGTGCGGCTGGTTTCGTGCCATTCACGCACATCGAACTCCGGAAAAAAAGTATCGCCGCTGATGTCGGCGTGCACCAGCGTGAGATATATACGGTCAGCATCAGCTATCGCCTGACGGTAAATTTCCGCTCCGCCGATAATGAACACCTCCGGGTCGCCCTGGATGCCCCGCAGCGCGTCTGCGAGTGAATGCTTCACCCGGCAGCCCGGCGCCTGGTAGGCGGGATTGCGCGTGATGACGATATTGGTGCGGTCAGGCAGGGGTTTGCCGATGGACTCATAATTGCGCCGCCCCATGATCACGTGATGACCGGTGGTGAGTTGCCGGAAATGCCGCAGGTCGGCCGGCAGCCGCCATGGGAGCGTGTTGTTAACGCCGATCACGCGGTTTTCCGCCATGGCGGCGATGATGGA
>Ga0105095_10002269_pt1 | contig 10322 bp, 12 predicted proteins | sample PPLLak2March2015_2_FD_79180 | JGI IMG/M metagenome (GOLD analysis project Ga0105095, IMG submission 79180) | Freshwater sediment microbial communities from Prairie Pothole Lake near Jamestown, North Dakota, USA - PPLs Lake P8 Core (3) Depth... | ecosystem: Environmental > Aquatic > Freshwater >... | reverse complement strand
TGGCTGTCGTCCTTTACCTCAAAACCACAGGTCATTCCTATGTCCCTGCATTTGATTGACGGCATGGTGTATACCTCCTGATCCAGTTATTCATCAATATCATAATTACAGCTCCATGGAATAGTCATAAAATAGCTACGCGAATAGTTACAAAACTATGACATCAGGTTAAGAAAGGGGAGCGTTAGGCCCGTTCCCGGTTCAGCTCGTCCAGCAGCGCCACTATATCTTCGTCGGAAGGGATGTCGCTCATGGAATCGCCGTAATGGCCGTAGCGTATCCTGCCTTCTTTGTCGATCACCACCAGCGACGGCATGCGGCCGAGCTTTAGTAGCTTTACCTTTTGTCCGTAGAGTTTGGCGATTTCGTGTTTCGGGTCTGATATGCCGGGGAAAGGCATTTTGTGGCTGTCCCAGAATTTGGAGAAGGCCTCTTTGTCTTCTGGCCCCACCGCAATGACCTCGGCCTGGCGGTCCGTGAATTCTTGATAGTCCTGGCGCAACTGCGCCATGTGCCTTCGGCAGTAGGGTCAGCCGAATCCGCGATTAAAAACCAGGACGACGTTTTTCTTGCCCTCGTAGTCTGAGAGCCGGATTGTTTTTCCCGACGAATCGGCGGCAGTGAAATCGGGAGCGGGGACAGCTTTGGAGGCATCCATTATCACATCGGTTCCTGTCGTTTCTATTAGGGAGTCAGGCAGAGCATTACTCCAATTGGCTGATAATGAGGTTCCGCTTTCTTCTTCCCGATGCCTCAGCTGATGCGGGTGATGATACAGGTAACGGCTTCCGTCCTGTCGGCGGCCTTCGCCAGGGCGTCCGCCAACTCACCATCTCCCATGATGTCTCTTATCCAGTTGCTGAAGTCGTGTTTCTCCAGGTTCGAGTGATACGTGAACGTCTCATCGGACATCGCCTTCAGGCCTTCCATCAGGTCGTAGATGTCCGTGAATATGCCGCCGTCATGGCACCAGAAGACATATTCCTGCGGGACCTTGGCCACCAGTTTCTCCGGCGTCTTTTTCCCTTTAGACTGGATTTTCATTTTTTTCGACGGTTTTTTAGCTTTTCCCTGGATTTTTGCTTTCATTACCATTTAACACCCCCGTTCAGTTTTAGTATCCGGACTATACTTCAGGTTCTGTTAACAGCTCGGCCATCGCCGTGCCGGAAGGTATCAGGCGAGTATCGAAGGCCTCCGGGCCGAGACCGGACGGTATTCGGCATTGCCGGCCGATGGCCGTGCGGTCGGGCACCGTCACATCGCTGCCCAGGACGGATATTTCCTCGTCCCTGGATTGAAGGCCGGCGCCGAACCCGACGTAACAAAATGCGCCGATGTTTACTCTTTCATCCAGGATGCAGCCATCGATAATGCTGTGGTAGCCGATAGATGACTTCGCCATGATCACCGCGTTTTTTACCAGGGCTTGGTCCGCCACGTGCACGCCCGGCGAAAGGACGGAGTTCTCGACCCTCCCCCTGATCACGCACCCGGGGCTGATCAGGCTGTTGACAACGCTCCCATTTTGGCTGATGCTGTAGGCCGGCGGAAGGGTGTTGTCTCCGAGGATCGGCCAGGTTCCGTCAAGGCTGAGGCGCGGCCGCACCGGCAGGAGCTGCATGTTCGCTTCGTAATACGCTTTGACTGTACCGACGTCCAGCCAGTATCCTCTGAATTCGTAGGCGAAGACCCGGTCGGTCTTTACCATCCGGGGCAACACGTTATAACCGAAGTCGTGCAGCGATCCGGCCTCTCCGGCGTCTTCCCGCAAGCGCTTTTCGAGTGCGTCCCTTCTGAAAATGTAGATGCCCATGGAAACCAGGTTACTCTGGGCGATGGACGATTTTTCTCGGAAATCATTAATCCGCCCGGTTCCATCAATTGTCACTGTGCCGAAACGGTGGGTTTCCTCTATTGGTACGCGAAAGACCCCCAGCGTAGCGTCAGCCCCCGTCCGCTGATGAAAGGCTACCATCGGGCGATAGTCCATTTTGTATACGTGGTCCCCGGAAAGCACCAGCACCGTGTCTGCGTCCCGTTTCTTCAGGTAATCGAGGTTCTGGTACACCGCATCCGCCGTTCCCGTATAAGAGCCCGCGGTCGGTGGCAGGATACGGAGGCGCGCGCCGCTATTAACCGCGTTCCAGCCGATCAGGTAATCGGCCAGTCGCCCGCGCTCGTAGTCCACCAGCACGCCTACGTCACTAATCCGGGAGTGGACGCAGTTGCTCAGGCTGAAATCGATGATGCGGACGTTACCGGCCAGGGACAAAATCGGCTTCGGCCGCAGGTCGCAAAGGACCTCCATCCTTTTGCCCCGCCCCCCTGCGAGTACTAACGTTGCTGTTTTGTTCTTCATGGTGTGCTCCGCCTGAAAAACGCCGCCGCCGGCGCCAGGTATTGTCCTTTATATTGTATAGTCCATTTGATGAAAAAGTTATAAAACGGTAGAGAAAATGATTACAAAACTATGTCATTTGGGCGGCCGAATTTTTTGGGGTCATCTACAGGCGCCTTTAAAGAATAAGTAACCCGGTAAGACCGCCGCCGTTATATAAGATAGGGCGTTCCTGACGAGGTAATTTTCGTAAACGTAAATGACATAACTTTGTTACTTTTCCGGCCGGCATTTTATAACTTTTCCATCGTCGGCTGCATAAAATGAGTGAAATTGGTCAGTTAGCGTGGAAAGGGGGATACGTCAATGACTTTAACAGCGGTCAGAGCAGGGAAATTCGACGGCGTCAGGGAAAAAACCAATGTCACCGAGCCGGTGGAGGTCATGGCGTTCTGTCCCGGTTGTAAGGCCTTCCAGACGGTTTGGCTTAACGCGAATCGCCTGATGTCCACCCGCCGGTTTTCCCAGGAAGGCAGCCAGATCTTCCATAATTGCGGCTCAGAACTTCCCTGCCAGCTCTATTACAGTTGGTAGGTAGGCCTTGCGATGAGCAAGATTTCGTTGTGTACAAGAAAGAGGACGATGATGAGTTCGAGGGTCTATATACTGCTGGATATTCTTGAAGATAAATACGCTTATGCGCTTAAGACTCTGGAAAAGATCGCCGGGGTTGTTATCGCTGATACGCTTGAAGGACATCCGAATACTCTGGTGATAATGGAAGCCACCGACCGGCAGAAATTGGTCGAGCTTATGATGCCGGTCCTGGCTTCCGTCGACCATGTTACCGAAGACCTGCACCTGCTGGTGAGCCGCACCGGTGCGCCGGAATTCTCTTTTGCCGGCACCGCTAGCGCCCAGCCCCGCGAGCAATCCGCCGTCTATTGACCCGGCCCTTCAAGGTTGCCCAGGGTCTTGATGATCAGCTCGGGTAAGGCGGGGTGGATATGCATCCCGGAATGCAGGTGATTGATGTTTCCTTGTCCGGCCATGACGTTGATAACTTCCTGGATCAATATCGGGGCGTACGGCCCGATAATGTGAAAACCCAGTATCTTTTCTGATTTTTCCTCGACGATTGCCTTGGCGAACCCGCTTTCATCCATCATTGCCTCGCCTTGCGCCACGCTTGAGTACCGGGCTTTGCCCACCATGATCCTGTGTGTTTCCCTCGCGGCCTTTTCCGTAAGCCCTACGGAAGCGATTTGCGGATGGGAGTAGACTGCGTGCGGCGCCGCGCTGTAGTCCATTTTTATTCTGGGACTATGCAGAGCGTTATGCACCGCCGTCGCCGCTTCGGCGTTGGCCACGTGGGTGAACATCTGCTGTCCGTTGATGTCCCCGACGGCGTAGATGTTCTTCCGGGTCGTCTCCAGGTACTCGTCCACCTTGATGAACCCCCTTGTATCCAACCCGACCCCTGTCTTTTCCGGGATGAGCTGGTCGGCATTGGACCTTCTCCCGGCTGCCGCCAGTACCCGTCGCGCGGTAAATTCCCTACGGCCGCCTCCATGTATCTCGTTGGCGATGACCGTCAAATTGTCCCCGTTCTGCTTTACTTCCTCTACCTGGACACCTGTGACTACGTCCATCCGTTTGCCGAGTTCTTGCTTGAGTAAATCGGATATCTCCGGCTCCTCGGCCGGCACCAATCGCTCGGCCATTTCTAGTATCGTCACTTTCGTGCCCAGCGCGGCGAAGAAATGGCCGTATTCCACCGCCACGTATCCTCCGCCGATGATGATCAGGCTTTCCGGTCTTTCCTTGAGCTCAAGCACGGTGTCGCTGGTCAGGTAATCGATTCCACCCAGTCCTTTAATAGGCGGGATCAGGGGTCGCGACCCCGCGGCGATGAATATTTTTTCGCTCTTGATTTTTTCGCCCTTGATTTCCAGCGTATAGTCGCCGGTGAAATGCCCTTCGTTTTCGTAAAAGTCCAGATTCGGCGCGCGGGATATGCCGCCTCTCATTCCCTCCTGGCCTTTTAGGACGGACTCTTTCATGCGTTCCATGATGGCATTGAAATCGATGTATTTGATCTCGGCTGTGATGCCCAGTTTCGCGGCTTCCCGTATTTCCATTATGCTGTCCGCCGTGTATATCAGTATCTTTGAAGGTATACACCCCCGGTTGGGGCAGGTCCCGCCCAGCGGTCCCTTGTCCACCAGCGCTACTTTAAGGCCGTGGGATAGCGCCTCCTCCACGACGTTCATGCCGCATCCGGAACCGATGACGATAACGTCATATCGTTTCATAATGGGAACTCCAGGCCGACCTCTTGTTTAGGGTTTCGTCTCCAGGCGATAGCCGGCGTCGAGCCAGGCGTAAAAGCCGCCTTTGAGCGGGTGCACGTTCTCAAAGCCGTTTTCTAGGAGGATTTGCGCCGCACGGGCGCTGGATGCTTCCTGGTGTCAGGTGCAGTAGGTCACGATTAACCGGTCGTGCGGCAGCTCGTCGAGGTGTTGCATCATCTCGCTGTAATGGATACGCCGGGCCCCGGGTATCTTTGCTTTCGAGGCGCTCCAGTCGTGCTGGTTTCTCGTGTCGATGAAGAGGACTGGTTCGCCCTTGTCTAGCGTTTTCTTGACCTCGGCGGGGCTGATCCTTTGGGGTTCCATCCGGCGGGCCTCCTTGGTTCTCTACGCGGTCCCGGCTACTTTCTGGAGCAGCGCCTTGTTGATGATCAAACGGTGGCGGTCTATCTTGATCGCTCCCTCTTCCTGCATGGACTTGAGCGACATGTGGACCAGTCCCCAATCCGCGCCGACCACCGCGGCGATATCCCGCTGGACCACCCGCGGCCGCTCTCCGGCGCTTTGACCGTCGCCCGCATGCTCGAGCAGCACTTTAGCGACCCTTCCCTTGATATCGATGAACGACCGTTGTGATGTCATTGAGTTCATTGATGTTTCCTGCAACCTATCCACCGCCATTTTAGTCGGCCGGCGATAGCATTGTCATAAAATAGGGGGTCGAAATATTACAAAACTATGACATTTCCCGTGGGGATGATTGGTGATAGTTTATAGGCGTATTCAAAAGGTCAGGCTAAAGGCTGTTCTATCATGTAGCCGGTCTTCGGCACGGTATGAATGAGTTCCTGTCCTTTGGAGCCTTTTTCTATCTTATGCCTGAGCCGGCTGATCCATGTCCTGAGTATCTGCACGTCGTCCCTGTATTCCGGGCCCCAGACTCGGCTCAGCAGCTCGCCGTAAAGCATCAGCTTGCCGGCATTGCGGGACAGCTCGCTGAGGAGGAGCCATTCGATGCGCGTCAGCTGTATCTCTTTCCCGTTCATCAAGACGAGGTGGCTTTTCAAGTTGATGATCAGGTTCTCCAGTTTGATGATGTCCACGATCTTGCGGTCTTCCGCGGGGGCCAGGCGGCGCCTCACCGCTTCGATGCGCGCCACCAGTTCATCGGGATTGAATGGCTTGGCCAGGTAGTCATCGGCGCCCATGTCCAGGCCTTTGATTTTGTCGACGTTGGTTTCCCTGGCGCTGAGGATGATCACCGGCACCGCGGAAAATTGCCTGATTTGTTTCAGCGTCTCGAAGCCGTCCAGTCCCGGCATGACCACATCCAGGACGAGCAGGTCCGGCTCCTGCGCCCGTACTTGAGCTATCGCTTGCGCGCCGTTGTTGGCGGTCAGTACCTCGTATCCTGAGGCCTTTAGCTTGAGGTTGAGGAACTTAATGATGCGCGGTTCGTCGTCAACTATCAATACCCGGAATTGCTTCACCGTTCCATCCTGTACAAATTAACTGCACCCAAATAATAGTCGCAGGTACAGGAAATTGTCAAATTTGGCTTCGGCAATTCCTGAAAAAACGCTTTTATCCGGGTTGTTTTTGCCCGAAGTAGCCGTTATAAGCGCCGTATACGTTCGTTATCAGCTCGCCGGATTTTGGATTTTGCCAGCTGTGCATCCATTCGGAGATGACCTGCATCCAGGTGCAGGGGACGACCCCCGCCTGGATCATGCGCTCGATAGCCATGTTGTGGGCATCTTCGGACTCCGCGGACGCCGCGTCTATCACCCCGAAGACGTTATAGCCTTCTCGAAGGCCGCGCAGCGCCGTAAAAGCCATGCACATGCTGGTCCACAGCCCCGAGATGACCATTTGTTTTCTGGTTACTTTCTTGACAGCCCGGAACACCGCCTTGTCTTCGAAAGCGTCGAAAGACGTTATCTTCCGGTCAATGACTTTAACGTCCGGGAACATCTCCACTATCTCCGGCAGGAAATCCCCGTTGTATTCAGCGTTGATGGTTGTCAGCACTGTTGGCACGTCCAGTATCTGGGCCCCTCGCGCCAGCGCCATGACGTTATTTTTTACGTAGGTGGGGTCTTTAGCTCTCGCCCCCCAGAACATTCTCGCCTGGTAATCAACGAGGAGCAGGACGCTGCTGTCGGCTTCCAGGGGCTCATAGAACTTGATATCCATATTCGCCCTCCGTTTTTAGTGTGGTTTTTTCGGAGTTATTTTAAACTGGCGCTCGTTGAATAGTCATAAATTCCGTGAGGGAATAGTTACAAAATCATGACAAATGAAGCTTTTACGCCATGATTCAACAGTGGGTCAGGCAACGTGAATAAAGCTTTCGCCATCTGTAAATTTGTAATAAATATGTAATGATTTTCAGGTTTTTGTTATTTTACTTCTACGGCTGATATTCTATAATTCAAATATCATCAACATTCGACAGTTAAACTACATGACGGAAACCGCTAAGAAGAAACTGGTGCTGGTCGTAGACGACCACCCTAAAGTGCTGAAGTTTATCGAGATCGACCTCAAGCTGCGCGGCTTTGAAGTCGTCAGCAGCACCTCGGGTAAAGAGGCTTTGGAGTTACTCCGGTCCAGGAAACCCGATATTGTCCTGCTTGATATGATCATGCCGGGTATCGACGGTTTCGGGATGCTAAAAGCGCTGCGGACCTTTACCGACCTTCCAGTCATTGCCTTCAGCGCCAGTCCCGGTAACCAGGATGAGGCTATGCGGCTCGGCGCTGATGATTTCGTCCACAAGCCGTTTGACCCCGATGACATGGCCAGGCGGATTAAAGCGTTTGTAGAATAGACGGCGGCTACGGATACCCTGAGCTTTATTCGATCAGCGGTAGTGTAAAATAAAAGGTTGAGCCTTTGTCCGGCTTGGACTCCACCCGTATCTGTCCCCCCTGGGCGTCCACTAATCTTTTGCAGACTACCAGCCCCAGCCCCAGCCCCTGTGACTTCGCGCCCCTCCCGAGCCGCTCGAAAAGCTCGAAGATCCGGCTCTGGTCTTCCTGGGACATTCCTATGCCTTTGTCGGCAACTCCCGTAACCACCATCCGTTTTTCTTTCCGGGCAAATACCCTGATAACGCTTGTTTCGGGCGAATACTTGACGGCGTTCTCCAGGAGGTTATAAAGTATCCTCTCCACGCGCATCGGGTCGGCCTTGACCGCGGGCAGGTCGTCGGGGAATTCCACCAGGAACTTGCGGTCTTCGGCCCTCGGCTTGAGTCGCTCGATTACGCCCCTCGCGGCATTCGGTATATTGACCGCCTCTGTGTGTAGCTGGAGGCGTCCGGCCTGGTATCTTGAAAGCTCCAGCAGGTTCTCGAGGATGGCTGAAAGCGAGTCCGCTCCTTCTATGGCGTTCTGGAGGAGCGTATCTTTATCCTGGTTCGATATGTGTTCGGACATCGCTGTCCGCAGCGAGCCGGTGATGATTGTCATCGGCGTGCGCAGCTCGTGCGAGACCAGGCCTATGAACTCGTCCTTCATCTGCTCGGCCCTCTTGCGCTCGGTGATGTCCTGCCCCTGGGCGATGGTGGCGATGACGCTCTTTCCGTCCGCGGCGTACAGGTTGGCCGAGTTCCATAGCAGGATTCTTGCTGTGCCGTCCTTGTGCTGTATCGGTATTTCCACGACCTCCCAACGTTCGCCGGAGGTAGCTTCGTAGATATGCTTCATGGATTGCTCGCGGCTGTCATCGGGGAAGAGGATGTCCAGCTTTACTCCCATCACCTCCTCCGATCGGAGCCCGGTGATGCGTTCGAAGGCGTGGTTGAAGCGCGTTATTTCAAAATCGGGGTTCCAGACAATGATGGGAGCGTTGGCATAGTTGAAGAGATTATCCAGGTAGTCGCGTGTCTCCCGGAGATCTTCTTCCCCCTGCTTTCGCTGCGTTACATCCAGGATGGCGTAGGCGAACTGTGACTGCCCTGAAAGGGAATCGCGTAAGTAGCTAACCGTTGCCGAGAGCCAGGTCTGTCGGTCTTCCCGCTGGTCGAGGTATTCGAAATTAGCAGGTTTGCCTGTCTTGAGACTCTGTCGGTAATACTTAACCCAGGTGCGCATGACTTCCGCCGTCTCGCCCAGTTCTGTGCTTAGCTTATTCCGGAGAGACTCGGGGCTCACTCCCAGGAAGTCTGCTTTGGCGCGGTTATCGGTGATATGGCGGACGGTGGTGTCATCCACTATTTCCTGGATGCCTCGCATTACCCCCGGGCTCTCGAAGAACGCGTGCAGCAGGTCTTCGCTTTCTTTAAGGGCGTCCTCGGCGTGTTTGCGCTCGGTGATATCCTGCCCTTGCGCGATGGTAGCGATGACCGTTTTCTCGTCCTGGGCATAAAGGTTGGCCGAGTTCCACAGCAGGATGCGCTCCGTGCCATCCTTGTGCTTGATGGGTATTTCCACCGTCTCCCAACGTTCTCCGTAGGTCGCCTGGTGGATATGTCTCATGGACTCGTCATGGCTGTCGTCGGGGAACAGGATATCTATCTTGCCCCCGATCACCTCCTCCGCTTTCCGCCCGGTAAGGCGTTCGAAGGCGCGGTTGAAGCGCGTTATTTCAAAATACGGGTTCCAGACGATGATCGGGGCGTTGGCGTAGTTGAAAAGGTTGTCCAGGTAGTCCCGCGTCTCCTCCAGTTCCCTGGTGCGTTCCTTGACGTTTATCTCCAGTTCGGCGTGGGCTTTGCGCAGGGCTGCCTGCGCCCGCTTTTGCTCGGTGACGTCTACACCCACCTCGAGGATCAATTTAGAGCCGTCTATGTCGGTAAAAGGAAAATCGTTGATGTCGTAGTCACGGTGGTCGGGGCCGGTCCATTCCCAGTGGTGGGGCGCGTTGGTCTTCAATACCTTATAGGTCTCGCAGTTCTCGCAGGGTTCTGTGCGATTGAACAGGTACTCGTAGCAGCGCTTGCCGTCTGAATCACCGAACCGCTCCCGGAAAAAGCGGTTGGCGAACGGCACGTGGTAGTCCGGCGCCAGGAGTATGACGTAGACCGGCAGCATCTCCAGGACCTCGTTGAAGCGGCGCCTCTCGGCGTTGACGCTCTCGCGGGCCAGCTTGTGTTCGGTTATTTCTATCCCCAGCGATTTGTTGACTTCTGCCAGCTCTGCCGTGCGTTTCTGGACGCGCGCCTCCAGTTCATCGTAGGATTGTTGCAGGGCTTCCTCTATTTCTTTACGGTCGGTGATATCAATGGAAGCCCCCAGGATTGCCGGCTCTCCCCCGAACTGTATTTTTCTTGCCGAGGTGGAAACCCAGAAAGGCGTGCCGTCCGCCTGCTTGACCCTGACCTCGTAGTTTGCTAAGAAGCCCTGTTCGCCTAGTATTTGTATGAGGAGCTTCCTGTCCTCGGGGTCGACGTATACGTCTGGGGCTTTTTGCCCGATTAGCTCCCCATCGGCGAAGCCGAACGCTTCGTTATAAGTGCGGTTGGTGAAAAGGATCGAGTTGTCGGAGACGCGGCTCACCGCTATCAGTATCGGCGAATCCTCCGCTATGGCCCGGAAACGCTCCTCGCTCTCTTTAAGGGCCCGTTCGGCTTTCTTTTGCTCGGTTACATCATGTACCATTCCCAGCGAACGGAGGATTTTCCCGCTTTCGTCCTTGACGTGCTGGCATTTTTCATGGACGTA
>Ga0105095_10002267_pt1 | contig 10327 bp, 6 predicted proteins | sample PPLLak2March2015_2_FD_79180 | JGI IMG/M metagenome (GOLD analysis project Ga0105095, IMG submission 79180) | Freshwater sediment microbial communities from Prairie Pothole Lake near Jamestown, North Dakota, USA - PPLs Lake P8 Core (3) Depth... | ecosystem: Environmental > Aquatic > Freshwater >... | reverse complement strand
TCACTGCTCAGACCCGCCATCTCCATCGTCCGGTGGCTCTTCGCCAGCCAGGCTTCCGCTTCGGCCTCGTCTCCCAGCTCGATGGCCAGGGTTGCCAGACCTTCGTAGCAGGGGACGAGCAGTTGAGGCTCGCTGACCGCCTGTGCGACCTCGAGCGCTTCTCGGTAGTATTCGGCGCTGCGCGCAAAGTCTCCACGGCACTGATAGATCTGTGCGCGCAGGATCAGCGGGATGGGCAGATGGCTGCGCTGGCCGAGGCGGCGGTCCAGTTCGGCCGCGGCTTCCGCCGCCCTGACGCCCTCGTCGTAGTCGGCGGCGAGCAGGCAGTGGCCTCCGGCAAACGCGCAATGCAGCCACGACTGCTGGAGCTGGTCGCCGATCCTCTGGGCGAGTGTCAGTCCCTCGCGGCAGTACTCGGCCGCACGGTCGGCGTCCAGTGTCGCATACATGACCGCGAGGTTGGTGTAGGCGCGGCACGCGATGGACCCCAGCTGATTGGCCAGCGCCGTCTCCAGGCTGCGCCGGACATATGCCGCTCCCTCCTCGATCTTGTCGGCCCGGGCGAGCGCCACTCCTATGGTGTTGTACGCCTGGGCGATCACGTCGGCCGCGTCGAACCGGACTCCGAGCGCGAGGGCGCGCTCCGCCCATTGCATGGGGTTCTCGTTGTCGGCCAGCCGGAAGTGAATCCGGCCGAGCTCCTGGTAGAGGCGCGCCGCTTCGAGGCTCTCGCCGTCTGTGCCCATCTCCGCAAGGCCGCGATCCAGATGCGCCAGGGCCTCATCCTTCTGCCCGGCGTCCCAGCAGGCGCAGGCCATCTTGCGGTGAAGGTCGACACCGCGCCACGGATTGCCGGTGATATCGAGCGCGCTCAGCGCTGCCTGCCAGTGGTTCCGGGCTTCGTTCACCGCGCCTTGCGCGTAGGCGGCATCGCCCAATCGCTCCAGAATCGAGGAGCGTTGATCATCTGTGGCGTCGCCGGCCGGCAGCGCTAGCATCGCACGCTTGTAGTAGGCAGCCGCTTCATGGTACGCGAAGAGTCCGACGGCGCGGTCGCCGGCGCGCATGAGGAAGTGAACCGCCTTCTCCCACGCGGTGCTCCTCGCATAGTGCTCCGCCAGCGTCTCGAGCACTTCGTCGAGGCGGTCGGCATGAAACGCTTCCAGCGCTCGCCCGGCGCGGCCATGCAGCTCCGCGCGAGACTTCAGCAGCAGCTGCTGGTAGGCCACTTCCTGGATCAGCGGGTGGGCGAAGCTGTAGCGTGCGACCGGCAAGATCTCCGTTTCGCGCAGGAGGTCGAGGCGCACCAGCTCTGCCAGGTCCCGATGTAGTTCGTGGTCGGGCGGCGCGATGGCTTCGAGCAGCCGGACCGGCCACTCGCGCCCCAGCACCGACGCGAGCTGCAGCGTGCGCTTGACGGACTCGGGCAGCCGGTCGAGGCGTGCTGTCAGCAGGTCGTGGATCGTCGCCGGCAGCTCGCCCTCAGGGAGGGGCTGCGCACGTGGCCCGTGCTCCCGCAGGTAGCCGGTCAGCTCCTCGATGAAGAACGGATTGCCAGCAGCGCGCTTGATGACAGCACTGCCCACTGACGCAAGGTCGGACCCGCCGAGAAGATCGCCCACCATCCGCATCGCCTCTTCGTCGGACAGGGGATCGAGCGCGATGCGCTGATGCGTCGGCCGCTCGCTCCACACCGGCGCGTAGCCGCTGCGGTAGGTGCAGACGATCAGGAGCGGATAGGCGGCGATGCCGTCGACCAGTGCGCCGAGGTACTCCTCCGAGCTCGGGTCGATCCACTGCAGATCCTCGATCAACAGCACCAGGGGGCCGTGCCGCGCGGATTGCAGCATTACCGCCTTGACCGCTTCGATGAGACGCCGCTTCCGTTGCGCTGGATCCAGCCCGTCTGCCTCCAGCTCGAGCGGAGGCAGCGACATCAGGTGCTTGACGTACGGGATGGTCCAGCCGAGCGCTGGATCCAGCCTTTGGACGCCGGCTTCGACCTTTGCGATCTTCGCGGCTTCGGGCTCCCCCGCATCGAGGTCGAATTGCGCTTCCAGCAGCTGCAACACCGGATGAAACGGCAACGACTGGCTGTGGGGGAAGCAGTGCGCTTCCAGGCAGGTCACGGCGACCCCGTCGAGCTCGCCCCGCAGCTCGTAGGCGAGGCGGGACTTCCCGATGCCCGCCTCTCCCACGAGGGAGACCACGTGCCCTCGGTTCTCGCGCGCTTTCTCGAAGCACGCACGCAGGACGGCGAGCTCCGTGCTGCGGCCTGTGAGCGCTGTCAACCCCCGTTCGAGCGCGGTTTCGAAACGCGCGCGTCGAGCGCGCTCACCGGCCACCGCAAAAGCGCGGACCGGGCGCGCAAACCCCTTGAGATCGAGCAGTCCCGCATCCTCCGTGACGATGTATCTCTCGACCAGCCGATGTGTCGCTTCGCCGATCAGGATGCCACCCGGAGGCGCCGCGCTCTGGAGACGGGCCGCGAGGTTCACGGTCTCTCCCTGCGCCGTGTAGTCCATGCGCAGATCGTCGCCGATCCGTCCTACCACGACGGCGCCGCTGTTCAGGCCGATGCGCAGAGCGAAGTCGATCCCGCATTGGGCGCGCACGGTCGGTCCGTACTCGCCCAGCGCGTGCTGGATCGCAAGGGCGGCGGCCACTGCCCGCACAGCGTGATCTTCGTGCGCGATCGGCGCGCCGAACAGCGCCATCACACCGTCACCCGTGAACTGGTTTACCGTGCCTTCGTAGCGATGCACCGCGTGGAGGACACGTTGAAAGCAGCCGTCCATGAGGTCGTGCAGCGCCTCGGGGTCGAGGCTGCTCGACAGAGCAGTGAATCCGGCGCAGTCGGCGAAGAGCACGGTCACGACCTTGCGCTCGCCCTCCAAAGCAGCCCGGGAGGTCAGGATCTTCTCGGCGAGATGCCGTGGGGTGTATCCGAACGGCGGTCGCGCGAGCCGCTCGGCGACCTCTACGGCAGGCGCACGGGCGCCGGTGTCGAGGTCGCTGGTCTCCGGCGCCAGTGCGTGTCCGCACTCGTCGCAGAACCTCGCTTGGGGGCGAAGCTGGGTGTGGCAGACCGGACATCGAGCTTGCAGCTTCGTGCCACAGGTGTCACAAAACTTCGCGCCTTCCCGGTTATCCTGCTGACACTCGGGGCATCTCATCTGAATCTCATCACGCCGACCCGTTGGATCAGGATATCACGTGCAATCTCCCGGATCTTGGCGACCCCGGGCCGCTTGTGGGCGATCTTACCCTGCAGCATCTGTATGGACAGCGGAAGCCATGGGGCTTAGTGTTCTGCACGCGACCAGGCACGAAAACGCGGGATGGCACCGTCGCGTCGCGCCCTGTTGACGCAGATCAGAACGGTATCCCTGCTGGTGGTTAACATTCGTGCAATGGGCCGCTAGCGCATGGCCTGTCGGCTTAAGGAGGTTGGGCAATGAAACAGACCGAGAAAGTCGCCCTAGTCACCGGAGCGTCATCTGGCATCGGGCGCGCCACGGCTTTGGCGTTCGCACAGTCCGGGGTCAAAGTCGTTCTCGCCGATGTTTCAGTCGAAGCCGGGGAAGGGGCCGCCGCTGAGATCAACAAGGAAACCGGCGTTCCGACCAGCTTCGTCGGCTGCGACGTCTCGAAATCGGCGGACGTCGAGCGCATGGTGCGCCACGCCGTCGAGCGCTTCGGACGCCTGGACTACGCGTTCAACAATGCTGGCACCGAGGGGGTGCAAGCGCCAACGGCCGAGTGCAGCGAAGAGAACTGGGACCGGACAGTCGCGATCGACCTCAAAGGGACCTGGCTCTGCATGAAGTACGAGATCCCGCAGATGCTCAAACAGGGCGGCGGGGCGATCGTCAATTGCTCTTCCATCGCGGGTCTGGTGGGCTTTCCGAACCTTTCCGCTTACGTCGCCAGCAAGCACGGCGTGATCGGGCTCACCAAGACGGCCGCTCTCGAATACGCCAAGATGAACATCCGTGTGAATGCCGTCTGCCCGGGCGTCATTCACACGCCGATGATCGATCGGTTCGTCGGCGACAACATGGAAGCGATGCAGGCGCTCATAGCGGGCGAACCGATCGGCCGCATCGGCGAGCCTTCGGAGATCGCCGACGCGGTCCTGTACCTTTGCTCGAGCCGCGCGTCGTTCGTGACCGGGCTCGCCATGCAGGTCGACGGCGGCTGGGTCGCGCAGTAGTGTGCATTGTGTCCAGGCGGTCGTCCGACCCTTTCACCCGTGGCAGCCGCCTCACCTTCCTGCGTTGGCGTGCTGCGCCGAATCGGCCCGCTCAAGGAGCTTTGCATTGAGCGCCACGATTACGGTGCTGGCGGCCATGAACACTGCGCCGACAGCAGGAGAGAGAAAGAACCCCAGCCCCGCTGTCAATCCCGCGGCGAGCGGGATGGCCACCGCGTTGTAGCCGGTCGCCCACCACAGGTTCTGCACCATCTTGCGGTAGGTGGCACGCGAGAGACCCAGGATCGCGGCCACGTCGCGCGGGTCGCTGCGCACCAGCACCACGTCGGCGGACTCGATCGCGACGTTGGTGCCCGCGCCCACGGCAATGCCCAGGTCCGAGGCCACCAGCGCAGGCGCGTCGTTGACGCCGTCCCCCACCATGGCCACTGTCAGCCCGCGCGCCTTGACCTCGCGGATCTTGTCTGCCTTGTCCGCCGGCAACACTTCGGCGAAGTACTCGTCGAGACCCAGCTCGTCGGCCACCGACTTAGCCACGGTCCGGTTGTCTCCCGTCAGCATCATGCACTGGATACCCATCCCTTTGAGCTTCGCTATGGCGGCGCGCGATTCCGGCCGCACGATGTCGGCGAGTGCGATGGCCCCGAGCGGACGCCCGTTCCGAAGGAGGAAGACCACGGTCTTGCTCTGGGATGTGAGCCCGGCGACACCCGGGTGGTCGATGTCCACGCCTTGCTGAGCAAGATAGGTGGGGCCCACTACCGCGATCTCCGCGTCGTCGATCCGAGCCAGCGCGCCCTGGCCCGTGATGTTGCGGAACCCGGTGACACTTTCGATCGGGATCGAAAGCTCCCTGGCTCTTTGCACGATGCCGCGCGCGATAGGGTGCTCCGATTGAGCCTCGAGCGCAGCCGCAAGTCGCAACACCTCGCGATCGTCCGCGTCGGCCAGCGACACCACATCGGTGACGCCGAAGCGGCCCTCGGTCAGGGTGCCCGTCTTGTCGAACACGACTGCACCCAGCTCGCGCCCGCGCTCGAAGGCGGCGCGGTCGCGGATCAGCAAGCCGCTTCTGGCTGCCAGCGTGGTGCTCACCGCCACCACGAGCGGTACCGCCAGCCCGAGCGCATGCGGACAGGCGATCACCATCACTGTGACCATCCGCTCGATCGCAAAGGCGAAACCGCGGTCGGAGAACAGCCACACCGCCAATGTGAACGAGCCCGCACCGATGGCGATGAAGGTGAGCCACAGGGCTGCGCGGTTGGCGAGGTCCTGCGTGCGTGAACGCGAGGCCTGGGCTTGGCTCACCATCTCGATGACCTGAGACAGATAAGTGTCCTTTCCGGTCTTCGCGATCTGTACGGTAATCGCGCCCTCACCGTTGACGGAGCCGCCGATCACCGTCTCGCCAGGGCCGCGGGTCACCGGCTTCGACTCGCCGGTGAGCATGGACTCGTCGAGGCTGGTGGTGCCCTCGATGATCTGGCCGTCGGTGGGCACCCGCTCGCCAGGCTTGACCAGCACTCGGTCGCCAGGATGCAGGTCGCCTACGGCGATTTCCTGCTGGCTCCCGTCCGGCGCTAGCCGATGTGCGGTGGCGGGCAGCAGCTCGACCAGCGCTTTGAGCGCGCCGGAGGCCCCCATCACCGACTTCATCTCGATCCAGTGCCCCAGCAGCATGATGTCGATGAGGGTGGCCAACTCCCAGAACAGCACGGTTCCGCTCAGGCCCAGCACCACCGCCGCCGAATAGAAATAGGCCACGCTGATGGCCAGCGAGATCAAGGTCATCATGCCGGGCTGACGCTGCCTCAACTCGCTCACCAGCCCGGCCAGGAAAGGCCACCCGCCGTAGAAGTAGACGGCGCTGGACAGGGCCAGCAGCACCAAGTGGGAGCCGGGAAACATGATGGCCCCGATCAGCCCGAGCCCGTGTCCGCCGGCAGGCGAGAGCAGCAGGATCGGAACAGTCAGGACCAGGGCGATCCAGAACCTGCGGCGGAACTCGGCCACCATGCCGGCATGGTCGTGGGCGTCGTGGGTATGGCTGGTCGCCTCGGGGCTCGGCTGTCCACGCCAAGCTCGCGACTGGTCATGATGCGGATGGTCGTGATGTGAACCTTCAGTCTGGTGGACGTCGTTCTGGGCCATCTGGCTCTCCTCGATCTTCAGTGTGGAATGGTTCGATGTCGCCCAGCATCCTCCCGACCGTGGCCATGACTATAGTCGCTCCGAGCATTGCCGGAAATACCGACGCGTTTCCGAGAAGGTGCAGTCCGCTGGCTAGGTTGCCCCGACGAAAGAGGTCTCGGCAACGTCGTCTTCGTCGCGCGTTGGACTGCTGGCGCGAGCCGCGCATGCAAGCGCGCCGGCGGACGGCAGAAGCGGCGTACCTGCAAAGAACGCTGGCGTCTGCATCAAGTCTGCGATCTGGCTCGCCTGCAGAATTCACAACCATGCAAGCGACCTCTCTAGCCCTCGATCACCTCCTGTGCGGCGTCGGCGATCCCGTCATCGAGCTTTTCGATATCGGTCCCGGCCATCCGGAGTTCAATCAAGCACAGACCATCCGTGCCGCAGCCGGCGTCCTCGCAAAGATCCCGGACACTTTGCCTGCGATCGCGCAGGCGATTCGAACAGGCGATGGACTTGCGGTGGCGCCACAAACGCGCGCCCACCTTGCCGCCGCCGAGGCGTGGCTGTCGGGGAACCCGGTCCTCGCCGCTGAAAGTTATGCGTCGATCCTGAACAGGTGGCCTTGCGATCTGCTGGCGCTGCGGCTCGCGCAGTCGTGCTACTTCTTCCTTGGATGGCATGACCGACTTTGCGCGGTCGTCGATGCGGTAGTGCCCGCATGGACACGGGATCAGCCCGGTTTCGCCTTCCTGCTTGCCATGGCATCGTTCGCGCACGCCGAAAGCGGCGACGCCGAGTACGCCGAGGCGCTAGGGCGGGAAGCACTGGCGAGCGACCCTGCCTGCCCGTTTGGTGTGCACGCGGTGGCGCACGCGCTTGCCGAGTCCGGGCGACACCGCAACGGCGCGCAATGGATGCGCGATCAGCGCGCCCACTGGGCCAGAGAGAGCCGCATGCGCACACACAACGCGTGGCATCTGGCCATGTTCGACGTTGAGGAAGGAAACGTCGCGTCGGCGCTGCGCATCCTCGATGCATGGTTGCTTCCCGCCAGTGCGCGATCGCCGCTCGATGCGTGCGACGCCGCTGCTCTGCTGTGGCGCCTGGCGACCGAGGGGGTCGACGACGAAGGCCGCTGGTGCAGCGTTTCCGACGCCTTCGAACGGGCATTGACGCCGGGATTCTGGCCCTATGTCGACCTTCATGCGGCTCTCGCGCACTTGACCGCTGGGAAGCAGGCGCGGGCGCAACGGCTCGTGCAGGCGATCGAGCGATGTGCGGAAGGCGGCAACTACGCAGCCTGGCGCGCGCGACACATCACCCAGCCGGGTCTGCGGGCGCTTGGCTCCTGGGCCGAAGGACGCTACAACGAGGCGGCCGCACTTTTCGCAGGCTTGCGACCGTTCCTCGGCGGCGCCGGCGGCAGCCGCATCCAACTGGAAGTTTTCAAGAGCATCGAGCACGAGGCCGTCCGTCGGCAACGCGCTTGGCACTGGGACCAGCCTCAACCACCATCAGCAAAGGAGCAAGCAATGCCACTCATCAATGTGAAACTCATCGAAGGTGTTTTCTCCGAACCGCAGAAGAAGCAGATCGCAAAGTCGTTGACCGACGCCATGGTGCAAATCGAAGGCGAAGCCTTGCGCTCCGTCACCTGGTGCATCGTGGAGGAAGTAAAGAGTGGAGACTGGGCCGTCGGCGGGCAGCCATTGACCGCCGCCGAGGTGAAGGCGATCGCCGCCCGGAAGGCAGCCTAGCCGCTGCCCGCCGCCCGCTTCCGCCAGGCGGCGGGCGGCAGTCCAAACTCCCTCTTGAACGCTCGGTTGAACGCAGCTTCGGATTCATAGCCGACCTCCGTGGCAACCCGGATGATCGAAACATCGCTCTCCCGCAATTGCGTGGCGGCGAGCGAAGTCCGCCAGCGGGTCAGGTATTGCATCGGCGGCGCGCCGATCAGCGCGGTGAAGCGCTGGCCCAACGCGGAGCGAGACAGTCCGACCACTCTGGCGAGATCATCCACGGTCCACGGATACGCCGGTTGCTCGTGCAGGAGCGATAGCGCCCGACCGACGTAGCGGTCCCGCAGGCCCGCTAGCCACCCTGTTTTGCCGGGTGGAAGCTCGTCCATGTAGTGCCGAATAGCCTCGGCGAAGAGCACTTCGGAAAGGCGCGCGAGCACGACGGCCGAGCCTGGACGGGACGACGTACTTGCGGCGACCGAGTATCGGATCGAGCTTTGTACCCAGGCGGCGGTGCCCCCATCGTGCATGCTGACCCTGAGCAAACGCGGCAGGCTCAGGAGGATGGGCTCGGCCAGGCGCCTGTCACAGGCGAGAAATCCGCAGACGATGCGCGTCGCTCCCCCGGCACGGCCTGTCCTGAGCGCCGCGATCTCACCTCGCTTCAGAAGCTTGTTCAGGCTTGCGCCCGTGATGTCGACTGGCTTGAGGCGCAACGCGGCCTTACTCGCCGTCGCGAGCACATGCCGATCGCCCGCAGGAAACAGAATCAGGTCGCCGGCATGAAGCTCGACCGGATCTCCATCGAGCAGCCGCGCGTAGCATGTGCCTTCCGTCACCAAATGGTACGGAATGACGTGATCCGCGTCCGGCATCAGCACATCGGCGATCTTCCGGATCGGCGCCGTGAGGTAGGACCATTGGGCGCGCAATTCCATATCGAGAAATACGGCGCCCGTGAGCCGTATGGCACCCAGCACCTCGGATAGGGCATCCATGGCGCGGCGCTAGCCTACCTGAGCGCGGATGGTGGAGGGAACCTGCAAACACAGATTGCAGGTGGTCTGGTTGACTGACGGGACGCACCCCGCCCCCGTTCGTGCGCCGCATCATGGTACCAGTTGGTCTTCGTCATTGGCATGCAGGGATCGACAAAACACGCACAAGGAAAGTCCGAAATGAATGCTACGACCGTTGCAAGCGATTTGGCAAAAGCTGTGTTCCGCCTGGGGCTGTATGGCGGTCGCAGAGCCGAATCGGTGGCGTGCGAAGTTTCCAGTGGTGCGGCGTATCCCGGCGAAGGCATGGACGGGGAATGAGCCTAGGTCACTGACGCACTTGCCAAATAGGTCGTTGCCGCTAACAATGGCTCCCGCCACATGCTGCAGATTTGCGATTGATTTCAAAGTTGGACATCCCACTTACTTCGGAGGTCAAGATGCCGAATCGTTCTTGCGTCGCGAGCCATCAGCCGCGGTCTAACCCTATCTAATGGAAGCACGCTATGAACAAAAAAACCTCATTATCCGAATACCTCGTCATTTCGCGAGGGCAATGGGACAAGGATCTCTCGCGGGAGGAGATACAGAACGCGATCGACAAATTCTACGTCTGGAGAGACCGGCTCGTTGATGAGGGCAAGATGAGAGCCGGACAACGACTCTCGCGCGAGGGAAAGACGGTTTCAAGAGAGATGGTGACGGACGGCCCCTTCAGCGAAACCAAGGAGGTAATCGGCGGCTACTGGTTCATCTTGGCCAGCAGTCTCGAGGAAGCTGCGAAAATTGCGGCAGAGAACCCGTGTCTGGCCTGCGGCCTGTTTTACGAGATCCGGCCCATCGACCCGGCGCGGGCCAGCGCCTTCACGGTGACGACCGAGACCCCAAGCGAACACAGAGACCAACTATGACGCCACACAACTCCGATAGGGACACTGAAAGCCGGAGCGGGACAGCGGCGCTGCGCTTGCTGGGTGGGCGGCGAGCGAAGGGGCCTATTTGCACGATGTATGGTGAAGAATCCGGACACGTTCTCAGGTTTTGGTTTCCCGAGCTATCGGGCACCGAGAGATAGGAATGGCGAACAGAACGCTTCTCAGGCAGGAACCGCGTAAGCGGGTGACGCTGCCACTGCATCGTGCGTTTTCGCACCTCGCTGCCGGTCTAATTACCGTCTTGCCCGGACTCTTTGCGGGCGACACTATGGGTCAGGTCCAGGAACACGCCGGCCATCC
>Ga0105095_10002266_pt1 | contig 10327 bp, 7 predicted proteins | sample PPLLak2March2015_2_FD_79180 | JGI IMG/M metagenome (GOLD analysis project Ga0105095, IMG submission 79180) | Freshwater sediment microbial communities from Prairie Pothole Lake near Jamestown, North Dakota, USA - PPLs Lake P8 Core (3) Depth... | ecosystem: Environmental > Aquatic > Freshwater >... | reverse complement strand
GGCTTTTATAGCCGGATAGATAACTTTCAACATCTCTCCGTAATAACGTCCCCCATAATAAGGGTCATCAGCCTCACCCCAGCACCCATACAAACTATCTCCCGGTACCAGCGAATGATCAATATCTACCTCATTGCCTATCTCCCAGTATTTCTGGTTGTAGGGCGGCTGGCTGTACCGGCTGACGATTTCACCCATGAATTCTGCAAAATCTTCAAACGCATCCTCCGCCACTGGACCGCAAGTTACTCCAGGATATTTCTGTGCCCAGGCGGGGGTAAACTGGACGGTCGCGATCGTGACCAGCCCACCATCAACCGCAGCCTCAAGGTCACTGGTATTTACGGCATCCAAAACGTATCCTGATGGAGGGGCGTTCTCGGGTTCTATTAGGAGCCAATGAAAATAATCATGGCGGGACCAAACAGCCCCAGTCTCCAGAAAACGCCTGAACTGCTCTGGGTTCTCCATATCGTGCACCTGGATACCCATTAATGGGTCTGGCTCATCAAATACCGGAACAGTTGGTGCAAGCGTCGAAGTTGGTGAAGCTTGTGCAGTACTCGTGCTGGTCGGCGTGTTTTGCTGCTCAGATGTAGCCGGCGGTTCGCCGGCTGATTCGCTCGTCAGCGTCGGATCCGGGGTTTGATTTCTGGAACATGCGGCCAGGGTCAGGATTATTATCAAACAAAACAACGTCCGTTTCATAAACATAGCACTTACCTTCCGTAATAAGCTAAAATACTGGCAATTGAGTATATATCCAGGGTAAGCCAGGCAGTAAACCAGATTAACAGCAAGGTGACAGGGTAATATTTACGCAGACCGTGCCATCGTAGCGGAATATTCAATAACTCCAGCCAACCGGTGCTCAGTAAAACCATAGTCGGGACGATGGCAGGCGAGGCGTACCGGGCGACCGGCAGGTAGAGCCTTGTGATCCCCAGGTAAATAGCTCCCCTGCTCAAAGTTCCTACCCATGTCCCAACGAACAAGAGGGCCAACAAGGCGACTGTCTCCCAGGGGAAAGTAAATTTTCTGAACAGATGTCGAGCGAACCATATCAGAACGCCTGCCGCACCAAGCAAGGTGATAACTGCCAACAGTCTGTAAGGTTTATTTCCAAGCAGAGAGACATGCCCCCATCCAAACTGCGCCCAAAAAGTCCTCAGCAAGCGCTCAGCAGTTAGCATATAGTGCCACCCCGCTCCTTGCCAATCCAGTGCATAGCTCAGAAGTGCAGATGGCCTGGTATCGTCGGGGAGGAAGCCCGCCCCTAAATCATCCAGCCAGGATGCCACTCTCAGACCACCCTTCTCAGCCGAAGGATTGCGCAGCAAATTGGTGAATGGCCTTCCATCCCAGTCGCCGCTCTCGCCGTCAGGCGTGGTGTATGAGGGCGGGATATCAGATGAGATATTCCCCTCGATGAGCACGAGACCGTCGTAATATACGGTCGCCTCTCCATTTACCGGCTTAGGGTCCAAACTGACCCACAACCTGACCCCCTGATCTGTGGCTATCGTAGCCGTAAATGCATGAAAGCTCGGGGCCAGATCAACCTCTACCACCCCATTGTGCACATTAAAACCATCCCCCAGGAGCGGCGTCCTGGCCTGTACTGGTGAATCTGCCCACATCCACGCCCCAAGCGTATAGGTAGCTGTAGAGCCCAGGCTGGGGGGGATGGTAAGCACGGGTTGGAAAAGCGGCGGTATAAAACCCGGCGTCACCCTGGCGCGCGTGTCCAAGATGAACACATGCTCGCCAACTACTGCCTCAGGGTTGGTGGCACGCGTAAATCCTGGTTGGGATGTCGAACGGTACCAACCGGCTGCATCTCCCCATGAGATGGCGATAACCGCCGCAGCCAAAACTCCCGCGCCTAACAGGATCCAGGCAAATACTCGTTTTTTCTCGCGAAATATCGAAAATATAAATGCAACAATAACAAGCGGGAGAGCCATAAAAGCGGTCTCTTTTGTCAGCAGACTCAGCACGGCTGTGCTTCCACACCACAGCAAATTCCATACGGTGATCCCGCGCTTCAGCATACGTACGCACCCCCACAGGCACAGCGATACCAGCGCTATAGCTGCGATGTCGTTGTTCACTGCAGTAGCAATATCGATAAAACCGGGGAGCAGGGCGATAGAAGCAGGGATGAGCAGTCTCAGCGGGTTATCAGGAGCTGTGGCTTCGTCAGCTACCCCCCATGCTGCCAGGATGGTGACCAGCAAGAAGGCCAGCGAGACTAACCGGATAACGATCACCTGGAAGTCAAAACTGCGATCTAATGTGAAGCGGAGAGGCACTGACGCAGTCAGGTAGTAAAGAGGCGGATTGTTAAGCTGGGATATCGGCCCGATCCATATCGGCCCTTCGGGTGGGTTCAGATCGGGCAGGTAATTCATTCCCTTGTAGAAATCGTTTTTGAGCATGGACTTTGCCACCGCGCGGCGCATCGACTGGTCATATGATCCCTGGTCTGGGATGGCTCCGTGGTTGGAGATCAGCCAGACGTACTCGAAATGGTTGGGCTCATCGTAATGCTGCCATGGTGGAATAATAAAAACATACACCAGCCCATGCACCAGTCCCAGGATCAAGGCGATTGCTAGGCTTGTGCCGCGGCCGAATACGTTAATGTGCTTCGATGACATAGTGATGCTTGTATACCTGGGGATCAGTCGCGTGCCAATTCCTGGATGCGCTCAAATCCCTGGTCGATCATCTGCTCTAATTCCCCGGCCAGTTTCTCAAATTCGTCGATTGGCTGGCCGATTGGATCCGGGATATCATTATGCTCGCCGACCATCTCACTCAACAAATACACCCGGTTTGCGATCGAAGGAAACTCGATTTCTAAAGCTTCCTTATGGCCTGCTTCCATGGTCAGGATCAGGTTAAACTGTCTGAGTAGATCCAGGTGGACGGTACGCGAGCGAAATCCGGTGATCGTTATGCCTCTGGCCTCCAGCACTTGCCGGGTATTCTCAACGACTGGCTGCCCTTCATACGACCACGTTCCCGCCGACTCGATCCTCCACTCTGGAGATGCGGCGACTTTATTGGTGAGCAGCCCCATCGCCATTGGCGATCGACACATATTGGCTGTGCATACGAATAAGACAGAGTACATTAAGGTCCGCCGATGAGATGAATTATTCCGGAACTTGATAAGGTTTATTCTGCAGCGCGTTTAAAACACTGCAGCAGTATAACCCGGAATTTAACCATATGATCGACGAATTGGGCAGTGATAATGGATTATTTTCGATGGCGAGCCGCAATCAACCGGACACCAGCCGCGATCCCCCCCCACAACGCCCATATCAGGGGCGCCGGCCGGATCATCCCCCAGGTGACTGCATCGACCAGGCCGTGGATCATATAAGCCACCAGGCAGCCCAAATAGCCCGCCCCAATACTCGTCATCCAATCGTCGGCATGCAGCCGCCCATAGATATACAGTTTCCAGGTCGAGACTCCCAGAATCAGGATCACCGCCAACCAGCTCACCAGACCCGGTAAACCCAGGTCGACCGCCACCTGGAGCGGAAGACTGTGTGCATGCATGGTCGTATCTGTGCCGAGCGATCGATATGGATAAAACAGCTCGACTACTTTTCCGAACGATCCGATTCCTACCCCGCTGAAGGGGAAATCCCGGATGATCATGATTGCCCGGTACCACAGGTCTGCACGGTCGCTCACGCTGGCGACATTCCGGCTCGTTAGCAGGACCTCCATTAATGCCGGGTACCCCACAGTAGCACCGACCACCAGCACAGCCGCCAGAAGGATCACGATGCTCACCCATCCCCACTTCCAGCGCATTGAAGCCAGCAGCAGCACCACCGCAAGGACTGCCATCCACGCCCCTCGCGATTGCGTGAGCACCAGGATCGCGCCGGTGACAACTGCCGAGATGATCGACAAATACCAGACGGCTGAGCGCACTCTTACACCAGCGTCTGCACGAGTCCCAAAGACCAGGATTGCCAGTGGGAAGGGCAGCAGGAGGGCCAGGTAACCTGCCAGCACATTGGGGTTGGCTGCGTCAGACACCAATAGAACCAGCCGATCGTATATTTCGAGAGGGATGATCGACACCTTATCCACTGCCCACTGTACACCGATCAACGCGAAAATTGCCAGGAATAAACCCGCCGCGAGAAATCCAATGATCAAATAGGTGTTTCGTTTTTCTGTCGTTACCGAATTTACGATCGCATAATATAGAACCACGCCCGACAGCAGGCGCATGACCTGCACGCGGCTATCACTCGATCCGCCCGTTAAGATACAGCCGATTACAGCCATCAATATCAGTAAGATGATCCCCCAGTCGGCTGGGGTTCGCCGGGTGAAGTAGCGGAGGACGATCCAGCGCAGCAGCCAGAAACACGACCCCACCAGGAGGACGGCGGGCAATAACTGGACCCAGAATAGACTCGCTGCGACCAACGCACCGACTATCCAGATCTCTGCGTCCAGGAGTTTGCGAATGAGGGAGACTTGAGCGATCATCTTACAAACAAGTCGGATCGTAAAAAAAAGACCTCTGCCAGAAAGCAAGATATCTTATGCCCTGGTCAGAGGTCCTTGAACCGTTCCATGGAAATGGGATTGCAGCCGAGAGTTCAACCTGCCTGCGTTATTCCCCGCTAAGCCTTTCGAGGCGTTGGCAGCTATACTTTTTCTTCCGCCGGCGAGGACTCTAAATCATGCCCGTAGTATTTGCTATACGCGTTGTAATAATCGCGATAGTAGGCATAGCGGTAGCTGGAGCGCTTGATCTCCACGTCGTTTAAGACCACACCCAATATATTGGCACCCACTCGATGAAGCTGTTCCACCGCCTGCCGGCAAGCAGCGATCTTTGTAGAGCCGGGTTTGACCACCAGCAGCACCCCATCGACCCGTGGAGCCAGCACGGCTGCATCTGTGACTGCCATGACAGGCGGGGAATCCAGGATGATGATATCGGTTTGCTCGCCCACCAGCCGCAAGATCTCGAACATTTTCTCGGATCCCAGCAGCTCTGACGGATTGGGCGGCAAAACCCCGGATGTCAGTGCAAGCAGACCTTCCACATCTGTCTTCTGCAGGGCGCCGTTCAACAGGATCTTTGGCTGGACGAAGATCCCACTGATGCCCTGCCGGTTCGACAGATTTAGTCGTAGGTGGATCTGCGGCTTGCGCAGGTCACCTTCAACCAATGCCACGTTGTACCCGCTCTGAGCCAGGCTGATGCCCAGGTTTACCGCCACAGTAGATTTCCCGTCCTCCGGGGAAGGGCTGGTGACAAGCAGCGTGCGCAGGGGGATATCCACACACGCAAACTTAATGTTCGTGCGCAGCGACCGGAAAGCCTCGGCAACCGGCGAGCGGGGATTGCTCTTGACCACAGGCGCGTTGTCGTCGTTCTGATGGCGGGCAATCACCCCTAAGACGGGCAGCCCCAACTGGCGCGTGACCGTGTCGGGGCTCAAGGTATCATCCAGGGCGTCCACCAGCAGGATGATGCCGCCCGCCAGGAGAAAACCGGCGATCGCACCTAGCAGCGTATTCACCACCGTGCGCGGCCGGATCGGATCTTCAGGCGGGGTGGCCGGCTCAGCCTGAATTACATTCGATGTCGTCGATGTCTCCGCCAGCCGGATCGATTCATAGCTTTGCAGCAGGGAGGCATATGTCTGCCGGTACTGGGCCAGAGCCGCTTCAAGGCGGTCTTTTTCGATTTTATCTTCGGAGCTGTCCCCCAATTCCTGGTAAGCCGCCGTGCTGGCCTGGATCTGCGTATCCACCTCAGCCATCTGGGCTGACAGGCTTTCTTTGGATGTGGCGTAGCGAGAGGCCTGCAGCGCCTGGTTTTGCTCCCCAAACACCGTGACGATGGCGTTGGCTATATCCGCAGCTCGCACGGGGTCCGTATCCTCAACGCTGACATCGATCAACTGCGTATCGGTGAGCAGATCTACCTGTACGGAATCGATCAACTCTTTCACCCCTATGGGCAGGCTCAGGCGTGCGATCACCTCTTCCAGGACCGGCTTGGTGGTCAGCAGCTCCGAATAGGTGCGCGCCAGGCGCTCGCTGGTGAGCACTGAGGTGTAATCCGCGCTGCGAGCCATAGGCGCCTCATTGATGTATAAACGGGTGGTAGCCTGGTAAACCGGTGTCGAGTTCTTGCTGATGAGGAAGGCTGCACCCCCGCCCAGGACGATGGCAAGGATCAACAGCCAGGCCCAGTGCCACATGAGCATCAGATAGCGGCGAATATCATCGGATAAAGTTGTAGTTTCCATAACAGCTCACTTTCCCTGGACTGCCATGACAGACGGATCGCACAGCTTGCCTGCTATGCCCTGTCAGAAGCAGTCGCTTGTGTTTCTTCAGCTCGCGCCTATTCCAGCGCTTCGTACAGTGCTCCAACCACAACGGCAACATCCTCGAAACCCATGCCCGGATAGAGCGGCAGGGTTACCTCCCGCCGGGAGGCCTCCTCAGTCAATGGCAGGTGCACACCCGGGTAGCGGTCCATGTAATATTGAAAATGATGGATGGGTGGATAATGGATGCTGGTCTGTATGCGCCGGGCGCGCATTTGGTCGATGAATGCCCTGCGATCGACATCCGCCGGCAGGAGAGCCGGGAAGAGATGGTATGCAGATTCACCCGGCGAATTGACAAATGGCACTTCCACCCCCGTATCCGCCAGAGATGACCGGTACTGCTCCGTGATCTCCCGGCGGCGCTCATTATTGGCCTTTAGTTTTTCGAGCTGCACGAGACCCAGGGCAGAACGGATCTCATCGATGCGGTAATTATAGCCCAGCTCGACGACATCATAGGTATAAGCATGTCCTTGATGGCGGTCCCAGGTCAGGCTGGTCATCCCATGCGAGCGCAGCAGCTTGAGCCGCTCAGCAACGCGATCATCGGATGTCACCAGCATGCCGCCTTCGCCCGTGGACAGGTTCTTGTTCGAGAAGAAGCTGAAGCAGCCTGCATTTCCCCAGGTCCCCAGGGATCGCCCACCAAGCGCAGCCCCGGGTGCATGGGCGGCGTCTTCGATCACATACAGATTGTGGCGAGAGGCGATGGCGCAGATCTCCTCCATCCGGCAGGGGTAGCCGCCATAGTGCATCGGCAAGATGGCCTTCGTTGCCGGCGTAATGCACTTTTCGATCTCGGCTGGCGAGATGTTGAAGTCGTCCAGCCCGTTGATATCCGCAAAGCGCACCCTGGCGCCGGTATACAGGACTGCATTGGCGGTGGCGACGAAAGTCAGCGACGGGACGATGACCTCGTCACCCGGGCCGATGCCCAGCGCCAGGCATGCCACGTGCAGCGCGGCGGTGGCGTTGGTCACTGTCAGGGCATGTTTGGCGCCTATTAGCTCTGCGAAACGCTCCTCGAACTCCTGGGTGACGGACCCCATCGTCAGCCAGCGCCGTCCCAACACGTCCAGAACTGCCTGCTCTTCCTCTTCTCCGTAATCCAGGTCCGCCAGCGGGACGCGCCAGTCCATTACCTTCATCTCCTATATGCTTCGCTTCTGACAGTGGGAGGCGGATCAGGCCTCGCCTAGGATGCTGCCCCGCAAGCTCTCGAAATCCTGGACAGCCTGCTCGTAATCATCGGCTCTGCCCAGGTCCTGCCAGTAGCCGTCGAAATGATAGCCGACCACGCGCTCACCGCCGGCGATCAGGCGCAGCACCAGGTCGGGGAAATCCAGGTACTGGTTGTAGTCCACGTACTTCAGGACGCGCGGCTCGAATATATAGATCCCCATGCTGACCTGAAACTCATAGGTGGGCTTTTCGAGATAACCGACGATATCCTGCCCGCCGTCGAACTGGATCACGCCCAGGTCTACGTGAATGGTGCGCAGATGAGTGGCGATGGTGGCAGCCGACGCGCACTTCTTGTGGAAAGCGATCAGGTCGCCCAGGTCCAGGGTAGTGAGCACATCGCCGTTGGCGACCAGGAATGTCTCCTCCAGCCCGGGTACCAGCGAGAGCGGGCCTGCCGTGCCGAGCGGCAGCTCCTCGAAGCTGTAAGTGATATCCATCCCCAGCCGCTTACCGTCCTGGAAGAATGCCTGCAGCAGCCCCGCCAGGTGCCCCACGGTGATGACCGCCTCGTGGATGCCGGCGCGTTTTATCTGCCGCAGCAGTATCTCCAGGATGGGCATCTCCCCGATGGGCATCAGCGGCTTCGGCAGCACCTTGGTATACGGCGCCAGCCGGGTCCCCTTACCGCCAGCAAGAATGATCGCCTTCATTGCATAATCCTGTCAGTCGTCACGCACTTCTGGGGTAATGGGGTTTGTATGGGCGGGTGAAGCCCGCCCATACAAACCCGATCTACCTACCAACTGCGTAAGTCTTATCTATATCTGGTACTGCCCAGGTTGGTAAAGCTCCAGGTGCGAGCGGATCCAATCGATCGTGCGGCTCAGACCTTCCCGCAAATCCACCGCCGGCGACCAGCCCAGCCGCTCTCGGGCATAGCGGTTGTCGGCCAGCAAACGCTGCACTTCGCTCTTTTGGGGCCGCAGCCTGGCGGGATCGACGCGCACATCCACCTGCCTGCCGGTCAGCTCCATGATCATGGCGCTCAGATCCGCCACGCTCACCTCCGACCCGGTGCCCAGGTTGAAAGTCTCGCCCTCCACACCTTCTGCCCGGGCGACCTTGAGGAACGCCTCCACCGTGTCGCTGATGTAGGTCAGATCGCGGCGCGCCTCCAGGTTGCCCAGGTAGATCGCCTCCCCGCTCAGCGCCTGGGTGATGATGGTGGGGATCACCGCCCGGGCGGACTGGCGCGGCCCGTAGGTGTTGAAGGGCCGCAGCGTGACCGCCGGGACGTCGTATGTCCGGTAGAAGCTCTCCACCAGCTTATCCGCGCCGTTCTTGCTGGCCGAATACGGCGACTGGCCCTGCAGTGGATGCCCCTCGTCAATGGGCACGTGCTGGGCGGTGCCGTACACTGCGCCCGACGAAGTGTGCACCAGGCGCTCTACCTTGGCTTCTCTGGCAGCCAGCAGCACGTTCAGCGTGCCGATCACGTTGGTCTCAACCACCTCCGCCGGGTGCACGTAAGAATACGGGATAGAAATGACCGCCCCCAGGTGGAAGATGTGGCTGCAGCCGCGCGCCGCCGCCTGTAGAGCGGGCAGGTCGCGCAGGTCGCCGGCTACCAGCTCGACCCGGTCGATCACCTGGCGCGGCAGCAGCTTCAGCAGGCCCGGGTCGCCCCGGGAGTTGTAGTGCACGAAGGCGCGCACTCCCGCCCCGTGCTGCACGAGCTCCTCTACCAGGTGGCTGGCGATGAAGCCGCCCGCACCGGTCACCAATACGTAATTTCCAGCCCATTCATCTGCCATTTGAGTTCAGACTGCCACGCCGCTGAATTCCTGCTCGAGCGGCGGTCACACAGAGTTTAGTACGAGGTCTACACCCGGGTGTGGTTATGCAGATCGTGGATGCGCATCCGCAGGGCTTCCAGGTCGCCCAGTTGAGCCAGCTCATCCAGTTCTGCCAGCAAGCTGTCCAGGTTGCCAGCCGGGGAGGCGCCCGCGAGCGGTGTGTCGCCGGACCGGTCTGCCCCCCGGGAGGCGCCCCGACCGATGTCATCTACAAACTGCCGCAAATTCCCCAGCACGTCCGGGACCATCACCACACGCGCACCGGTGGCATTGCAGATGTCCAGCAGGCGCCGCTTCTCTTTTGCCGGGATGTTATGGATGGCAAAGACCAGGATCCCGGCGTCGTGCTCTCTGACCAGGTCCGGGATGTCATCGCCCCGCCCGATGACGTTCACCCCATGGATGCGCGTGCCCTGTTTGAACAGATCGTCGTCGATGTAGCCGGCGACGCGCAGCATGTCGCCCGAGCTGCCGTTCTGCAGCCACCAGGCGACGAACTGGCCCGACTCGCCGCCGCCCACGATCAGCACGCGCTCCTGGACTGCCGCCACGCTGCGCTTGTTCTCCAGGCGCAGCGCCAGGCTGCTCAGCAAGCTGTCGCGGTAGCGCACCGTCACAAAACCCATCGAGGCCATGGCCGCGCCCATCAGCAACATCCCCACCGGCAGCAGGGGCCTGGCAGGCCACAGGTAGTTCAGCGCCAGTATAGCCACGCTGGCCAGCGCGATGGCTGGAAGCAGATCCAGCGCCTCGCTGAAGCTGGCCTGCGACCAGCTGATGCGGTTGACCCCCAGTATAAAGTTGGAGATGCTGTACAGCTGCGCAAAAACCACCGCAATGATCACTGCTTTGGGCCAACCCACGTTCAGAGGCCCCAGCGAGCGC
>Ga0105095_10002265_pt1 | contig 10328 bp, 8 predicted proteins | sample PPLLak2March2015_2_FD_79180 | JGI IMG/M metagenome (GOLD analysis project Ga0105095, IMG submission 79180) | Freshwater sediment microbial communities from Prairie Pothole Lake near Jamestown, North Dakota, USA - PPLs Lake P8 Core (3) Depth... | ecosystem: Environmental > Aquatic > Freshwater >... | reverse complement strand
TTCGTCCACCGCCCCGATTCTGTCGGCGTCACCATCCGTGGCGATCCCGATGTCGTACCGCCCTTCTTTCATCCGCCCGATGAGTTCCCCAAGGTTCTGTGCGAGGGGCTCCGGATTCACACCGGCGAAAGACGGATTGAATATCTCGTGCATCAGCGTCACACCGGGTAGCAGGCTGTGTATTGAGGACTGTGCGGCGCCGTACATGACATCGTACAGGATCCGCGTGCCCGCCGCCTGGATCTTTCCGATATCGATCTTCGTCGCCAGGTCATCGAGATACCGCTGCCGCATGCTGATCGGCACGATCTTCTTTTTTGCGACCAGTTGGGCAAAGGTGAACTTGCCGGGGGGAATCCGCTTGCGCTTCATCACCCGCGCCAGCTCCTTCTCCAGCACGGCAATCATCTCCGGATGCGCCGGACCGCCGAAATCGCCTTTGATCTTGAAACCGTTCCACTTCGCCGGATTATGGCTCGCCGTGATCACCACCCCTCCCGCCGCCTTCTCCAGCTTTGTTACCAGCGAGATCATCGGTGTCGTCACAATGCTGTCGGCAAGTTTCACCATGATGCCGGCATTCGCAATCACTTCCGCGGACTTCTCGGCAAATTCCCGCGACATGAACCGCGCATCGTATCCAATCACAATGCCGTTCTTGATCTTCTTGTGACGCCGAAAATATCGTGCCGTCGCCAGCGCAACTTTTTCCAGATTCGCAAACGTGTAGTCATCGGCAATGACCGCCCGCCAACCGTCGGTACCGAACTTGATGACCTGGGACATGAGCGTCAGTGTTTTGTGAATGAACTGAGACCCGGATAAATGGCACTGTCGCCAAGTTCCTGCTCAATCCGGATTAATTGGTTGTACTTGGCAATGCGGTCGCTCCGGCTTGCCGATCCGGTCTTGATCTGTCCGGCGTTTGTCGCGACGGCAACGTCAGCAATTGTTGCATCTTCCGTTTCCCCCGAGCGATGGCTGATCACGGTGGTATAGCCTGCACGCTTCGCCATTTCCATCGCATCCAGCGTCTCGGTCAGCGTGCCGATCTGATTCAGCTTGATGAGAATCGAGTTGGCAACCCCCATTTCAATGCCTTTTTTCAGGAACGTGGTGTTTGTCACGAACACGTCGTCGCCGACCAGCTGGATCTTCTTCCCGAGCGCGTCTGTCTGCATTTTCCAGCCCTCCCAATCCCCTTCCGCCATGCCGTCCTCGATAGAGATGATCGGATACTGCTTCACCCAGTTTTCGTAGAACTGAACCATCTGCTGGGGGGTTTTTGAGGATTTGTCAGACTTGCTGAACACATACCTGCCGTTCTCAAAGAATTCACTTGCTGCGGGATCCAGCGCTATGAAGACGTCTTTGCCCGGTGCGTAGTTGGCTTTTGTGATAGCTTCAAGGATCGATTCTACCGCTTCTTCGTTTGATTTCAGGCTGGGTGCGAATCCGCCTTCATCACCGACCGCGGTATTGTATCCCTTTTTGTGGAGAACAGACTTCAGGGCATGAAAGACCTCGGCACCCATCCGCAGCGCTTCTGCAAAGCTGGGCGCGCTGACGGGCACAACCATGAATTCCTGAATATCCACATTGTTGTCCGCATGGCTCCCGCCATTCAGGATGTTCATCATCGGCACAGGAAGCGTTTTCGCGTTGACCCCGCCGATATACTTGTAGAGGGGAATGCCGAGTGAGATGGCAGCGGCCTTTGTAACCGCGAGCGACACACCCAGAATCGCATTGGCTCCCAAATTCGCTTTGGTCGGCGTGCCATCAAGCTTGATCATCATCGTATCGATGCCGACCTGGTCAAGGGCGTCGTAACCGGTAACTTCAGCGGATATTGTGTCATTCACATTCTCCACGGCCTTCAATACCCCTTTGCCGTTGTAGCGTGACTTGTCGCCGTCACGCAGTTCGACCGCTTCGTTCTCGCCGGTCGATGCGCCGCTGGGAACCGCGGCACGCCCGATGACACCGTTTTCGAGTTCGACATCTACTTCAATCGTCGGATTGCCACGGGAATCCAGAATTTCGCGTGCAATGGCATCCGTTATGGTCGTCTTCATGGGATCTCCTTGGGTGGTAGATACTGATATGAATCTCAAATACGACAAAAAACGCTAAAAAGGCAACTGGCGAAACTAGGCGTGGAACGGCCGCTTCAGCTGCAAAGATCGACCGATGGCGGCAACTACTCGCTCACTGCTCAAGCCGGTCATGCATTCCATAAAGCCCGAACCCTCCCGGTTGCAGAAATCAAGGTGACAGGGATGACAAGGGACGTCGTGGCGGAGGGCTCTGTGTCCCTGTTCTTCTGCGTATGGGAACCAGATATTTTCCTCGCCCGGTCCGAAAATGCCGATCGTCGGGGTTCCAACGGCGGCAGCGATGTGCATCGGACCGGAATCGTTGGCCACATATACCGTGCATTGACCCAGGAGCGCGGCAAGCTGCCGGAGCGGAAGTCCGGAGAAGACCGGAAGGGCGACATCCATCGACTTCTGGACTGCCCTGATGACATCATGGTCATTCGGTCCGGCCGTGAGAATTACCTGCGCCTCGAATTGCTTGCTGATGCGCTTTGCGACCTCGGCAAAGTGTTCAGGCAGCCAGCGCTTGGCCGGCCAGGTGGCCCCCGGATGCAAACCGATGACCGGACCCGGCCTGCGAACCACGCCGGCGATCAGGCGGTGCGCCCCGGCACATTCGTCATCCTTCAGGTATATCTCTGTCCGCCCGGAGCTCTGCGGGACACCGATCGCCCTGAGAAATTGCATATAGAATTCAATAGCCGTCTTCGGACCCGCTTCGTCGTGTACGCGGACCGTGAACAGCTTTCCGCGACCCGGACGGTCGAGCCCGACACGCGTCCGGGCGCCGGAGAGGAATGTGAGCAACGCGCTGCGGGGATTACCAAACAGGTCTATTGCGAGATCGAACCGCCGTCGCCGGAGCAGCCTTACCACCCGCGGCTGCTCCCGCCACGCCGGCCGCGCAAAATCGAACGGGATGATCTCATTGAGGTGCGGGTTGTGTTCCAGCAAGCTGGCTGCCTGTGCATCGGCCATGTAGGCGATGAAGGCATCGGGAAACGCCTTGCGAAGAGACCGGACGGCCGGCGTGGTCAGCACCACATCACCGATGAACTTCATCCGGCTGATCAGGATGCGCTTGTACGTCACAGGCGTGGTCATCGGTCCCTCGAGCTCGGTGGTTGTGCGCCAAGCCACTCACAGTACTCCACACGGTCATGCACGATTTCCTGTACGTACGGCCTGGCATCGTAATTCATCGACGTCCAATACCAGGCCCGTGCCTCCTCCGTCCGGCCGCTACGCAACAGCGCATCACCGATGGATCGTTGCCGCAACGCCTCAACGGCGGGGTCATCCGCAATAGTCCCCGCCTGCAGCAGTGCATATGCCGCTTCGTCGTACAATCCCATGCGCAGCAACAGACGACCCCGGAGAAAACTCCTGAGCGGATCCGGCAAAGATCCTCCCATCATTCCTAGCCAGCTGACCCGGGCGCTATCGGACATCTCGTCGACAATATATGGGAGGAACCTGGAGGCTGTCGCATTCTCTGAGAGCGCCCATTGCCGCACAAATGCCGATTCGGTGAGGCCGGGACTGATGTCACCGGCACGCACCTGTGCATACAACGACTCCGCCCGTGAGAGTTTCCCCGAAGCCCAGGCGGCGTCGCCGGCCAGAATTCCAAGAATAAGATACCGCCGCGGCACCGGATCATGCGTCGTCACGGAATCATACATGTGGGTGAGCGCACTGTAGTCCCCCTTGCGGAAATATGAGAAGAGGAGTCCGGAGAGTGCTTCGTAGCTCCCGCCCTCAGCGTACAGCGTTGCGTATAGAGCGTGCGCTTCATCGTACCGGCGCTGACGGAGAAACCGCTGCGCATCGCGCAGGCGGCGCGCATGAACGCGGGCGCAGACTTTCCCGAAGATCGGCGGGCGACGGAAGATGACGTCGACTGAGGCACGATCGCGCTCGCTGACCTTCACGCTGTCCAGTGCACGGTGCCATTCTGCAATCAGGGAATCAAGGGGCTTGTCGTATGCTGCGACGTAGTCACCCGAACGGTACACCTGCAACAGCGGCCTCATGCCGTAGGAGTCAACAAGGTGGCGGCAGAATGCTCCCGCCAGCACATAGCTCATCGAAGAGGCCGTCGCCATGAAACCGGCGGGTGTCATCAGTGCACGGATGGACGGCGCAATACCGGCCATCCGGAGTGCCGCGGCGTGCTGCGCAAGGGTCCGGTACGCCCACGATCCTTCCACAGCAACTGCAAGGCCTTCGGTGAGTCCCGGACTGAAGCTCGCCTTCATCACGGGGACGCCGAACGGGGCGGCAACAATGTGCACGAGTTCATGTTTCAATGCGTTGTCGACACTGCTGCGGGTAAGGTGAACTTCACGGCTCCAGGGTTTGGCGACCTCGGTTTCTCCCGCGCCGATAAGGCGCCGTTTCGTGTCAGCAGAAGGATAGACGTACGTCGTGATGTGTTCTGTCCGGGGCAGTGCGAACGCCTCGAGCACCTGCTGCAACCGGAACTCGTGCTCCCTTGCAAGGAAACGGATGTCGTCGGATTTCGTCGCGGCAGAATCAAAGTAGATCGTGAAGTTGCCAGTCTCCACCACTCCGCCCAGCGTCGTACGAATGTACGTCCTGGTGGATTCCCACCCGAGCTGACACCGGAAGATGAACAGAACCGCCATGCCCAGAATCAGCGCCATGCTGACAGCCAGGTAGCGCGTGCCAAAGGTGCGAAGCACGGCGATGCCTTTCACCGTCGTGCGAGTGCCTGGTGCGGTCTGTTGCACAATACTATGGGCAGTCCATACCAGGAACAGGGCCACTCCGAGCGTGAATGCGCGGAAAAGAACCAGAGGCTGGCCGACGGGAAGGAGTTCGTCATAGGTAAGACCCGGAAAGTACCCGTAGAAGAAATTGTAGGAGAAGATTGCCGGTGACCAGTACCCCAGCAGCAGCACATAGACAATGCTTGCACTCGCAAAGCCGGCAAACACCAGACGCGGGTGCGTGTAATGCACCGTGCACATCAGTCCAAGGGCGCTGGCAAATATCACCGACACCACGGGTAACAAGGAAAAAAGTGCGAGTCCGTCGGCAAAGTCACAGTTGGGAACGAAGAGCGCGTTGCCGCTCAAAATCGCCAGGGGAAGCAGGAGGAGGGCCAGCTGGACGGGTAGAACGTTTCCGAACGAGTTCAACGCGGAGAACGGACGGGAGACGGCATCCGAGTGCAGGTACACGGGGCGGAGGAGATGAATGGTCAGCATTCCGGCAATGAGCGAGCCGGCCAGCGCCGTCACAAATGAGCTCTCGAACCCGAGGTAATTGAAGAGAGGAACTCTCGTGCAGGCAATCCCGACAAGAAGGTAGCATGCACCCGCGATCAGGACTGCGCGGGAGCGGAGGTACTCACGGGGAAGAGCCACGACAATCAGAACTCCTCGCCGGCCACGCGTTCGATATCCGCACCGAGAGCGCGGAGCTTCTTCTCAATAGCTTCGTAACCCCGGTCGAGATGGTATACGCGGAGGACCTCGGTGGTGCCATGCGCGATGAGCCCCGCGAGGATCAATGAAGCGGAAGCACGGAGGTCGGTAGACATAACCTTTGCCCCCGCGAGGGAACGGACGCCGCGGACGATCGCTGCATTGTCTTTCACTTCGATATCGGCACCGAGACGAAGCAGTTCGGGAATATGTTTGAAGCGGTCGAAGTAGATGGTATCGGTGACCACAGACGTGCCGTCGGCAACAGCCATGAGTGCCGTCCATTGGGCCTGCATATCCGTCGGAAATCCCGGGTAGATACTTGCGGTCACATCGACGGACGAGATCGCGTGCTGTACCTTCAGTGTAATGCTATCACCGGCGGTGGTAATGACGGCGCCTGCGTCCTCCAGCTTGGCGGTAACAGCAGCCAGGTGTTCAGGGATCACATGCGTAAGGGTCGTGCTGCCCCCGCAGAGCGCGCCTGCGACAAGGAAGGTCCCCGCTTCAATGCGGTCGGGAATGGTAGTAACATCTGCAGCGTGCAGGTCATCGACGCCGTCAATCTCAAGACGGTTGGTCCCGATGCCCTGGATCCGCGCACCCATGGTAACGAGATATTCGGCAAGCTGGGTGATTTCCGGCTCGATGGCGGCATTCTCAATCAGCGTCGTGCCGCGGGCGAGCACGGCAGCCATGAGGGCATTCCCGGTTGCGCCGACGCTCGACACATCGAAATGGATGCGAGCACCCTGGAGCCGTGCTGCCGCTGCATGGATGTAGCCTTCACGCAAATCTATCTCGCTGCCGAGCTTCCGCATTGCCTCGATGTGCAGGTTGACCGGCCGCGGACCCCATGCACACCCGCCGGGAAGCGATACCTTGGCACGTCCGAAACGGGCCAGCAGAGGACCGAGCACGTAAATTGAGGCGCGCATCTTTTTCACATGTTCGTACGGCGCTTCGAATTTATCAATGCGGCGCGTGTCGAGTGTCAGCGTGTGCTCTTTCAGCTCCACGACGATGCCCATGGTGCGCAGGAGGACGGCCATCGTATTGACGTCGCGGAGCGACGGCGTATTAAAGAGCCGGGAAGTCCCCGCCGCGAGGATCGTTGCGGGCATCAGGGCAAGCGTGGCGTTTTTCGCGCCGCCGATGGCGACAGAACCGTTCAAGGTGCGGCCGCCGTTGATCACGAATTTGTCCATAGGTGCATCAATAGTACGGAGGATTAAGAGGCATTGTCAATACCTTGCGCGCTCCTGCGATCGCCGGATTCGCATTCCTGCAACGGGCCAAGCCGCAATTTTCCCAGATATAAGAACGACACTGCAGGGCAGCCACCCCAGCATGAAAAAGTAAGTGAAATACGGGCACTTTCGCGTGCAATCGTCCGGCCGGTGTTTGGCACGATATCTGGGATTTCGGACTGTGCCGCACCAACCATGTATCCCTGCACTGGAGACTTCCCATGGATGCTGTCCTGCTCGCCCGGTTCCAATTTGCCATGACGATCGGGTTTCACTTCCTCTTTCCCCCCATTACCATTGGCCTCGCGTGGTTGCTGGTGGTCGTCGAATTCCTTGGTTGGCGGAAGAAGGACGAAGTGTATGCCCGTATCGGCGCCTTCTTCGCAAAACTCCTTGGCCTGACGTTCGCCGTCGGTGTCGCTACCGGGATCGTGATGGAGTTCCAGTTCGGAACGAACTGGGCCCGGTACTCCACGTTTGTCGGCGACATCTTTGGTGCGCCGCTTGCGGCGGAAGGCATCTTCGCTTTCTTCCTGGAATCCGGGTTCCTCGGGCTGTACCTCTTCGGCAGGCGACGGGTCTCCAAGGGTGTTCACTGGTTTTCTATCCTGATGGTTGCTGTGGGCGCGACGATTTCGGCATTCTGGATCATTGTGGCGAACTCCTGGCAGCAAACACCCGCGGGGTTCGTCGTACGCAACGGACGTGCCGAGCTGACCAGTTTCTATGATGCGGTCTTCAACCCGTCAACGGTCATCCGGTATCTCCACACCGTCGACGCAGCGCTTGTTACCGGCGCATTCTTCATGGCAGGCATTGCCGCGTATTATCTGTTGAAGAAACGCGAGACGGAATTTGCGCGGCGGGCCATGCGTGTTGCGGTGCTTTTCGGCCTCGTGGTGTCACTGCTGGAGTTGATGCCGCTGGGACATGAACATGCGCGCCAGGTTGCCCGCACCCAGCCCGAGAAGTTCGCGGCAATCGAAGGACTCTATACAACCCAGAGCAGGGCACCGCTGGTATTCTTCGCCGTGCCCAGCACCGAGCCGCCGACTCTTCACGCCACCGTGGAAATTCCCGGCCTGTTGAGCTGGATGGCATTCGGTGACCCGGCCGCACACATTCTGGGCATCAACGATTTCCCCCCTGACGAGATACCGCCCCTCTGGCTGACATTTGTCTCATTCCACAACATGGTCGTCCTTGGCATGTTCTTCATCGCCGTGATGGCCCTCGCAGTCCTCAAGCTCTTCCGCAACACCCTCTGGGACAGTCCAAAATTCCTGCGGTTGTTGTTCTGGTCAATTCCTCTCCCGCTTGCGGCATGCCAGCTCGGCTGGATTGCGGCAGAGGTCGGCCGTCAGCCATGGATTGTCTACAGGCTCTTGCGTACAAGTGACGCCACGTCCATTACCGTGAGCAGCGGGGAGATACTCTTTTCCATTGTGCTCTTCGGGCTCATCTATATCGGCCTCGGCGTTCTTTATATCTATCTCTTATCCCATAAAGTGAAACAGGGGCCCGCGGATGCAAAGGAGGTGATCGCATAATGGAACTGCAGACGGTCTGGTTTGTCCTGGTGAGTGTACTCTTCATCGGGTACGCGATTCTTGACGGCTTCGATCTCGGCGTGGGCGTGCTGCATCTCTTTGCCCGGAACGACCATGAACGGCGCGTACACCTCAATGCCATCGGACCCATCTGGGACGGCAACGAGGTCTGGCTCCTCACCGGCGGAGGCGCCCTGTTTGCCGCATTCCCTGTTGTCTATGCCACGGTATTCAGCGGATTCTACATCGCGATGATGCTGCTGCTGGCGGCACTGATCTTCCGTGCCGTATCGATAGAGTTCCGGAGCAAGGTGGAGTCACCGCGCTGGCGGAATTTCTGGGATCGTGCGTTCGGCGTCGGCAGCCTGCTCCCGGCCATTCTGTTTGGCGTGGCCTTCGGCAACATCCTGCGCGGCGTTCCCATCGACGGACAACAAATGTGGACCGGATCGTTCGCGGGACTGCTGAACCCCTATGCAATTTTCATCGGACTCCTGAGTCTCTGCCTCTTCACGATGCATGGGGCACTCTATCTTTCGATGAAGACGGAAGGGGATCTCCGCGCCCGGGTGGCGGCGTGGGTTCCCGTGAGCTGGATGGTCACCATGGCACTCTATGTCGTCGCAACGATTGCCACGATTTTCGTTTCTCCGTTTCTCTTCGAAGGAGTGCTGAAGAATCCGTTCTTCTGGGTGCTCATTGTAATCCTGGTTGCCGCCGCAATGTACATACCGGTGGCGGCTAAAGGAGAACGGTACGGCAGGGCGCTCATCGCTTCATCCCTCACGATTGCCTGCATGATCGGGTTGAGTGCACTCAGCCTCTTCCCCCGGCTCGTGCCGTCGATCACCGACCTCCGGAACAGCCTGACGGTCACCAATGCATCCTCCAGCCAGACGACGCTTTCCACGATGCTCGTCATTGCACTGATCGGCATGCCGCTGGTGATTCTCTATACAGTGGTGATCTACAGAGTGTTCAAAGGAAAGGTTGTCATCACGGGGGAAAGCTACTGAAACACGCGGGCCGCCTGATGCGGGCCCGCATCACGTAACACTACCATCGGGCTACGTCCCGGAAAGGGATCGCCGCGTATTTTCGTGACAACCACCATGGAGGCCTACTATGGAAACCCCCGTTCTTGCAGACAAGAACCAGTTTCCCACCGAAGAGGTGATCTTTTCGCACATCGGCAAATCAAAGACCCTGTGGATGTCGCTCTTCGAGTTCATTCACACCAACCATCCAGACTTCACGGAACAATGGAGATACTACAACGACGGGAAGAGCTGGCTGCTGAAGGTTACCAGAAAAACAAAGACCATCTTCTGGCTCTCCCTTGTTCCAGGCACATTCAGAACGACCTTCTACTTTACCGATAAGGCCAAGTCGGCGATTCTGGCAAGTCCGATTTCGGATGAGTTGCAGGAACAGTACACCGCCGGCAAGAAGTTTGGCACGATACGGGGCGTAACGATTGTCTTCAGGAACAAGAAAGACGTGGCTTACGCAAAGGTACTGATGGGAGTCAAGCTCAGCATCAAATAGGCTGTACTCCAGTGAAAGGTCACTACAATGCGCAACGCTCAAGTCGCTGTTTTCGTGCTTGGAATCCTCTCGTTCCTGCTCTCGGTACTTTTTATCGGACAGGGATTGGGTGACACACTCTGGCGGGCCGGGGTCGGCGCCATGTTGACCGATCTCGTGTTCATCAGGCTCCGGCCAGTTTCCCCAACGGTATAATCGACCTATGACACCGACACGGACAACACTGAACCAGACCAATGTACCGGCACGGCCGAGGCAAGACCACGAACCTCCCCCGGCAATCGCCCAACGCGGCTGGCGGTATCACCATCTCGGCATACCGACGAATGGGCCGAGGCCGGATGAGGTTCACTTGAGTCATTTGAAGATCCATGTTTCAGGATTTGCGTCGAGCCCGTATGGTATTGAGTGGATGCGCTTTGA
>Ga0105095_10002264_pt1 | contig 10331 bp, 7 predicted proteins | sample PPLLak2March2015_2_FD_79180 | JGI IMG/M metagenome (GOLD analysis project Ga0105095, IMG submission 79180) | Freshwater sediment microbial communities from Prairie Pothole Lake near Jamestown, North Dakota, USA - PPLs Lake P8 Core (3) Depth... | ecosystem: Environmental > Aquatic > Freshwater >... | reverse complement strand
ATAGAAAAGAGGTCTAATCCTTCAGTACTGTGTTCTTTGCAATTACAACAATACCGCTTTCTGTTACTGTAAATTTTTTCTTATCGCCCTCAAGGTCAAATCCAATTTCATAAGCTTCGGGAACGGTAACATTTTTATCAATAATTGCACGCCTTATTCTTGCGTGCCTCCCAATGCTGGTGTTGTTCATAATAATAGAATCGGTAACATAGCTGAAACTGTTAACCCTAACATTCGGTCCAAGTAAGGATCTTTCAACAAGTCCTCCTGAAACAATTGAACCATCGCATATAAGAGAATTTAAAGTCCGGCCGACTCGTTCGCCTTCGTGGGAGACAGTTTTTGCGGGAGGGAACTGGTACTGGTAAGTTCTCATTGGCCAGCTGATATCATAAAAATTAAACTCAGGTGTAATACTTATTAAATCCATGCTTGCTTCAAAATAACTATCAATTGTTCCTATATCTTTCCAGTAAGGTTTCATCTTTTTGTTTTCATCAAAAAATTTGTAAGCATATACTTTAAGATTTGATTTAACCATATATGGAATTATATCCCGTCCAAAATCATGGTTTTTAATATTCTTCTGATCCATTTCAGTAAGCACATCTCTCAGAACATTTGCATTAAAGACATAGATTCCCATATTAACAAAAGAAAAGTCCGGGTTATCAGGTATAACCGGAGGGTCAACAGGTTTTTCAATAAATGAATTTACAGTGTGGTCTTTATCAACTCCAACAATACCGAACCTATGAGCTTCATCTTTCGAAGCCTCAACACAAGAAATTGAAAGATCGGCTCTCATATCTATATGATTTTGGATGAACTTTAAATAGTCCATCTTGTAAATATGATCACCACCCAAGATCAGAACCCACCGGGCTTTTCTATCATTTGCAAATAAATTTAAATTCTGGTAGATGGCATTTGCAGTACCAAGATACCAGTCATTATTCATTTTTCTTTGCGGAGGGATTGAGTAAATGTACTCACCGAGCTCCGGGTTAAAAATACTCCATGCCTCAAGTAAATGTTGATTAAGAGAATCCGATTTATACTGTGTCAAAACATAAATTCTCCTAAAGCCGGAATTGAGGCAATTTGATAATGCGAAATCAATAATCCTGTATTTACCTCCAAATGGAACTGCCGGTTTACTGCGCTGTGCCGTAAGTGGGTATAATCTTTCTCCCTGCCCACCGGCTAATAACATTGTTACTGTATCTCTAAGTATTGATGAGCCGGGGAAAATCATAATTTTCTTTTTGTTCTTTATCATTAATATATTGAATTATGATTTGATTGGCAATTTTACAAATTGTTAAATTGTAAGTGTGGCTTTTTTAATGTATTAATAATCTGATATGAAATTAAAAACTAAAACAAATGTATTCTCTTTTGGAGTTTTTGCTCTGTTTTTTATTGTAGGTTGGGAATTTGGCTTTTCTCCTATAAAAAATTCATTTGATATAATTAATGAAAACGCAAAAGTTGTTGAGGAGAAACTGTTTGGTCTTCCGCAAATATTTACTCCAACAAATTATATTTCCGATAACCAATACAAAACCGATATACTTCATTATGATTTGAGCTTTGACCTCAATTCTGAAAAAAAATTGCTGAAAGGCAAAGTTGTAATTACCGGGGTGGTATTAGGAGCTAATGTTTCTAATCTTGACCTTAACTTTTACGATAATCTGAAAATCAATTTTCTATCTCTTAATGGAAAGGAAATTCCTTATATCCATAAAGGGACAAAATTATCTGTTCCTTACAATGAAGAAAAATCCGACACATTCCAAGTAGAAATTATTTATGAAGGTACACCTAAAAGAATGGGACTTTCTGCTTTTGTGTTTGGAGAAATTAATAACAGGAAGGTTGTTTATAATTTAAGTGAACCAACTTTTGCTTCTACCTGGTTCCCCTGTAATGATATTCCTTATGATAAAGCTTTGGTTGATGTGCATATAACTAATGATTCGTTATTTACGTCAGTCTCAAATGGAATTTTAGTCTCGGAAAAAATAATGAACGGAAGAAAAACAGCACACTGGAAAACTTTATATCCTACATCAACATATCTTATTTCACTTTATTCATCGGAATATGTGAATTATACCGATTACTATTATTCTGACATAAGTGATGATTCATTGCCGATTGAATATTATGTCTTCCCGGAACACCTTGATAATGCCAAAAAAGATTTTGCGGAGCATCCTGAAATGATTGAATTTTTTGCTGATATTTTTGGTGAATATCCTTTTATAAAAGAGAAGTATGGTGTTGCAGAATTTTTATGGCAGCTTGGTGCAATGGAACATCAGACAATCACAGGGATTGGTTCCAACTTTGTAAGCGGCAGAAAATATTTTAATGACATTTATGTTCATGAACTTGCCCACCATTGGTTTGGTAATGCGGTTGGACCTAAATCCTGGAAAGATATATGGTTAAATGAAGGTTTTGCAACTTATTGTGAGGTTCTTTATTATGAACACAAAGCCGGATTTGATGGACTTAAATCATCCATGCTTTCGAAGTATTATACTAATTTTTCCGGCAGGCTTTACGATCCGGGTGATGATCTTTTCAGCATAACAATTTATAATAAAGGGGCCTGGGTTTTACATATGCTCCGGTGGGAAGTTGGTGATTCAACCTTTTTCAATATTCTCCGTCAATATTTTGATGAGTATAAATATAAATCCGCTTCAACAGGAGATTTTGTTTCAGTATGTGAAAAGATATCTGGAAAAGATCTAACTAAGTTTTTTAATCAGTGGGTTTATGAAGGTGACGACCAGATTAAAATGAAACTTGAATGGACAGTCGATTCGAGAAAGAATAATAAGGTTACTGTAAAAATTGAATGTAATCAGCTACAGGAAAGTTATAAGGAATTTAATTTTCCTTTGGAAATTCAGTTTGTTGATAAAAAAGGGAAATACCAGGTTGAGAAATTCTATATTGATTCAAGACAAAAAACTTTTCTTTATGAATTGGATTTTGAGCCATTTATTATTGCGGCAGACTACAACAACTGGCTGTTAGCCGACATAAATGTTAACCGGAAATAATAACTTTTATTTTCATCGTACTGTTACGTAAATTACACCTAAAATATTAAACGATTTGTGAATAATACTTACCTTTTTATTTCCGATATCCATCTTGGACTTAGAAGCAAGATTGAAGAGAATCAAAAAGAAAGAATGCTTGTTAAATTTTTGCAGTATGTTAAAAATAACTGCAATGAGCTTTTTATTCTGGGAGATTTATTTGATTTCTGGTTTGAATATAAACGTGTTTACCAGAAAGGATTTTTCAGAACTCTAACTGCTCTCCAGGATATTGTTGAGAAAGGAATTAAAATTCACTATATAATTGGCAACCATGATTTTATGCACAAAGATTTCTTTGAAAAGGAAATTGGTGTTAAGTTGTATGAGAATGAAATTATCACTGAATTAAATAATAATAAATTCTATCTTGCACATGGTGATGGACTTGTAAAGAATGATCTCGGCTATAAAATCCTTAAACAGGTTTTGAGGAATAAGAAAATTCAGAAAGCATATTCATTAATTCATCCGGATTTAGGTATATGGCTCGCAAGCAGAACAAGCAAATCAAGCAGGGGTTATACTTCTAAAAAGAAGTATGGAGATACAGATGGACTATATGAATTTGCAAAGCAAAAGATTGAACAGGGATTTGAATATGTTCTTTTAGGACATGCTCACAGGAGATATTATAAAGAATATAATAAAGGTTTTTATATAAACCTTGGTTCCTGGCTTGATGCTCCTTGTTATGGAATCTTTAAAGAAAATAAATTTGAAATAATTGATTGGAATTGAGAGAATGGCAAAAAGAAAAAATTCCGATAGTGATTTGAAAAGATATTTTAATGATTCTACTTATAGAAATAAAAAGAGTTCATCAAAGGGTAATGGGAAAAAAACAAAGCTAATAATTCTCTCAGTTATTGGTATGCTTTTTTTGGCTTTACTTATTTATATAATTAGTGGTTTGCCTTCTCTTGAAGAGTTAGAAAACCCACGTCCTCAGCTTGCAAGCAAAGTATTTACTTCAGATGGAGAATTGCTTGGACAGTTCTTTATAGAAAACAGGATTGAAACTGATATTGACAGCCTTCCTCCTTATTTAATTGATGCATTGATTGCAACAGAAGACAGGCAATTTTATGATCACTGGGGAGTTAATCTGTCAAGGTTTTTCAAGGCAATGGTTAAAAATGTATTTACATTTTCGCGTGAAGGTGCAAGCACAATTACTCAGCAGCTTGCAAAGAATTTGTATGAGCTAAAATCTTCGGATGAGAATTCTTTTGAAACTGTGATCAGAAAAATCCGTGAATGGATATCAGCAATCCAAATTGAAAAGAATTACACGAAGAAAGAGATATTGGAACTGTACCTTAACGTTTCATACTTTGGAAGAAGTGCTTACGGAATCGAATCTGCTTCTAAAGTATATTTTAATAAGAAAGCTATTGACCTTACAATTCCTGAATCCGCTTTATTCATTGCTTTACTTAAATCCCCGGTATTTTATGATCCGATAAATAAGGTTCAAAGTGCAACAAACCGACGCAATTTTGTAATGTATAATATGGTTGTTACAGGGAAATTAAGTAAAAGTGATTACGAGTATCTAAAGCAACAGCCAATCAGTCTTGCTACAGAAAGAATTGGTGGGTCTATAACTGAAGCCCCTTACTTTATGGAATATATAAGGCAGCAGCTTACACCTATTGCAGATAAATATGGTTTTGATTTGTACAGGGGTGGATTGAATATCTATACAACTCTTGACATGAGAATGCAGAAAATTGCAAACCGTGTTATGTCAAAACATCTTGCGGAATATCAAATTCTGTTCGATAAAAATTGGAAGTGGGATAAGAATAAAGATATCTTATCTATTCTTGTCGACAAAGCAATTAAAAATAATAGCCAGTATAGAAATGCAGCAGATAGAGAAGATAAAGCAAAAATTTATAACAGGTTAAAAGCGAGTCAGAGTTTTATTGATTCTGTGAAGAAAGCAGAAGCTACAGTCCAGGCAGGATTCGTGGTAATTGATCCTGTCACGGGGTACATTAAAGCGCTTGTTGGAGGAGAGAATCAATATTTTGGAAGAGGATTAAATCATGTTACAGGAATTAAAAGACAGCCGGGTTCATCCTTTAAACCTATCGTTTATACTGTAGGAATAGATAATGGATATTCTCCTGCATATACTCTTCTTAACCAGAAATTTAATTATAATGGTTGGTCACCGGAAAATTCCAATCTTGAATATGGCGGCTATATAACTTTACGTGAGGCACTTGCTTATTCAATTAATGTTATTGCCGGTAGATTAACAATTGGTGAAATTGCTCCGCCAAACCAGGTTCTTAAATATGCTGAGAGAATGGGAATACATTCGAAGTTAAATGCTTATCCTTCAATTGCTCTTGGTACTTCTGAATTAAGCCCTCTTGAATTGACATCTGCTTACGGAACAATTGCAAACAATGGTGTTCATGTAGAACCAATATCAGTACTAAAAGTAGAAGACAGGAATGGAATTCTTATTGCCGATTTTGCACCTGAATATACAGAAGCAATTTCTCCACAAACTGCTGCTGTAATGACAAGCTTGCTTCAGGACGTAGTGAATTATGGTACAGGTGCAGGGGTAAGAAGATATTTCCAATTTCCTGCAGCTGGAAAAACAGGCACAACACAAAATTATTCCGATGCATGGTTTGTTGGGTTTACTCCTAATCTCGTTGCCGGTGTTTGGGTTGGTTTTGATGATCACAGAGTCAAGTTTACTAACTGGTATGGGCAGGGTGCGAGAGCAGCTTTACCTATCTGGGCTATGTTTATGGAAGCTGCTTATAAAGAATTGGATTTGCCGTTAGAGTATTTTCATACTGCTGAAGGAGTTGATACTGTTAAATTCTGTAAAGAAACAATGAACCTTGGTGATACTCGTTTAGCAACGGATAATTGTCCTGAAGTTGTAACAGATATTGTTCTCAGTAAAAACATTCCTCAGTCTTGTGAGATTCATTCAGGTGGAGCAAAAATAAAACGTGAAGACAGAAGAGGAGATACGGGGTGGTGAGAATTCTTAATGAATAATTACAAAATTAAAAATGGACAAGTAAAAATAAAGATAGAATTTAGAACATTTAATTGTTAATTTTTAATTATTCATTTTTTTAGCCATAGGTTGATCCGCCTTTGGCGGAGCTTATTAAGCCCGGATGGTGGAATTGGTAGACACGCTAGGTTCAGGGTCTAGTCCGAGCAATCGGGTGGGGGTTCGAGTCCCCCTTCGGGCACATTCTTTCAGTTTTTCGGAATTAGCTTAAATGAAAAACTTTTCTCTCCTCGTAGTCTTTTTATCCCAAACTATATTCTGCCAGTCATCTTTAACAACTAATATTGATGGGAGAAAAACCGTTTCGCTCAACGGCGATTGGCAAATCATTATAGATCCTTATGAAAATGGTTACTACAATTACCGTTATGAACCAAGTGATTGGGGTTATTTTAAAAATCAGAAACCCAGGACTAAAAGTGATTTAGTTGAATATGATTTTGATAAATCAGAAACACTGAAAGTTCCGGGAGATTGGAATACACAAAAGGAAAAACTTTTTTTGTATGAAGGAACAATCTGGTATAAAAAAGATTTCGATTATTATTTAGAAAAAGGTAAAAGATTATTCGCTTACTTTGGTGCGGCAAATTATAAAGCCATAGTCTACTTAAATGGAAATAAGATTGGTGAACATGAAGGCGGATTCACCCCTTTCAATTTTGAGATAACAAATCTCGTTAAAGAAAAAGATAATTTTTTAATTGTAAAAGTTGATAATAAAAGAAGCAGAGAGTTTGTTCCTACTGTTAATACTGATTGGTGGAATTATGGGGGTTTAACCCGTGATGTTATTTTAGTTGAGGTTCCTTCAACCTTTATTAAAGATTATTTTATTCAGCTTGATAAAAATTCCAAAAATGAAATTTCAGGATGGATACAGCTATACGGAGAAAAACTTAAACAAAATTTCCATATTAAAATTCCTGAACTTCAGGAAGGATTTTCAATCAGTACAGATGAAAGTGGATTCTGTAAGTTTAATTTTAAAGCAAAACCTGTTTTATGGTCTCCTGAAAATCCGAAACTCTATAATGTATTAGTTGAAACTGAAACTGATACAGTAACTGAAAGAATTGGCTTTCGAAGAATTGAAACTAAAGACGCAAATATATTTCTTAACGGAAAGCCAATCTTTTTAAGAGGAATCTCTGCACATGAAGAAGCTCCTTTACGTGGGGGAAGAGCCAACAATGAAGAAGATGCACGGATAATTTTAAACTGGGTTAAAGAATTAAATGGAAATTTTATTCGTTTGGCCCATTATCCACACAATGAAAAAATTGTTCGTCTTGCAGACGAATTAGGAATTTTAATCTGGTCGGAAATTCCTGTTTACTGGACAATACTTTGGGACAACGAACAAACATATCTAAATGCACAAAATCAACTAACTGAAATGATAAACCGGGATAAGAATAGGGCGTCAATTATTCTCTGGTCCGTTGGTAATGAAACACCGTTAAGCAATGAACGTTTAATCTTTCTTAAAAAATTAACTGAACGTGTTAAGGAATTAGATAATACAAGATTAATAACTGCAGCTCTTGAAAATCATTACATAAACGACAGCACAATAGTGATTGATGATCCTTTCGGAGAATATCTTGATGTAATAGGATTGAATGAATACCTTGGCTGGTATGACGGTTTGCCCGATAAAGCTGATAGGGTTAACTATCAAACCAAATATAACAAACCAATTATTGTAAGTGAATTTGGTGCAGATGCTCTGCAAGGATTTTATGGAGATAGCTTAACAAGATGGACTGAAGATTATCAGGTAAACGTGTATGAACATCAGGTTAAACTCATGAAAAGAATTCCGAATTTGAGAGGTATGTCTCCCTGGATACTAATGGATTTTCGTTCACCTCGTCGTCCTTTACCGGGTATTCAGGATTTTTACAATAGGAAAGGCTTAATTTCCAATAAAGGAATTAAGAAAAAAGCATTTTATATTTTAAGAGATTTTTATACAGGTATAGAAAAAAATAGCTGGTAAAAAATAATTCAGGTTAAATTAATTTTTTCTCTTTAATGCCATAATTGTAAGATCATCCATTCTGGAATTACCTGATAAAAATAAATTTAAATCTTCAAGTACTCCATCTATTAATTCTTTCGGAGAGGAATTTCTCAATGATGAAACTGTCTTAATTAATCTTTCTTCACCATACTCAAAATCATCTGCAAGGGATTCTGTTAAACCATCTGAGTACAAGAATAAAATATCATCATTATCAAGAATTAAAGATTTTGAATCGTAAATTGAATTACAGAACAATCCAATTGGTACGCCTGTTGATTCAATTTTAATAATTTCATTCTTTTTAATTATTAGTGGCGGATTATGTCCAGCACTGCAAATTACAACTTCACCTTCTAAGTTTGTTTTACCACAAACAAGAGTTGCATAGTGAGAAAGTATTGCACTTTCACAGAATAACCTGTTTGCTTTTTCAACCAATGAACTTATTGTGAGATCCAGAGAAACAAGACTATGAAACATAGCTCTCATATGTGACATCAATAGAGATGCAGCTACTCCTTTACCGGATACATCACCAAGTAAAAATAGTACTGATGGGGTTCCGTCTTTGTATTCTATTATATCACAGTAGTCTCCGCTTACGGGTCCGGCAGGCAAGTATGAATATGAGATTTCCCAGCCGGCAGCGGTTATATTATTTTTAGGTAATAATCCATGCTGTATTTTCGAAGCCAGGAAAAGATCCTGCTCAAGCATTTTCTGCTGAGATACACTAAGATCATCAAGGCAAACAGTAATTAATGGGTCAACGTTTAACCGATCAGGTTCAATTTGTCCATGGCAAACAACACAAATACCATAAGTACCATGATCCATTCTTTCAAGTGCTGCATCAACTTGTTGAAGGAGATTTATAAGATTATCAGCTTCACCAAACCGTTTTACCGTAGTTAAAAGCCGGTCTTTTCTTTCCAACAATTGATCTTTTATTTCACTGATATTTAGATGTGTCATAGTATTACCTGGTTAAGTTACTTGGTAAATAAATTTAAAATAAAATTTTTAAACAACCTAAAACTTTACATTCAATTTTTATGAACGGTGGTTTTGTAAGTCTACCGGATTATAGGCAAAACTAAATTGTTAAAGGTTTATTTATAAAAATGACGGAATTATTTATTTTAAAAAAAAATTACATTGATAATGTCTATATTGGTAAATCTCGTTCGTCATTAGTATGAATTCAAAATTTTTTAACAAAACTTAAAAGGAGAAGTTATGGAAAAATACATGCTTATTTTCAAAGGGGGATTTTATGAGGATTCAAATCTTTCGCCCGATGAAGTACAGGGAAAAATGGGACAATGGTATAAATGGGTCCAGGATCTTCAGGAAAAGAATATTTATTCAGGGGGAGAGCCTTTATTAAAAGGCGGCAAGATTGTTAAAAAGAATGGGAATAAATTTTCAGTAACGGATGGCCCATTTCCTGAATCAAAAGAACTTGTAGGCGGTTATTTTGTAATCAGTGCTAAAGATATAAATGAAGCTACTGAGATAGCTAAAAACTATCCCGATTTTGATCTTAACGGCTCAGTAGAGGTAAGACAAGTAATGAAAATAGACATGTAAAAATTATTAATGCATTCATCTGATAAAGATAAGTCTTCTCAGATAGTTGAGCATTTGTTCAGGAGGGAAGCCGGAAGGATGACTTCTGTGCTTACCCGCGTTTTTGGTATAGAGAATATTGAACTTGCCGAAGATGTTGTACAGGATACACTTCTGAAAGCACTTCAGCAATGGCCTTTTACCGGCATTCCCGATAATCCTTCCGCATGGCTTTTCAAAACAGCAAAGAATAAAGCAATTGATGAATTAAGACATAACAGACTGAATAAAAAGTATTCTGAAGAGATCTCAGAACTCTTTAATTCTGAATGGACGTTAACTGGAGTGATAAAAGAATTCTTTTCTGAAAATGAAATTAAAGATGATCAGCTTAGAATGATTTTTACCTGCTGTTATCCTGATTTACCTCCGGAATCTCAAATCGCTCTTTCATTAAAAAATCTTTGCGGATTCAGTATTAAAGAAATTGCCAAAGCTTTTCTGACAAATGAAATCACAATTTCAAAAAGGTTAT
>Ga0105095_10002263_pt1 | contig 10331 bp, 10 predicted proteins | sample PPLLak2March2015_2_FD_79180 | JGI IMG/M metagenome (GOLD analysis project Ga0105095, IMG submission 79180) | Freshwater sediment microbial communities from Prairie Pothole Lake near Jamestown, North Dakota, USA - PPLs Lake P8 Core (3) Depth... | ecosystem: Environmental > Aquatic > Freshwater >... | reverse complement strand
TCAAACTAAATGATAATTATGCCTATTTCAATGATCCTGAAGAATTAGCTGGACAGTTTTCGCAGACTATATATCTCAGAACCGATACCGACGAAGATTACAGCTTGAAATTAATAATGAAAGGGAAGGAATCATTCTATTCCTTTCAGCCGCTGTTTTTTGCAATGGTTAAAACCTTCAAGTTTGGCAAAAACTTTTTTTAGCTTAAATTATCCCATTAAATTTTTTCATTTATAATCAAGGAGTATAACATGCTCAAAAGTATGCGTATAATTATGATGTTTTTAATCTTTTTGATTTTTGCCGGAGATGCACAATCCCAGAGCAATTTTGAAGGGAAAATGCAGGTAAAGATGACCGGAGAAGATTCGAATGGGAATATGAACTATTCCATCAAGGGAGATATGATCCGTATTGATTTTGATATGGAAGAGAGCGATGAAAAAATGACAATGATTATCGATACACCCAAAAAAAGAAGCTTAATGCTTATGCCCTCGCAGAAGATGTATATGGAATATTCCCTGGAAGATCAGGCGGAGACAAAAGAAGAAGTGGACGATTATATGGGGAAGGCAAAAATGACTGGTGAAACAAAAGAGATCAACGGTTATAATTGCGAGAAAATTCTTTTCACTGATGAGGACGAAAACACATCTGAGATCTGGGCAACCAAAGAGCTCGGGGTTTTCAGAAATTTTATTGGCGGCCAGGCGGGACAATCGGAGAACCCGGAATGGCTTCCGAAATTTATGCGCGAGGGTTTCTTTCCTATACTCGGAATTCAAAGAGATGAAGACGGGGAAGAGGAATTCAGGTGGGAAGTAGTAAAAGTTGAAAAACAGACTGTAAGCAGCGATTTATTTAAGATTCCTGCCGGTTTTAAGAAGTTTGAAGTGCCCGGTTTGGATCTTTTTAAATAGGAATTAAATTTAAATAACCTGAATTTTGTATCGTAATCTCAAATAAAAAACCCGGCATGGGAGCCGGGTTTAATGTCATTTGTTATCCATCATTTGGCAATAATCAGCTTTTTTGTCTGAACATAACTGCCTGTTTGAAGCCGATAGAAGTAAATACCGCTTGCTAATGAGGATGCATTAAACTGCACCTGGTATCTTCCTTCGGTTTGAAATTCATTAACCAAAGTGGAAACTTCTCTGCCAAGAACATCAAAAATTTTCAATGTTACGTTATTCGGCTGAGGAATTGAATAGATTATTGTGGTAGTCGGATTAAAGGGGTTCGGGTACGCTTCACTCAAATTATATGTTATTGGTTCTTGTAGGGTTTGAGGCTGACTTCTCAATGAATCTGAAAATGAATTCAAATTACCTGAGTATAAATTTAATACAAGCTGTTTCTCTTTTAAGGTTTCATTGTCAGGGAATTTTTCAGTTAACTTATCAAGTATAACCGAAGCTTTTTCAATGTCACCCCATTTCTCCATGATCTCAACTGCTGCATCAAAAAGTAATTCCTTTCCATAATGAGATGATGCAGGGACAGACAGAGCAAGTTCTTCAGCTTTCTTAAGATTACCTTTGTTCACTTCAATTTTTGAAAGCCATCTGAGTGACTCATATACAACAGCTTTTGGAAGTTCAGAATTATTGCATATTAATAATAAACTATTTTCCACATCCTGTAGCTTTCCCTGACGTAATGAGGATTTCATTGAAAGAAACAATGCTTCAGTTGATATTTCTTCTTCCGATGCAGCCAGGATATTTTCGTCAAAAATATTCTTAGCCAACTCTTTTGCTCTTGCATAATCCTGATTATAATATGACTGCCATGCCTCCGCGAGTAGGTTATCATTATTCTGTTCGTCTGAACTCTTAGATAAAGACCAATTAGGACCAAGAGGATTTGGCAGCTGGGTCAGATAAGAGCTGCAATCGACATCTCCGGTAAATTGTGGTGTAATGCCGGACCAATAGTTATACCTTGCATTCTGATGCGGACCAGTGCTGTTAATAAAATGCACATTTTGACTGCTCTTGTAAATTGCATTTTTGCCGTCATATAATCCCATAATTCCGCCAAAAACATATATTGTCGGACCATTCACCGCATCAAAAATATTTCTTCCCGAATTATAGTAATTATAACAAGGAGTTGATGAATTATCATTCTTGTGGCAAAAAGTTGAAGTTCCGTATAATTTACATCTTTGGAAAAAACCATCAGAATTATTTGTTGACCATACAGCAGCAGTACCGTTTACTCCTTTTATAAAGCTGTTGTATACATAAGGGTTCCCATTATTTTTAATCCAGATACCGGCAGTGTTTCCCTGGATATTGCAATAATAGATATCAGGTGACCAGTAAGTAGATCCATCCACAATAATTCCATAGGTTCCGCCTTTTATTGTGCAATTATCGAATTCAGATTTGGAAGTTCCGTCAACAGTGATCCCATACCAGGTTGCTCCGCTCTGTGCTTGGAATGTTGCACCGTCAGCATCGATCTTGCCGTGAACTATTAATTGCGTGCCATTTGAAAAGCAGTAATTTCCTGCAAAAAGTTTCCATGAATCACCGGAATTTATGGTTCTGCTGGAGTTAAATAAAATATTTGTTTGTCCAAGTGTAATTCTTTTTTCGGCTACTTCACTCGACATTACCATAATTTGTCCTTCTGTAAATTCCCATCTACATTCATCATCTGTTTTATTCATATAATTATTGATGGGATCAAATCCAGGAAATTGTTCACATGTGTTTGTATTTGATGGCGGACATTCACTATTTTCAAGATGTATTGGTGTATCTCCGATTCCATCCCCATCCTTACATTGACCAAAGTCATCAAAAGTGTGATATAATCCTAGGTAATGACCAGCTTCATGAACCAGTACATCACCTAAATTCAAATCAGTTTCATTTCCGCCTGGTAAAAATCCAGTTCTGAGAACAATTCCATCATTTGCAGTAGGATCTGATTCTAAAGGAAAAGTACTCCATGCCATAGCACTACCCGAAGTACTTGTTATATAAACATTTAGTACGTGTAATGGATCGATGGATAATGAGTTCTTCATATTAGCCTCAGCTTGTGAGCCTTTTACGAGTCCTCGCCAATTACTATTTTTAGTTCTTGTTATCCCTGCTAAATAGTATGAAAAATAAGTATCCGAATATCCACTATTGAGAACCGTAATCTGATTAATTATCTGACTATCATTTACATCTCCTTATCCTGCTGAAGAAAGAATAATGTGAAAAAAAACTAGAATTTGAATTGGTCCGAGTAATTCATATAAAGGAATGGGTGGATCTTCAGTACTTATAGTTCCGCACCACTGACTTTGTCCGAATGATTTACTAAATAGTAATACGAAAGGAAGAAAATATATAAAGTGTTTCATTTTGCCCCTCTTAAATTTAACTGAATGATAAAATTTTAAATTATTTAATTAGAATCAATTTTATTATTTGAGAATAATTATCATTTGAATTTTCTGAATTAGCAACAGACAGTTTGCAGAAGTAAACACCGCTCGATAAATTAGAAGCATTAAAATTAACTTTGTAAGCACCGCTTTTTTGATATTCATTTATTAAAGTTTTCACTTCCTCTCCCATTGAGTTATAAACTTGTAAAATAACATTGAAGTTATTTACTATTTTATACGCTATAATAGTGTTTGTATTGAAAGGATTAGGATAGTTTTGGAATAATTCGAAATTATTCGGAGAATCTCCTTTTTCTTCGCCAACTGCGGTTGTGGAGTGTGAAGTTCGATATACCCCAAGACTCGGACTAAGAAAACCTTCCCAATCTGAAGCACCTGCAAATAAATAACCTTTTGAATTAATAGCTAATGAGAAGATCCAGGCAGAATTCAATCCTTCATTTAATTGCACCCAATTTTTTCTTCCATCAGGAGAATGGTAAACTCCACCCCCTCCAGTAGCAGCAAATACATCTCCATCTGAATTTATCACAATTGAGTGAATATCATAGTCTGGGATTTGGTCTATTTTGCTCCAATTCGTACCGCTATCGGTTGAATAATATACACCCCTGCCTGTACCAGCAAAAATTTCTTCATTATTTTTTATAGAAAGACAATACACTTCCTCATCAAAATAATTTTGTGTCCAGCTGTCTCCACTATTCGTTGAGATAAAAACTCCATGATAAGTGCCAGCAATTATATGATCGAATGAATTAAATGTTATATAAAAAACACCTTCACTATTTATTAAGTCTTTATTTGACCAAGTATTTCCATCATCTGTAGATATAAAAATATTATCGTATCCTCCGACAAATATTTCATTATCTGAATTTATTGCAATAGAACGTACGTCCTCCTTCAAATTTGTTTGTATCCACCTATCTTCATTAGCCAAATAGCAAAAGACACCCTCGTAAGTAGCTGCAAAAATTTCGTCATTTGAGTTAACCGCAAAAGTATTGACATCCATGGACAATCCTCTATGACAAGGAATCCAGAAGTCGCCGTTATTTGTTGAACGTAGCACACCCGCTGCTAGGGTAAAGATTTCATTATCTGATTTAATTACAAGCGGTCCACTTGAAGGACGATTTAAGCCTTGATTTTTTTGTCTCCAGTTATCACCATTATCGGATGAATAGTAAATACCGGCTCCCTCGGTTCCTGCAAAAATGAATCCATTTGAGTTTATAATGAGGGAATTAACATCATATTTATAGATTAAGCCCTCATTTCTGTTTTCCCAGTTGGTTCCATCATCTGTAGAGCGAAATATTCCATCGCGTGATGTACCGGCAAAAATATATCCCTGAGAATTACTTTTAATAGATAATATACTTGTATCAGTTAATCCTTTATTTATCTGAATCCAGTTATTCCCATTATCTGTTGTCCTATAAATCCCTCTTTGAACAATAGCAGCAAACAAATATCCGTTTGATTTTACTTCTATAGATGCAACAGGCATTTTCGGTAATCCGTTTCTTATTTCTGTCCAACTGCTCCCTTTATTCGTTGACAGAAATATTGAGTTGTCAGTACCGGCAAGAATGTTACCGCTTGAATCAACGGCAAGGCACCAAATATCTGTTGCGAAGATATTATTTAATTGCGTCCAAGTATCTCCGTTATTAGTCGAATGGAATAACAAGCCGAACTGATATGCTGCTGATGCAAAAATATCTCCATCTGGAGTAATGGAAATGTCCGTAATGTAGTTAGCAGTCAATCCGTTATTAATTTCTGTCCAGCTATCCCCACCATTTGTAGAACGATATACTTTTCCTTCATGGTCCGTTCCTACAAAGATATTTCCTGCTTTATTGGTTCTTATTGCTGTTATTTCACGAATTCCATATTTACTACTTATATTTGTCCAATTATCTCCATTGTTTGTTGACCGATAAACACCTGAGTAACGGCTTCCACAGTATACATATCCATTTAGGGCAACTTCAAGCGAAGTTACATCTTCAGTAAACGGTCCATTGGTTTGTTCCCAGAAATTGCTTTGAGAATTTGAAAAATTATTATGCATTATTAAAAACAAAAATAAAACAAAAAGCTTTGAGCTCAACAAATGATATATTGGAAATCGATAAGATATGTGTGGTTGAAATGAAACGATAGAAATGAATATCCATACTTCCATATTTTCACCCTTAATTATTAAAAATTATGAAAGCATGAAATACATTAACAAAAAATTTCAGTAATAGCAAATAAATTTTTAAATCCAAATGGGTAAACTCTTTAAAAATGTCAGTATGTAAAACTTATTAGAAATGTCTGAAATTAATTTATTAAAATAAATGTTAAACCATGGTATTAAGGTAACAGAAGGAGGGAGTAACCTGTCTATAAGAAAAAATTCCTCTTCCCATCGAGATTATTATGCTTTCTTAAGGTTTTACATTCTTACGGCTGAAATTATAAGATTCATAAGATAAAAAGGGACATTCCTTTTCTTGACTTTCTTCCGGTATAGGCTTAAATTTCAAATCTTATTTTTAATTAAAATCCATGTTTTTTAAAGGAATATTGTGAAACAGGAAAAACAAACACGTTTTATAAAGACTGAAGAAGCAGACAGGAAATGGTACCTTGTTGATGCAAAAGATCAGGTTTTGGGGAGATTAGCTTCAAAGGTTGCAAGGATTATCCGGGGTAAGGACAAACCTATTTTTACTCCAAACACCGATACCGGCGATTTTGTCGTAATTATTAACGCCGAACAGGTTAAGGTTACCGGCAAAAGGGAGGTTCTTAAAACCTATACTCACCATTCGGGATATCCGGGCGGATTAAAAGTGAAAAGTTTTACCGAACTGATGGCTAAAAAACCTGAATATGTTATTGAGCATGCAGTTCAAGGGATGCTGCCGAAAAACAGGCTCGGGAGAAAATTAATTAAAAAGCTTAAAGTATATCACGGAAATTTGCATCCGCATGCCGCGCAAAAACCTGAACCAATAAGTTTTACAACGGAGAAATAAATGGCAGACCGTATTTATGTAGGCAGAAGAAAAACATCCGTCGCACGAGTAATCTTGAGAAACGGTCCAGGAAAAATTACAGTAAACGGGAAAGAATTTGAACATGTTTTTCCCCAAATATTAAGCAGAGAAGATATTTTAATGCCGTTGAAAGTAACCGACTCCGAAGGCAAATTTGATGTCATAATAAATGTAAACGGCGGCGGTACCACAGGTCAGGCGCAGGCTATAAGATTAGGGATTGCCAGAGCTCTTATAGAAAATAATCCCGACCTCAGACCGGCTCTTAAAAAAGATGGATTACTGACTAGAGACCCGAGAATGGTTGAACGTAAGAAATACGGCAGACCAAAAGCAAGAAAAAGATTCCAGTTTTCGAAGAGATAATATTAGTTCAAGTGTAAGCCTGCATGCCCTTCTTGGCTCGGCCAAGCCGAGACAGGCTGCAGGCAGGTTCAGTTTAAGTTCAAGTTTAAGTTCAAGTTTAAGTTCAAGTTTAAGTTCAAGTATTTTTTAGCTAATTACTCTATCAATAAACAAACATACTTCCGGATTTACCCCCTGTGTTCCGATAAATCGGGATGAAAGGTAAAAATGAAGGAAGTAGATGATCCCGATTCTATCGGGGTAAAAACAGGAGATAAAATGCAGAAGATAGATATTACCCAGCTCATCGAAGCAGGGGCACATTTCGGACACTTAACCCGCCGGTGGAATCCTAAAATGAAACCTTATATCTTCATGGAGAAGAATGGGATTCATATCATTGATCTGAAAAAAACTCTCGATGAATTAAAAAAATCCACTGAAGCACTTACTAATCTGGTTTCAGAAGGAAAGAAGGTATTGTTTGTCGGTACCAAAAAACAGGCAAAAAATACAATTGAAGCTGAAGCAAAAAGATCCCATTCCAACTGGGTAAGCGAAAGATGGTTAGGCGGAATGCTTACCAATTTCTCTACTATCAGGAAAAGCATTAAACGTTTAAATAATATTGAGAAACAAGAAACCGACGGTACTTTCGATAAAATTACAAAGAAAGAAAGGCTTTTTCTTACAAGGGAAAAAGAAAAGCTGAAAAAAGTGCTTGAAGGGGTCGAAGCAATGTCAAAGCTTCCCAATGCAATGTTTGTTGTGGATATCAAGAAAGAATCCATTGCCATTAAAGAGGCTAAAAGACTGAACATCCCTGTGTTTGCAATTGTAGATACAAACTGCGATCCCGATATCGTAGATTACATAATTCCCGCAAATGATGATGCCGTTAAAACAATCGAGTTAATTACAAAATATGTAGCCGATGCAATCATTGAAGGAAGCGCAAAGGCTAAAGAATTAAAGGCGGAAGAAGCTGCCGAGACTGAAAGGATAAAAAAAGAACGGGAAGAAGAAAAATCATCGCAAAGCGGTACCCCGCTTAAGGCAGGAAAAGAATCAGCGGAAACCGCTGAGAAAAAGAGTAGTTCTTCTTCTTAAAATAAAAGGATAGTTTATGGAAATTACTGCTTCACTTGTAAATGAATTAAGAAAAAAAACCGGTGCCGGAATGATGGACTGCAAAAAAGCTCTTACCGAAGCAAACGGCGATATGGAGAAAGCTATTGAGATATTAAGAAAAAAAGGTGCATCGGTTGCAGCCAAACGTGCTGAAAAAACTGCTAATGAAGGGCTGATACTTACAAGAGTAACCGATAATAACAAAACGGGAATAATTGTAGAAGTAAATTGTGAAACTGACTTCGTGGCTAAGAGCAGCGATTTTATTTCTTTTGCAAATGATGTCTTAAATTCAATAGCTGAAAAGAAACCGAAAACTGTAAGTGAACTGCTTCAATCCGATTCTATAAATAACAAATTAAATGATATACTCGGAAAGATCGGCGAAAAAATTGAGATCTCCCGGTTTGTTGTTGATACTATTGAAAACGGATTCGTTGTGGATTATGTGCACCCCGGTTCAAAGCTTGGCGTGCTTGTGAAATTCCAGAATGTAAATAATGCATCCGAAGGTTTGGCCGGGATTGGCAAAGACATTGCAATGCAGGTTGCAGCAATGAAGCCGATTTGCGTCTACCGTGAAGAAGTTCCGAAAGATTTAGTTGAAAAAGAGATAGATATCTATAAGGAAATCTCCAGGAAAGAAGGAAAACCGGAGCAGATTCTTGAGAAAATTGCCGCAGGGAAGCTTAATAAATTTTACCAGGAAAACTGTCTTGTTGAACAGGAATTTATTAAGGATAATTCAAAAACAGTCGGCGACCTGATTAAGGAATTCAACCAGAATAATAAATCGTCCGTAAAGATTGAAGGATTCCGCCGGTTCCACCTAGGGGATGAAAAGAAATAATTTTAAAAAAGGTCTTATTTAATAAGGCCTTTTTTATATTTAAATTGTAAACAATATAGAATTTGAATTAAAGAATGAGCGAACTAAAATATAAAAGAATTTTACTGAAGCTGAGCGGCGAATCTTTAATGGGGAAAAAAGGATTCGGAATTGATGCAGATGTACTCGATTTTTTCTCAACCGAAATTAAAAAAATTCACGATATCGGGGCTGAGATTGGACTCGTAATCGGCGGGGGGAATATTTACCGCGGGTTAAGCGCCGGCGCCCAGGGAATTGACCGTGCTACCGGCGACCAGATGGGAATGCTTGCTACAATGATAAATTCTCTTGCACTGCAGAATGCAATGGAGAATAAAGGAATATACACAAGGCTTATGAGTGCCATAAAAATGGAAGAGATTGCCGAACCGTATATCAGAAGAAGAGCAATAAGGCACCTGGAAAAAGGCAGAGTTGTAATTTTCGGCTCCGGTACCGGCCATCCTTACTTCAGCACCGATACCGCCGCCTCTTTAAGAGCAGTGGAAATCCAGGCGGATGTGATTATTAAAGGAACCCGCGTAGACGGTGTGTACGATTCCGATCCGGAGAAGAATCCTGAAGCATTTAAATTTCAATCTATCACTTATATCGATATTCTAAAAAAGAACTTAAGGATAATGGATCTGACTGCGGTAAGCCTTTGCCAGGAAAATAATCTCCCCATGGTTGTTTTCAATATGGATGTTCCCGATAATCTTCTCAAACTTGTAAAAGGAGAGAATGTAGGGACCACAATTAATAATCATGCAAAGATTCATAAATAAATCTTTCCCCGGCTATTTTTATTATTCATCTCCCTTAAATAAATTTACAAAGATTTTTTTTCTTTTTTCGTAATCAATAAAGTTTAACAGGTAGAGAGGGCAGTAATGGATCAAATTCTAAAAGACGCTAAATCCAGGATGGACAAAACCATTGAAAACCTCCGGCTTGAGCTTGCGAAAATCCGCTCCGGGAAAGCAACCACTGCTTTGCTCGACGGAATTAAAGTTGATTACTACGGCAGCATGGTGCCCATAAGTCAGACAGGCAACCTAACTGTTCTCGATGCGCACGCACTCTCTTTTACTCCCTGGGATAAATCAATGCTGAATATTGTTGATAAAGCAATCCTGGAAGCGAATATAGGGTTAAACCCGGTAAGCGATGGAACAAATCTAAAAATACCGATTCCTCCTTTAAATGAAGAAAGAAGAAGAGAACTTGTTAAGCTTGTCAAAAAATTCGGGGAAGATTCTAAAGTTGCCTTACGGAATGTAAGGCGCGATGCAAATGAGCATTTAAAAAGGGAGGAAAAAGAGAAAAAAATTACCGAGGATCAGCTTAAAGCAGCAGAAGATAAAACTCAGAAGCTTACCGATGAGCATACAAAAATTGTTGAGGATATACTGAAGCATAAAGAAAAAGAGATAATGGAAGTATAATTAAACAAATCCTTTTTCTTAACTTCAAGAAAGTAATACGTATTACT
>Ga0105095_10002260_pt1 | contig 10337 bp, 9 predicted proteins | sample PPLLak2March2015_2_FD_79180 | JGI IMG/M metagenome (GOLD analysis project Ga0105095, IMG submission 79180) | Freshwater sediment microbial communities from Prairie Pothole Lake near Jamestown, North Dakota, USA - PPLs Lake P8 Core (3) Depth... | ecosystem: Environmental > Aquatic > Freshwater >... | reverse complement strand
TTCATGAGCTCCACCGCGTCGAGGGCGCTCCTCCCGCGCCAGGGAGCGCCGGCGCTATGGGCCGCTTCGCCGCGGAAGACGTACTCCACCGAGACGAGCCCGCTTCCCCACGACTGGCCCCAGGAGACGTTCAGGTCGCTTCCCACGTGGGTGAAGAAGACCATGTCGACGTCCTTGAAGAGGCCGGCACGAACGAGAAAGGCCTTGCTGGCGAGCTGCTCTTCGGCGACCCCGGGCCAGAGCATGAGCGTCCCCGGGATTCTTTCGCGCTCGAGGATCTCCTTGAGAACCAGCGCCGCCGCCACGTTCACCGCCTGGCCCGAGTTGTGGCCTTCGCCGTGTCCGGGAGCGCCTTCGACGATGGGGTCGTGGTAGGCGACACCGGGTTTCTGCGAGGCCTTGGGGATCCCGTCGATGTCGCTCCCGAAGGAGATGACCGGCTTTCCCGAGCCCCACCGGGCCACCCACGCCGTGGGAATCCCCGCGACGCCGCGCTCCACGGAGAACCCGTTCTCTTCGAGGATACCGGTCACGTAGCGCGACGTCTCGATCTCCTGGAAGCCGAGCTCACCGAAGCTGAAGATGCTGTCGACCATGACCTGAGTGAGCTTCCCCCGGCTTTCCACCTTTTCCAGGGCTTCGCGCTTGAGCCTTTCGAGACGCTCGTCGCCCTGAGTGAGGGACGAGGACGCGAGAATCAGACAAGAGACGAACGAGAGCCGGCGGCAATGCATATCACTCCTCCGTGGACGATTGGCCAAGTACGAGCTAACGGCGCGTCATCAGCCCGACGTAAAGGTCGTAGAAGCGCGCGAGGTCGACGTCGATGTGGACGATCGCCTTCCCCACTCCCGGCCGCTCGTTTTGTCCGAGCTCCCAGGCGAGGGTGTAACCATACTGGATGCCGTGGTCGATGTCGACGTCGATGTTACATCTCCCGTGCTTCAGTGATCACAGAGGGGTCGAGGACGCTCGCGGCGCTGAGCTCGTCCCACATGAAGACCTCCGGCACCCAGTCGGGATTCGAGGTATCGCGCGCCACGGCGTGAAATTCGTCGATGTAGCGCGCGAGAGGCGTCGCCGCCCGCGAGATTCGAGCCACGATCTCGTCGCAGATCGCGCCATAGGTCCCGAGTCCTTCGCCTTGCGGCGGTGGTCGAGGATGTCGATGTGATCGTCCCGGGGATCGCCCTTGGCGTAATACACCTGAACGTTGCAGACGCCCTTCTCGATCAGCGGTCGATCGCATCCCGTCAACGAGGCGAGAACCACTCGGAGCAGGATGGATTCCCCGCGCGATCGGTCGCGCAGACCCGGTACCTCGAAGGACGCTCCTGGAGCCGCGCGCGGAAGAGGTTCTCTCCATACCAGATCATCGGAGCTTTCGATTCCCCTCGATCGGTCTCGAAGACCACGACGACTTCCCGCCAGTCTTCCGGCCGGTTCGGGGTCTTGAAGTCGTGCACCCGAGCCTGGATCCGGAGGGGCTCCGCCCCCTCGCCCACCATGGCCACCGCGGGGCGGGTGGTGTCCGGTGGAAGCCCAACTCCGAAGTAGACCTTCTCGGAAACGGCGGTCTCGTGCTCGCCCTGCCCCTGGACCACGTCGAGCCGCGAATCCCCGTCGAGATCGGCGACGGCGATCGCGAGCGTCCCCGGCGTCGGTTCGCCGTCGAAGACGCCGGTCGAGACCCTGAACCGGCCTTTCCCGTCGTTCTCGAGAAGCCGATCCGGTCCGGTGAGCGAGCCCAGCAGGAAGTCGGCGTCTCCATCGGAGTCGGCGTCGAGAAAGGCGACCATATTGTCGTCCTCCCCGATGTTGTGGGAGTCGGGCCAGAGCTCGGAAGTGCGATCGCGAAAGCTTCCCTTTCCGTCGTTCACGAAGAGATGCTCGCGCCGAAAGAAGCTCTCGCCGCCGACGATCTCGCCGTCGTTCACGGTGACGAGATCGAGGAACCCGTCGCCGTTCACGTCCATCGTCTCGAAGCTGTAGTTGTTGGTGTACTGGGGAATCGCCCGGAAGTCCTCTTCGAAGCGGCCGGAACCGTCGTTCCTGAAGAGAGTGCCGCCGCCGCAGCGCTTGCAGGAGACGGCGACGTCGAGATCGTAGTCGTTGTCGACGTCCACGAGGTTCAGATCCCAGGAGAAGCGAACGAGAGTCTCCGGCATCCTCTCCGCCGTCCCGTCGACGAACCGCCCGCTTCCGTCGTTGAGCCAGAGGCGCGTCCGCCCCCCGACGTTCGTCATGTTGTGCCCCGGCCCCCAGTCGGCGAGGACGACATCGAGGTCCAAATCGCCATCGACGTCGCCGATCTCGAGGTCGCCAACGCTGAGGCGCTCCTGCGGAAGGTGCGTCTTCGTGACCTCGCGGAATCGGCCGCCGCCATCTCCAAGGTACAACCGGCTCTGAGTCTGGAAGGTGGTGCCGACGAAGATGTCGGCGTAGCCGTCGCCGTCGACGTCTCTCACCTGGATGACCCTCGCCAGATCGCCCGTCGGGCCGAAGACCGCTTCCGTGGCTTCCTCGAAGCGCAGCTCACCGTTCTCGACCCGGTTGAGGAAGACCCGGTTGGGCTCGGGCGTGCCTGGGTCGGAGTAGTTGCCTCCGTTGGCGAAAAGAAGGTCCACCCGTCCGTCTCCGTCGATATCGGCGAGTGCCACCCGATTCGTCCACTCCGCGGTCGCGGGGAGAACGGAGGAAGTGACATCGTGCCACAGCACCTCGGGAGCGGCCGAAATGAGAGCGAGGAAGGTAACGGTTCGCATCGAAGGTCACCGGGGGAACGCGAGCTTCAACCGCGCCGAGATCAGCCGCGGATGACCGAAATGCTTGCCGCTGAAGGGATTCGAGAAGTTGTAGGCGGCGTGGACGCGGAGGAGATAACGACCGTAGGACAGGTTATGAAAGTGGAATCTCCCGGCGTCGTCGCTCTCGATGCCTGGCTCCCGATCGCCCTCGACGAGGATGGCTAGAGCCCCCGGGATCGCGCCGAGCTGGATCTGAAGCGCCGCCAGAAGGAGAAGACTCATCGGTCCTGCCGCGCGGGTGCCGGCCACCTGACCAGGAGGAGGAAGACGAATACGGAACGGGATTTCCGTGCGCTCATGGCTTTTGCACGTACCCCAGGGCTTTCAGTCGATCGCGAAGCTCGTCCTCCATCGGTACCACCTCCCGCGCGAGGGCTCCCCGCGCTTCGTTCCTGACCCGATGCTCCTGAAGATACGCCTTCATCCGCGCCACGGAAGTTTCCTCCTCCCGAGCGAGATTGCGGCACTCTCCCGGATCGGCGGCCACGTCGTAGAGCTCGAGCTCGCCCCGCTCCTCGTCCCATATCAGCTTGTGCCCGGCGGTGCGCACTCCGGTGACCCGGGGTCGCTCGTTCACGGCCCCCGCGAAAACCGCGACGTTCCCGGCATCCTTCCCCCCTCGGAGAAGGGCGGAGAAGTCGCGCCCCAGGATCGTCGGAGATGCTTCGACTCCGGCGAGGGTCGAGAGCGTCGGGAAAAGATCGACGAGGCTCACGAGAGCGGTGATTCTCCGGCCGGCGTGCTCGGCGAGCGGCTTCCGTATCATCAAAGGCACGTGGAGCTGGTGGTCGTACAGGTTGTTTCCGTGGTTCCAACCCCCGTGCTCCATCAGCTCCTCGCCGTGATCCGACGTGACGACGACGAAAGCGCGGTCGAGGACGCCGCTCGCGCGGAGCTCGTCGAGGAAGGGACCGATGCCGCGATCGAAGGCGTGAACGCCGGCGCCGTACTTGGCCCGCCAGGAGCTCAGGCGATAGCGCTCTTCCTCCAACGCCCACTCGGTCTGCCGCAGGTACTCGGGAATCCGAACGTACTCCTCCTCGGTGAGCATCCGCGTCTCGCTCTCGTCGACCTGGCGCAGGACGGTCTCGAAGTCTCGCAGCGGCGCCGAGTAAGGTCCATGGACGTCCATGACGTGCAGGTAGAGAAAGAAGGGCGCCTCGCGATCAGTGGCGTTCTCCGCGAGCCAAAGTCGGGCCGAAGCGAGAAGCTCCGGGGTCTTCGTCTTCCTCTCGAAGACGTCGAATCCTTGAGAGAACCCGTAGCGTGGCGAGATGAATGGGTTCGCGACGAACGCCGCCGTACGGTAGCCGGCGCCATGGAATCGCTCGGCAATCGTCTCGGCCTCTTCGGGCAGCACCTCCACCAGAGCACCCTCGCCGGACCAGGTCGGCTCCCCCATGCCCGTCACCCCGTGTACGGCCGGAGGGAGGGAGGTGAAGAGAGTGGCGATGGACGGCTTCGTCCAGGGCGCGTTCGCGAAGCAGCTCTCGAAGAGCAGGGATTCAGCGGCCAGACGGTCCAGGTTCGGCGAAATGTCCCCCTCGAAACCGTAGGCGCCCAGATAGTCCGCTCGAAGCGTATCCACGAGGAGCACGATGAAGGAAGGACGCTCGTTCGTACCGAGCGGTTCCGTCCGGCGCGATCGAATCCGGGGATCACCCCAGGCCGGGCGAACGCGAGAGAGCCACGGCACGGGGGAAGGCCCAGTGGACGGCTCGGTCGAAAACGTCAAGTTCACGGATTTACCGCCCCAGGCGCCGAGATCGACCCGGGCGTCCAGCCACTTGTTCTCGTCTCCCGCGCGCACTTCCCGCCGATAGACCTCGACGTCTCTTCCGTCGACCGAGAGCTCGACGCGAAAATCCACGCGCGCCCGGGGGACGCGGCGTTCCGTCAGCAAGGCGGCGGAGAACAAAAGCTCCGCGTTCCGCGGAAGCTCCGTCGGAAACGAGAGCTCCGAGGGAATCGGAGCCGCGACCGCCCGCCGGGTTTCCCCGCGGAGAACGATGCTCTCCCCCGAGGACTCGACGAGCGCGGTCTCGCGTCTACACGAAGACGCGAGCAGGAACGAGACCAGGAAGACGCTCCACCTCATCGGGTTCTCTCGCCGCGAGTTTACCATTCTGCTAACCTACGGCTTCCTTGAAGGAGATCCTCGCGGCGGCCGTCCTCGCTCTCTCCGCGCCTGCCTACTTTCTCGCGGTTCAGGCGAGCCCGGCGCAGCGCTTCGGCATCGGACGCTGGGACGGCGCCTGGCTCGCCGGCGAGGAAGACTTCCATCCGCCCTCGCGCATGGAGGGACCCTTCCGGAATCCCGACGGCACCGTCGAGGTGAAGAAGTTCGTGGGAAGGCTCACGAAGAAGCGGGCCCGCCTCGAGGTTCCCTACCACGCGCTCCGGAGCCCAATCGAGATCCGCGTGCGCTGCCATCGATTCGGCCTCGAAGGGACGGTGTCCCTCTCCGTCAACGGCGAGCCCATCGACGACTTCGTCTTCGTCGAGTCCTCGTACCCCTGGGGCGGCATCGTGGCGGTGATCCCCCAGACGGTCGCCGAGCGCGGGCCGCTCTCGATCGAGCTCGTGACCGAAGGCGGGAAGGCGCCGCCTTCTCACTTACCAGGCGACCTGGGGGTCGGGCTGGACTTCGTCGAGGTCAAGCCGCTCTCCGGGGGAGCGCTCCTGATCCCGGCGGCGAGACAATGGGCCGGGTGGTTTCTCTTCCTGCTTTCTGGATTCGCCTTTCTCCGATTCCTCGGGTGGGGGCCGCGGGCGACCGCCGGCGGCGTTTTCACCCTCGCCGTGATTCTGACGGCGATGACAGCGGTGGTTCCCACGATCGTGGCGAGATCGCTCGCCGTCGGCTGGCTGGTATTTCCCGCTTCCATGCTCCTGCTATGGAGCGCGGAGCTCGCCGACAGGCTTTCGATCCGCCGCGAGATGAAGCAACAGGAACACGAATAGCGCCGCCACGGAGTGCCAGCGATCGAGTCCGAGATCACGGACTGCCTGGGCGTACGAGGCCATCGACGGCAACATCCCGACGTTGGCCTGCGATGAGGCGAGATAGATCGTGCTGACTCCCGCGTACCACCAGACGGGCCAGCGCCGCCAGTAGACGGCGCAGGCCGCCATCGGAATCGTCAGGTACTGGTCGGCGATGGCGCTCGAGAAGGCGACCACGGCGACGAGGTAGACCAGAAGCCGCTCGGTATGGCTTCGGCTCCGGACGGCGAATCCGGTCAGCATCATCGCGGCGAGCCACACGAGCTTGAATCCCGAGAACACCGGGACCCAGGCGAAAGCGAGCTCGATCGCCTTCAAAGGAACGAACGCGCCCACGAGATGAGGGAAGAATCCGTCGAGATGGAACGAGTCGTACATCAGGACGTGCTCGACGACCCCCTCGAGGCCGCGCTCGTCGCGAACGAACGGAAGAAAGCTCGCGCCGAAGACGGCGAACGGCAGGAGAGAAAGCGAGCGCTGCCGCCGACTCGCTCCGGGTGCGAACAGGAACCAGAGCGGAAGAAAGATCAGGATGTGCTTGACGACGAGGGAGACGCCGAGAAGGCTCATCGCCGCGCCGTATCGAGCGAGGCCGGGCGCTTCCTTTCCCTCGAGCGACAGACAGGCGGCGAGAGCGAGCAGAATCGCCAGGTTCTCGAACTGGGTATGGAAGCCGGTAATGAGAAGAGATACCGGGTTGAGAAGAAAGAGCGCGCCGACCGCGAGAGAGTATCGGCGCGCGAGCAGACCCGCGATGCCGACGTCCACCAGGGAAAGAAACAGGGCCAGCAGGCGGTGGAAGCCCACCAGACTCTCCGAGTGCGAGAGTTGAGCCTGAACGTACCCGGCGCCGGCGCAGATGTAGGCCCAGATCGGACCGTACGGGTTCCGGTAGGTCTCGGCGTAGACGTTCTTTCCGTCGCGGATGAGATCGGAGAACAGCGCCCAGGACTCGAGATCGAAGTTGTGGCCCAGGCCGGAAAGCATCCCCTTCGCGATCGTGGAAGAGACGGCGAGGAGGGCGAAGAGAGCGATGCCGAGTCTCATGCGGCGAGCCGCCGCATGGTAGCATCCGTCCTCGTCGAGTCAAAGCCGTGCTTCCATCGAGACCGCTTCGACCCATCACCCGCGAGGAGCGGGAAGACTACGATCGCGATGGGGTTTGCTGCCTGAGAAACGTGTTTCCGAGAGAGTGGCTCTCGTTCCTCGCCGAGGCGGTCGAGGAGGCGATGGCTTCGCCGGGGCCGAACTCGGAGGAGTACGCGCGGACGGGAGGCCGCTTTTTCGGCGATCTGGAGCTCGCGGAGCGTCTTCCGCAGTTCCGCCGATTCGCTCTCGAGTCGCCCGCCGCCGAGATCGCGGGAACCGTCATGGGCGCGACCCGGGTCAATTTCTTCTACGACCAGCTGCTGGTGAAGGAGCCGGGAACCCGCGAGCGAACGCCGTGGCATCAGGATCAGCCCTACTGGGCGGTGAGCGGCTACCAGGTCTGCTCGCTTTGGCTTCCGCTGGATCCGGTCTCCGACGAGGTCGGCGTCGAGTACGTCTGCGACAGCCACCGCTGGCCGGAGTTCAGCCCCTATCACTTCAAGGACGGAACGCTCTACGAAGGAACCGGCCTTCCGCCGCTTCCCGACGTCGACGCGGCGAGAGACCGGTACCGCATCTCTCGCTTCGCGATGGAGCCGGGAGACGTGCTGGTGTTCCAGGCGATGATCGTCCATGGATCGCCGGGGAACTCGAGCCGCAACCGCCGGCGCGCGCTCGCGACCCGGTGGACCGGAGACGACGCGCGCTACCGGCGCCGCAAAGGAGAAGTGGCGATCCCAACCAAGGACCCGGGACTCCCGGACGGAGCCCCTCTCGATAGCGAGCGATTCCCTCTCGTCTGGTCGAAATAAACGCCAGGCCACACGACGGGAAGAGGGGAAAAGAACGCTCACGGGCGCAAAGGAAAAACCAAGGGGGATAAGAGGGATTGGGGAGAAGTCGCCTTATCGGGAAAGTCTTGGCTTGATCCCCCTCATCCCCCTGGTCTTCCCCATCCCCCTGGATTTTTCTTCTTTGCGCCTCTGCCTCTCGCGTCTTTGCGTTCTTCCCCTCTTCACTCGGACGGCTGCGGCGGAAGCTCGAGCGGCTTCGCCAGCGGCAGGCGGAAGACGGCACCCGGCCCGATACCCGCGGCCTGGACGGTCAAGGGAGTGGCTTCGAGGAGATGGCTTCTTCCGTTGACCTCCACCGACCTCAGGGTCATCGTGAGCCGGGCTTTTTCCTCGTCCACGTCGGTGAGCTCTCCCCAGACCGGCGCTCCCGCGCGGGCGAGGAGCTTCCCTTCCGCCGAGAGCGGCGCCGCGAGTGTGGCCTCGAACGTCTCGCCGCGGACGCTCGAGTCGGTCCTCAGGTCCTGCTCGAGGCGAATCTTGATCTCGGTCCCGACGGGAAGGGTCACGTCCGTCCGCGGACCTCGGCAGGAAAAGGTGACAAGGAGGTACGCGGCCCACGCCAATCGACTCACCTCGAAATCGAAAGCAAACTGCGTTCCAGATTGTAGGTGCCGTATCTCATTCCAGGGGCTGGGATTGGACGAGGGCCGCCTCGGATGAGTGTAATAGCTACCGGGTAGGTCCGCGCCGCTGGACTTCGCGCCTCACTTGGCCGTAGATTCGCTTTCGAGAGGAGCAACCCATGAAAACGATTCGTCGGATCGCGCTCGTTCTCGCGTGCCTCGTCCTCGTCGCCTCGACGCCCATCGCGACCCAGCAGAGCTTCCACCAGCATTATCCGAACATCCCGGGAGAGGTCGTCTTCGAGAACGACCGCGTCGTGGTCCAGCGGTACGTGGTCCAGCCGGGGCAGTGGGAAGGCGTCCACACGCACTCGGGAAACCAGCTCTACGTGCACATCAAGGGCGGCGAGTGGACGATGCGCTACGGAGACAAAAAGGAGACCTCGGTGGCGGAGGACGGCTCCGTCGGCTGGATGGAGAAGGTCACGTTGAGCCAGGAGCACGAGTCCGGCAACACCGGCGATACGCCGATCGAGTTTCTGTGGATCACCTTAAAACAGTAGTCGCGGCCGCGCTCCTCCTCGCGCTCGCCCAGGGCGATTCGGCTCTTCTGCATCCCGACTCTCCCGAGATGATGAAAGAGGCACCCGCCTCGTTCCGCGTGCGGCTCGAGACGACGAAGGGCCGAATCGAGATCGAAGTCCGGCGCGATTGGGCCCCTCGCGGCGCCGATCGCTTCTACAACCTCGTTCGCCACGGATACTACGACGGGGTTCGCTTCCACAGGGTAGTCGCTGGCCGCTGGGCGCAATTCGGAATCAACGGCGACCCGCGGATCTCGACGATCTGGCGCGACCGCCCGATCGAAGACGATCCCTTCGCACAGTCGAACGAGCGCGGCACCATCGCCTACGCTTTCGCCGTTCCCAACGGGCGGACGACTCAGGTGTTCTTCAACCTCCGGGACAACTCGGAGACCCACGATCGGGAGCCCTTCGTGCCGTTCGGCCGCGTCGTTTCCGGAATGGACGTCGTCGATTCGCTCGAAAGCAGATACGGTGAGACCTCGGGAGGCGGCATCCGCGCGGGCAAACAGGCTCCGCTGTTCGAAAAGGGAAACGCCTACCTCGACGACAATTTCCCCCGCCTGGACCACATCCTGCGGGCGACGATCGTCGAGTGAGAGCTAGCCGCGCTTCTCCATGGGGACGAAGTCGCGGGTGTCGGCGCCGAGATAGAGCTGCTGAGGCCGGGCGATCTTCTGCTCGGAATCCGTGAGCATCTCCTCCCATTGCGCGATCCAGCCCGAGGTCCGGGGGATGGCGAAGAGCACGGGGAACATGCTCATCGGGAATCCCATTGCCTCGTAGATGATCCCGGAATAGAAGTCGACGTTGGGGTAGAGCTTTCGCGACACGAAGTAGTCTTCTTGAAGGGCGATGCGCTCGAGCTCCACCGCGATGTCGATGAGAGGATTCTTGCCCGTCACCTCGAAGACCTCGTGAGCAGTCTGCTTGATGATCTTGGCCCTCGGGTCGTAGCTCTTGTAGACCCGGTGGCCGAAGCCCATGAGCCTTCCTTCTCCCTCCTTTACCTTCTTGATGAACTCGGGAACCTTCTCCTTGCTCCCGATCTCGTTGAGCATCCGGAGCACGGCCTCGTTCGCTCCTCCGTGGAGCGGTCCGTAGAGAGCCGCGGCGGCGGCGGCGGTCGCCGAGTAGGGGTCGGACTGAGAGCTTCCGACTCCTCGCATGGCGCTGGTGGAGCAGTTCTGCTCGTGGTCGGCGTGCAGGATGAAGAGCACCTCGAGCGCCCGCTCCAGCACCGGATTCGGCTTGTACTTCTCGGTCATCGCGAACGTCATCTTGAGGAAGTTCCCGGTGTAGGAGACGTCGTTGTCCGGGTAGGTGTAGCGCATGCCGATGCTGTGCCGGTAGGAGAACGCGGCGAGGGTCGGCATCTTGGCGATGAGCCGGTACGTCTGGAGCCTCCGCGACGCCGGGTCGAGGACTTTCTTG
>Ga0105095_10002254_pt1 | contig 10350 bp, 7 predicted proteins | sample PPLLak2March2015_2_FD_79180 | JGI IMG/M metagenome (GOLD analysis project Ga0105095, IMG submission 79180) | Freshwater sediment microbial communities from Prairie Pothole Lake near Jamestown, North Dakota, USA - PPLs Lake P8 Core (3) Depth... | ecosystem: Environmental > Aquatic > Freshwater >... | reverse complement strand
GAACTTATTGTGTACCAAAGCATTCCCCCTCTTTACAGGGCCGAGCGTTAAAAACTAGCCCGGGGGGCTAGTTTAGCGAGGAGCCAGCCTGCAGGGTAGAGAGGGGGACGCAAGGGGGTGAGTACGTGTGATCAAAATGAGAAAATAAGGGGGTGAGTTTATATAAGTTTTTGTGAGATAAACCATTGAATTTCAAACATATTAAGTTTTCAACCGCACAAGACGTAAGATAATTAATATCTTTTTAACAAACCTCTTCCCGGTATTTCCTCACCCCGGTCATCAAACTGTACTTTGATACTATCTGAATTATAGCTGTAATCAGTTCTTTTTCTGGCTGAATATCGCTGCAAACAGTGCCAGTGCGTTCTCAATTACCTTCTCATTTTCGACCGGGATCTTAAGGTAAGTTCTACCATCCTTTTCATCTTTTTGCACAATTGAGGAAACAAGTTGCTGTGTAGCTTCGGGACTGGAAAGGGTTTGTGCAAGTTTTCCAAGGAAGGATAAGCCGGTTTGAATGAGATCGGCAGGTGTACCGGCTGCGACAGGAGCTTTTTCGGAGACTTCTTGTTGTTGTATCTCATCATCATCCCCGATAAATGATTGTATTAAAGGAGTATCCTGTTGTTGCTCCGGTCCTTCAACAGAACCGCTATCGTAATCAATGATACGGGCGGGTTGTTTTTCATCCGCCTCATCTTTAAACGATTGATTTACTAACGATTGTTCCGGACCTATCATTTCTTCAACCGAGTTCATAAGGATTTTGAATTTACTATCCTCCAGGAATATGGAATTATCTCCCTGATCGAGAATGCCTTCGGAAAGTCCTTTCTTAAAACTCAGGACGCCAAGCATTTTATGTTCAATGGTACCGGTTGATACCATGTTAATGATTGAAACGTTGCGTTTCTGACCTATCCTGTATATCCGGCCAATTCGTTGTTCAAGTACAGCCGGATTCCATGGAATGTCAAGGTTGATAAGCAGCGAAGCAGCCTGAAGATTAAGTCCCACCCCGCCGGCATCGGTTGATAAGAAAATCCTGCAATTGGGGTCCTTGTTAAAGTTCTCGAAAAGCTTTCCGCGATCAGAACCGGGTATGCCGCCGTGCAGGTATTGGTATTTAATATTACGGGCATCCAGCTCCCGTCCAACTATCCGGGTCATGCGTTCCCACTGACTGAAAATAACAACCTTTTCGCTTCCTTCAGCAAATACCTTCTCAAGGATATTCATGAGCTCACCGATTTTGGTATCATGACGGGTTGTCTGATCGAGGATAAATGTACTGTCACAAACCATACGCATCGTGTTTAGGAAAATCATCAGGTTCTGACGGTCTTTTTCATTCAGGAAACCCTGCCGGTGCCATTTGAGGATCAGTTTTGCAACATGTTGCCTGTATTCTTCATGAATTTCGCCCTGAGGTTCTGTCATGGTAACATACAATACTTTGTCCATCCGCTCAGGCAATTGCAGCAGAACATCTTTTTTACGGCGGCGGATCATAGTGCCGGATAAAATTTTGCCGATTTTATTTAGATCCTGGTAACCAATGACTTTTCCTTTTTCATCAGCAATGCGATGCTCATGCATAAAGCGGTAAAAAGGTCCCAGTGTATAAGGATTTGTAAACTGAACAATAGAATATAATTCTTCGAGCTTGTTTTCCAGGGGTGTACCCGTCAGCACGAAAGAATAAGGTGAATGAAGTTTCTTAATATGCCTGGAGATTTTTGTTTTAAAGTTTTTTATTCGCTGGGCTTCATCCAATATTACGATATCGGGTAATACGGAACTGATATGTTTAATATCGTTTATCGCTGTATTATATGAAACGATCTTATAAAATGAATCATTTTGATATTGAACTATTCTTTTTGTAAGCAAACCTTCTATCACCCATGCCTGTTGACCGGTAAATTTTTCAATTTCGGATTTCCACTGGTATTTTAGTGAAGTAGGACAAATGATTAACGCTGATGCAATGCCTGTTTCCTTCCGCAGGAGTTCTGTGGCAGCAATTGCCTGAATGGTTTTTCCAAGCCCCATGTCATCGGCAATAATACAACGTCCTTTTTCGGCTGCAAAACAAATTCCTTCTTTCTGATAGGGGTATAGTTCAGTATTTACCAGTGTGTTAAAAACTCCGTTGCTGATTTGCAAACGGTATTTTTCATGCACCAGTTTATCGCGTTTACGATCCTCCCGTTTCTCGATGATAAAAGAAAGGGCATCAGGATAGCATCGAAAACTATCATTAATTGCTTTACCCTCGCTTATAATTTTATTGAAAACCTCATAAGCGTTTTCAGGCAGTATTTTATTGCCATCGAAATACCTGGCGGCCAGCGCCTGAAATTCTTCCCTGTTTTCTGAACCTATCCTGATTTTAACCTTGCGTTCGTCCCTGTAATCCAGATAAACAGATGTATATACCGGATTGTATCCTTTATTCAGTAAATGACTTTTGTCAATAACAGTATCAATATAGCGGAACACTGCTTCTATATGCTTGCATGTACCGAGTCCATTGGTTTTGAAGTCGCCGCACTCGCAGAAATTAGCGCTGTTGTCTTTACTTCTCAGTGCTACTTTATAAGTCAATTTGGTATCGGGGTTATATACATCGAAATCTGAAAATACCGGATGTGTACCTCTATTTTTTATATTGAAAGAGTGCGTACCGGCATATTGCTTCCGTAAGGCATATTGCCATTCTTCCAGGGTAAGATCATCAGGTTTTCTCAGGTAAGAGACATTTTTGTATCGGAGGTTAATTTTATTTAAATCCATGGCATTTTTTTATCAAAATTATTCCGCTACCATTTCAAAATCATTGAAAGCGGTAATAAGTTTTGCATAAGTTTTGAACAAACAGGAAGCAAGTCAATAAGAATCTATTAACCATGGATTTACACAAAAGTTGCACAGAGAAATTCACCTGGTCATTTCAGAAAAGGCTGAAGCAGCTTGACGATATCCTGGTGACCGTTATTCTGAGCAAATGTCAGTGCATTGTCGCCATCAATATCTTTTAACTTTGGATCGGCTTTATATGTAATCAGAATCCTGACAATTTCAGTTTGTCCCTCAGCAGCAGCATACATAAGTGCAGTGAAATGCTCTTCCTTATCAGCTATATTAGGATCAGCCTGATTCGTCAGGAGCAATTTAACCGCATCCGGATAAGGACCCGACGATGCAAACATCAATGCCGTTCTTCCGAAATTATCTGTTAAATTTACTGCAGCACCTTTCTTAATGAGGTGTTCCATGATCTCCTTATGTCCGTTGAAAGCAGCATACATCAATGCTGTACGTCCATCCTCATCCCTGGAATCAACATTCACTCCTCTTTCCAGCAATTGCTGCACCTCATCAGTCTTGCCATTTAATGCTGCATCAGGAAGCGAAATATTTTGTGCAGCATTACTGGTATTTCCCGTCGCCGGAGAATTTGCAGTCACAGGAAAAGGCTGGACCGGCAATTCTTTTTTGGTTTCATTTTTTGTCTTACAATTTGTTAAAACAAAAAGTGAGGTAAATAAAACAATGATTATAAGTAGCTTATGATTCATGATAATGTTGAATTATAACAAAGATATTCTTTAAAAGAATTCTTCCAAACTGTAGTCTTAATAAATGATAAAGCATTGCTCCGATTGTCCGGACTGTTTGAAAAATAGCTACTTTTGCAGTCATAAAAATGGACGATGGACAGCAAAACAGATCCGGTCTTTTCGAGGAATGTTGTGGAGTTTGTAGCTGCTGCCAACGAATTCTGCAAATATGCCGAGCATGCAGATGAGGTAAAGGGTAGTGAGATGCTCAGGATATTGCAGCGCATCCTTCCTTTTCTTTACCTGAAAGCTTCGTTACTGCCGGTATTTGAACCCTTCTTTGAGGAGGGAAATGAAAAGTTCGTAACGGAAGCCGACTGGAATGCGATCAGTGGAGCATTCAAAAAACAATTCGGAACAGCAGATGATTACCTTGAAGTTTTCGATGATAAGTTAAATGAGTCGGAGACTCCAGTGCCAGCAAGTCTTGCGGAGAATATGGCCGACATCTACCAGGATATAAAGAATTTCCTGCTTCTTTACCAGACAGGAACAAATGAGGTAATGAATGATGCTTTATGGGAATGTAAGATGAACTTCGAAAATATCTGGGGTCAGAAACTGGTTAACTCCATGAGGGCAATACATAAATTCATTTACTCGGGTGAAGAGCCGGAAGCCAAAAATGAAGATGAAGAAGGAGAAAGTGATGAGAATAGAAATACCTCAGAATGGTTTATTTCAAAAAGGCAAAAGGAATTCAGGGATGACAAAAATAAATAATTACAGGGAAAGCATTTCTCCTGAAGAGATGAAGGAATATGACCTTTCATGGTTCCGTGGGAAAATTGTGGTAGTTGATAATCTTAAAACCTTTAAGGAAGTAATGCCAAAGCTTAAAAAGGAAAAGATCCTTGGATTCGACACGGAAACCAGACCCTCCTTCAGAAAAGGCCGCAAGAATAATGTATCACTTATACAGCTGGCATCAGGGAATATAGCATGCCTTTTCAGAATTAACATGATAGGCTTACCTGACGAGCTGGCAGATCTGCTTGGGAATCCTGATGTGATAAAAGCCGGAGTAGCTATACATGATGATCTCCGGGTTCTGAAGGGTGTCAGGAAATTCAATCCGGATGGCTTTATCGATCTCCAGAAGTTCGTAAAGAACTTTGGGATAATCAGTTCCGGACTTAAGAAACTCTCTGCAATTGTTCTGGGATTCAGGATCTCAAAACAGCAGCAGGTAACCGACTGGGAAGCTGTTGAGCTTTCCGAAGCCCAGCAGATCTATGCTGCAACCGATGCCTGGGTGTGTCGTGAGATTTACAGGAAATTGACCTCGGTTAACTGATCATAAGGTGCAAAACGTCAGGATCATTCTCAAATCCGGAAAAGATCAGTCTGTACGAAGGTACCATCCGTGGATATTCTCGGGAGCAATCAAAAATATCTGCGGTACTCCCGTTGAAGGGGATATTGTGGAGGTGTTCGACAATAAGGATACTTTTCTGGCGGTCGGACACTACCAGCCAGGTTCAATTGCAGTAAGAATTTTATCCTTTAAAGAAATTGTACCGGATACTGATTTTTTCAGGGAGAGAATCAGAAGTGCACTTACATACCGGAAATTTCTGGGACTTATTGATAGTAAGAACACTAATGTATATAGACTGATCCATGCCGAGGGGGATGACCTGCCGGGATTGATCATAGATTATTATAATGGTGTGGCAGTAATGCAGATGCATTCAATAGGGATGTACAGATTAAGGAATGAGTTTGCCGGAATACTCAGGGAGTTAATTGGAGAGAGGTTGATTGCAGTTTACGATAAGAGTGAGGAGACGATTCCTTATATGTCAGGCATCAAGGCAAAGAATGAGTTTCTTTACGGGAGTTCGGAGAGGGTAGAGGTTACTGAAAACGGATTTCGTTTTTTGGTTGACTGGGCGTTCAGTCAAAAAACCGGGTTTTTTATTGACCAGAGGGAAAACCGCAATCTGCTTAATCTGTATACTGATGGGAGAGACGTTCTAAATATGTTCGGATATACCGGCGGCTTTTCAGTTTATGCCATGAAGAATGCCCGAATGGTCCACACTGTCGACAGCTCAGCTTCAGCTACCGGCATGGCAAACGAAAATATAAAACTTAACTTCGGCGATGATACCAGACATGAAGCATTCAAAACGAGTGCCTTTGAATTCCTCAATGACATAAAGAATAAATATGACCTGATAATCCTCGATCCTCCTGCTTTTGCTAAACATAACAAGGTCCTGACAAATGCACTCCAGGGGTATAAAAGGTTGAACATCAAGGCTATAGAACAGATCAGACCGGGAGGAATCATTTTTACATTCTCATGTTCACAGGTTGTGACAAAAGAGAACTTCAGGAAATCCGTTTTTGCAGCTGCAGCCAATACAGGGAGAAGGGTGAGGATACTTCACCAGCTCAGCCAGCCTCCTGATCATCCTGTGAATATATATCATCCCGAAAGCGAGTATCTTAAGGGTTTGGTGCTTTATGTAGAATAATGACGCAAAGGCACAATGGCACAAAGGCACAATGGTCGACAAATGAAAAAAAAATCCCCTCCCTGGATGGATGGGGGTGGGTTTCTGGAAAAGTGAAACAGAGGAATATTATAATATGAGTACAAATAAGAATATTGAAATCATTGCGAATAAACTTGGTCTCCATGAGTGGCAGGTGGAAAATACCATCCGCCTTCTGGATGACGGTGCTACTATCCCCTTTATAAGCCGTTACAGGAAAGAGATGACCGGCAGTCTCGATGAAGTAAAATTGCTTCATATAAAGGATGAATATGAAAGGCTGAAGGACCTGGATGCCAGAAAGGATAGCGTTATAAAATCCATCGAAGAGCAGGAAAAGATGACACCGGAGCTCCTTCAAAAAATCCAGGATGCTCTGACAATGGCAGAGCTTGAAGATATTTATCTGCCGTACAGACCCAAACGGCGGACAAGGGCAACAGTTGCCAGGGAGAAAGGACTTGAACCTCTTGCAACAATTATCTTTGAGCAGCAGGAACAGGATCCTCTCCACAAAGCAGAAGAGTTCGTGACAGATGAGGTGCCTTCTGCTCCGGAAGCAGTCAAAGGTGCATGCGACATCATCGCGGAATGGATAAACGAAAATGAAAATGCAAGAAAGAGATTAAGGCAATTATTTGAAAAAGACGCTGTTATATATTCCAGGGTCATCAAGGGAAAGGAGTCTGAAGGAATCAAGTTCAGTGATTATTTTGACTGGTCTGAGTCTCTGAAAAAATGCCCTTCGCACCGGTTGCTTGCAATGAGAAGGGGAGAAGAGGAGGGTTTCCTGAAGCTTTCAATAGAAACAGATGGGGAAAAAGCCCTGGAAATCCTTGATTCACTGTTCATCAAAGGACGCAACGAGTCATCCAAACTTGTTGGAAATGCAATCACAGACAGCTGGAAGAGACTTCTTTCTTCATCAATGGAAACGGAATTCAGGAATATCTCGAAAGAGAAGGCCGATACAGAGGCAATAAGTGTATTTGCCGACAACCTGCGACAGCTTCTTCTTGCTTCTCCGCTTGGTGAAAAGAATGTTCTGGCAATCGATCCGGGTTTCAGGACCGGATGTAAAATCGTATGCCTCGACAGACAGGGAAACCTGATACACAATGAAACTATTTATCCGCATCCGCCTCAGAACCAGACAGCTATGTCGATTAAAAAATTACTCTCTCTGGTGAATGCCTATAAAATTGAAGCCATCGCCATAGGTAACGGAACTGCCAGCCGGGAAACGGAGGATTTCATTAAGTGGGTCAAATTCGAAAAGGATATCCAGGTGTTTGTTGTAAGCGAAGCAGGAGCTTCAATCTATTCCGCATCAAAGGTTGCAAGGGATGAGTTCCCCGATTATGATGTAACTGTAAGGGGCTCGGTTTCAATAGGCCGCCGTCTTATGGATCCGCTTGCCGAGCTCGTAAAGATTGATCCAAAATCGATAGGAGTGGGACAATACCAGCACGATGTCGACCAGCAAAAGCTTCAGAATTCCCTCGATGATGTGGTTATGAGCTGTGTAAATGCTGTTGGTGTTGAAGTGAATACGGCAAGCAGCCATCTGTTGACATATGTTTCGGGACTGGGTCCTCAACTGGCACAGAATATTGTCGATTACCGGAGCGAAAACGGTCCATTCAGATCGCGCGGGGACCTTCTGAAAGTTAAAAGAATGGGACCAAAAGCCTTCGAACAGTGTGCCGGCTTCCTCCGGATAAGGAATGCAGAGAATCCTCTCGACAGTAGTGCTGTTCATCCGGAGAGCTATCATGTGGTTGAAAAAATAGCCAGGGATCTGGGATGTGATGTCAGGGAACTCATGAGTAATGAGACTAAGCGAAAAGAAATCAAACTTGAAAAATACGTTACTCCTGTGACCGGCCTTCCAACCCTGACGGATATAATGGCAGAACTTGCAAAACCCGGACGCGATCCAAGGTCAAAGATCCAGGAATTCACATTTGCTGATATCCACGAAATGGAGGATCTAGTACCTGGTATGGTCGTTCCTGGAATTGTAACAAATGTTACAAAATTCGGAGCGTTTGTCGATATTGGTATTCATCAGGACGGCCTGGTCCATATCTCAAACCTGACCAATGCATATGTAAGTGATCCATCTTCGGTTGTAAAGCTCCATCAGCATGTTATGGTAAAGGTGCTTTCCGTCGATCCGGAAAGAAAACGTATTCAGCTCTCAATGAAGGATCTGGATCAGAAAAAGAAATAAGACCCTATTACTGCATCGGTGGCCGTCTGCCCGGCACGCCCTGGACAGGCATGTTCATGACCGGTTTCCGCGGGAATTTTTCATTCCTCATTGCTGCATGATACGCCAGTGAGGCAGTAATTATGGCATTTATCCTCAGATCAGCCAGTATAAGTCTTTCATAGGTGTCCATAACTGTATGATAGCCACGGCCATATTCAATTTCATCCTGAATGAACTGAAATCCGGGCAGTCCGACGCGGTCAAATGAGAGGTGATCCGTACCGCCCGTATTCCTGATGGCAATCGTTGAGCATCCCAGAGGAGCGAATGGTTCAAGCAGCGCTTCAAAAACCGGCCCTGCCATATCGTTCTGCTGTAAATTTATCCCCCTGTACCTTCCTGAACCATTATCCATGTTGAAATAAACCGAGAACTTGTCATAATCGGCTTTGTGATCTTTGGTTTTAGGATCAACGAGATATTTTTCAACGTATCCGCGGGAACCATTTAGTCCCTGTTCTTCGCCTCCCCATAATGCAACCCTTATTGTTCTTCGGGGTGCGACATTAAGATTTTTAATGATCCGGAGAGCCTCCATCATAACGATACAACCTGAAGCATCATCGGCTGCGCCGGTTCCTCCGTGCCATGAATCAATATGGGCGCCAAGCAGTACAACCTCATTCTTCAGGTTCTTGTCAGTGCCCGGTATTTCTCCAACAACATTATAGACCTTTGGATTTGGAAAGAATTTATTAAGTATCTCCACTTCCATTTCCACCGGCACTTTCTGCCTTATCAGCCGTTCCATTCTGCCATGGGCTTCCATCGGGATATTTAGTTCTGCAATGGGTTCCTTGTCTCCTGAATTATATCCTGCTCCGTTTGACCTTGGAATATTATAGGTGCCTGCATTGTTCAGTATTACGGCAGCTCCTTCACTCTTCAGAAGCTCGGTAATTTTATTCCTCAGCAGTCTTTGGGCAAGCATAGCCGCAATATCGAAAGGCTGTCCCTGTCTTCTGCCTCCGGCGGGCGCAGACTCTTTGGATAACTGGAGCAGTTGTTCGTCGGTTAACCTTGAAGCAAGGGGCTGAAAACTGATTTCATACGAAGTAGAGCTGGTGGAAGGCATTAATATGATCTTTCCACTGAGCGTGCCTTTATATTTTTCCAGGTCGCTTTCCGATCTTACGTCAACCAGGATTACTTCACCTTTAACAAGGCCGGCAGTACTTCCTGTCCAGGCAACAGGATTGCAGGCAAAGTTTGCATAATAAGGCCCGGTCATGGCAGCATAAGTTTTTAGATTGTCCCAGCCACCGCGGTTAAAATCAGTGGCCTCTTCAATCCTTACATTCTGAAAACCGAATTCTTCCATTTTTTTCTTTGCCCACTCATTACCCCGTGTGCTGCCGCTAGAACCCGTCAGCCGTGGTCCGACAAAATCCGTTAATCCTGTTGCAAGTTCTTCAATTTTGGAGTTTTGATTTCCTTCCTGTTTGATCTTATAGATCATTGTAAGGTCAACATTTTCTGTCTGTGAATGGAGCCATAAAGGCATGAATACCATCAGGATGAGACTGACGTAAAGTTTCCCGGTTTTCATTATTAAATTATTTGACTGTTTAGGAAATTGAATTTAAAAGTAAATAAAATTGCTACCCTTTACCCGATAAGTAGTAATATTTAACTACTATTAACTACTTACTACGCGTTGTACAGTTAACCATCTTCTCTGGTTGCAAAGGGGGTGAGTACATGTGATCCAGGAGCAGAGAGGGGGATGCAAGCGGGTGAGTACGTGTGATCCGGAAGCAAAGCCGGGAGGGGATTTTTAAATTTATCTTTTTACTTTTGTCTATTATCTTTTATCGCTATAGATGATTTATCCGGATAACTTTGAATCAAAGATCGGTTTCGACCGTATCAGAAGCCTTCTGAAGGAGATGTGTCTGAGTTCAATGGGCGTCGAAAAAGCCGACACCATGAGGTT
>Ga0105095_10002251_pt1 | contig 10356 bp, 7 predicted proteins | sample PPLLak2March2015_2_FD_79180 | JGI IMG/M metagenome (GOLD analysis project Ga0105095, IMG submission 79180) | Freshwater sediment microbial communities from Prairie Pothole Lake near Jamestown, North Dakota, USA - PPLs Lake P8 Core (3) Depth... | ecosystem: Environmental > Aquatic > Freshwater >... | reverse complement strand
CTTCCCTCAAATAAGTATCCATAGACGGGTTGGCTGTCGAGCAGGCCCTTGATGGCGTCCGTGATCTCGATCTCTCCCCGTTGATTCGGGGGAGTTCTTTTGATCGACTCAAAGATCTGCGGCGTGAACACGTACCGGCCCAATATCCCCAGATCAGAGAAAGCCTTCTCCGGTCCAGGCTTCTCGGCCATATCGGAGATCTCAAAAAGCCGCTCGGACAGCTGCTTCTTGACTTTGATGATCCCGTATTTCCTGGTCCCCTCCCTGTCCACCCGCCCGAGGACAACCACCGTCCCGCCGAGCCTTTCGAAGGCGTCCGTGAGCTGCTTGATGCAGGGCACGGGACAATCATAGATATCGTCGGGTGTCAGGGCGGCCACCGGCTCTCCGGCGGCGAAGCCTTCACCCATCAGGATGGCATGACCCAAACCCATCATTTGAGGCTGACGGATGTAGCTGAATTCGGCCAACACGCCGAGCCGGCGCACTTCCTCGAGCAATTCGCGCTTCCCCTTTTTCTCCAGGAAAGCCTCGAGCTCGGGGCTGCTGTCGAAATGGTCCTCGAGAGCCGATTTCCCCCGGCTTGTGATCACGGCGATCTTCCGGATGCCCGCTCCGACGGTCTCCTCCACAGTGTACTGGATGAGGGGCTTGTCGATGACAGTGATCATCTCCTTGGGCTGCGACTTGGTCGCGGGCAGGAAGCGGGTGCCGAAGCCCGCCGCCGGGACGATGGCCTTCCTGACTTTCATCAGGCTCCGGATCCTCTAAAACTTGTAGCTGACCGAGATGTTCGGGACGACGATGCTCATGTCGTACACCCCAGGCTCAGCATGGGCGAACGCGGGGTCGAGCAGCCACTTGGCGTATGGGACATCCCTTCCCTTTCCCGCCAGGAATTCGAAACCGAGGTCGATGACAAGTCCGTTCAGGGAATATCCAAGCCCAAGGGTAAAGACATTGAAAGTGAAGGTCGGCAGCATAAAATTCATGGTCTCGTCGGGCTGGGGCGTGGGGTCATAGTAATATCCGCCCCGGATGGCCAGGTTTTCCTTGAGCATGTACTCGGCGCCGAACCTGACCTGGAGGACGTTCTTCCATTGCAGGTGCATCTTGTTCTCACCCGCGGCGGTCATGAAGAGGCTCCAGTAAGGGTCGATGAACTTCAGCTCGACCTCGTCGAGCGTCGACCACCGGGTCCACTGCAGGTCGCCGGTCAAGATCAAACGGGGCAATGGCCGATACGCGACCCCGCCCGCAATCCAAAGAGGAAAAGTGAGATGGGGCGATAACGTCTCCACTTCAGTAGAGTCTACGAAACCGAGAAGGTCGATGTTGGAAAGGGAGGCGTCGCCGCTGAACTTGATGCGGCTGGGCGTCCGGATCGTCGCTCCGAAGCTAAGAACATCGCTCGCCTTGACAAGGACTCCGGCGGTCGCGCCCAACCCCCAGCCGTTCAGGCTCATGTCGGACTGACCAAGATCGAGTTCATAGGGCGGCTCGGAGATCGCGGCGTTGCCGGCCCAGCGCTTCATCGAGAACATCCCGTAGTTGACGTTGAGGGCCGCGCCCACCGAAATCATGTCGTTGATTTTGTAAGAGATGCCGGGAGAGATGGTCACCAGCCCGATCTTGCTCTCCCACTCATAGGAAATGCCGTTGGAGAGTCTCGCAAAGTCATTTCCGTCCCAGGAGCTGCCGAGGCCAGCCGGGACATAAACGCCGATGCCGGCGACGAGATATTCATTGATCGGCTGATAGTAGGCCAGCAGCCCGGAGAGGTAGTGCTTGCTTTGTGTTTTGGCGTCGACCACGGTGAGCAATCCGGCCTCCGCGGGAACCTGGAGAAGGTAGCTGCCGGAGGGGATTATGTCCGTCCCATAGAAACCCAGGATGCGTTTATCGAACTGGGCCATCCCGGCCGGGTTCCAGAAAATGGCGCTGTAGTCGTCGGCCAGGCCGACAAAGGCGCCTCCCATCGACAGTGCTCGGCTGCCCAAGCTGTTCAGGTTGAGGCCGTTGGCTAGGCCGGGCGAGCTCAGGCCGAGCACTGACAGCAAGGCGATAAGGAAAATTCTTTGTCTTTTCAAGAGAACCTCCTTCCAGGACCGGTATGGCCTATATGTTTACTATATCTTAGCGCGTTTTTCAACTTAGGGAACGGGAATGCCCCCTTCTTATTTGAAGACCAAGTTCCGGTCCTTGTCGACTTCGACCCGGACCGTGTCCCCTTCTTTGTAGGTTCCCTCGAGAAGCCGGAGCGCCAGAGGATTCTGGATCTCCTGCTGGATCGTCCTCTTGAGGGGACGGGCCCCATAAACAGGGTCGAACCCCTTTTCCGCCAGCGTCTCCTTGGCCTTAGGGCTGACAGCCAGATGGAGCTTCCTGTCTTCGAGCCTTTGGCGCAGCAGGTCGAGCTGGATATCCAGGATCTTGAATATTGTCTCCCGGGAAAGCGCCCGAAAGACGACGATCTCGTCAAGCCGGTTCAGGAACTCCGGCCGGAAAGAACTCTCCAAGATCTTCAGGATCTCGCGCTGCATGGTCTCGTAATCCTGGCTGAACTCCTTGATCACCTGGCTTCCCAGGTTTGAGGTCATGATGATGAGGCAGTTCCGGAAATCGACCGTCCTCCCCTTGCCATCGGTGAGCCGGCCGTCATCGAGGATCTGGAGCAGGACGTTGAAGACATCGGGATGGGCCTTCTCGATCTCATCCAGGAGGACGATGGAATAGGGACGGCGCTTGATCGCCTCGGTCAGCTGGCCCCCCTCTTCGTACCCAACATATCCGGGAGGGGCGCCGATCAGCCGGGAAACGGTGTGCTTCTCCATATACTCGGACATGTCGAGCCGCACCATCGCGCGCTCGTCGTCGAACAGGAACTCGGCCAATGCGCGGGCCAGTTCCGTCTTGCCCACCCCCGTCGGGCCCAGAAACATGAATGAGCCCAGGGGACGAGTCGCTTCCTGGATGCCCGCCCTGGCTCGCCGGATGGTATCGGCGACCACCCGCAGGGCCTGGTCCTGGCCGACCACGCGCTCTCTGAGGTTATCCTCCATCCGGATGAGGCGCTCCAGGTCGCCCTCGAGCATTTTGCTGACGGGGATCCCCGTCCAGCGGGAGACGACCTCCGCGACGTCCTCTTCGTCCACTTCCTCCTTCAGCATCTTCCCTTTTTCCTGGACTTTGGCGAGCCCAGCGGTGAGCTTTTCCAGCTCCTTGGAGACTTCGATCAGCCGGCCATAGCGGATCTCAGCGACCCGCTCCAAGTCTCCCTTCCTTTCGGCCGTCTGCTCTTCCCCCTTTAAGGAATCCTGCTTTTCCTTGAGCTTTTTCATCGCCTCGATCAGGTCTTTCTCCTGCTTCCAGTGGACCTTGAGCGAGGAGCTCTTTTCTTTGATCTCAGCCAGTTCCTGGCTGAGCTTCTCCAGTCTTTCGCGGGAACCTTCGTCCTTTTCTTTTTTAAGCGCCTGCCGCTCGATCTCAAGCTGGAGCGTGCGGCGCTCGAGCTCGTCGATCTCCTCGGGCAGGCTGTCGATCTCGATACGGATCCGTGAGGCCGCCTCGTCCACGAGGTCGATGGCCTTGTCAGGCAGGTAGCGGCCGGAGATGTAGCGGTTGGAAAGCGTTGCCGCCGCCACGAGCGCCGAATCCTTGATCTTGACTCCGTGATGGACTTCGTATTTCTCTTTCAAGCCGCGGAGGATGGAGATCGTGTCCTCGACAGAGGGCTCTCCGACGAAAACCTGCTGGAACCTCCGTTCCAGGGCGGCATCCTTTTCGATGTATTTTTTGTATTCGTTGAGCGTCGTCGCCCCGACGCAACGGAGCTCGCCCCGGGCCAGCTGCGGCTTAAGCATGTTCGAGGCGTCCACGGCGCCCTCGGCGGCCCCGGCCCCGATGATGGTATGGAGCTCGTCGATGAACAAGATGACCTCACCCCCCGCCTCCCGGATCTCCTTGAGGACGGCCTTCAGTCTGTCTTCGAACTCACCTCTGTATTTGGTCCCGGCGACGAGCAACCCCATGTCCAGGGCGATGAGCCGTTTGTTCTGGAGCGATTGCGGGACATCGCCGTTGGCGATGCGCTGGGCCAGGCCTTCGACGATGGCCGTCTTCCCCACCCCCGCTTCGCCGATGAGCACCGGGTTATTCTTGGTCCGGCGGGAGAGCACTTGGATGACCCGCCGGATCTCCTCCTCCCGGCCGATGACCGGGTCGAGCTTTCCCCCGCGGGCCAGGTCGGTCAGGTCGCGTCCGTACCGCTGGAGGGCCTGGTATTTCCCTTCCGGCTCCGGGTCGGTGACGCGCTGGGTTCCCCGGACCGCAGCCAGAGCCTGGAGCACGGCATCTTCGCGGACCCCGTTCTCGGCCAAGATCATCCCGGCTCCGCTGGCCGTATCCCTGAGCATGGCCAGGAAAAGGTGTTCGGTGGAAATGTATTCGTCCTTGAGCTGCTCGGCCGCCTTCTGAGCCTCGTTCATGAGCTGGCGGAGGCCCGGACCGATGTAAACTTCCCCGCCGCTCGTCTTCGGCATCATGTCGAGCGCTCTTTCGAGCTCCTGCCGAAGCTTCTGCGGGCTGACACCGAGCTTGGTCAGGACGGCGATGACGACATTCTCTTCCTGACCAAGGAAACTCCAGAGAAGGTGCTCGGGCCGAACTTCCTGGTGACCCATCTCCTCCGCCTTCGCTTGGGCGGCCTGGAGGGCTTCCTGGGACATCACGGTCAATCGATCCCATCTCATGGCATACATAGTCCTCCTTTTTTTAGTATGACAAAATATTTTCCTTTTGGGAAGGAACAGCGATAATATTCCCTTGACAATTTATGGGAATGCGCTATTTTTTTCTTCGGAGTTGCCATGGAAGAAATTGAGATCATGAGTTGGCGGACCTTGGAAGCGATCAAGAAGAAGGCCAAAGTGGTGGATACAGTCGGCAATCTCCAGACCGGTCACAGCGTGTCTATCTTCGGCATCATCGAAGAAGATTTTCTGGAACTCTGCTATAGCGATTCGGCGGCCAACAGCCTGCGCCGCTATGAGAACCGGGACGAGTTCGACGCCGCCCTGGAGAAGAGAAAAGAAGAGGACGGCGAAGCCCACTACGAAGACGAGCCCGCTTATGACGAGGATGAAGAGGAAGAAGAGGAAAAAGAAGAGTTGGATATCGAGGACGAATCAGAAAGCTTCTAGCCCTTCCCAGCCTCTTCGATCCTCCTCTTGAGATCGCTCAGGATATTGAGGGCGTCCAGAGGAGTCAACGAGGAGATATCGACCTCTTCGGCCCAGTCCCTGAGCTCCCGCCAGCGTTCCAGCTCCCTTTCTTCCGCGAAGAGAAGCAGCTGTGCCTTATTCCGTCTCCGGCTCGATCGATAGGCCAGGCGCGGCCGGCCCGTCTCGTCGAGTTCCAGTTTCTCCAGGTTGAAGAGGACCTCCTTGGCCCTCTCGATCACCGAGCGGGGAACTCCGGCCAGCTTGGCCACATGGATGCCGTAGCTCTGGTCTGAAGGGCCGGGGATGATCTTGCGCAGGAAGATGACTTCGTCTTTCCACTCCTTTACCGAGACATGGGCGTTCTTGATCCTTTTCATGGTCAGGGCAAGGTCGGTGAGCTCGTGGTAATGAGTGGCGAAAAGCGTCATCGGCCGGACGTCCTCCTTCTCGTGAAGGTATTCCGCCACCGCCCAGGCGATGCTCAACCCGTCAAAAGTGCTCGTGCCGCGGCCGATCTCATCCAGAAGCAGCAGGCTGCGGGGAGTGGCGTTGTTCAGGATATTGGCCGTCTCCAGCATCTCGACCATGAATGTCGACTGGCCCACGTTCAAGAAATCCATGGCGCCGATGCGGGTGAAAATACGGTCGACCACCCCGATTTCCGCCCGCCGGGCCGGGACGAATGAGCCCATCTGGCCGAGGATGATGATCAGGGCGACCTGACGCAGATAGGTCGATTTGCCGCCCATATTGGGCCCCGTGACGATTAGGATCTGATCCTCATCCCGGTCGAGGTGCGTATCGTTGGGGATGAACGGTTCCGCCGAGGTCATTTCGATGACCGGGTGCCGTCCCTCGGTGATGGTGATTCTGTCATTCCTGTCGACCAGAGGTCGAAAATAGTTCCGCTGCGAGGCCAGCTCCGCTAGCGAGGAGAAGACATCCACGCGGGCAACGGCTGCGGCGATCCTCTGCAACCTCTCCGTCTCCCTGGCCACCGCCTCCCGGACTTCGAGAAAAAGTCCGTGCTCGAGCTCGCCGATCTTTTCCTCGGCCGTGAGGACCTTCTCTTCGTACTCCTTGAGCTCTGGAGTAAGGAACCGCTCCGAGCCGAGGAGGGTTTGCTTGCGGGTATAATCGGGCGGGACGAGGTGAAGATTCGACTTGGTGACCTCGATGTAATACCCGAAGACCTTGTTATAACGGACCTTGAGAGAGTTGATGCCTGTCAGGTCCCGTTCTCTCTTCTCGAGCCCGGCAATGAACGATTTGCCCGAACGGCTGATGGACCGGAGCTCGTCCAATCCCGGATTGAACCCGTCCTTGATGATCCCTCCCTCGGTGAGGAGGAAAGCCGGTTCATCGAGGATGGACTTGTCGATGAGGGCGGCGATATCCTCGCCGTTGTCCCAGGCCGCAAGGGTTTCGGCATTCAAGCCCGCCCGGGAACCGTTCAGCGCGGCCCGGATGCCGGGCAGAGGGGCCAATGATCGTTTGAGGGAAACAAGGTCGCGCGGGTGAGCGACGGCCAGGGAGATCTTGCCGGTCAAGCGCTCCAGGTCGGAAACCGCCCTAAGGTCTTCCCGTAGTCCCCGGCGTTCGATGGTCCTGCCCAGCCACTCCTCAACGGCGTCCAGCCGGGCATTGATGGCTGCCTCATCGACCAGCGGCTGCAGCAGCCAAGCCTTGAGCAGCCGCCCGCCGACGGCGGTTACTGTGAAGTCGATGACATCGAGGTAAGAGTCCTTAACCCGGCCATCCCGGAGGTTGCGGATGAGTTCGAGGTTTCTGATCGTCGTCGCGTCGAGCGTCATCTGCTGGCCGGCATGGGCAAAGGAGAGCCCCCTGACCAGGGAGAGCGAATCCTTGCGGACTTTCTTGAGATAGTGGAGAAGCGCTCCGGCAGCGGCGACGGCAAGTCTTCTTCCTTCCAGACCGAAGCCGGCCAGGGATCCGACCTTGAAATGCTCGAGAAGTGTCCTCATCGACTCGGGGTAATCGAATACCCAATCTTCGACGAAGCTCTTCAAAAAGGGTCCGAAGGCGGCCTTCGCGGCAAGACTCTCCACCTCCGCGGCCTGGCTTTCGGGGACTACGACCTCCTTCGGGGAAGCGCGGAAGAGCTCGTCGCTGAGAAGCTTGGTGTTTTGGAGGGAACCCTCGGTCGTTTTGACCTGGCCGCCGGCCAAGTCGATCAGGGCCAGTCCCCAGCCGTCCCGGTCGAAGAGAACGCTGGCCAGGAAAACGCTTTCCTTGGCCGGCTCGAGTTCGACTTCGACGGCTGTGCCGGGAGTCAGCACCTTGATCACATCTCGTTTGACGACGCCTTTGGCCGTTTTCGGGTCCTCGACCTGTTCGCAGATCGCGACCTTGAAGCCTTGCTTGAGAAGCTTGGCCAGGTAGGAGCTTGCGGCATGGTAAGGCACCCCGCACATCGGGACCTTCTGGCGGGAAGTCAGGGCGATCTCCAGGATCGGCGAGGCCGTCCTGGCGTCCTCGTAGAACATCTCGTAGAAATCGCCCAGCCGGAAGAAAAGGATGGCATCCCGGTGCTCCCGCTTGATCCGGAGGTACTGTTCCATCATCGGAGTGACCAGCCTTTCTTCCGCCATCGGTTTTTCAGTCATCCCCAGATATTATATTTTTTGGCAAAGTGGTGGGGATGGTAAGAGGTCTTGGCGCGACGCAGACCGGTAATCCCGTTATCTTGTTCGCGATTGATAAACCGGAAATCAGCCCATTCCCGCCGGACGAATTCGCGGTTGACCAGTTGACTGAGGCCGTCATAGAGGGGGTCGACGATTTCGATCGGGATGACAGCCGTTTCGGAGGTGAGCTTCGTCCCCAGCGAGAAGGCGGCGACCTTGCCCCCGACCTCGAAAACACCGCCCCGGAGCCCCAGCTTATGAAAATGGGTCAACCCGTCCTCGATGACTTCTCTCCAGACGTCGGCCAGGAAGCCATCGCTGCCGGCCTTGATCTGGAGCCATCTGGCCAGGAGTTCCCGGCAGCCCGGCAGGTGATCCCCGGAAAGCCGGTCGTATGTATACTCATAGCTTTTCTCGAACTTGCGTATCCTGTTCCTCTTGCCGTCGTACTTCTTTCCCTGGAGGCTGACCAGGTCCTCGGCCAAGTAGACATAATCGAAGTTGTCTCGGTCGGACTCGCATCGGTAGGGATTTCCATATCTCGCGGCAAAGGACTCCTCGACCCGGGATATGCGGGGAGCGAAGGAGAGACAGGTCCGGACGGTCCCTTCAATGTCGTTCTCGCCGATCGGCTGGAGGAAATAGACCGGCTCGGTGGAAGGTTCGCAGAGGACGCATAGATTCCCCTTGATGACGGTCAGCTTGGAGCGCTCGAAATGCCGCCAAGGAAAGATGTTGGCGAAATGGAGCTCGCAGATTTCAGCCGGATGCCGCGCGATGCCCGCAGAGAGGAGGTCCCCATCTTCGAGCTCGATCAACTTGAATTCGGGGAATTGAGGCAGGCTCATTTCTTTCCCTGCTTCACCATGACCGCACAGAGCTCCGGCGTGCAGCCGATGCACCATTCTTCTCCCTTGACCATCGAGGCCGGAACTGCGTGCGCTTTCTCAAATCCCAGCCTCAGGAAGAAATCCGGAATGACAGTCGCCAGATAGACCTCACCGGGAGCTTCCCCAAGGACCGCACGGACCAGCTGCGCTCCCCAGCCCTGGCCGCGGCGTTTTTCAGCCACACCCAAGGCGCACAACTCAAGGCACTCCGGGTGCTTTTTGAGACCACAGATCCCCTGGATCCGTCCATTCTCCTCGGCGACCCAAAAGCTGTCGGCCTCCATGCCGGCATAATCGAGGTTGTCCTTTTTGGCCAGCCGAATGATATCCGGGAAATCCGCCTTTTGGGCTTTTCTGACGCGCATCGGGGGTATTATACCACCGCCGGAGGTTGCAGGAAATTCGCGGGCCCTCGAGCCCATGCCCCGAGCCTCGTTGACAACCCGCAGTGGCTAGTGTATATCACCCTGAGTGAATGGTCCTCTCGCCCTGACTTATCTTCGCATTCTCGCCGTTCCCGTGCTCGTGGTCCTGCTCCTATCCGATTTCCGGGGCGACCACTTCGCGGCTTTTGGTGTCTTCCTCTTGGCCTCGCTCACCGATATGCTGGACGGCTTTTGGGCCCGGAGAAAAAAACAGATCACCGTCCTGGGTCAGCTTCTCGACCCGACGGCCGACAAACTCCTGGTCGTCTCGGCTCTCGTCTGCCTTGTCGGCAGCGGCGCCGTACCTGCCTGGATGGCAGTCATCATTATCGGCCGGGAGATCGCCGTCACCGGATTCCGGGCGATGGCCTCGGCCAATGGGGTTAACATCCCGGCCTCGGCGCTCGGAAAGATCAAGATGATCCTGGAGACCGGAACCATCGCTATCCTTCTTCTCGGGGAAGGGCTCCTGGGCAGGCTGTACGTTCTATCCAAGGTGGGACTCTGGCTGACGGTCCTGGCCGCCCTCATCTCGGCGGGCGAATACTACATCCGGTACGGACGGGCTGTCCTCTCAGGCAAGGCCTGATAAGGCCTCGCGGCAATTCTCGAGGGACTCCCCGTCTTCAACATGGAGCAGCCTCGGCGGGGAGGGCCAGGGAAGGCTGATCCTCTTCATCAGGCCGAGCAGAACCTTGCCCGGTCCCACCTCCACCGCGGTTTCCACGCCCTCCTTCTGGAAAACCAGCATCGAGCTTTTCCAGAGGACGGGACGGCTCACTTGCCTTTTGAGGGCATCGCGGGCCTCTTCACCATGATGGATGATCTGAGCATCCACGTTGGTAACAATCGGAAACCGCAGCTCCCGGAATTCGACCTCATCCAGGTCCGCGGAGAGGCGTTCCTCGGCACTCTTCATTAAAGCGGAGTGGAAGGGAGCGCTCACAGGGAGAAGCACGGCCCGCACGCCCTTAAGGCGCGAGATGGCGTCCTTTACGGCTTCCTTGTGGCCGGCGATAACGATCTGATCATCGCTGTTCCAATTGGCGATTTGGACGGTCCCGCTCTTGACCTGAAGAAGCGCTGACTCGATCTCGGCGATCGGGGAGCCGATGAGGGCCGCCATGGCCCCGACATCGACGGGCACAGCGTTCTGCATATATCGGCCCCT
>Ga0105095_10002250_pt1 | contig 10356 bp, 8 predicted proteins | sample PPLLak2March2015_2_FD_79180 | JGI IMG/M metagenome (GOLD analysis project Ga0105095, IMG submission 79180) | Freshwater sediment microbial communities from Prairie Pothole Lake near Jamestown, North Dakota, USA - PPLs Lake P8 Core (3) Depth... | ecosystem: Environmental > Aquatic > Freshwater >... | reverse complement strand
GTTTCCGAAATCCGATTCTGGTGCGAAGGTAAACTGATCGATACCCAAAGAGTTAAAAACTCTGATCTCAAAGGTATGCACTTTTGAACTTTAAACTATGCACTTTTCAACTTTAGCTAACACCCTGAGCGGAGATTCTTACCCCGCCTTCAAAGGTGCGGCCTGGCGTCGCCGAACGGGTCAAATGTTTTCAGACTGTCCTTGATGAATGACCTTTCCAATTCCTATGGATGCTCTCACGCGGATGGGGCGATCGTCTGTATCGTTTGATGCATTGCACCCATTTTAGCGGGAGTTCAAGCCCAAAGATACGCAGGCAGCCAAACCGAGGATTAAAAATTTTTAATCCAATTTTAATCCTTTTCTAATTTTTCTGTTGTATACTTGAAATTAACCAGTACATCTTTCGCCCCCCGTTTGATGTACTGGAGGGGATCAGTTTACGGCCCTCCTCTAACTGATCCCTTTTTTTATGCGCCTGCGAGGCGTAACGTCTGTCCAGGCGAACCCCTCGGGTGAAGGGGGACGTTGGCATGCATGTACGGGTGGTCCTGCGATGAATAGATGAGTTGAGACCCGGATTTTTAAATGGTGAAAAAGAGCAAAAGAATCACGACAGGACAACTTATGAACATCAAAAAATGTCTGATCATCTCTTTCGTTGTATCAAGCCTTTTGCTATCTCCCTCGACCGTGTTGGCCATAGGTGATGATCAATATAGCCGCCCATCGCTTAAGGGTCTAAGGAAACTGGCCGTGGTTGTGCAAATCGGAAAACCGGTCTCTCACGACTTTGAGAAAGTCGGCCTTACAGAAGAACGAATCCGGACGAGTATAGAACTCAAGCTTCGAGAGGCTAAAATCGATGTGGTATACAGAGAGAACCTGTTCTCGGATACTCCAATTCTCCACGTGGAGGTTAATGGTTCGATAAAAGACGGCAAAACATTTTCATTTCTTCTTGAAGTTGAATTATGGCAAAAGAGCTTTTTGAAGCGAGACCCCAAGATCGAGGTGGTTGCAGCAACGTGGTCCATGGGAGCCTTCGGTTCAGGATTAGCCTCGCATATTGCAAAAGACATGATGGGATTGATCAACGAAATGATGGACGCCTTCACCAAGGCTTACTCTTCGGAAAATCCTTAAACAAGGGTAAGAAAAAACAACTCCTTCATTGATAAAAAGGCCTGTATATCTTCTCTTGGGGTGGGGTTTTGTTGGTGGGATATAAAAGATATACAGGGCCACCTAATTGGTTTAACGTTAACGCAATAAACCACATTAAAAAAAATTTGTCAAGAATTTTTTCACAAGAAGTCTTAACTAGTTTAGTTGCCAATTCGGAGCGCCCCCTAAGACAATTTGAAACTAAAATGATATTGAGAAGTTATCATTATATCAAAAGGTCAACGCTTGAACACTTCGCTCACCCGGACTATTTGTTATTACCACGATTGACGATTGGGTTGGGCGAAGACAGAATGATTCTCGGGATTCCAGGGGATTAAAAGGTTTAGTCAAAAAATGATCAAATTCCCCAAGCAACCCTACCGAGGAATCGAACCAACATGGGGTGAAAGCCAATTGGATCTTCCGGTGATTGCCAAGCCGGGGTAAGTCCCTGAAGAGGCTTCATCGACCCAATCGTTTTAGGGCTTGGCTGCATCGGTATCAAAGGGAAACCGGGGTCTCAAGGCTTTGGAGGCCCTGACCCAGTTCGTCCTCAACGCGGGTGAAGCTTCGAAGGGGATTTTCGGTCATGGGAAAAGTAAAACCAGCGGTGGGCAAGGAGGGGCCAAAGATAGTGCCAAAAAGGGAGACCTTAACGGACCTCACTTTAGTTTGTTATTAGAAGTATACCATTTTCTCAATGCCACTTTGTCGATCTTACCCATCGGATTCCTGATAACCCTATCAAAGATCATCTTCGCAGGTCGCTTATATCTCGGCAAATTATCCTCACAAAACCGAATTATTTCTCCTTCAGTCTCGATCGACAGAGGGACGTCAGACTTTAACTCAATGATTGCCGCAACCACTTCGCCCAATCTCTCATCCGGGAAGCCAATCACCCCTACATCATGGATTTTAGAATGTCTGTGAAGAACTTCTTCTATTTCAACAGGGTATATATTCTCACCTCCACGAATGATGACGTCCTTCTTTCTGTCAACAAGCCATATACAGCCGTCATGATCCATCTTACCCAAATCGCCGGTATGGAGCCAACCATTCCTAATCGTCCGGGCGGTTTCCTCCGGATTCTTATAATACCCCTTCATCACCCCGTTGCCTCTTACGACTATCTCGCCGATCTCCCCTATCTCCACATCCTCGTCCTTTTCATCTGCGACGCGAGCCTCCCAATTAAAGCCAGCCTTTCCGATCGACCCGAGTTTAGCCCCATTTCCTATGCCAATATGGATGCACCCTCCGCCAGAAGCCTCCGTGAGTCCGTAATTCACCTCATATTCAACATGTGAAAATTGCTCCTTAAAGCTTCTGACCAAATTGGGGGGGACCGGTTGGCCTCCGTAGTGCACCAAACGCCAAGAGCTTACATCGTATTCTCCTTTCTTTATTTCACCCTTTTCCAGAGCTGCAAGAATGTCCTGTGCCCAGGGCACGAGCATCATGACCACAGTGATTCGCTCATCATGAATTGCCTGCAAAATCACTTTGGGGGTAATCTTCCCCTTTTGTATGACGGCTGGCCCTCCGAGAATTAGACTTGACATCCAATTCATTTTATCGCCAGCGTGATAGAGAGGTCTAAAGATAACATAAACATCGTCAGGTTTTCGAAGGCCATGGGCCACCTGGGTGACCGCAACACATTCCAAGTTTCTATGGGTAAGGAGTATCGGTTTAGGAGGGCCTGTCGTCCCAGAGGTAAAGTAAAGCGCACAAGGATCTTCATCACGGATATCGATCTCCACGGATTCGGAGGAAGATTCTCCCACGAAATCCTCAAATCGTTTCATCGCCGAGGGAGCCTTTTCGCCGACGACGATACAATTCTCACTCACCATCGACCGCGACTGTTTGAACATTTCTTCGATCTGAAGAGCAAACTGATCATCAAAAATGATTGCCCTCGGTTCACCGATATCCATACAATACTTCACGTCCTGGATGGTGAAGCGATAGCTAAGGGGCACTGCCCACGCCCCCGCTCTCAATATGCCTAAATAGACCTCGAGCCAGTTAATGGAATTCATCATCCAGTTCATCACGCAATCGCCCTTTTTAATTCCCCGCCCGATCAGACCATTGGCGATCCGATTAATTCTTTCATCAAATTGCTTCCAGGTAATTTGCCTCCTCACCTCTCTGGTCAGGCCTCGTTCGACAAGAGCAATCCCTTCTGGGAACATTCGTCCATTTCTTGCAACCATTTCAGACAGGTTCATACAAACCCCTTGGCCTTCCCCTTCTTGGAGAGCATCGGATCCCTCGATTTCTGTCAAAAACCGCCTGATTCTTTGGATCGCCCTAATCTTTTTAAGACTTACAGATAACCGATTTCTTTATTTCATCCTTTCTTCTATTAATCTGTATGATCAAAGTCAATTGGGACAAAAAAATTAAAAGGATTCCTGGCGCAAAGGGGAAACAACCTGGGCCTGGAATTCTTAATCCATGGTTCACTGCCCCCACACTAAATATTGTTCCGAATAGCATCAGGAAGACGTTAATCATCAAACAATAACTTTTCATATTCGTAAATAACTCTTTGCGCCGTGATGGATAATCTCTTATTTTATCAACTTACAATGATTCAAAATGTCACAAAAATGCTTTGCCATTAATTCGGCTCCCTTTTCGGTGTAATGGTAGTTATCTCCAAAATATTCTGGAGTCTTTGGAATTAAATTGTCATTGTCAATAAAAGCCACATTTTCTTCTTGGGTTATCCTTCTAACGGTCTGATTAAATTTACTTGAAGCGTCAATGATACCCGCCTCGGATAATTCAATACATAATAGCCGGTTCCCCAACAACATATCTTTATGGACGTCTTTATTTAAAGACGTCACGAGGGAGGGAAAGGTAGAAAACACTGGGACAACATTATTCTCTTTGAGATAATAGATCATGGAACTTAAATCTCTCTCTATTTCCAAAATAGTATTTTCAGCGAGTTCATCTATCGGATCCCTATCCATAAGGTATTTCTTTTCTTTTTTTCTAATCTTCCTTCGTAGCTTCTTCATACGAATGCTCGTTAATATCGCCTCTGGCAAAAATTTGTTGATAGTTTCATAGAGCTCCGGAGGAACTCTCCTGCTGGATCGTCGCACTTTGATGGACGTTTCTACCTCTTTTCTTTTAACTTCATTCACCGAATACCCTCTCTTCAATCTCCTAATGGAATCCTTTATATAGAGCAAGAATCTTGGAAGTATGATCATAATATCAGGCTTCAATGGCAAGACATATTTTTCTATATAATCTTTTCTCTTTTCTGGTTTCAGACCTACCGGCGTTACATTAATGACTTCTACTCCTAAACATTTATCTCTCAACATCTCTCCTAATTGGGAGGGCCATTCTTTACCTTTACCCTCATAAAACCCAAACGTTTCGGAACCCCCGAAACATGCAATCCTAACCTCGCCCGCCTTCTTCTCGAAATTAAATTCCTTTCCCCTAAACCCAAGTGAGTTTATTTCCCATTTTCCATATTTCGCATTCGGGATATTATGCCGAATACCATCGCTGTCGTCCTCAAACAGAACTGAAAGAAAATGCGGATTCATTTATTTTAAATAAACCTCTTCATTTTAATCGGCAAAGATGCGCGTTTGATTTTGAAAAAATAGCAAGAAGATACCGGCGTGTCAATCTAAAAGACCACGAGAAAAGGGATCGGAATGGTCACATTAATGGGGGAGGCTCTTCTGCTATTAAACCGAGGCCACTAAGCATGATCGGTTGGAAGCGAATACAACCAATTAAGTCAAGTAGTTGCTGCAATGCGTCGGAATCACCGCCGGGATTATGGCTACGAAGTTTTGTAGGCATCCCTCCAGCATTTCTGCTGAGGGATAATGAAACTCTCTTTGTCTTCCTTTTTCTTGCCAACCAGCCATATCAACGCATCAGAAACAGTATTGGGGCGCTCTAGCTCGAAACCGTCAATGGTCGAGTACAGAAATGAGCGATTACGATGAAGGGTCGGATTCAGCATATAAATCTCCTGCGTTGAGTGCTGTCATGTTGCAAAATATGCTCGGAAAAAAGGAACCTGTTTCTAATCCATCTTGAATGGCTTTCATTGCAGGTTATGTTGTTTCTATCGAAGGATGTTACGAATTTCTGCAATAGATATGAAATCATCGACTGCTGAAGGGCAAGAAAAAGCTGCCGAATCAATTTGACACTTTTTAGGAAACTCATCCCGATGAGTCTCCTAAATGGACTCTTTCTCTTCCATTGAAACTTTCCAAACTATCCCTTTGCAACTCTATAATCAACCTTAAACATTCTTTTAGTTTTTAGTTGCATTATAAAAACTATGCCAAAGAGCAAGAAACCGAAAAAACTTGAATGCATCGCCGGTAAAATGAGGAATATAGCGGCCACAAATAAAAGAACTCTCTCCAGGAAATTGGCTCTTCCAACTAGCCAGCCTTCGTTTGCAGCAGACATAGAGCATACTCCAATGGCTGCTGACAAAATAGCAATGATCATTTTAGAAACGGAACCAATCAATATAAGCTCAGGAGCATAGACAAAAACAAAGGGAACCAAGTAGCAGGGTAATGCAATTCTCATACTGATGAACCCAGTTTTCATATAGTTTGACTTAGCAAGTGTAGACGCAGCCATGGCAGCCATGGCCACAGGCGGGGTGATATTTGCAATGACACCAAAATAAAACACAAATAAGTGGGCCGTTATTGGCATAAAACCAAGTTGAATCAATAAGGGGACAATTAACACAGCTAATAAGATGTAGACTACAGAGGTAGGAACGCCCATCCCCAGAATAATACCAGCTATCATAGTAAAGACAAGAGCAACCCAAGGGTGACCTCCAGATGCTTGAAGTACAAGGGAGGTAAATCGAGTGCCCAATCCTGACGCCCCAACAGATCCTATGATGAGCCCAATAGCCGCACACGCCACTCCTATTTGCACCATCATTCTTCCACCTTCTTCGAAAGCCTCCAGAAGCTTTACAGGGCTCAACCTCGTCTGATGTCGAAAGAAAGAGAGGGCAAAAATAAAGAGTAAAGATAAAACAACCGCTTTTTCAGGAGAAAAACCCTTTATAAGAAGGTAAATAATAATCCCTATAGGAACGAATAGATATCCTCCATCTCTCATGACATTAATAGGATCTGGAACATCAACTTTATTAAAAGGTTGAATATTCATTTTTTGCGCATGGAAATCAATCGCAAAGTAGAGACTAAGGTAGTAGAGAATAGCAGGAATGATAGCGTGGTAACAAACCGTAGCGTAAGAAACTCCTAATATTCCAGCTAGCAAAAAAGCCCCGACTCCCATAACGGGGGGCATGATCTGACCTCCAGTAGAAGCTGCAGCTTCTACTGCACCTGCATATTCTTTTGAGTAACCTCCCTTTTGCATCATCGGGATAGTCACGACACCAGTAACTGTAACATTCGCCACAACACTTCCAGACATCGTGCCAAATAAAGCACTGGTAATAACGGCTATCTTCGCTGCCCCTCCCCGAAATTTTCCAGCAACGGAATTGGCTAATGCGATGAAGAATTGGCCCGTTAAAGTTTTTTGAAGGAATGCCCCAAATATGATGAAGATAGAAATTGTGTTAACCATCACACCTAATGCTATCCCAAATATCCCGTCATCCCTCATGAATTGTTGTTCAATCATTTGCTCAAAATCAATTGAGGGGCCATGAAAAAAACTAGGCAGAGAATGAGCAAAAAAGGGCTCGATCAAAAAAAAGAAGCATATTCCGGTAAAAACCAATCCCATGGTTCGCCTTGATGCTTCCAAAATCAGGAAAAATTCAGCAAACCCAGAAAATATTTCCAGGAAAGAAAGCTCGCCAAGTTTCCAGGTAAATCGATCAATGTCAATATAGGTATATATTTGAATGCCGACGGTTAAAAAAATTAGTACGACATCAAGGACAAAAAAAACATTAAGAGGATCTCTCCACGACTTTCTACCTAAAGGGTGCACTAAGAAAGCTAATAGTAGAAAAAATGTAAGAATTGTTGACCTGAATATCCGGACCTCTAAGGCACCAAAGGATCCACAGAAAAGAAGTATGATTGTCATGGAAATAGCTAAAGTACTAATAAAAAAAGCTTGGAGGCGATGGATAGAGAAACCTTTTCCTCCCAAAAACGACGCGATGATACTTCCTCCAGAATCTTCTTTTATCAGTTCCCAATCAATCCCTTTTTTCCCTTGGCGCCTCCTAAAAAAGTTAATGAAACGATCCATTTTCATGCTTTAGTACCTTGATCATTCATTCTTAACAAGTTTATCATCTTCTGAAAGATCTAACTCCTACCTACGATAGACTTGAAATAGTGACCTCCCAAACCACTTCTGATTAAACAAAGCCGTTTCTCTTTAGGATTTCTAGTCTGAGAATTTTACCCGCAACACATTCCTCTCACTCAGAGTCTTGCTTTCTAACAGCGTAGCCTCTCCGTTGTAAGTCAATATATTATTTTAGTTAGATAAAGCGATTGATTCTAAAATTACTTAGTGATTCCGACGTCTCTGAAATATTTCAGTGCGCCAGGATGGATTGGAATCGCAGATCCTAACATTGCATTTTCAATTTTAAAAGGGTTATAAAATGGGCCCATCGTGCTAACGATTTCTTTTTGATGTGCAAACGACACCTTTGTAATCTTATAAACTATGTCATCGGGGACATCTTTGTGGATAACAAAAACCATAGGAGTTGCGAAGGATAAAACGGGACGAGGTTCTGCTTTATAGATCCCACCATCAATTTCGGCAGCGATAATCCCTTTGCCCATCTTTTTTATAATCAGTTGTAATTTATCACGGTCATAAGGAAGGGGTCTTAAACCAACAGCATGTTCGATTGGAAGAATCTGAGAAATGAGCGCTGACTTTGCAGTGTGACCAAACATTGCATCTATCACTTTGTCTTGTAACATCTGGGCACCGTCTTTATCCGAAGCAAAGCTGACATTTCCTCCATTCTTTCTTATTATTTCTGGGGTTAATCCATATACTTCTAAAGCCCTTAGTGCGCCTTCTGTCAGTGTATAACCTTTTGGACCTACGCATATTTTTTTGTCTTTAAGATCTTCTATTTTTCTAATGTTGCTATCTGCTCTGACCAGAAAATTGTCCAAAACCATTACAAAAAAGTAGAGAAATCTGATATCCTTGCAAGGCCTGTTTTCATAAGACTTCTCTCCTGCATAGGCAAATCCAGCAAATTGTGCACTAGTGAACCCTATGTGACCTCTCTTTCTCTGAACGTTCAGGGGATTTTCTTCAGAGGATCCTGTAACAATTGTAGCAGAAACTTCAGGAATGTCCTTGTTTATAGTTTCATTTATTTTTGTAGCAAACATGTGTCCCATGGATCCCAAACGTATACCCAAAATAATCAGTTCATATTTTTCGGCACACATTCCAGTTTGTTTCCAACCTAAAAGGAAGAAAACTACGAAAATTAGTACAAATACCATTTTTTGTCGAGTAGACATCTTTTATAACCCCCTTTCGGTTAATTAATCCCCTTAACAGAACCGAACGTCCAGAGTAGGGCCAAGGAATGGCGAGTTCCATTAGGGCTCCCCTTGGCCTTTCGCCCTTTTAATCTCGATATGTTTTTCAATATTTTTAAGAATTAAGAATAAAAGAATTATCACTGCTGACGATATGACAGTAGTTATTATGAAGATGTATGGATGATTAAAATGAAACGCACGAAAGCCAATATAGCTAAGTAAAACTAAAAATAAAATTAGAATCAACCAAGCGCCGTAACGTATTAATATACGCATAGTTAGTAAAAACCAACTTAGTAGTAAAGAACTCCGTCCGCAGAGCGGGGTTTTCAAGACCGGTTTTCAATAAACTCCTTGCAAAAGATCTCAGATAAAAAGGGAAATCTTCCGGTCCATTAACCTTTCTTTTTATCTAATAAATTACCCCAATTAATCGGAATTTTTTCCCTTCAGTCTCCTTCGCTATTTACGCAAAAAGATCTTTCTAAGCTTAACAGACTCTCCTTTTGCTCCGGGGACTATTACGGTCGATGAACGGGGCTATAATGACGATTCCTTTTTTTGGCCGATGACCGGCCCAAAGAATCTACTTTGTCCCCCGGATTAAAGATAATTCCCTCTATGAAGTGGTCGGGGAGAGAGAAGTCCCTCAAAACTGCCATATTCTTAAATTGGTGCCGGAGGTCGGAATCGAACCGACATGGGGTGGAAGCCCCGCGGGATTTTGAGTCCCGTGCGTCTACCAGTTTCACCACTCCGGCACAACATCCAATATAAAGAAAACGGCTTCCCATGTCAATAAAAATTGGATTTGACAACGCATTTTTCACTGTGTTATTTTGAATGATTGTGGGGCTGTAGCTCAGCTGGGAGAGCGCTTGAATGGCATTCAAGAGGCCGACGGTTCGATCCCGTTCAGCTCCACCATATAACTTCCTTAGCCTGTCATGCCCTTCTTCATATACGTCCTCAAGAGTGAATTAACCAATTCTTCTTACGTAGGCCATACTTCCCATCTCGAGAAAAGACTTGTTGAACATAATAATGCTAAAAGCTTGTCAACGCGAGGGAAAAGACCTTGGAAGCTTGTCTATCAGGAGGAATGCGCGACGCGGTCTGAGGCTGCCTCAAAGGAAAGGTATTTCAAGTCTGTAAAAGGCAGGCTGGAGCTGAAAGCAAAGGGGATATTATAGCCCGTCCAGCCTACAACTCAAAGGGAGAGCGGTCGAATCGACAGGCCGACGGTTCGATCCCGTTCAGCTCCACCATTTCATCCCTCAATCCAGAGCCTTCCGGTTCATAGCCCAAAGGAAAACCATTCTATCGACAAGCCGCGGGTCGGTGTCGACTTGCAATGAGTTTGATCCCTATCCCCCCTACCATTGAAAATATCGGACATCGTCAAGAATCTCTCATGAAGGCTCTGTAGCGGATTATCTCATCGAGAATACTTTCTTGAAAAGGCGATTCTTGAGTTTCAGCCAGAATGCACCGGTTGACAGGAGATGATTAGTAATTGACGGCGATGTATCTATGAATTGAGTCCGGACTCCGGAGACCATTGACTGTATTTGACTGGAACGGAGGCTGAGAATCCCGCGCTCTTACGGGATTCTCAGCG
>Ga0105095_10002249_pt1 | contig 10356 bp, 7 predicted proteins | sample PPLLak2March2015_2_FD_79180 | JGI IMG/M metagenome (GOLD analysis project Ga0105095, IMG submission 79180) | Freshwater sediment microbial communities from Prairie Pothole Lake near Jamestown, North Dakota, USA - PPLs Lake P8 Core (3) Depth... | ecosystem: Environmental > Aquatic > Freshwater >... | reverse complement strand
TCGAGACCGCGGCCTCTCCCGCGAGAGGATCGGTGTAGGCGCCGGCGTAGCCCTCCGGCGGAAGCGACGGACGGGTCCCGGGGACGCGCTTCGCCTCGAGCTCGGCCTTTCTGTCGTCCGCCTCCTTCACCAGAGTGCGGTAGAGCTCCTTCAGGTCCGCGCTCCAGTCGCGCCGCGGTCCCGCGTCCTCACCGTAGAGATCGAAGACGGTATACAGGATTGCGTGCCGCAGCTCGGCGTGGTCGAGGTTCGCGAGAACGTAGACCCCGAGCCGCTCGCTTCGGATGAGACCGTGGATCGCGACCATTCCGTCGATGCTGCCGGTGTGGAAGTCGACCGCCCGCCCGCGGTAGTCGTGCTGGAACCATCCGAGGCCGTACGTCGTCCACTTCGGACGGGTGAGCCTCTGCGTGGGATAGAACTCGTCCCGGTCCACGAGGGTTTGCGGACGGAAGAGCTCCTCCAGAGTCTCCTCCTTCAGAAGGCGCGTTCCGCCAGGGGCCGCGCCCTCCAGGAGGAAGCGCATCCACTTCGCCATGTCGGAAACGCTCGACCAGATCGAGCCCGCGGGCGCCACCGGATCGACGCTCGCGTTCTCGATCACCCGCACCTCGCCGTCGATGTCGAAGTGAGGCGAGGCGACGTTCCCCTTTCCCGCGGCCTCCGAGAGGGTGACCGCGGTTCCCGTCATGCCCAGGGGCTCGAGGAGCCGGGCGCGCACGAAATCCTCCCACGACGTCCCGCTCACCTCGGCGACGACCGCTCCGGCGGCGGCGTACATGACGTTCTGGTAGGTGAAGTGCGAGCGGAGAGAGGTCTCCTGCGGCAGGTATCGCATGCGCAGAAGTATGTCCCGGGGAGAGTTGTCGCGGCCGTACCACAGGAAATCCGCGTTCGGAAGGCCGGCCCGATGCGTCAGCAGGTCGCGCACCGTGACCTCGCGGGTCACGACGGGATCGCGGAGCTGAAACCAGGGGAGGTGCTTCGTGACCGGATCGTCCCAGCCGAGCTTTCCCTCGTCCACGAGCATTCCCAGCGCCGCCGCGGTCATCGCCTTCGTCGTCGAGCCGATGGCGAAGAGAGTGTTCTCGTCGGCCGGACCGGGTTTCGATAGATCGCGAACCCCGTAACCTTTGGCGAACACCACCTCGCCGTCCTTGACCACGGCGACGGCGAGGGCCGGGATCCGCCAGTCGGCGACGCCCTTCGCCACGTAGGCATCCAGGTCCGCGAGCGTCCTCGGGGGCTCGGCCTGGGCGATCCCGACGGCGAAGAAGAGCGCTCCGATGAAAACGACCGCGTCTCTCATCCGCGGACTGTAGCAGAAAGTTGGCAAAGCGCACGACGTGGGTTATGGTTTCTCTCCCATGACTCAGCACGACTTGTTCATCGGCGGCTCCTGGGTGAAGGGCGCCGGCTATCACCCGAACCTCAACCCCTCGAACCTGGACGAGACCGTGGGCGAGTACGCGCACGGCGACGAGGCGACCACCCGGGATGCCATCGCCGCCGCTCGCGCCTCCTTCCCTCAGTGGTCTCGAAGCAACATCCAGGCGCGCGCGGACTCCCTGGATCGTGTCGGGACCGAGATCCTCGCCCGGCGCGAGGAGCTCGGGCGGCTCCTCGCGAGAGAAGAGGGAAAGACGCTCAAGGAGGGGATCGGAGAGGTCGCGCGCGCGGGGAACATCTTCAAGTTTTTCGCCGGCGAAGCCCTCCGTCTGAGCGGGGAGCTCGTGCCTTCGGTGCGTCCCGGAGTCCACGTCGAGGTAACGCGCGAGCCCGTCGGGGTCGTGGGAATCATCACCCCCTGGAACTTCCCCATCGCCATACCCGCATGGAAGATCGCTCCGGCTCTCGCCTTCGGAAACTGCGTGGTGTTCAAGCCCGCGGAGCTCACTCCCGGCTGCGCCTGGGCCGTCGCCGAGATCGTCTCCCGATCGGGAATTCCCGCGGGCGTCTTCAACCTCGTCATCGGGCGGGGACGAGTGGTCGGGGAAGCCATGGTGAGCTCGCCCGACGTCGACGCCATCAGCTTCACCGGGTCCGTCGAGACCGGCCACCACATCCTTCTCGGGGCGACGAAGCGGCATGCGAGAGTGCAGCTGGAGATGGGCGGGAAGAACCCGCTGGTGGTGCTCGACGACGCCGATCTGGACGTGGCCGTCGACTGCGCCGTGCAGGGCGCTTTCTACTCCACCGGACAGCGCTGTACCGCCTCCTCCCGACTGGTGGTCACCGAGCGAATCCACGACGCTTTCGTCGAGAAGACGATCTCTCGCCTGAAGGCGCTACGGGTCGGCGACGCGGTCGCTCCCGACACCGACCTCGGTCCCGTCGTCGACCAGAGCCAGCTCGACCAGGATTTGTCGTACATCGAGATCGGCCGCGGCGAAGGCGCTCGACTCGCTTTCGGAGGCGAGCGCATCTCGCGAGAGACCAAGGGCTATTACCTCAGCCCCGCGCTCTTCGTCGACACCGACAACCGCATGCGCGTGAACCGCGAGGAGATCTTCGGTCCGGTGGCCACGGTGGTTCGCGTGAAGGGCTACGAGGAAGCGCTCGAGGTCGCGAACGACACGGAATTCGGCCTCTCGGCGGGCGTGGTGACGACCTCGCTGAAGCACGCCGACGACTTCAAGAGGAGGTCCCGAGCGGGGATGGTGATGGTGAACCTTCCGACCGCCGGCGTCGACTACCACGTGCCTTTCGGAGGCACGAAGGGCTCGAGCTACGGACCGAGGGAGCAGGGCCGCTACGCCCGGGAGTTCTATACCACGGTGAAGACCGCCTACGTGAGCTCTTGAGGACTCAAGCGGTGGCCTGGGGTTTCGACTCTTTGAGCTCGTCGCCGAGCGTGCGCTCCTTGATGAGATCGTAGAACGCCGACTGGCTGCGAACGGCCTCGCCCTTCCGCGGCCGGTACTGGTTGGAGAGCTGCTCGTCGAGGATGCGGGCCTTGACGTTGTCGGCCCACTGGAGCTCGAGGAACTCCTTGAGGTCCTTCTGCAGCCTGGGATCGTATACGGGGAACGTCACCTCGACCCGCCGATCGAGATTCCGGGTCATCCAGTCGGCGGAGGAGAGGAAAATCTTTTCGTTACCGCCGTTGGCGAACACCAGGATGCGGCTGTGCTCGAGGAAGCGGTCGACGATCCCGATAGCCTCGATGTTCTCCGGGTGCTTGACGGCGCTCGGGAGGAGCGAATACATGCCTCGGACGTTCAGCCTCACGTTCACGCCGGCGTCAGCGGCCTCGTAGAGGAGACCGAGCATCTCCGGGTCGGCGATGTTGTTCAGCTTGAGGTCGATGTACGCCGGCTTCCCCTTCTTCTTGTTCTTGATCTCGCTCCGCACGAGCTTGGTCAGACCCTCGCGAAAGCCGAAGGGCGCGACCATCAGATGCCGGAAGTCCGAGACCCGATAGTTGTCCTGGAGGAACTCGAAGACCGCTTCCACTTCCCTGGTGAGACGCCGGTCGGTGGTGAAGAGGCACTGGTCGGAATAGACCTTGGCGGTGTCCTCGTTCAGGTTGCCGGTGCCGAGAAAAGCGTAGCGCTGGAGCTTCCCCTTCTCCTTCCTCACGATCAGGCCGACCTTGGCGTGCACCTTCAGCCCGGGCACGCCGAAGATGACCTTCCCGCCCTCCTTCTGGAGCTGGTTCGCGAGGGCGACGTTCGCCTCCTCGTCGAAGCGCGCCTGGAGCTCGATGATCGCCGTCACCTGCTTGCCGTTGCGGGCGGCGTTCAGAAGGGCGTTGGCGACGCCGGAATGCCGGGCGACGCGATAGAGCGTGACCTTGATGGCGGTGACCTTCGGATCGATCGCCGCCTCCCGCAGGAGATCGATGACGTAGTCGAAGGGCTGGTAGGGAAAGTGCAGCAGGAACTCCCGCCGCCTCATGGCGGCGAGGATGCTGCCCTGAGACTCGATGAGGGGGAACGGAACCGACTCCATCGCCGGGTACAGGAGAGCTTGCCTTCCGACCCGGGGAAAGTCGATGAAGTCCTTGTGGTTGTGGGTGCGGCCGCCGGGGACGAAGCTGTCCTCGGTCTTGAGGCCGAGCTTGCGCACCAGGAGCTTCCGGAACTCCTCGGAGATCTCGCGGTCGCAGACGAGCCGGACGGGGTTTCCCTCCTCGCGGAGCTTGATTCCCTTCACCACTTTGCGCACGTAGCTCTCGGTGACGTCGTCGTCGATGTCGAGCTCCGCGTCTCTGGTGAGCTTTGCGATGTGGGACTCGATGCTCTCGAACTCGAAGAGCGAGAAAATCTCCCTCAAGTTGTACCGGATCACGTCTTCGAGGAGGATGACGTACTGCTCGCGTCCCACTTGAGGCAGGGTGAGGAACCGGGGAAGCGCGTCCGTCGGCACCTCGATCAAGGCGAAACGATCGTTCTTCCCCCCTCTGGTGCGGAGCCGCGTCGCGAGATAAATCGACTTGTCGCGGAGCTCGGGAAACCGGACTTTGGCGCGGACCATGAGCGGCGTCAGCTTCGGTCGGACTTCACGGCGGAAATAGCTCCTCACGTAGAGCCCCTGTTCCGGCGTGAGCTGGGTCTCGTCCACCAAGTGGATGCCCTGCTTCGCGAGCTCCTCCAGGATCTGGGCGTAGGCGCCCTGGAACACCGCCTGCTGCTTGAGGATGATTTCCTTGATCTCGCGAAGAACGGCCTTGGGGTCGTGTCCCAGGAGCTTCTTTCCCTTCCTCCCGAGCCGCGCAAGCCGATGGAGGGTCGCGACCCGAACCCGATAGAACTCGTCCTGATTCGAGGAAAAGATTCCGAGAAAACGCAGGCGATCGATGACGGGAACGCTCCGGTCGCTCGCCTCCTGGAGCACGCGGGCGTTGAAGGACAGCCAGCTTATCTCCTTGTTTCTAAAAGGATAAGGCATCTGCCCTCGTCCGCTCCCCGCGACGCGGACGCCCATTATACCGGAGCGAGTTGCGGAGTAAAGGGGGACTCAGGCGGGACGATCGGTGACGACGAATGCGAGCTCCACTCCTCCGACGCGGAACTTGGAGCGGTTCTCGATGACCACGCTTTGCTGGATGCGGTCCTTCCCGACGAAGGTCCCGTTGGTGCTGCCCATGTCCTCGAGATCGCCCTCCGCGCCGCGGATCCGGATCCGCGCGTGGCGGCGCGAAAGCTCGGGATCGTCGAGAATCACATCGCAGCCGCTGCGCCCGATTGTCACCAGCGGCTTGTCGATCTCGATGACCCGCCCGGTCTCGCTTCCGCTGAGGACCAAGAGCGCATACTTCTTGTCCGGGGCGAGACCCTCCCCCGCGGACATGCGGCCGTGGACCTGGGTAAGAGAGAGCGGGATGGTCATCTCGGGAAGACTGAGCGGCGCCTGGCACTCCGGGCACAGGACTCGAGCGACGTCCGAGAGGCGGGGAAGGTCGTCCTCCTGGATCTCGTGGTCGCAGCTCGTGCACCGGATGGCCATGGGGTCGCGCGATGAGAACAGTTTAAGAAACCCGATCCCGGATGACAAGCTCGTCGTCCTGATATGCTGGTCGCCATGAGCGCGGCGACGGGGTTCACCCTGGTCACTGGCGCTTCCACCGGGATCGGCCGGGAGCTCGCCGTCATCGCGGCCTCGAAAGGGCGCCCTCTGGTCCTCGTCGCGAGAAGCGAAGAGAGGCTTTCCGAGCTCTCTCGATCGCTCCGAGAATCTCACGGAGTCCGCGCCGACGTGATCTCGCTCGATCTCGGCGACCCGGAGGCGCCTGCCGCCCTGCTGCGCGAGACGAAGCGGCGAGAGATCGAGATCGAGGTGCTCGTCAACAACGCCGGATTCGGGAGCCTCGGCCGGTTCCACGAGACCCCGATCGAACGGCAGCTCGAGATGCTGCGCCTCAACGTCCTCGCCCTCACGCATCTGACGCATCTCTACCTTCCCCCGATGGTTTCGAGGCGACGCGGACGGATCCTGAACGTGGCCTCGACGGCCGGCCTGCAGCCCGGCCCGTCGATGGCGGTCTACTACGCCAGCAAGGCGTACGTTCTTTCTTTCACCGAGGCGATCGCGGAGGAGCTTCGCGGAACCGGGGTGACGTCGACCGCGCTCCTGCCCGGCCCCACGCGCACCGAGTTCCAGTCGCGCGCGAACATGGCGGGCTCGAGACTCATGCGCCTGGGAATGGCGGACCCCCGCTCGGTGGCCGAAGCCGGCTACAGGGGAATGGAAGCCGGAAAAGCGGTGGTGATTCCGGGGATCGCGAACAAGTCGCTTTCCCTTCTGGTCCGGGTGTCACCGCGATGGGCAGTGCGTAGGGTCGTGAGCTGGCTCAACCGCAGCAACGACGGTTGAGCGGCAATCCGGAGTGTAAGAAAAGGGGATGGGGAGATAGGAGGGGATGGGGAGATGAATCAGAACCGATTGACCGATTTATCTCCTTATCTCCTCCTCTCTCCTTATCCCCTTGTTTTGAATTTTTCTTCAACGCGCCCTTGCGTTTCCTTGCGCCTTTGCGTTCTTCCTGGATTAAGCGAGTCCCTGGCTCATCAGCTCCGCTATCCTGCGGGCGAAGGCCGCGGGATCCGGAAGCTCCGACCCCTCCGCGAGCACCGCGTAGCCGTAGAGAAGCTCCGCGTACTCCGCGACCTTCTCGCTCGCGGCGTCGGATTCGACCATCTCCTCGAGCTTTTTCACGATCTCGTGATCGGGGTTGAGCTCCAGGATCCGTTTCTGGAGCGGCCGGTCGGTGTCCCGTTTCAGGAGCTGCTCGAGCCTTGGACTGAAGTCGTGCTCCGCCCCCACGAGACAGGCGGGTGAGGCGGTGAGCCGCGCGGAGAGCCGCACCTCCTTGATGCGATCCTCGAGAGCCTTCTGGATTCTCTCGAGGAGCCCCTGATAGGTCCGGGTCTTCTCGTCGAGCTCCTTCTTCTTCTCTTCCTTCTCCTCGGCGGAGCCGAGATCCACCGTCCCCTTCCCCGCCGACTGCAGCTTCTTCCCCTGGTACTCCGCGAGGGACTCGACCACGAGCTCGTCAACCGCGTCCGTCAGAAAGAGGACTTCGATCCCCTTGTCCCGGAACGCCTCGAGATGGGGCGAGCTCTCGATCGCCGCCCGGGACGCTCCCGTCAGGTAGTAGATCGCCTCCTGACCGTCCTTCATGCGGGCGGCGTACTCCGCGAGAGACGAAAGCTTCTCCGCGTGGTGCGAGCTCTGGAAGAGCAGCAGATCCGCGATCTTGTCCTTGTTCTCGTAGTCCTCGGAAGGGCCCTCCTTCAGCACCCGGCCGAACGCTCGAAAGAAGGACAGGTATTTCTCCTCGTCCTTTTCCCGCAGCTCCGCGAGACCGTCGAGGACCTTCTTGACCAGGCCTTTCCGGATCTGCCGAATCTGGCGATCGTGCTGGAGCATCTCCCGCGAGACGTTGAGGGGAAGGTCGGGAGAATCGACCACACCCGTGAGGAAGCGGAGGTACCGCGGGAGAAGATCGGGGCTGCGCTCCACGATCAGAACCCGGCGCACGTACAGCTTGAGCCCCGCCTCGTAGCCCACGTAGAACAGGTCGAAAGGCGCCTCCGAGGGAACGAACAGCAGCGCCCGGTACTCGAGAAGCCCTTCCGCCTTCTGCGAGAGGGTCAGGAGCGGATCGCGCCAGTCGTGTGATATGTGTTTGTATAACTCGTCGTACTCCCCGGGATCGACCTCCGACGCTGGCCGCTCCCAGATGGGCTTCATCGAGTTCAGAGTCTTGCCGCCGAGAACCACGGGATAGGCGATGAAATCCGAGTAGCGGCGCACGATGCCCGCGAGAGCGGGCTCTTTCGTGAAATCGTCGATCCCCTGCTCCTCGTCGACGGGCTTCAAGTGGAGCGTGACCGACGTCCCCTGGGAGTCGCGCTCCGCCGCCGCGATCTCGAACTCACCCGAGCCCGCGGATTCCCACCGGGTGGCTTCCGCCTCCCCCGCCCGGCGGGTCACCACCACCACGCGGTCCGCCACCATGAACGACGAGTAGAACCCGACGCCGAACTGTCCGATGAGCTCGGCGAGGCCCTCCTCTTTGTCTCCCGCCGCCTTGCTCTTGCGGATCTTCTCCGCGAGCTCCCGGGTGCCCGATTTGGCGATGGTTCCGATGTTGTCGATGAGCTCCTGGCGGCTCATCCCGATGCCGGTGTCGTTGACGGTCAGCGTGCGGGCCGCTTCGTCCACCTCGAGCCGGATCTCGAGCTTGCCGCCTTCGGAAAGGAGCTCCGGCCGGGTCAAGGCCTCGAACCGCAGGCGGTCGAGAGCGTCGGAAGCGTTCGAGATCAGCTCCCGAAGGAAGATCTCCTTGTGGGAGTAGAGGGAGTGGATCATCAAATCGAGGAGCTGCTGCACCTCGGCGCGGAAGGGAAAGGTCTCGGATGCCATGATTTCTATTCGACGCTCCGGACGACGCGGTAGCTCGCCCAGGCGGTATCGTTCTCCCAGAGCTTGATTTCGAGGCTGTCGAAGGTCTCTCCCGCGAGAGCGCGCTCGAGCGACACCGCCATCGCCCTCGCGACGACCTCGACTCCAGGGTTGAGTCCGGCGAAATCCGGAAGGTCGTTCAGCGTCCGGTCGCGATAACCGTCCACCAATCGGGAGAGCTCTTCTCGAAGGCGCACGATGTCCACGAGAAAACCGTGCCGGTCGAGCGCCCCGCCCGAGACCGTGAGCTCCACCCGATAGGGATGGGAATGGAGCGAGCCTTCGGGACCGAAGTCCCCGCCGAAGAGGTAATGCTGCGCGACGAAGTCCGCCAAGACCCCCACCTGGAACGTAGCCATGAAGGCATCAATTATAGGTCAGGAGAACTTGCAGGCAGTCGTTCTGGCTCTCGTCGAGGAGGCGGTAGGCTTCGGCGGCGCGCTCGATCGGGAAACGGTGGCTCACCAGCTTCCGAGCCGGAAGGCGGGCGGCGGCCTCGAGCGCCACCCGCAGGCGGCGTGCCTTCGTCCAGCGCGCGGAGAGGCGGGGCGAAAGCCGGCTCACTTGACTCGACCGGATGCTCAGGCGTCCACGATGGAAGTGCGTCCCGAAGTCGAGAGGCGCGCGCTTGTCGCCGTACCACGAGCCCACGATGACCCGTCCCTCGATGCCGGTGGCGGCGATAGCGACGTCGAGCGCCTCGGGAGATCCCGAGACTTCGAACGTGAGGTCGAAGTCGCTCTCTCCGAGCTCGTCGGGGCCGACGGAGCTCGCCGCGCCGAGCTCGACCGAGAGCCGCCGGCGCGCCTCCCATCGGTCCACGGTCACCAGTCGCGCGAGGGGGAACCGAGAGAGAAGCGACGTGGTCACGAGGCCGACGACACCCTGGCCGACCACCAGCACCCGCTCTCCCATCAGGGGCCGCGCGTCGTGGACCAGGCCGATGGCGGTCTCGACGGTCGGAAGGAGGGCGGCGGACTCCGGAGGGACATCCTCGGGAACGACGTGAAGCGCCTCCGGGCGCGCGAGAAACGAGCTCCGATGGGTCTCGAACGCGAAGACCCGCCGGCCCAGGAGATCGCCTTCGACTCCCTCGCCCTGGCTGACGACGCGGCCGACGGCGGCATAGCCATAGGCTAGAGGATACCGAACGGTTCCCGAGAGCGACGGCAGGGCTTCGTCGAGAATCGTGCCGGCAGGGACCTGCCCGCGGTAGAGGAGGAGCTCGGTTCCGGCGCTGATAGCGGAGAGGTCGGTTTCTATCCGCACCTCACCCCGGCCCGGCTCCGGAAGGTCCTGGTCTCGGATCTCGATCCGGCGCGGCCCCTGGAAGTAGAGAACCCGCGCCTTCATTCGGGGGGCCAGACGAGCCCGCCCGCCACCACCAGGTCCTCCCCAACGCGCTCCGATCGCCACGAGACGAGGCTCGGAAAGGACGAAAGCTCTCGCGAGTCGAGCGGGCGAACGCCGCCGACGAATCGGGGTGAGATCGTGACCACCAGGTAGTCCACGAGCTTCGACTCGAGAAAACTGGTGAGAATCCGAGCCCCTCCCTCGACCAGAAGGTGCCGCACTCCGCGCTTCTCGAGCTGCTGCAGAAGCGCCGCGAGGTCCACCCAGCCGTTCTCCAGGGCGCGCCCCCGCAATATCAGGGCCCCCCGGGATTGCAGCTCGACCTCGGCGGAGGCCGCCGCCGCTTCGGTGGTCGCGATCCACGCGCCCCTGCCGTTCTCGAGCAGGTGCGCGTCCCGCGGAATCCGGAGTCGGCTGTCGACCACGATCGGCCGCGGGTCCTCCCCGCTGGCGAGTCGCACGTTGAGCCGCGGGTTGTCGGCGAGAACGGTGCCGATTCCGACCAGAATGGCGTCGTGGGAGGCGCGGAGCTCGTGCGTGAGCTGCAGGGAGCTCGGCGAGCTGAGCCGCAAAGGCCGGTTGCCCTCTCCC
>Ga0105095_10002247_pt1 | contig 10358 bp, 7 predicted proteins | sample PPLLak2March2015_2_FD_79180 | JGI IMG/M metagenome (GOLD analysis project Ga0105095, IMG submission 79180) | Freshwater sediment microbial communities from Prairie Pothole Lake near Jamestown, North Dakota, USA - PPLs Lake P8 Core (3) Depth... | ecosystem: Environmental > Aquatic > Freshwater >... | reverse complement strand
TCCAGAACTGGCATGGCAATTTCAAACTGATTCCTTGAACCATCATCAAAAGTAATTGAAACGCAGGATGACTTACCATCTTTCCACTTGAGTATTTCGGTTTGAGAATACAGATTAACACCTGTAATAAACTGAAAGATTGTTATACCTGAAGAAATTAAAAAGATCTTACTGTAGTTATTTGTTTGCATATGCTATATTTTTTTACATTGCCGGTTTCCAGATCCTGAAGTACAAATATAAGATCAACAGGTTAATGAAATTGAAGATTGCCAGGAAAATAAAGAATTTCTGAAAACCGATTTGAACACTCAGTGTGGTCGCCTCATTGCAGGGTGTTCAATATCAATGGAAAGTTGAAAAAAAAGCCGTCTCGGATTGAGACGGCTGTAATTTGGTTTATCTCTCAGAAGGTGGAGATATGTTATAACAGGTTTATTTTATAATAAACTTCAATATCCTGGTTTCATTATCAATCTCGACCTGCATTAAGTACAATCCTGGATTGAAGCTGCTGACATTGAACTTCTGAAAGCTGCTTCCTGAATGGTCATTAAAAGAAAGCAATTCTTTTCCAAGGAGATCCAGGATTCTGATTTTCTGGAATTTTTGCTCAGTTGTCTGCAGGTCTACTGTCAGGTAATCACTTGCCGGATTTGGATAAAGAAGTACCTGGTTATCAGCGACAGATTCCCGTGGAATACCTGATGTACTAAAAATATCTGTAAAATTCGTATTGTGATTAAATGTTACCGCTGTATCGCCTTCAACATTATTTAAACTGATCCGCCAGGCATGATCTGTCGGGGGAGTATCATATTCGCCATTTTGATTATGATCTGCATAAAAGTCCAGATAATAGGAGGAACCAGGTTGGATGGCGAATGATTGAAGTGTAAAATCAGTTGCAACTATAGATTCCAGGGTCACTGTATCAACATACTGACCGGTTGATTGGTCTTTCACATATAAAGTTAGCGGCTGACCCATGTGCGGATTCATTGAAAAACAGTTTAGATTGAGTATATATTTCCAGGCTATATCAGTAAAGTTGGTATTATGCGTGAAATCCAGCGTTTCATTCCCATCAACATCTGACAGTCCCAGCCTCCAGGCATGATCAGTGGGCGGGGCATCATACCTTCCGTTCATGTTATGATCTGCGAAGAAATCCACATCATAAAATCTGCCTAATTCAATCCCCGGAAGTTCGACACTGAATGTCTCTCCAACAGTAACGTTTGTTCTGGCAATTTCAAAACCTCCAAGCTGATCTTTAACAGACAGCCAGAGCTCCTGACCTACATGCGGTGTCATGCCTTGAAAATTAATGGTTAACAGGTATGAATCTGCAACTTCCACGACAGTTATCTTTCCTGTCATTCCGAATTCATAATGGGAATCACACCTGTAATCATAAATTCCAGGTGTATTAAAAACATAACTGTAGGACCAGGCTGTACCGACACTATTTCCGAATGATTCCGGATTAGAAGGGTAAGTCGTTGTAGTTCCATTTACGTTATGTGAACCAGAGACATTTTCCCAGATAACATTATCTCCGGCGAAAATTGTAATCTCATTTGGTGAAAAGGAGGTGCCGCTGACAGTAATATTATAATTTGCCTGTCCGGTAAGATCCAAAGATGCAATTAATATACCGGTAAATAAAAAAGTAACCGGTATAGCTTTTTTAAGAGTAAATACTTTTTTCATTTTTAATAATTTAATTTAAACATTGAAACTCCCTGGAAATGTTTTCAGGTGGAGAAATATATATAAGATAAAAAGATGCATATATCATTTATTGACCGCAAAGATACTTTGTTATATAATATGAAATTGTAATTTTGGTCTTAGATGGAAAGAAATTAGTGTTAATTATAAGTTAATGAGGGATTTTTCAAATTTAAATCCAGAACAGTAAGGATTTCCTTAATCTGTATCAATAGTTAATTTTTGGATAATATTTTTTGAGAATACCACATTAAAATCTTAACTTTCTGTAATAAACCCTGAACCAAATCAGTTTTTTCCTGAATTCCTTAAAACAGGGATTAAATGAATCCTTTAAAAGCATACTGCGCAGCATTGGCTCCAGGAATTAAACAAACCGGCAGGCCAGAGGAGGAGCCTGCTGAAATAAACCTCATAGCAGGGAAACTAAAAATGATTTTCAGGGATGGAGCTTTAAGATATATTTCGGCAGGGCATAATGAACTAATACGTATGATATATGCTGCAGTACGCGGCAAAAACTGGATTACTGTCAAACCTCTTATTTCTGATGAGAAATTTGACATAAAATCAGACTCATTGCGGATAAAGTATACCAGCAGGTACATTTCAGAAGAAATCGATTTCACTGCCTGGTTCGAAGTTGAAGGTAATCAGGATAATTCTCTTTCGCTGAGCATGAATGGTATAGCAAACAGGACCTTTCTGAAAAACAGGATAGGTTTCTGCATCCTTCATCCAATTGAAAATTATGCGGGAATTCATTGTAATATAGAACACAGTGATGGCTCATCAGAACAGTCATTTTTCCCTGAAGAGATAAACCCACATCAGATCTTCAGGGATATCAGATCAATGAACTGGCAGGTAAATAAAGTTAATTGCAGGATTGATTTAGAGGGTGAGGTATTTGAAACAGAAGACCAGAGAAACTGGACAGATGCATCTTTTAAAACATATTCAACGCCGCTGTCTGAACCATATCCTGCCCTTATCCGTGAAGGTACAAGGATATGCCAGAAAGTAAAGTTCAGAGCTGAATGTCCTGGTGACATTAAAGAAAACAGACCCGATAGTACTGTTATAGAACTATTACCTGAAAAGTACTTCAGGATCCCATGTTTTGGGATCTGTCAGTCAGACCGCTCTGCTCCCTTGAATAAGAGCGAGATAAAGACACTCAGGCCCTTGCGTTTTGATCATTACAGGATCGATCTGCATCTTTTTGGGATAAACTGGCAGGTTAAAGCTGAAGAAGCATGCAAAGAATCATATGACCTTAATTACCCTGTTGAATTTGCCCTTTTTGTCGATGATAATGCACAAGAGCAGATCACAAACTTTATTCGCTGGTATGCCGTTAAAAAATCTCCTGTCTCATCCATACTTCTGTTCCATAAATCGAGTCCTTCAACACCTGATAGAATCGCCCGGGAAGTAATTCCTCTTCTGAAGAGGATCCTCCCTGGTATTAAGATAGGGACAGGAACCAGTGCAAACTTTGCACAACTTAACAGGAACAGGCCCGGAGACACAGGAAACGATCTTATCTGTTATTCAATCCATCCCCAGGAACATGCATCAGACAATCTGACCCTTTTAGAAAACCTTAAAGCACAGGAATATACAGTAAGCAGTGCTCGAAGATTTTCAGGAAACAAGGGAATATTGATCTCCCCTGTGACACTGCAGAGGAGATTTAATGCCAACAATTCATTGATTGAATTGCCATGGTCCGGACCGGGCATTCCTCCACAGATTGACAGCCGCCTTATGTCGCTGTTCGGGGCCTGCTGGACTGCCGGGAGCCTTAAATATCTATGCGAATCAGGTTCAGACAGTATCACATTTCATTATACAACCGGAGAAAGAGGAATTATCCAGGGCGATTCAGACTCCAGGTGGCCTGAGCAATTTCCATCAGTCAAAGGAATGGTTTTTCCGGTTTATTATGTTTTCAGGTACCTCCTTGATCATAAGGATTTTCACATAATTGAAAGTGTAAGCTCAAAACCATTGAAAATAGATTCCTTATCACTTGCCAGCGGGAACCAGTTAAGAATGATCCTGGTAAACTTTACCCACCGGGATGAGTCTGTCAGACTGGATTTCTGCTCCGGATCATTAAAAATAAGGTCTCTCAATACCGATAATTTTTGCGAAGCTGCATCAAATTATAAATGGACAGGAAAGGATAGCGAGAGGATCATCAAATCGAGAGATAGATTTAAACTTGAACCATATTCAATAAACTTCATCGAGGGATATTTGAAACATTGATTTTTATGTATAAATAACTTTTCATATTTTCAACAAAACTTTAAAGTCTATGGTACTTGTCCAGAATTATGCACTTGCAGTTTTTTTGTGCACTATTGCAATGATCTGCTGGGGATCCTGGCAGAATACCCAGAATCTTATAGGTAAAGATTGGCGGTTTGAACTCTTTTACTGGGATTATTCACTGGGCATTCTTCTATTTGCACTGCTAATGGCATTTACCTTTGGCAGTTTCGGAAACCAGGGTCGAAGTTTCATCCCGGACCTTATGCAGGCAGATGCAAAAAATCTGATCTCGGCAGCTCTCGGGGGTTTCATCTGGAACATAGGTACACTTCTGCTGGTTGCATCCATTTCAATAGCCGGAATGTCGGTTGCATTTCCGATAGGAGGAGGGATCGGATGGACTCTTGGTATACTTATTAATTATCTTGGAAAACCTGAAGGCAATCCGGTATACCTTTTCGGAGGTACTTTTATTATAATCCTTGCTATAATGTTCAGCATGCAATCATACAGGAAGCTTGCCGCACATCAGAAAAAACCATCCTTCAAAGGCATTACGCTTGCCTTTCTGGCAGGATTGTGTATTGCCTTCTTTTACAGGTTTGTTGCATCGTCTCTTGCTACCGACTTCTCATCTGCTGATGACGGGAAAATCAGTTCCTATACGGCCGTGGTTTTCTTTTCGATAGGTGCACTGTTATGTACAATAATCGCGAATCCGATCTTTATGGCAAAACCAGTGCAGGGAGAGCCGGTCAGGATGTCCGGATGGTTCAGGGGATCAGCAAAAACTCATCTTCTTGGGTTGCTGGGAGGTGCAATATGGTGCCTTGGGAATTCTGTCAGTTTCATGTCAGTTGGAGCCGCAGGTCCTGCTATTTCTTACGGACTAAGCAATGCAGCACCTGTCGTAGCTGCTCTCTGGGGTATCTTTGCCTGGAAAGAGTTTAAGGATGCTCCACAAGGGACAAACCTGTTACTTGCTCTTATGTTTGCATTTTATCTGATTGGGCTGGTACTTATAGTTTATTCAAGGTTCGCATAATTGTCTGCGGCTTTAGTAATTGAACCTTACATTTTAATTAAAACGAGCGGATTGTGATATGAATCTTGGGCTTAGTTCATATACATATACCTGGGCTGCAGGAGTGCCAGGTTCGATGCCTCAAAAACCGCTGACGGCATACGACCTTATCGATAAAACAGCTGGTGCAGGTGTCGGACTCATACAGATTGCCGATAATATGCCTCTTGAAATGGTTCCTTCAAACGAGCTGGATAATCTCTATAAGTATGCCCGGGGAAAAGGTATTTCGATAGAAATGGGTGGCAGGGGCATGAATCCTGAGCACACTATGAAGTGTCTTCAGACTGCTGAACGATTGCATTCACCTGTCCTCAGGATGGTAATTGATGAACAGGGATTCGAACCCGATATCCAGACAATTGTCTCAATAATCAGGGAGCTGGAAACAGAGTTTAAATCCAGGAATATCAAGCTTGCAATAGAAAACCACGATAGATTTAAAGCCAGGGAATTCGAGAAAATAATCCAGACTGCAGGAAGTGAAATAGCTGGCATTTGTCTCGATTCTGTAAACTCAATGGGAGCCGGTGAAGGATTCGAAAAAGTCTCTGAAATACTGATCCCATATACCATCAATCTTCATATAAAGGATTTTACGATCTTCAGGGTATCACATAAGATGGGACTTTCTATCGAAGGGAGGCCTGCCGGGCAGGGATTGTTAAATATCCCTGCACTGGTTGCCCGTATTAAGGATACAGGTTTATGCAATAGTGCTATTCTTGAATTATGGACTCCGCCTGAGGAAGATATTGATGAAACCATCAAAAAAGAATCCTCATGGGCCAATGAAAGTATCAGTTATCTTAAATCTGTCTTTAAAGAATAAACGCATGGAAAAACTTACATTTGCGGTCCTCGGATGCGGGTTCTGGTCGAAGTTCCAGATCGGAGCCTGGTCAGAACTTAAAGGAGCAGAACTTGTCGCAGTCTATAACCGTACACGATCCAAAGCTGACAAGATAGCAGAATATTTCAAAATTCCACATGTATACGATAACGCTGAAGAACTGTTCAGAAATGAAAAGCTCGATTTTGTCGACATAATTACAGACGTGGATACACATTCGTTATTTGTCGAAATGGCTGTGAAGTTCGGACTGAAGAGAATCATCTGCCAGAAGCCAATGGCACCCGATTTTACTACAGCAAAAAGAATGGTAAAAATGTGTTCCGATGCTGGTGCCAGTTTATATATTCATGAAAACTACCGTTGGCAGGCACCTGTGAGGAGGTTTAAGCAGACCATTGATTCGGGAGTGATTGGAGAACCATTTAAAGCAAGGGTATCATTTCTTTCCGGTTTCCCTGTTTTCGACAACCAGCCATTCCTGAAAGAGCTTGATCATTTCATCCTGACAGATATGGGATCACATATTTTTGATGTGATAAGGTATCTTTTCGGTGAGTGCGAGGAGCTATGGTGCCAGACAAAAGCTATAAATAAGGGTATCAAAGGAGAAGACCTGGCAGTGGCATTTATGAAGATGAAAAACGGCATGCCGGTATATACCGAATTATCCTATGCATCAATTGTTGAGCATGATTCATTTTCAACAGTTCACATACTTGTTGAAGGAGAATATGGATCAGTCTGCCTCGGTCCGGAATTTGAGATTCGGACAACTACGGGAGATGGAACTACATCTGAAATAGTTAAGTTTCCCCCTTATCCCTGGGCTGATCCGGATTATATTGTAAATCACGAGAGCGGAATTCACATCAACAGGAATATACTTGAAGATATGCTTGGAAAATTCAGAGCAGAGAATACTGGAGCAGATAACCTGGAAACTGTAAGGCTTGTCTGGGCATGTTATGAATCGGCAGCAACAGGTAAAACAGTCAGAATTAAGGAGTTTATTTAATATTATGCCCGGGATAAATGAATAAAGTAACATTAGTCGGTGCAGGAGGTAAAATGGGCCTCCGGCTGACACATAACCTAAAGGATTCGAAATACGATATGTCATATGTCGAGATCAATCCGCAGGGAATGGAAAGATTAAAGGGAATGAGTGTAAAGGTCTCATTACCACATATATGTGTTTCGGATTCTGATATAGTGATCCTGGCTGTACCCGATATTGCACGTGGAAAGGTTACTGCAGAAATAATCCCTTTAATGAAAACCGGTGCTCTTATTGTCACCCTTGATCCTGCAGCTGCACTGGCGGGTAAACTTTTTGACAGGAAGGACATCTCATATTTCATAACGCATCCATGTCATCCATCTGTTTTTAATTGGGAACCAGAGCCTGAGGCAATGAAAGATCATTTTGGGGGTGTGAAAGCCAAACAGGCAATAGTATGTTCTCTTATGAAGGGTAGTGAGGAAGATTACTTTAAAGGCGAGAAGCTTGCCAGTACATTCTATGCCCCAGTTTCAAGATCGCATAGAATTACTGTTGAGCAGATGGGATTGCTGGAACCGGCGCTTGTTGAAACCCTGGCTTCAACCTGCATTTATGTTATCCGCCAGGGACTTGATGAGGTAATAAGTCAGGGCGTCCCCCCTGAGGCTGCACGTGATTTCCTGCTTGGTCATCTCAGGATCCAGATGGCTGTATTATTCAATGAACTACCGGGCGCTGTATTCTCTGATGCAGCAAACAAAGCTTTGCAGAGAGGTCTCAAAGAATTCATAAAAGAGGACTGGAAGAAAGTTTTTGAATCCGAAAATGTAAAGGACCAGATCATGTCGATAACATGAAAAATATAGCAACAATATGCTGCTATCAGACCCACACGGTGTAATGAACTATAGTCCATTAATAAAGGAATACCCGGAATGATAGCAAAACAGAAAGTATTGTAGAAATAGGGCATTGCATGGATCAAACAAAACTTAAGGTATATGGTTATCGATGGATTGTGCTCCTCGTGTTCATGCTGGTCGTCGCTATCAATCAGCTGTTGTGGATAACCTTTGCTCCGATCACGGGCAGTGCCGCTAAATATTATGGAGTCTCAGATCTCAGCATTGGTCTCCTTTCCATAATCTTCATGATCATCTATATCATCATATCAATTCCTGCCTCGTGGATTATTGACACCTATGGTATCCGTGTCGCTGTGGGAATAGGGACCATATTGACGGGTATCTTTGGCTTGCTCCGGGGTCTTGTAGCTCAAAATTACATCCTGGTGCTTATTTCACAAATAGGGATCGCCATAGGGCAGCCATTCATCCTCAACGCTTTAACCACTGTAGCTGCCCGCTGGTTCCCAATTCATGAGCGGGCAACTGCTACTGGTCTTGGATCACTGGCCATGTACTTTGGTATCTTTGTTGGTTTGGTTCTAACTCCATATCTTACCATCCACTGTCACATTAGCGGTATGCTTGTTGCCTACGGGATTATATCTGTGATCATTACAATAATATTTATTGTATTCACAAAGGAGCGTCCTCCAACACCACCATGCCCCCCGGACCAGGAAGAGCGGTCCCTTATTCTTGACGGCTTCAAAAATGTCATGCGCAAAAGGGATTTTGTCCTCCTGATGCTTATTTTCTTTGTGGGCCTGGGAGTATTTAATGCGGTTACAACCTGGATCGAAGACATTGTAAGACCCAGAGGATTCTCAATAATTCAAGCCGGTTTTACGGGAGGCTTGATGATCGTAGGAGGTATTATCGGTGCCATAGTCATACCATTACTATCTGATCGCTATCGCAGGAGATCTCCGTTTTTGTTATTGGCTGTAACAGGTGCGATCCTGGGACTTATTGGCATTACCTATGCAACAAGCTACTGGCTCCTGCTCACCTCAGCTTTTATCTTTGGTTTCTTCTTGTTAAGCGCTGGTCCGGTGGGATTCCAATACGGCGCTGAAGTCACTTATCCAACTGCAGAAGGCACATCAAACGGCCTGCTCTTGCTCATGGGGCAAATCTCAGGGATCCTTTTTATATTGGGAATGGACAGCTTCAAATCCCCGGAAACAGGTTCGATGACAATACCTTTATTAATACTCATCGGGCTCATGATTATTTGCCTGCTGCTCTGTACAAAGCTCAGTGAAGGGACGATTCTTAAGAAAGGAAATGCAAGTCGTTGAAACCACTACATAATACGCCAGGTATAGAAGTGTTTTACATTTGTTATGTGCGGGTAAAGTAGTTCAGCTTAAATGTGATATTGCCTTGATAAACCGGACGATAAGTTAAGCCAATAAATCTGTACAAATAATGAATACCCAAACATTTCTCTTTTCTGACAATATTGTTATTTCTCAAATATTTTCTTAAATTTTGCAGTGAATATTGGTTAAGGGAGCAATTATATTGGATAAATATTTTTTGAACTAAGTTTAATGATATTCACAAAAAACATATTTAGTTTTTTCACACTTTTTCTAATAGGTATTTCTCAATTAGTAGCGCAACAACCTGATATCGATTGGGTAATTAGTGACAGTAATATTGTCAATATTGCGATTGATTCGGACGATAAAATTGTCTGCCTTAGAAAAGAATTCAAAGGTTTTTCGATAACGAAATATGATAATGATGGTTCACAGGTATGGACAATAAAAGATAACTTTAATATTAATACATTGAATGAAATAAAGGTTGACAATGATAATAATATATTGGTTTTTGGAACTGAAAGGATATACCATCATACTGACTATATTGGGATTGGTCGTAATACCTTTATTCATAATTATTATTTGACCTCTTTTTGCATAGCAAAATATGATTGGAACGGTAATATTATTTATAGGAAAAAATATGAATCTGCTATTTCCTTTGGCGGGATAGACGTAATAGCAATCGAAGTAGATGCTGAAAATAACATCTATTTGTGTGCGAATATCTGGGATACAGCTAAAATAGATACAGTTACAATTATTCATCCATTATTTAAGATTTTTGATACGGGTGGATCCCAAAATCCGTTTATTGCTAAAATTTCCAAAAATGGTAATATTATTTGGTTCAAAGAATTCCGTTGGGATGTTAACATCAGAGATTTATCTATAGATCAGAATAATTTGTATGTCATCGGTGATTTTTACTATGCTACATTAACAATTGACAGTTTATTTGAATTGATTAACAATGGAAATACTTCTGCATTTATTGTTAAATATGGATACAATGGTGTTCCGGTATGGGCAAAAAACTTTGGTAGTATATCAATTGACGAACCATTTTCTATATCAAATAATCTGAATAATGAAATTATTTTTTCCTTTAAAATGGAAGATACTATTGGGGAATATAATAATTACACTA
>Ga0105095_10002245_pt1 | contig 10362 bp, 3 predicted proteins | sample PPLLak2March2015_2_FD_79180 | JGI IMG/M metagenome (GOLD analysis project Ga0105095, IMG submission 79180) | Freshwater sediment microbial communities from Prairie Pothole Lake near Jamestown, North Dakota, USA - PPLs Lake P8 Core (3) Depth... | ecosystem: Environmental > Aquatic > Freshwater >... | reverse complement strand
CGCCGGACGGTTCTCGAGAACGCTCTCGGCGAGGCGGCCCCACACAGGGTAGAGGTCCTCGGCGTAGCGGATGGCCTCTCCCAGATAGGCGGGCCCGCCGGGGACCAGGAACGTCCGCGCCGCGGGGCCGTTTCGGTAGCGGGCTTCGTTCTCTTCGAGAAGCCCGAGCCCGACGAGGCTGTTCAGCAGAAGGCCGAGAGAGCGGGGATGGGCGCCGCAGCGCTCTGCGAGCTCGTCCGCGGTGAGGCTCCCGGAGGCGAGGTGCTGGAAGATCCCCAGTCGGTTCGCGGCGAGGAGCGCCATCGAGCGCCAGTAGGCGGTGGCGAGCTCGGTAATCTGCGAAGGATCGACCCTCGATTCCATGCCGTCAGAACCCCACGATCCGGTCGGCATACCTGGCCTCGATGCGGGCGGCGGCCTCGACGAACGGAGACGTGACGCCCGCGAAATCCGATCGCTCGATGAGGGGTTGATGCTTCCGGACCACCTGAGCGAGCCGGATGCCCAGGATCTTGCCCTCTCCTTCATAGAGGTGCGTCGCGTGCTGGAGCCCGGCCTCGGTTCTCTCGAATCTCCCGCTCATTTCCTCGAGAAGCAGCGCGCGATCGAACTGGAAGTCGCTGAAGCGTGCCACTTCTGCCAGGAACGCGGACAGAGGATGGGAGCAGGCGAGCGCTCCTCCGAGCGCCGCGCGTCTGTCGCCCGCTTCCTCCGCTTCCCGCCGCGCTTCCGCGATGCCCTCGAGCGCCGACGCGCGGAACCCGGGGACGACCGGGGTATCGCGAAGGAAGAGTGCGTTATGGAACGCGTAGTTGTAGTTGCGATCGAGAACGTAATACGCGCCTAGGAGTTTCTCGAGAGCCTCGCTATAAGAGGCGAGCAGCGCTCGGGCCTCGGCGAGAGTCTCCGCGGGAAGAGGCGTCGCTTCACCCGCTGGAAGCCGCACCTGATCGAGAGCGTAGTCCTGGCCGGGGCGAGACGGGTCGTGAAAATGATGCGGGCTTCCCTGGTAGGCGCCGGGACGATGCTTGTACCCGAGGTAGAGCGCGAGGGAGAGAACGATCCCGGCGACGAGAATCGAGAGGGCGGTTCTTCCGCCGCCGATCGCGGGGGTGACCCTCGCCGGCGCGCGGGGCCTCGCGACGACCCAGCCGAGGTAGACGAGGAGTGTGGCGATGAGAAGCCCCACCATGATCGCGCCGAGATAGCGGTGCGCGATCCCGATCTCGAGAAGAAGAAGGGCGGCGACCCATGGCGGCCGGCGGAGAAACTTCGCTCCCGCCGCCGCCACGGCGAGAGGTGCCAGGAACAGGATCAGAAGAACGGCATGGGCGAAGAGGCGCATTCCGCCGATCGTCAGGTTGTCGATGATCTGGTCGCCCTGGGTCACCACCGGGTAGAGGAGCCAGGGAACGAAAAGGGGAAGCGAGGCCCCGAGCCTTCCCTTTCGATGGAGGTGCAGCCCGGCGCCGAGGGCGAACCCGAGTCCCCCGAGGCACAGGACCTCTCCTCGATCGATGAGATAGTGGGTCCAGACCGACGTCTCGGCCACGGCCATCACCAGGATGACGAGGGTGAAAACGGCGGTCACCGCAACGAACCAGGCGGGCGGCGTGTGGCGAGACATGGAGCCTTCCTGACCGTAACAGCGGGAGAGTCGGGCCGTCAAGAGCGGCGGGCCGCGGCATTCCGTAGTCGATCGCCGTCCGATTTGAGAGAATGAGCTTCGTGAGGACCATTCTCCTTTCGCTCGCGCTCGCCTCGTCGGCTGGGGCGCAGCAAACGCCGCCGGCGTCCTCGAGCGAGGAGGAAGAGCAGCTTCCCGCGTTTCGCGAGGACGTGCTGGTCCGGGCCCGGGCGCCCGCCTCTCCGGCGGCGACGGTCACCGTCATCGACCGCGAAGCGATCGAATCGTCCCAGGCCCGCACCGTGGACGAGCTTCTAGAGCAAGTGGCGGGAGTCCACATCTCGACGAGCGGGTCCCGAGGCGGGTCGTCCTCGGCGCAGATCCGTGGCGGCGATCCCAACTTCACCCTCGTTCTCCTGGACGGCGTTCCCTTGAACGATTCGACCGACCTCGAAGGGGGGGCGGTCAACCTCAAGAGCCTTCCGACGAGCAGCATCGAGCGGATCGAGGTGGCCCGGGGGCCTCTTTCCTACTTCTACGGATCGAGCGCGCTCGGCGGAGTCATTCACATCATGACCCGGCGGCGCGCAGGCGAGCGCGTCCGGCTGAGCGCGGACGGGGGAGACGCCTCTTTTTTCCGGGCGACTGCGGCGGCATCGGGGTCCGCGGGGCGTTCCGAGTTCTTCGTCGGAGCGGGATGGGAGCAGGAGCGGGAAAGAGTCGCCGACGAATCCTTCGAGCAGCTCAACTTTCAGGGGACGATGAGCGTTCCCATCGGCAGCAAGGCCTCTTTCCGGCTCGCGGGACGAGCGGCGTCCTGGGATGCGGACGATTACCCCGAGGCCTCCGGAGGGCCGATCCATGGGACGGGCGAGGTGCGCCATTCCGAGCACGGCGAATGGAGCCTCGGCGCCGACCTCGCTCTCCCGCTGGGCGAAACGTGGAAGCACCGCGCATCGGCGACGTTCTACCATCACGACCTCGATCGCGAGAGCCCGGGTACGCTCCCGCTCGTGCCTCCTTCCCTCGAGGGGACGTCCTATCTCAGGGCGCGGTTCGGTTGGCTCACGACCGTTGCGGCTTCCCGCGGCGTGCAATGGAGCGCGGGTGTCGACCTGGAGCAGGAGAACGGCTCGAATGAAAGCGCGCTCCTCCTCCCGCCGGAATTCGGCGGAGAGGTTCCGGGCGATTACGACCTCTCGCGGACGACTCCGGGAGCGTTCACCGAAGTGGTCGCGGAGAAGGGCCGGCTCCTCGTCGAGCTCGGGCTGCGGGCCGATCTTCCCGAGGACACGCCGGTCGAGTGGAGTCCGCGGGTGGGAGCGCGCTACCGGATCGGCGACGGGACGAGCTTCCTCCGCGGGTCGTTGAGCCGCGCGTTCAAGCTCCCGAGCTTCTTCGTGCTGGGAAGCCCACCGGCTCTCGGAGGAAATCCCGGGCTCAGCCCGGAGACGAGCCGGGGCTTCGACCTCGGCATCGAGCATCGCGCGGAGTCGCGAGGTCTGGACGTCTACATCGGGGTGTTCTTCAACGAGTTCCGGAATCTCATCGACTTCGACTTCGACAGTTTCACCCACGTGAACCGTTCGCGGGTCGAGGCGAGAGGAGTCGAGCTGGCCGCCGGCCTCCGCCCGGTGGACGGGCTGGCGCTCTCGTCGAACGTCACCTGGCAGAGCGTCAATGACCCGGAATCGAATTCGCCTCCGCTCAATCAGCCGGAGTTGACGGCGGGGGTACGCGCGACCTGGACTCCGGTCTCACCGCTCACCCTTCGCGGCGAGGGCCGCTTCGTCTCTTCGAGCTTCGATCGCCAGCTCCCCGTGCCCGAGATCGAATCCGTCGACGGGTACGCCGTCTGGGACGCCGCCGCCACGTGGCGGTTCTCGGACCGTTGGGAGATCCGGGGAAGGGTCGACAACCTCATGAACGAGAGCTACCAGAGCTTCATCGGGTTTCCCGAGCCCGGTCGGTCGTTCTGGGGGGGAGTCCAGCTGTCACTTCGGTAACCGCGTCCCTCTCTTTCGCTCTTTTTCTCGCCTTGACGCCGAAGGACCCCTCGTTTTACAATCCCCGCCGGTTTGGGGTGCCATGGGGGGGGTTATGCGCCTCTCGTGTTGTCGGTTCGCTCGAAAATCATCCGGGTCGTCATCTGGCTGGGCCGGCGCGGCGGGGGCCACCGTCCTCGTTCTCGTGTTTTTCGCGTTCCCCGTCAGCGCCCAGGAATCGCAAAGCCAGGACCCTCCTTCCGTCCCTGACGCCGCTGCCGTCGAAGAGCAGACCCCCGAGCCCGCCGAGCCCCCGGAAGAAGCGAGCCCCGATCCGGACGACGAGAGAATCTCAATCGATGACTTGAAGGCGCTCTCGGACGCCGACCTGAGAGCGCTCTACCTGGAGGAGCCCTGGAGGCTCCCGGAGGACTTTGGCGACGACGCCGAGCTGCTCGAGCGCGTCATGAGCCTCGTGCATCCGGAAATGGACCCGGAGTCGGAAACGACCGAACATCCCGAACCGACCGGACCAGAAGAGACCGCCGAAACCACCCCCAAGCCCAAACCACAACCCGATGCGCGTTGATCGCATGGGCGCGTGGCCGAAAGGCCCGGCGGCGCTGGCGCTCGCCTGCGCGCTCGTTATTTCTCCCGGCGTTCTCGCGCTCGACGAGGCCACGCTCCCGCCGTTTCTCGACGAGACGGATTCGAGGCTGCCGGCGCGCTCGGAGGCGACGTACGACGTCGCCGTTGGTGACGTCGATGGCGACGCCGATCTCGACATCCTCGTCGCGAACGGAGGGCAGAGCCGGCTCTGGATCAACGACGCGGGCTTTTTCGCCGACGAGACGGGCACCCGGCTGCCGGCGCTTTCGGATACGACGCTCTCCGTCGTTATCGGCGACGTCGACGGCGACGGCGATCAGGACCTCTTCCTGGCAAACGCATCCGGAACCAACCGAATCCTGATCAACGACGGAACCGGCCGCTTCGCCGACGAGACGCCGTCCAGGCTTCCCGCGCTGGTCCAGGTGAGCATCGCGGCCGCGCTCGGAGATCTCGATTCCGACTCCGATCTGGACCTGGTCGTCGCCAACCGGGGAAACCAGAACCGGATTTTCATAAACGACGGCGCGGGAGTTTTCGCTGACCAGTCGTGGCTGATCCTCCTCCCGGATTCCGACCGAACCTACGACATCGAGCTCCTGGACGTGGAGGGAAACGGGTCGCTCGATATCTTCTTCCTCAACCAGGGCGTATCCAGCCGGCTTCTCGTCAACGATGGCCTCGGCTTCTTCGCCGACCTCACCACCACCCGCCTCCCGGCGCTCGTGGTCGAGGGTCTGGACGCGGAGCCTTCCGACGTGGATGGCGACGGCGCGCTCGACCTGGTGCTCGCCGCCGGCTCCAGCGGCCTGAAGATCCTTCTGAACGACGGAAGCGGCGCCTTCAGCGACCAGACCGCGGCGCGCGCGCCGCCGCTAGACGCGTTCCCGATCCAGGTTCGCTCGGGCGACGTCGATTTCGACGGCGACCTCGACCTGGTGCTGGCCGCGGCGGGACAGGACCGGCTCCTCTTCAACGACGGGACCGGTCACTTCCTCGAAGCGACCCCGGACAAGCTCCCCGAGGATACCCGGAGGAGCTTCGGGCTCGCGCTCTTCGACGCCGACGCCGACCTGGACCTCGACGTCCTGGTGGCGCGCCCGAGAGAGCAGAATCGACTTCTCGTCAACGACATCCCCTATCCGAGGCTCCTGCTCTCGGTAAGCCCGTCGATCATCGAGGTCGGCGATTCCGTCACCGTCGATATCACCGCCTTCGACGAGGACGGCCTGTTCTCGGCCACCCTCACCCTCACGGGCCCGTCGGGAGACACCGACGTCGACGTTCTCGCGGATCTCGCGGATGGAACCGCGACCCACGTCTTCACGCCGACGGCGGTGGGTCCTCATCTGGCCACAATCACCGCGTTCGACGCGCTCGGAAATCGCGGCACCCGGAGCGTCGCCTTCGACCTGCTCCCGGCCGACGTCGAGGCGCCTTCGGTAACCCTCGAGCTCCAGGCCCCCGATCCCCTCCTCGTGGGACACGTCGTCAGCATCCGGGTGAACGTCACCGACGACCGCGTGGTGATCTCGAGGACGCTGACGGTCAACGGCTCGCCGGTGCCGCTGAACACCCAGGGTGTCGGCACCTATGCTCCCGGGGCTCCCGGGACGTACGCGGTCGCCGCGACCGCCACCGACGCCGCCGGCAACGTCGGCACTGCGTCGACCTCGTTCAACGTGGGCGCCGACGTTCTCCCGCCCGTCGTCGGCGTCACCGCGGCGCCGCCGGTCGTCGATCTGGGGCAGGTCGTTACCGCGACGGTGGTCGCGGCCGACAACGTTGCCGTCGTGGCGCGCTCGCTCGTCGTGAACGGCCCCGGAACCACGGGCGACCTTCCGCTTCCGCTCGACGCCTCCGGACACGCGACCTACAAGCCCTTCCAGCCCGGGACGTACACGTTCACCGCCCGAGCGTCGGATGCCTCCGGGAACGAGGGCGTCGGGTCGACCACGTTCGAGGCGCAAGGGACCCCCGATTCCTCTCCACCGGCGATCGCGCTGAGCATCGCGCCCCACACGGTGCCGCTCGGCGATTCGGTGACCATCAGCGTCATCGCCAGCGACAACATCGGCGTTTCCGAGACCCGGCTCGAGATCAACGGGACTCCGGTGGCGCTCGACTCGTCGGGAACGGTGGTCTTCACGCCCCCCGCCCTTGGGCAGTACATCGCGGCCGCTCTCGCCCGCGATGCCACGGGGAACGAATCGACGACAACCGACACCTTCCGCGCCGTCGACCCGGATGCGGACGATACGGCACCCGTCGTCTCCTTCCTCGAGCCCGAGGACGCTGCGGTCATCGAGACTCTGACGGATATCGTCGGCACCGCCGAAGACGACACGCTCGTGAGGTACGAGCTCTCCGCGTCCTACGTGAACGAGAGCACGTTCGTCCCCTTCGCCACCGGAGACGTTTCGGTCGTCGACGGAGTGTTGGGCACGTTCGATCCGACGCTCCGCGAGAACGGCCTCTATCGCGTGCGCCTGCTCGCCGAGGACGTCAACGGGCTCATCTCCGTCACCGAGCGCGTCTTCGAGGTCGCCGGCGAGCAGAAAGTCGGGAATTACCGGATCTCGTTCACCGACGTCACCTTCCCCTTCGCCGGGCTTCCCATCGACGTCATCCGCACCTACGACAGCCGGATCAAGAGCAAGCGGGACTTCGGGGTCGGGTGGTTCGTCGAGACACGCCAGGGCAAGTTCCAGCACAACCGCACTCCCGGTGTGGGCTGGCAGATTCTCCCGGGTGGTGGACCATTCGGCCTTCCGTGCCAGCAAGTCGTGGAACTGGCCGAGCACGTCACCACCATCAAGCTGAGCGACACCGAGTCCTACCGGTTCGGCCTCGCTCTCGCCCCCGCGGGTGCCACGTTCGGAGGATGTTTCGCCTCCGCCCGCTACGTTTTCCTCGACGGAGAAACCCCCGGCGCCACCCTCAGCATCCTGGGAAACACCGAGGTGCTCTGGGTCGCGGGCAGCACCGAGGTCGTCGAGATCGACGAGTTCCTTCCCTACGACGTGACCCAGGTTCGGCTCACGACCCGGGACCGCCGGGTCTTCGACTTCGACCGCACCGCGGGCATGACGCGTGCCGAGGATCGCAACGGCAACGTGATCACCTTCGGCCCCGGAGGCATCGCTTCATCGACCGGGAAGTCGGTCACCTTCGCCCGCGATGGATCGGGACGCATCCGCACCATCACCGATCCGAAAGGCAACGTCTATCTCTACGAGTACGACACGAGTGGCGATCTGACGCGGACCGTCGACCCCACGCTCGCCGAGACAACCTATTCCTACGACGACCGCCACAACCTGCTCGAGATCGTAGACCCGCGGGGCAACCGCTCGGTGCGGAGCGAGTACGACGACGACGGACGTCTGGTCGCGACCATCGACGCTCTCGGAAACCGCGTCGAGTTCGACCGCGACCTCGGAAACTCCGAAGTCATCCGCGATCGGCTCGGCCGGGTCACGGTGCTGGAGTACGACGAGCGCGGGAACGTCACGAGCGAGACCCACCCCGACGGGACGGTCACCACGCGAACGTTCGACGTCAACGGCAATCTTCTGACGATCACGGATCCGCTCGGCAACACCACCACCTATACCTACGATGCCGGGAACAACCGGACGAGCCAGACCGACGCTCTCGGCAACACCGAGACCTGGACGTACAACAACTTCAACCGGATGCTCACCCACGTCGACGCGAAGGGCGCAACGGAAACCTTCACGTACGACGCCAACGGAAACCTTCTCACGGTGACGGATGCCAACGGGAACGTCACCACCCGCACCTACGACGCGAGGGGAAACGTCCGAAGCCTCACGGATGCGCGGGCGGCGACCACCCTGTACACCTACGACTCCGCCTCGAATCTCATCTCGGTCTCCGACCCTATTGGGAACCTGGAAAGCTTCACCTATGACGCGAACGGGAACGTCCTGACGGAGACTCGGACCCGCCTCGTCAACGGCACACCTCAGACTCTGGTGACGACCAATGTCTACGATGCCCTCGGCCGCCTGACGCAGGCGACGCACCCCGACGGCGGAGTGACGCGGCAGGGCTTCGACGAGAACGGGAACCTGACGAGCGAGATCGACCCCCTCGGCCGCGAAACGCGCCACGAGTACGACGAGTTGAATCGCCGCATCCGGACGATTTATCCCGACGCGACTACGGAGGAGACCGTTTACGACGCCGAGGGACGAGTCCTCAGCCAGATCGACCGGCGGGGCGAGACCAAGACTTACGCCTACACGCTGCGCGGGTCGATACAGAGCGTCACCGCCCCCGACAGCTCTGTCATGAGCCGGGAGTACGACGACGCCAATCGCCTCGTCGCGACGCGAGACGAGAACGGTAACCGCACCGCGATCGAGCTCGACGATGCCGGGCGCACCCTCAAGGTCACAGACGCCCTGGGAAACGCCACCCGTTTCACCTATGACGCGAACGGCAATCGCATCGCCGAGCAGAACGCGAAGGGCCAGACTACCGCCTTCGAGCTCGATGCCCGGAAGCTGCTGGTAAGGACGACTTTCCCCGACGGGACGGAGGAGCGGATCGAGTACACGCCGAACTCGCCGCCGATGCCGGCGCGGATACGGGACCGCGCCGGGCGGGAGACCCTCTACGGCTACGACCCGATGATGCAGCTCACTTCGGTGACCGATCCCATGGGGAATGTCTGGACGTTCACCTATGACGAGGTCGGAAACCGCACGAGCCAGACGGATCCCAACGGCCATACCACCCGTTTCGAATTCGACGAGATGGGCCGCGAGATCCGGCGCATTCTCCCCGGCGGCCTCGCCCAGCTCCGCCAGTACGACCTCGCGGGAAAGCTCGTCGAGCGCAGGGATTTCGGCGGAGCGGTCACCACCTACGCCTACGACGAGATGAACCGGCTGGTCGAGCGCCTGCATCCCGACGGCTCCTCGGCTCAATGGAGCTACACGACAACCGGCAAGATCTCCGCGGTTACCGACGTTCGGGGCACGACGAGCTACACCTACGACGTCCGCGACCGCCTGGCCTCGATCGCCCAGCCGGAGAACCTCGGTCTCACCTACGCCTACGACCCGGGCTCGAGACTGACAAGCCTCACGGCGACTGTCGGCGGATTACCCAGGTCGCAGACCCAGACGTACGACGCGGGGAATCGGCTCTTGACGGTCACCGATCCCCTCGGTCGGCCCCACGCCCTCGTTCATGACGCCACCGGAATGCGGGCGACACTGTCTCATCCGAACGGCATCACCACGACCTACGGCTACAACCAGCTCGACCAGATGCTGAGTCTGGTCACCCGCAACGCCGCTTCTGCGGTCTTGCAGTCCTACGGCTACACCATCGGTGCTGACAACAATCGTTCGCAGATCGTGGAAGCGGACGGGACGACCCGCAGCTACGTCTACGATGCCGCGAACCGACTGACCCGCGAGACGGTAACGACCCTGTCGGGCCCCGTGTCGGACAGCTCGTACGCTTACGATCCCGCCTCGAATCTGGTACGAGTCGATTCAGGCAGCTCGGCAGGCACGTTCACCCGGATTCTCACTTACGACGAGCGCGATCGGCTGCTCCTCGACAGCGCTACCTCCTACACGTGGGACGATGACGGGAGACTCCTGACGCGCTCTGGCGCTGACGGCCTGGTGAATGCGTGGGACTCGGAGTCTCGGCTCATCGAGACGATCCATGCCGACGGCACGGTGGAGCAACACCGGTACGACCCGGCAGGCAATCGAGTCGAAACGTCGGTCACGCCGCCTGGCGGTCCAACTTCCATCACTCGCTACTTGGTCGACAGTCGCAGCGAGCTGAGCCACGTCGTTGCCGAGGTGTCCGGGGGAGGCGTTCTTCTCGCCCACTACATCCGGGCGGGGGACGCGCTCCTCTCCGTCCTCCGACCGACGGGAACCCGCTTCTATCATGCCGACGGGCTCGGCTCCGTGCGACGGCTGACCGACGAGACGGGCGCGGTCACCGACAGCTACACCTACGACGCTTTCGGCAATCTGATCGAGCACACCGGGTCGGACCCCAATCCGTACCTCTTCGCGGGCGAGCCGCTCGGGGCGAAGGGAGAGCTCTACTACAACCGCGCGCGCTGGATGGATCCGG
>Ga0105095_10002243_pt1 | contig 10363 bp, 9 predicted proteins | sample PPLLak2March2015_2_FD_79180 | JGI IMG/M metagenome (GOLD analysis project Ga0105095, IMG submission 79180) | Freshwater sediment microbial communities from Prairie Pothole Lake near Jamestown, North Dakota, USA - PPLs Lake P8 Core (3) Depth... | ecosystem: Environmental > Aquatic > Freshwater >... | reverse complement strand
CGTCTACGACGAGGCCAAGCGCTTCGCCGAGGCCGCCACGATGGCCTACCACCGGGCGCGGGGTATGCGCGTGCAGATCATCCGCATCTTCAATACGTACGGGCCGAGGATGCGCCTGGACGACGGGCGGGCGGTCCCGAACTTCGTCACCCAGGCGATGCGCGGCGAGCCGCTCACCGTCCACGGCGACGGGAGCCAGACGCGGTCGCTCTGCTACGTCGACGACCTGATCGAGGGCATCTGGCGGATGCTGGGCTCGGACCTGACCGGCCCGGTCAACCTGGGCAACCCGAACGAGGTGACGGTCCTCGAGCTCGCCGAGCTCGTGCGCTCCATCACCGGGAGCCGCTCCGAGATCGTCTTCACCGAGCGCCCCGTGGACGACCCCGAGGTGCGCCGCCCCGACATCTCCCTCGCCAGGGCGGAGCTCGGATGGGAGCCGGTCGTCACGCTCGCCGAGGGCCTGGCCAGGACGATCGCGGCGTTCGACCCGACGTCCGGGGGCGCCGCCGCGGCCACGCCGACCGGCGGCCGCTAGGCGCGGGGCTCAGCTCCGGTCGCCCCGGAAGACGACCTCGAGCGTCCGGAACAGGATCAGGATGTCGCCCCACAGCGACCGGTTCTCGATGTACGAGTTGTCGAAGCGGGCGCGCTCGGGGATCGAGTCGATGTCGCGGCTCCGGCCGTGGACCTGCGCGAGCCCGGTGATGCCGCCCTCGACACGCGTCCGGTCGGCGTAGGTCGGGACCGAGGCGCTGAAGGCCTCGGCGAAGTGGGGCTGCTCGGGGCGGGGACCGACGAGGGACATGTCGCCCCGCAGGACGTTGAACAGCTGCGGGAGCTCGTCGATGCTCGTGCGTCGCAGCACCTTGCCGACCGAGGTCACGCGATGGTGCTCGATCGTCCAGCTCGGCTCGGACTCCTCGTCGACGGTCATCGTGCGGAACTTCAGCATCTCGAACGGCTCGCCGCGCTTGCCGACACGCAACTGCCGGAACAGGACCGGCCCCTTGCTGGTCGTCTTGATGGCCACGGCCGAGACGAGTAGGACCGGGGAGAGCAGGACGAGCAGGAACGTCGCGACGGCGATGTCGAAGACGCGCTTGGAGACACGCGGGAGCGCCCGGAACGCCGGACGGCGAAGGTGGACGAGCGGGATGCCTCGGAGGTCGTCGGCCGCGCCGTGCGGGATCGACCCGAGCTCGAAGAACCGGGGCACGATGTGGACCTCGATCCGCAGGGTCTCGAGGCTCCGCAGCAGCGCCGCCATGTCGCGGTCCTTGCCGCGCCCGAACGCCACCACGATCCGGTGGACGTTGAACTCCTCGACCACGCGCTCGAGGTCGTGCGGCCCGCCGAGCAAGGGGTAGGGCAGCTCCTCCGCGGTCGGACCGTCGATGAAGCCGATCGGATCCAGGCCGTACTCGGGGTGCCGCTCGAGCGCCATCGCCAGCTCGACGCCGAGCGGGCCGGTCCCGACGACGAGCGCCCGCTCCGAGATGAGGCGCCGGGACTTCGCTGCCCGGCTGACCGCGTACGCGATGGCGCGGCCGAACAGCACCATCAGCGCGCCGAGCGAGCCCGCCACGACCGTCCGGTCGAGGTCACGCACGGGCCCGAACCACGGGACGACGTCGACGGAGGCGAACCAGACGAGGACGAGCAGCGGGACGCCGACCCGCCCGAGCAGCCATCCCATCTCGTGCCCGACCCGGGGATCCAGGCGGTAGGCCCGCGACGTGTCCACGTTCAGGACCAGGAACGTGAGGATGGCGGCCGCGATGAAGACGGGGTCCCCGCCCGAGACGACGACGACGGCGAGCAGTGCGACGCCGTCCAGCGCTGGGACGAGACTGAGTGCGAGCGGCCGGGGGGAGACCCGACCGCGTGCCGGTACCTCGATCTCGAGCTTGCGGAGCGCCGCCAACGTACCCCCTACCGGTCGCGCGGGGTGTGGTTCGGGTGGCCAAGGGCCCGAACCCCGTCGCGGTATGTGCCGCGGCCAGTCTCGCCTTCCGGTTCGCGATGGCACATCTGGCGATTGGGGTAGAAAACGTCACACCGTCCATACGACGACCTGCGTGCCCCCACGAAGGCGGCTACCAGCGGCGATCCTCGCGAGGGCCACCGGCCTCATGCACACGAGGGACCTGGGATACGTCGCCGCACGCATGCGTGGTTGAGGTCCTCTCCCTATCTTCGGGTGACCATGACCATGCCCGAGGAGGTCGCCGACCTCCGTGACCAGTCGCGTCCCGACGTCGTGAGCGCTTTCAGCGTCGACGTCGAGGACTACTTCCACGTCGAGGCGTTCCGGGGGGTCGTTGAGCCCGACGACTGGGGCTCCATGGAGCAGCGGGTCGAGCCGAACACGCGGCGGCTGCTCGCGCTGCTCGACGAGTTCGGCGTCCAGGGGACCTTCTTCGTCCTCGGCTGGGTGGCCGAGCGACGGCCCGAGCTCGTGAAGGACATCCTCGCCGCCGGCCACGAGGTCGGCATCCACGGCTACGACCACCGGCCGATCACCGCGATGAGCCCTCCGGCGTTCCGGGAGGACATCCGTCGTGCGAAGGGCATCGTCGAGGACATCACGGGCGAGGCCGTGCTCGGGTACCGGGCGCCGACCTACTCGGTCGTGAAGGACACGCTGTGGGCGCTCGACGTCATGCTCGAGGAGGGGCTGCGGTACGACTCGTCGGTGTTCCCGATCGTCCACGACCGGTACGGCATCCCCGACGCGGCGCGGTACCCGTGGGTCGAGGAGCGGGGCGGCGCGGACCTCGTGGAGTTCCCGATCTCGACCGTCCGGCTGCTCGGCAGGAACCTGCCCTTCGTCGGCGGCGGGTACCTGCGGCTGCTCCCGATGGGCTACGTGCGGTGGGGCATGCGCCGCGTGACGCGCTCGGAGGGCCGGCCCACGATGCTGTACGTGCACCCGTGGGAGATCGACCCGGGCCAGCCGGTCCTTCCGGTCGGACGGCTCGCCGCGTACCGCCACTACCACGGGCTAGGAAGGGTGGAGGACCGGCTGCGTCGGCTGCTGCGGGAGTTCCGGTTCGGCACCGTCCGCTCCGTGCTCGGGCTCGCCTGACGATGACCGACGGCACGCGCCCCTTCCTCGTCGAGATCACCGGCGTCGCCGGCTCGGGCAAGTCGACGCTCGCCCGTCACCTCGCGGACGACTCCGCCGACGCGCGGATCGCCGAGTTCATCCACACCCGCATCCCCCGGCACCTCGCCCACATGGTCCTCAGCATCCCGCGGCTCCTGCCGATCCTGGCCCGCAACCTGGTGATGCCGCCACGGCTCAGCTGGGCCGACGTCAAGCTCCTCGTCTACGTCGCCGAGTGGGACCGCTTCCTGCGCGCCCGGGCCGAGTACCGCCACGGCCTCACGCTGTTCGACCAGGGCCCGGTCTACGCGCTCGTGCGGCTCCGGGCCCAGGGCAAGGGCGTCACGAGGAGCGCGGCCTTCACCCGGTGGTGGGACGGGGCCCTCGAGCGGTGGGCGGGAGCGCTCGCCGCCGTCGTCTACCTGGACGCGAGCGACCCGGTCCTCCTCGAGCGCATCGATGGCCGCGCGCAGGCCCACGCGACGAAGGGACAGCCCGAGGACGCCGCCCGCGGGTTCCTCGAGCGGTACCGTCGCCTGTTCGAGGAGGCGCTCGGCCGGCTCGACCGCGCCGGGGGGCCGCAGGTCGTGCGCGTCGACAGCGGCGCGACCTCCGCCGACCGGATCGCAGCCGACGTCCGCGCGGCGCTGGCCGGTCGCACGGTCAAGAGCGAGGGGCGACCATGACGACCGGCGCCGCGGCGGGCCGGCCGATCCGGGTGCTGCACCTGATCCTGATGCTCGGCGAGACCAACAGCCAGTACAACGAGCACTGCCTGCCGATGCTCGGGGCGCGCGAGCTCACGCTCGTCACGTTCCACGCGCCGAGGCTCACGCCGCCGCCCCAGATCGCCCTGTTCGCCGGGGACGGCACGGTGCGGGGGTTCCTCCGCGCGCTCCGCGCCGCTCTGGACGCCGGCCGGTACGACGTGATCCACGGGCACGCCCCGGAGTCGGCGGCGATGCTCGTGTTCGCGCTCGTCCTGTGGGGGCGGATCCGGCGGCTGCGGCCGTCGCTCGCGTACACCGTCCACGACTCGTTCTACGACTACAGCCTGCGGAACCAGGCCCTCATGCTGGTCACGCTCGGGGCGTTCCGCCGGGTCGTGTTCTGCAGCCGCGCCGCCTACGACAGCTTCCCTCGCCTGTGGCGATGGCTCGTTCGGGACCGGTGGCGGGTCGTGCAGAACGGCGCGGACTTCGACCGGGTCGGCCGCGTCCTCGCCGCGTCGCCGCCCCCCGACCGAGACGCGTTCACGGTGATCTCGGTCGGGCGCCTCGAGAAGGTCAAGGATCCGCTCACGGTCCTCGATGCGTTCGCGTCGGGCGCGGGACCCGAGGACCGGCTCGTGTTCGTCGGGGCCGGCGCGCAGGCGGCCGCGCTCGAGGCTCGCAGCCGGGCGCTCGGGGTGCAGGACGGGGTCGAGCTCACCGGGCTCATCGCCCGCGACGAGGTGTTCCGCCGATGCGCCGCGGCCGACCTGTTCGTTTCGACCTCGCACGGCGAGGGGCTCCCGGTCGCCGTGATGGAGGTCATGGCGGCGGGCTGCCCGGCCGTCCTGTCGGACATCCCGCCGCATCGCGAGCTCCTCGAGGGCACCGACGTCGTCCCGCTCGTGCCGATCGGCGACGTGGAGGGGTTCGCCCGCGAGATCCGGCGGTTCCGGGACATGCCCGCCGAGGGCCGGCTCGAGGTCGCCCGTCGGGGCCGCGAGCACGTCACCACCCGGTTCCCGCTGTCCGCGATGCACGCCGGCTACGACGAGGTCTACGCAGAGCTCGCCCGCCTCGACGCCCCGAGCACCCGGGTCCCATGATCGTCGAGTTCGTCGGTGGCAGCGGCGCGGGCAAGACGACCCTCCTCGAGCTCGTCCGTCGGCGTGCGGGCGCGACCGGCCGGGTGGTCTCGACCGCCGAGCTCGTGATGGACCGGTCCGGGCGGCGCTGGATCACGAACCCGACGGCCATGAACCTGGTCGCCGACGCGACGGTACTCCCGTCCTTCCTCCGCGGACCGGGCCGTGACCGCGTCTTCGTGCGCTTCGCGTTCGACCGGCTGCGGCGTCACGCGCCGTCGCGGTTCGCGAAGGTCAACTACCTGCGCGAGGTCGTGCGCGACGTCGGCAAGCACGAGCTCGCCGCGCGGGCGGCGGCGGACGCGACGGTCCTCGTGGACGAGGGCGCGGTGCTCACGGCCGCGCACCTGTTCGTGTACAGCACCGGGAGCCTCCGCCAGCCCGAGCTCGACCGCTTCGCAGAGCTCGTGCCGCTGCCCGACCGCATCATCTACGTCACGGCCCCGGTCGGCGTGTTGGTCGAGCGCTCGATGCGGCGGCGGGACCGCCGGCGCGAGCTCGCCACGGCCGACCGGGCGGAGGTCGAGCGGTGGACCGCGCGCGCCGCCGAGGTCTTCGACCGGGTCCTGTCGGCACCGCGGCTCCGCGCTCGCACGCTCGTCGTCGACAACTCGGACGACTCGGCGGAGGGCCGCGAGGCGGCGGTCGACCGGATCATGACGTTCATCCACGGCCGGACGCCGGGCGACGACGCCCCCGACCCCTCGGCCCCGGCCGCGACGCGGGAGGCGTAGGCGATGGTGCCGACGATCCGGCGGCTGCTCGAGCGCCTCGACGAGGCCGGGATCCGCCAGTGCCACTGGAAGAGCAACTGGGCGCTCGCCGAGACGCTGGAGGGCGCGACCGACATCGACCTGCTGATCCACCGGCAGGACGCGCAGCGCTTCCGCGAGGTCCTGACCGAGCTCCGCTTCGAGCCCTCGATCGAGGCCGGCGTCCAGGCGATCCCCTCGACCGAGCACCACGTGACGCTCGACGAGGAGACCGGCACGCTCGTCCACGTCCACGCGTACTACCGCGTCATCACCGGCGAGAGCCTGGCGAAGAACTACCGCCTGCCGATCGAGGACATGCTGCTCTCGAACACCCGTCGCGAGGGCATCGTCACGGTCCCGACGAGGGGCGCCGAGCTCATCGTGTTCGTCCTCCGGATGATGGTGAAGCACACGACCGCGATCGAGCTGACGCTCCTCGCGCGGCAGACCCGGCAGCTCCGCAGCGAGGTCGCGTGGCTCGTGACCGACGACGCGGTCGAGGAGGCCGGCAAGCTCCTGCCGGTGTGGCTGCCGCACCTCGGCGACGGGCTGTTCCGCGAGGCCGTCGAGTCCCTGCGGGCACCGGCGCCGATCGGGCGACGGGTCGTCCTCGGCTTCCGGGTCCGCCGCCGTCTCCGTGGCTACGCGCGACGACCGGCCGTGCGCGCCCGGGCGGTCGAGGCGTCGAAGTTCGCAGGCGTCGTCTCGCACCGGCTGACCGGCTCCAGCAAGAAGCTCACCCCGGGCGGCGGCGGCGGCGTGATCGCCTTCGTGGGCTCGGAGGCGACCGGCAAGTCGACCATCATCGACCGGATGCACCGGTGGCTCGCAGAGAGCTACACGGTGCGCCGCGTCCACGCCGGCAAGCCGCCGGCCACGGCGCTCACGTACCTGCCGCACGTCCTGCTCCCGACGTTGCGTACGATGTTCCCCGACCAGCGTTCGACCCGGGTCGAGCGCCAGACCCGGGGTCCCGAGATCGCGCCCCGGCGGACCTACCCGCTGATGTTCGGGCTGCGGTCGGTGATGCTCGCCTACGAGCGCCGGGCGCTGCTCACCAGGGCGTTCGCCCGGTCGGCCAACGGCACGATCGTCCTGTGCGACCGGTATCCGTCGTCGCGAAGCGGCGCGCCCGACGGCCCGCAGCTCGGTCACCTCCCGGCACCCGACCCCCTCCGCCGCCGGCTGACGGCCCTCGAGACCCGCCTGTACGAGGACGTCCCACCGCCCGACCTCGTCGTCCACCTGACGGCCCCGCTCGACGTGACGCTCGCGCGGAACGCGGCGCGCGACAAGACCGAGCCCGAGGACTACGTGCGGTTCCGGCACGCCCTCAGCTCGAGCCTGGAGTTCGACGGCGCGCCCGTCCGCCGGGTCGCCACCGACCGGCCGCTCGAGGAGGTCGTCCGAGAGGTGAGAGAGGCGATATGGGAGACGCTGTGAGCGTGCGCGATCAGCCGGACGGACCCGGGCGGACCAGGGCGGCGCGGGTCCCCACGTTCGTCACGATCGGCGCCGCGAAGGCCGGCACCACCGCGCTCTACTGGTACCTCGCCGAGCACCCCCAGGTCTTCATGAGCCCGATGAAGGAGACGAACTTCTTCGCGTACGGGATCGACGAGCGCGGCGAGCTGCTCTACGGGGACCCCGACCACCACCACTTCCGCGTGCGCACGTGGGCCGAGTACGAGGCCCTGTTCGCGGACGCCGGCGACGCCCTCGCGGTCGGGGAGGTCTCCCCGATCTACCTGGAGTGCCCGCAGGCGGCGGGCCGGATCCGGGACCGCCTGCCCGAGGCCCGGATCGTCTGCGGCCTCCGCGAGCCCGTCGATCGCGCGTACTCCGACTACCTGATGTACCTGCGGAGCCGGGGGCGCCGCCTCGACCCCGACCGGGACCTGACGCCGGGCTCCGAGTGGGCGCGCCCGGACTCGCACTGGATGGCGATCGGCCGGTACCACGAGATGCTCTCCCGGTACTACGACGCGTTCCCCCATGAGCGGATCCACGTGTTCCTGTTCGACGACCTGAAGCGGGACACCGTCGGCGTCCTGCGCGAGCTCTACCGATTCCTGGGCGTCGACCCCGACTTCCGCCCGGACCTCGAGACGCCGCACAACGTCGGCGGGATGCCGGCGAGCATGGGGCTCGAGCGGCTGCTCACCAGCCACCGGCTCCAGTCGATGCTCGAGCCCCTGATCCCGAGACGGGTCGCCGACCGCGTCCGCAGGATCCGGACCCGGAACCTCCGGCGGGCGCCGTCGCTGCCGCCGGCGCTCCGCGCCGAGCTCCTCGACCGGTTCCGCGACGACATCGCCAAGACGTCCGAGCTGATCGGCCGGAGCCTGGACGTCTGGCTCGAGCCCGACGCCGCCTGAGCGTTCTGGGAGGTCCGCCCTCGCGCGGTCTCAGCCCCCGAACCCCATCCGCCGGAGCCTGCGGTCGGTCATCTGGCTGCACGAGCGGCCGGCGTTGACGCAGTGCTTGACGAGGAACCGCAGCGCCTTCTGATCCTTCCAGGTGTTCCAGAAGTCCGCGTGGAGGCTCTGGCCGGACGCGTCGTCACCGTCGTCGGAGACGAGGGTGTAGCCCTCGGCGTTGCGCACGTCGTACTCGACGTGGAGCCGGAGCCTCGGCATCGCGATCCACCCGCGCCTGCACTCGGGCGTGCCGAAGCGCATGTGCGAGATGTGGTCGGCCGAGTCGCGGCGCTCGCCGTCCCAGCAGTCGGGGAAGTGGATGTGCGCGCTCACGTTGTGCCCCGTGCCCGAGCAATCGGGAGGCGACGGGACATACGGGTCGGTGTCGCCGCACGCCCACGAGAGCGAGCGCTGCGAGCGAGACGGCGCCGGCGGGTTCATCGTGTCTCCCCCGGTGATCACCTTCAGGCTGGCGGGGAACGCGCGCACCCGCGTGTCCGCCGCGGCCCGGTAGTAGATCAGGACCTTCCGGATCGGCACCGGGTCCCCGCGACCGTCGAGGAGCGCCGGGATCCAGTAGCCGGACGTGTCCCTGGACAGTGCGCAGGTCGTCCCCGCGCGGGTCATCGAGCGGAACGTGCTGTCGAAGGCCGTGCTCTTGTTCGCGATGAACTCGTGCAGGTGCGCCATCCCCTCGTGCCCGGGATGGACGATGGGGTCGTCCTGCGACCGGTGCGACTGCCGGCACAGGATGTTGAAGAAGCCGTCGCCGACGGCGTGGGCCGACGGGACGGCGGGGACGAGGGCGGCGAGGGTGAGGAGCGCGAGGGCGACCGCTCTGCGCAAGGCGGCTCTCCTTCCGTCGGGTGGCGGGGCCGAGAGGCCGGCAAGCCCCGTAGCCTGCCCCGCCCCGACGGGGGATGTCAAACCCCCGTCAGCCGAGCAGCCCGCGGGCGATCCCTCCGCCCCACCGGCTCCGGTACAGGCGGAGCGCCGGCCGATGCACGAGGCGTTGCTTCGCGCCGTAGGCCGCGAGCCCGGCCCGGCGGAACCCGTGCGCGGCGCGGCCGAGCTCGGCCACGGCGCCGTCGAGCCCGTTGCCGTACTCCCGCTGGAGCGCCGGGTAGAGCTCGCGCAGGACGTAGTCGTACAGCTCGAGGTCCGCCCGGTTCGCCTCGACGATCATCTGCCTGGTGACGGGGTCCGAGAGCAGATCCTTGGCGATCCTCGAGCTCTTCGCGACGTTCGCCCGCTCGTAGCGGATGTCGAGGTCGGGCGCTCGGAGCCCCCGCAGGAGCACCATCGACTCGTCGAAGCGCTCGGTGAGGCCCACGAACATCTCGCGCTTCTCGATCGTGGCGATCGCGTCCGCGGCGCTCGTCGTGCCGCCGACGCGCTGGGTCTGCGCGTCGCGGACCCAGTCGTTGCGGATCCAGTCCTCGAACACCCGCTCCTTCTTGCGGTAGTCGAGCTGGTACTGGAACCGGGACGCGCACATCGAGAGCGGCTCGCGCAGGAACGTCAGGTACCGGAGCTCGGTCCCCGGCTCCTCGAGGTCCGCGTACCCGGTGACGCGGTGCCCCGCGATGCTCGCGAGCCTCGGGTACAGCCGACGGACCCGACGCAGGTCCGGCGTCGAGAACGGCGGATCCTCCCACGGCCCGTGCCAGGGCTCGACGTCGCAGTGCCGCGCGCCGTACGAGCTCCGGAGGATCTGCCGCACGGTCGTGCCGGCGGTCTTGTTGATGTGGACGAAGACGAGGAGGGAGCGCTCGGTCACGGCCACGCGTACCCGAGCCCATGGCTCACCGAGGCCGTGGCGCGGGCGATCACGCGCAGGTCGGCCTCGGTGAGGGTCCGCTTCCACGCGTCGTCCTCGCGGATCTCGCCGACGCCCTTCAGCCGCATCGAGTTCCCGATCACGTGGTGCTCCACGGTCCCGAGGTCCGTGGGGAGCGCCGACGGCTCCACCCCGACGAACGCGGCGATCCGGTCCAGCGTGCCCTGCGGGTCGGCGCACAGGTCCTCGTAGCGCAGCCGCATCCACGTCTCGGGCGCGAACCCCTCGCGCACGCGATCGGCCTCGCGGTTGTAGTGGCGCCACTGTCGCGCGGCCGTCGCGATGTCGACGCCGGTGTGCTTCACGATGCTCGCGGTGTTCCCCCGCGGGTCCCGGACGAGGTGGATGACCTTCACGTCGAGGGTCGGGTCGCCCTGCAGG
>Ga0105095_10002238_pt1 | contig 10369 bp, 10 predicted proteins | sample PPLLak2March2015_2_FD_79180 | JGI IMG/M metagenome (GOLD analysis project Ga0105095, IMG submission 79180) | Freshwater sediment microbial communities from Prairie Pothole Lake near Jamestown, North Dakota, USA - PPLs Lake P8 Core (3) Depth... | ecosystem: Environmental > Aquatic > Freshwater >... | reverse complement strand
TACGGTGAAACAACACCGAGGGGTTAAACAGGGTGATAAAGCCAATTACTACCAACGAGATCTGGGTCAGGATGTCCACGATAGTGGCGGTGACATTAATGAAGGAAGTCTCACGGATACCGATAACATTTACTGACATGAGAAAAAAGACGATGCCGACAGAGGTAAAGGTACCGATGACGGGGGATGTTTTAAACGGTTCCCAGAAATAGCCGAGGTAAGGAGGAATGGTATAGGCGGAAATGGATATGGTGACGATGTAGCTCAACATCAGCGCCCATCCGGCGATGAACCCGGCGGTGTCACCGAAGGCATGCCGCGCAAAGCTGGCCGAACCGCCGGCTTCAGGAATAGTCGCTGTGCCCTCGGCATAAGTCAGCGCCGTGAAGACAAAAAGGATACCGGCAACACCCAGGGCGATCGGGGTAGCGCCCATGGCCACCACGGCCACGATACCGAGCGCATAGTAGATAGAAGAGCCGACATTACCGTAACCGGCGCTAAAAACAGCCGGAATTCCCAGCACTCTTCTTAAGTGGAACCGCTTGATCCTTCTGGGGCGAAAAAACTTATCGCCGGGTTTAGGGGGAATATTATCAAGCATATCTATCTTAAAGGACTGACGGTAACGGGAACGGGAAGATATTCATGGCAGATAAGTAATTTTAAACATTGGACACTACGAAGTCAAATATACCAAAGTACTCTGACCCGTTCGACTTGACAAATGTACATATATATTACTATAATTGTGCCAATTGGCATGTAATCCAGATCGAGGAGCTATGATCATCAGGACAAGGATCTTCGAGATGGCCGACGCTAAATACCGTAACCTGTCAACACTGGCGGGCGCGATGGGGTTATCGGTGAGCCAGGTGTACCGCGTCCGCGAGGGAAAACGCGGCATTAACGAAAAGTTCATCATCGGGGCGAAGCAGGCATTCCCTAATTCCAGGCTGGACGAGCTTTTTTACTTCACTAACGGTAAATCGCACTCGGAAAAATAAACGCCGCGATATGGAAACCGGGCTTTAGATCTCTGTATCGTCAGGCTCGATCTTACGCAGCGTGTCCGGGTTTTCCATGCGGTCGATGTAAAGCATTCCGTTGAGATGATCGATCTCGTGCTCCAGCGCCTGGGAAAGCAGTTCCACAGCTTTGATACGTACCGGCTTGCCGGTGAGGTCAAGTCCTTTAACGGTAACCGACTCCGCCCGGAGCACATCGCCGACATAGCCGGGGATGCTGAGACACCCCTCGCTTATCAGGCGCTCGCCTTTGCGGCGCACTACTTCCGGGTTCACCAGGATGATGTCTTTTTCACCCTCGCCCGGAAGACAAATGACCGTCACGCGGAGCGATATCCCCACCTGCGGCGCCGCCAGCCCCACCCTGCCGGGCTCGGCATGCAACGTCTCCCGCATATCGGCAATGAGTTTCTTAACCGATTTATCGATAGCCGGAACGCGCTTCGTTTTACGCCGCAGCACGGGGTCGGGTATAGTCCTGATAGGCAGTACGGGCACCGGAATCTCCTCGAATTACATCTTCTATATTAAGTTTACTGAACCAGACTCACGGGGTCAATATCCACCGTCCAGCCGTGAGGTAAAGCAAGCGGCGACAAAAAAGCTGACAAATTAGTACCGCGCAGGACAAGCTGCCAGCGGAACCTGCCCCTCAGGCGGCGGATAAAGGCCGGCGCGGGACCGACGATATCCACGCCGCCGATACCCCTGGCGGCCATTTCCGCGAGCAGGCGTTGTTTCATCTCTTCCGCCTCGCGCTGGCAAACGGCTTCATTAGTATGAGTATAGACCACCCGCGCGAGCTGGGTGAAGGGGGGATTATGGAGCTGCCGCCTGAAGGCGATCTCCTGCTCATAAAAAGAGACATAGTCGTGCCGGGCGGCCGCCTGTATCGCGTAATGGTCCGGGGAGAAGGTCTGGATAATGACCCTGCCACCCGAAGGACCGCGGCCGGCGCGGCCGGCGACCTGGCTTAAAAGCTGGAAAGTCCTCTCGCCGGCGCGGAAATCAGGCAGGTTGAGCGAGGTATCGGCGCTGACCACACCAACTAAAGTCACCGCGGGAATATCCAGGCCTTTGGCGACCATCTGGGTGCCGATGAGGATGTCCGCCTGGCGGTCGCGGAATTGCTTTAGTACGACCTCGTGAGAAGTCTTGCTCGTGATGACATCGCTGTCCCAGCGGAGCTGGCGGGCGCGGGGAAAAGCATAACGGGTTTCCTGCTCCAGTTTCTGCGTGCCGGCGCCAAGGAACTTCAACCGGGGACGGGAACAGTTGGGGCAGACCTGGGGGACCGGGGTCTTATAGCCGCACTGGTGGCAGATGAGGACGTTACCGACAATATGCTGGGACAGAGGCACCTCACAGCGGCGGCAGCGCAGTACAAAACCGCAGCTACGGCACTGGATGAAAGTAGCGGCGCCGCGGCGGTTCAGAAACAGTATCACCTGCTCGCCGGCGGCGACGGCTCCATTAATGGCGTGGGAAAGGGAGCGACTGAAAATGCTGAGGTTACCTGCCTTAAGCTCCTCCCTCATATCAACGATCTCCACCCTGGGGAGGGGGGCCCCGGCGGTGGGGACAACGCGCTCGGGGAGCGTGATAAGTTTATACTCGCCGTTTTGGGCCTTATAGAAAGAATCGATGTCCGGCGTGGCGCTGCCCAGCAATACCACCGCGCCGGTCAGCCCGGCCAGCTTCAAGGCTACCGCGCGGGCATGATAATAAGGAGAATTATCCTGCTTGTAGGTCCACTCGTGCTCCTCGTCGATCACTATCAGTCCCAGGTCGGGCTGAGGGGCAAAGATAGCGCTGCGCGAACCGATAACGACGTCAAACTCGCCGCGGCGGATACGGTGCCACTCATCGTACTGCTCTCCTAAAGAGAGTCGACTGTGCAGTACCGCCACGCGGTGGGGGAAACGGGCGGCAAAGCGCTCGATAGTCTGAGGGGTCAAGGCAATCTCCGGTACCAGACAGATGCCTTTCTTCCCCAGTTTAACAGCCTCCGCCAGCGCCTGGAGATAGACCTCGGTCTTGCCGCTGCCGGTCACGCCGCGCATGAGAAAGACGTCCGGTTTCGCACTGTGCAAAGCCGAGCTAACGATATTGAAAGCATCCTGCTGGGCAGGGGTGAAAGCCAGCGGAAAAGACGCCTGAATATTAATGTAGGAAATTGGCTCGCGGCGGACTTCCATTTCCTGAAAGACGGCCAGTCCGCGGCGCACCAGAGCATCGGCGACGGATTTGGTGGTACCCGTTTGCCGGCGGGCTTCAGACCAGGCAACCGGTACTTTTCTTTCAGTAAGCAAACGGAAAAGCGCGGCCTGCTTCGCGGGTAATTCAGAAGCCCTGCCGACATTGCCGGCCAGGGTAATGTAGAGCTCTTTTTTAGGTTTGATCCTGACTGGAGCCAATTCATAGGTGCGGGCGAGGAGGTTCTGCCTGACCATTGATGAGACGAGAGAGGAAGTCTTTTTCTTTCCAAGGGTTTTTTCCAGCTTCTTTAGTTCTACCCTGTCCTGCCCGGGAATCATCTCTAGGATTTTCCTCTGGTCCTCACTGAGAAGCGCCAGGTCAACATCAGGCCGGGCGAGGTTAACAAAGGTAACGGCTTTCCGCTCAAAACCCGGGGGCAACATTAAAGCCACGGCGTCGAATATTGGTGAAAGATAGTAATCGCTGATCCAGCGTGCCAGCGCTAGATGCTGCAGGGAAACAAGGGGTTCGGGGGTAATAACGTCGATAATCTCTTTAGTGTCCTCAACCGCCGGAATGGCGTTCAGCTCGATAACGACACCCTGGAGGACTTTCTCGCCGAAAGGGACGAGGACTGCCTGACCCACGCGGACATCCATACCTTCGGGAACGGTATAGCTGAAGGAGCGGCGCCGGGCGGCCGGTGAATTGACACTGACCTCGGCATAATTCATTCCAGACTCCGCAGTTCGGCGATAGAATTCTGCAACCGCTCGGGATTATGATTTCGGCGATTCTTTTTCTTTAGCCTCAGCAGTCGGGGCAGCTTTAGCTTCCGGGACGGCCGGCTCGGTTTTACCAGTCTCAGCGGGTTTCCCTTCAGCCCCGGGGGCTTTGGCTTCAGGAGCGGGCGCCGGCGCTGCGGCGGCTTGAGGTTTTACTTCCGCTGTTACCGGCTCAACCACCTCTTCTTCCGGGGGGGCGACCAAAAGCTCCTCGCCGACCTGCTCCCTGACCTTCCTCTCGACGCGCTTGATCTTGCGTCGCGCTTCCTTGCCGCTGAGCCCACGCAGATAATACAGGCGGGAGCGGCGGACCTTGCCCTGCCGGACGATCTCCACCTTTTCCACCAGCGGGGAGTTATAGGGGAAGGTGCGCTCGACGCCGACGCCGAAAGCGACGTGCCGGACGGTGAAGCCGGCGCCGTTGCCGCCGCGCTTGATCTTGATAACGACGCCCTGGAAGACCTGGATGCGCTCTTTGCCGCCTTCTACGATCTTAGCGCTGACCCGGACGGTATCGCCAGGGGTGATATCGGGGATCTTCGGATTCTTCTTGATTTCAACCAGCGATGAAACATCCATGTTAAGACTCCTATACGTTATTAGCCTGCAACCCCGATTTCCTCGAGGCCGTCAGGCGTTCGACCAGTTTTTTATCTTCGGGTCCGAGATTCGCTTTATCAAGGAGATCGGGACGCCTCTCCAGGGTGCGGCGGATTACCTGCTCGCGGCGCCACAGGGCAATCTGGGCGTGGTTACCGGAAAGGAGAACCTCCGGTACCGTCCAGCCGCGGAAATCGGCCGGGCGGGTGTACTGGGGATATTCCAGAAGTCCCCCCGCGTGAGAGTCATCGAGCGGCGATTCCTCCGAACCGAGCACTCCCGGCAGCAAACGTAAAACAGCGTCAACAACTACCAGAGCCGGGACTTCACCGCCGGTCAAAACGTAGTCGCCGATGCTTATCTCGTCGGTAGCCAGGTGCTCGCGCACCCTCTCGTCGACACCCTCGTAGTGGCCGCAGATAATAACGAGATGCCGCCGCAGCGAAAGCTCAAGGGCAATCTGCTGCGAAAAGGGCCGACCCTGCGGCGTGAGCAGGATGACCGGGAAATTCCTCTCATCTTCCGTTACACTTTTTTTGATTCCTTCCACCGCTTCAAAGATAGGACCGGGCTGCATGACCATGCCGGCACCACCGCCATAGGGATAATCATCGACAGTGTGATGCTTATCATGTGTAAAATCGCGGATATTATGCACTTTTATTTCAACCAGTCCGTTTTCAATCGCCCGCTGGAAAATACCGAAGCTGAACGGCGCCTCGAACATCTGCGGGAATAAAGTCAAAATATCGATACGCATCATCGGCTTAACCCGGCATCCTGATATTATGCTCCGTGACCTCTCCCTTGATAATTTCCACCGCGTGAGGAAGCGCCGGCAGGACAACCTCTAGGCATTCCTCGACCGCCCTAGGACTGCCCGGCAGGTTGATGATAAGGCACCGACCACGCAATCCGGCTACGGCGCGGCTCAGCATGGCCATCGGGGTTTTCTCCAGAGATTTAGCCCGTATAGCCTCGGCGACACCGGGCACTTCCTTATCTATTACCGAGAGCGTCGCTTCCGGCGTAACGTCACGCCGGCTCAAACCAGTACCGCCGGTGGTGAGGATTATATCCACCTCACCCCCGTCCGCCCATTCTTTAAGTCTGCCAGCGATAATATCGGCTTCGTCGGGAACGATCTCATACTTGACGACGGAGCTTCCCAGGTGCTCAACCATCTCGCGGATGGTCTCGCCGCTCTTGTCCTGGCGCTCCCCCCGGGAGCCTTTATCGCTGATAGTTAGAATCCCAAAAATAATCATAGTCTAATTCACAAAACAAATTATATTGTATCACACATAGAGTCTGAGGTGATAGTGCCCCCGGCCGGGTCGTTTTTCAGGCAGCTTTTTGTCTATAAATCACGTAGAAATCACAATATAAAAATATTCCCGGTAAAATACTTGACAAACGTGGGTCGTTGTGCTATAAAATGGTGAAACGTGGTAAATAGTGGAAAAAAGTGGTAAAATAATAAAGTTATGTTTTACGGAGAATTCGATTACAAACTAGATGACAAGGGACGCGTCCCCATTCCTCCCCGGTTCAGGAACGCCCTGAAGGACGGCCTGGTCTTAACCCTGGGGGCGGAAAAATGCATCACCGCCTATACGGCGGCAGAATGGAAAAAGCTGTCCACATCGATTACGGGCGGCTCTCTGACACGGAGCAAAATGCGCCGGTTGAACCGGGCGCTGTTCGCCATGGCTTTTGTGGCTAACGTAGACGGGCAGGGCCGGATAGCGCTGCCGGCGCCGCTACGGGAGCATGCCCAGATCACGGACGATGTAGCCATAGTAGGGCTGAACACTAATCTCGAGATATGGAATAAGGCACTCTGGGAGGAAGAGAAAAACATCAGCCAGGAACAGGCCTGGCAGATCATAGAAAGCCTGGAAACTAAGTAATGATAAAACGCGGCTTAGCCTCCACCCATACTCCGGTTCTCCTTGCCGAAGTACTCCGGGCGCTGGCTGTCCAGCCAGGCGGCCGTTACATTGATACAACTCTCGGCGGCGGGGGACACGCCGCCGCCATCCTGGAACAGAGCTCACCCGGCGGACAGTTGCTCGGCATTGACGCCGATCCAGCCGCCATCGAAGCCGCCAGAGAAAGGTTCCAAGGCTCCGGGGACTCGATACTATTCGTCAACGATAATTACGCCAACCTGCAGTCCATCTGCAATAAGTACGATTTTTTCCCGGTGCACGGCATTCTCTTCGACCTGGGGCTGTCTTCTTTACAACTCGACGAGGGCGGGCGCGGTTTCAGCTTTCAGCATGAAGCCCCGCTGGATATGAGGTTCAGCCCCGGCCAGAAGACCACCGCCGCCGATATCGTAAACACCGCGCCGGAGGCAAAGCTGGCCGGGATCATCAGGACCTACGGCGAGGAGAGCCAGAGCGGCCGTATCGCCAAGGCCATTTTGCTGGGGCGGCCGATAAGGACAACTCTCCAGCTAGCCCGAGTTATAGAGCAGGCAGTGGGCCGGCGGGGCAGGTTCCATCCGGCCACGAAGACATTCCAGGCGCTGCGTATCGCCGTTAACCACGAACTGGAGAACCTGGAGAACGCGCTGAAACAGGCGGTAGACCTGCTCGGCTACGAAGGCAGGCTGGCGGTCATCAGCTATCATTCGCTGGAGGACCGCATCGTCAAGCAGTTTATGCAAAAGGAAGCCAGGGCCTGCATTTGCCCCCCGGAAACCCCGGTATGCGTCTGCGACCATACACCCACTATAAGGCTCATCAACAAGAAGGTTATCGTCCCCACTACCGAAGAGATCCGCGCCAACCCGCGCAGTCGTAGCGCCAAGCTGAGGGCGGCGGAGCGGATCATCGCGCCGGGCGATTGTTACGCCAGCACCGAAGACCACGCTTTCCTGACCATCGCCAAGTCACAGGGCTGGCGGCGACCGGCACTACTAGAGAAAATCAAGATAGCTTTTATTGCGGCATAATAAAACGAGATTCTGAAAGGAGGACATTATCAAAATATGTAATAACGGGGTAACCACAAAACGAAAGAAAATTCCAGTTACTAAGGAGGGCAAATGAAAAAAAGGAATGTAATCGCTTCAATAGATGTTGGCACGACCAAGATATGCACCATCCTGGCGGACGTCAGCGATGGGGGCAGCCCTCGCGTGATAGGTGTGGGTATTACCCCGTCCAAGGGACTCCATAAGGGACTCGTGGTCAATATCAACGAAGCCAGAGAATCTATCCGCGCATCAGTAAGGAAAGCCGAACAGACCAGCGGCTGCAAAGTAGAATCGGCCTACATCGGCGTTACCGGCCGTCATGTAGCTTCAATGAACAACCACGGCGTCGTGGCCATAAACCGCAACGACCGTGTCGTCCGCCCCGATGATTTGAAACGGGTCCTGGCCTCCGCGCAGAGCGTCAAGACCGCCACGGACCGCCGGCTGCTCCACGTTATCCCCCGCAGCTACACCGTCGACGGGCAGCCGGGCGTCAAGAACCCGGTCGGCATGCACGGATTCCGCCTCGACGTGGAAACGCATGTCATCACCGCGGCCGTGACCTCCATTCAGAATCTCGTAAAGTGCATCCGCAGTATCGGGATAGACATCGAGGACCTGGTGCTGGAGCCGCTTGCCAGCAGCGAGGCCATCCTGACCGAAGATGAGAAGCAGGTAGGCGTCATCATGGCCGACATCGGTGGCGGCACGACCGACGTGGCCGTATTCCGGGAGGGCAGCATCTGGCATACTTCCATCCTGCCGGTGGCCGGCTACCAGCTCACCCGCGACATAGCCATCGGCCTGGGGCTGCCGTTCGAAATCGCCGAGGAGATGAAGAAGAAATACGGCAGCGTCATGCCCGTTTACGATACCCAGACGGACACCGCGCCGGCGATATCGAAGGACGGCCACGGGATTTCCTACCAGGACCTCTGCGACATCGTGAGGGCCAGGGTCGAAGAAATCCTGAAGCTGATCCTGCTGGAAATGCCGAACTCGGACTACGAAACGCTGGTACCGGCGGGGCTGGTGCTCACCGGTGGCAGCTCGAACCTGGCGGGCATCGCTTCCCTGGGGACGGATATCCTCAGGATACCGGTCAGGGTAGGCACGCCTGACAATATCTACGGCATCGCCGACAATCTCCGCGACCCGGCCTATGCCACCGGCGTCGGCCTGATACTCTGGGGCAGCAAAAACAAAGGTAAAAAGCCGTATAAGGGCGGGCTTTTCGGTGGGGCGATCAACGCCCTTGCCCACCAGCTTAAAAGACTCTTCATCTAATATGGATATTTTAACTAATAATAAAAGGAGGAGGACATGGCAAGAACAAGTTTTGTAGCCAGTCCGGCTAAGATAAAAGTAATCGGTCTGGGCGGCGGCGGCAGTAATGCCGTGACCCGCATGGTCAGGGAGAACATCCAGGGCGTTGAGTTCATCGCGATGAACACCGATGCCCAGGCCCTGGCGGTCTGCGAAGCGCCGGTATGCGTCCAGCTGGGGTCTAAGCTGACCAAAGGCCTGGGCGCGGGGGGCGACCACATCATCGGCGGGAAAGCCGCCGAGGAGAACCGCGACGAGCTGAAAGAGCTCGTTGCCGGGGCGGACATGGTGTTCGTGACCGCCGGCATGGGCGGCGGCACCGGCACGGGTTCAATCCCGGTAGTGGCAGAAATAGCCAAGCACGGCGGCGCCCTGACCATCGCCGTGGTTACCAAACCGTTCGCCTTCGAGGGGGCGCACCGCATGGAGACGGCCGAGTCGGGCATCGAGAACCTCATCGACAAGGTGGATACGCTGATCATCATCCCGAACGACCGGCTGCTGACACTCTGCGACCACAAGACCGGCGTGGACAGCGCCTTCAAGCTGGCGGATGACGTGCTGAGGCACGGCGTACAGGCCATCGCCGAGGTCATCACCACACCCGGGATGATCAACCTCGACTTCGCCGACGTCAAGGCCATCATGAAGGATGCCGGCCCTGCCTGGATGTCCATCGGCAAGGGGACGGGACAGAATCGCGCCATCGACGCGGCCAAAGAAGCGCTGGCGAGCCCGCTGCTGGACGTTTCCATCGAAGGCTCGAAAGCCGTCCTGTTCAACGTCGTGGGCGGCAACAGCCTCTCGCTGTTCGAGGTCAACCAGGCCGCCGACGTCATCAAGCAGGCGGTCGATCCCGAAGCCAACATCATCTTCGGTGTAGCCAACGACCCTTCGATGGAAAACGAGGTCAAGATCACCCTGATCACGACCGGGTTCAAGGCGAAACTGGGAATGGGTAAAGGCAACGCGGAAGAGGAAGAGCTCAACAAGATCTTGAAGAACATGAAGACCGAAGAGGAACTGGACATGCCTTCGTTCCTGAGGCGGCCTTTGTTCAGCCACCGGAAGCTCCCTACCTCCCAGAGCGAGACCCCGTCCGAGCCGGTGAGGCAGAGACACTTCCAGTAAAATTAGCAGAGACAACAAATAAATAGATGTTAGCCAGGGGGCAGCGGGCGCGGGGCGCCCGCTGCCCCCTGTTCAATTACCGTGGGGCGCATTTTACCATATCAGGGGATTTGTTTCTCGTTTTTTTATTTTTGGTGTTATAGCTAATTTCTTAATTTTCGTAGCTGTTATTCGCTTCTGACGTTATGTCGTGTTAGCTTCGGGGATCGGGTATTCGTTTCCAACTTTATGACTAGTGGCCTACTCTATTCAGTTATTAAGATGCGGGGCTATTTGATATAAGTATACATGGGAAAAGGTAGAAAAGT
>Ga0105095_10002237_pt1 | contig 10372 bp, 8 predicted proteins | sample PPLLak2March2015_2_FD_79180 | JGI IMG/M metagenome (GOLD analysis project Ga0105095, IMG submission 79180) | Freshwater sediment microbial communities from Prairie Pothole Lake near Jamestown, North Dakota, USA - PPLs Lake P8 Core (3) Depth... | ecosystem: Environmental > Aquatic > Freshwater >... | reverse complement strand
CGGGCCGTACACATCCCGATGCCGGGGGGCAGCGAGTCCCTGAATGCGGCGGCTGCCGCGGCGGTGATCCTGTTCGAAATCGCCCGCCAACGGAGCCGACGGTGAATATCCGCGCACTGACCGGCTTCCTCGATCCGGGCTGGCCGCTGGATCCCAAGCGCCTGGCGGCCGCGGCGGCCTGCCTGGCGAACGCCCGCCAGGCACTGGGCGAGGCCGGCTACACCGTGCAGACTCTGCGGCTGGCGACACCGCCGCCGCAGGAGATGTCCCGTCCGGTGCCGCCGGCCGAGCGACCCGACCTGGCGCGCCGACTGGAGGCCGAGTCTTTCGTCCATGGCATCGATTACACCGCCATCGGGCCGGCGCTGCCCGAAGAGCCGGACGGCTACGCCGCCATCCCCGATGTGCTGGCGGCGACCGAGACCGTTTTCGCCTCCGGGATGTTCGCCGATCCGGAGGGCGGTCTGTCGCTGACGGCCGCAGCCGCTTGTGCCGAGACCATTCAGCGGACGGCGCACATCACGCCGGATGGATTCACCAACCTGCGCTTCGCGGCGCTGGCGAACGTGCCGCCCGGCGCGCCGTTCTTTCCGGCCGCCTATCACCGCGGTGGGCCGCCCGGTCTGGCCGTCGCGACGGAGGCCGCCGAGCTGGCCGTCGACGCGCTGCGCGACGTCCCGTCCCTGACCACCGCCCGGCGGCGGTTGGTGAGCATGATCGAGGCGCATGCGGCTACCCTGACGCGCGTCGTCCAGCGGGCTGCGGCCGCGGGTGAGATGCAGTTCCTGGGCATCGACTTCTCGCTGGCTCCTTTTCCGGACCCGGCGCGCTCGCTGGGCGCGGCGCTGGAAGCCTGCGGCGTGCCGGCCGCCGGGCTGTCCGGCACGCTGGCCGCGGCGGCCTTCCTGACCGATTGCCTGGATCAGGCGCAGTTCACCCGTACCGGCTTCTGCGGGTTGCTGCTGCCGCCGTTGGAGGACGATCGCCTGGCGGCGCGGGCCGCCGAAGGGACCTTGACGGTCAAGGACTTGCTGCTGTGTTCGGCCGTCTGTGGGACCGGATTGGACACCGTGCCGCTGCCCGGTGACAGCCGCGTTGAGGCGCTGACGGCGATCCTGCTGGATCTGGGCGCACTTTCGCTGCGATTGAACAAACCGCTAACGGCGCGCCTGATGCCCATCCCCGGCAAGGCGGCCGGTGACGAGGTGACGTTCGAGTTCGCCTACTTCGCGCCCAGCCGCGTGATGGCGTTGCCGGCGCAGCCGCTGACCGGATTGATGGCCGGACCGGGCGCAGTCACCATCGGCCCGCACCGGACGTAGGGAGACGCTCCCCGTGAGCTTCGACCTGGCGGGGGGCTGACCGGTACCCCATGGACCTCCTCGGCGGCCTCAATCCCCAGCAGCGTCAGGCGGTCACCGCACCCCCGGGGCCGGTGCTCGTCCTGGCCGGGCCGGGCTCGGGCAAGACGCGCGTCCTGACGCATCGCCTGGGCTACACGCTCCAACAGCGCGGGGTCGACCCCGCGCAGGTGATGGCGGTCACGTTCACCAACAAGGCCGCGCGCGAAATGGCCGCGCGGCTGGAGGGGCTGCTGGGCGGGAGGCCGGCCGGCCTCAGCCTGGGCACCTTTCACGCCCTGTGTGCGCGCCTGCTGCGCCGCGAAGCCGAGCACATCGGCCTGAGCCGCGAGTTCGTCATCTTCGATGAAGCCGACCAGTTGTCTCTGGCGCGGCAGGCGATCAAGGCCCTCAACCTGGATCCCAAGCAGGTGCAGCCCGGGAAAGTGCTGGCGGCCATCTCCAGCGCCAAGAACGAGCTGCTCGGCCCGGGTGACCTCGCACCGGCGGACTACTTCGCCGAGATCACCCGCCGGGTCTATGAGCGATACCAGCAGATGTTGCAGGCCAACCGGGCGCTGGATTTCGACGACCTGTTGCTTGAAACCGTCCGCCTGCTTCGTCTAGATGACCTGCGCCAGAAGTACCGGCGCCGCTTCCGACACATCCTGGTGGACGAATTCCAGGACACGAACACGGCGCAGTACGAGATCCTGCGCCTGCTGGCGGGCGAGAACCCCGACCTGTTTGTCGTCGGGGACCCCGATCAATCGATCTACCGCTGGCGCGGGGCCGACTATCGCAACGTCCTGAGGTTCCAAAAGGACTACCCCCAGGCGCAGGTGATCTTGCTCGAGCAGAACTACCGCTCCACGCAGACCATCCTGGACGCAGCCATGGCGGTCATCGATCGCCAGACCGGACGGCATCGCAAGCAGCTGTTCACCGAGCGCGGCCAGGGTCAACTGATCAGCTTGCACGAAGCCTACGACGAGGCCGACGAGGCGCAGTTCGTGGTCGAGACGATCGCCGGGCTGACGCTGGCGGGCGAGGCGCAGCCGGGTGAGTGCGCGGTGATGTATCGGACGAACGCGCAGTCGCGGGCGCTGGAAGAGGCCTTCCTCAAGGCCGGGCTGCCCTACCGCCTGGTCGGTGCCCAGCGCTTCTACGGCCGGCGCGAGGTCAAGGACCTGATCGCTTACCTGCGGCTGATCCACAATCCGGCGGATGAGGTCAGCCTGCTGCGCGTGCTCAACACGCCGCCGCGGGGATTGGGAGAGAAGACCGTCGAGACTCTGTTGGCCGGTGCCGCTCAGGCAGGGGTGAGCGGCGCGGGCCTGGTGATGAACCTGGCCGCCGGAAGCGAGTCGGCTTCCATCGGAGGGCTCAGCGGGCGGGCCTCCGCCGCGCTGGCCGCGTTCGGCCGGCAGTTGGCCGGCTGGATCGCGGCGCGTGAACGTCTTCCGGTCGCCTCGCTGATGGACCGGCTCATCGAAGACACCCGCTACCGCGCCTACATCGATGACGGGACGGAGGAGGGCGCCGAGCGCTGGGAGAACGTGCTCGAGTTGCGCGGCGTGGCACAGGAGTTCGAGGAGGCCGGGCTGCCCGGATTCCTGGAACAGGTGGCGCTGGTCTCCGATCAGGACACCCTGACCGAGAATCTGAACGCCCCGACGCTGCTGACGCTGCACGCCGCCAAGGGGCTCGAGTTCCCGGTGGTCTTCATCGTCGGCCTGGACGACGGGACGTTCCCGCACCAGCGTTCCTTCCCCGATCGGGAGGCGATGGCCGAAGAGCGCCGCCTGTTCTACGTGGGCATCACCCGCGCCAAGGACCGCCTGTATCTGCTGCGCACTTTCCGGCGCGCCCAGTTCGGGAGCTCCAACGTGACCGAGCCGTCGCGCTTCCTCAGCGATATCCCGGCCGACGTTCTCGTCGGAGAGCGATCGGGGCCGCAGACGCCGGAACAGGCCATCTTCGATCGCCAGACGCGCTGGGAGCCCCGGGGGGCGGCGCCGGTCGAGCCACGCTATCGCGCCGGGATGCGCGTCCTGCACCCGCGCTTCGGTGAGGGGGTCATCCTGGAGACGCGTCTCGACCACGAAGACGAAGAGATCACCATCGTGTTTGAGAGCGGTGAGACCAAGCACCTGGTGGCCTCGCTGGCCCGGCTCCAGGTACTGGGGGGATGACGGTGGCTGAACGGTGCGCGCCGCGTGCAGAGAGGAGGCCAGGCGGGTGAACATCTTCATCACGGGAGGCGCCGGCTACCTGGGATCGGCCGCCGCCCAACGGCTCCTGCAAGCCGGCCACCAGGTCACGGTGTTCGATTCGCTCGTCAAGGGCCACCAGGCGGCAATCCCGGCGGGGGCGCGTTTCGTGAAGGCCGACCTGGCCGACCGGGCCGCGCTCGATGCGGCGCTGGCAGCCGAGAGCTACGACGCCGTCATGCACTTCGCCGGTTTCATCGAAGCCGGGGAAAGCATGCGTGAGCCGGGCAGGTATTTCCACAACAACGTATCGCTCTCGACCGGGCTGGTCGAGGCCGTCCTGCGGGCGGGCGTCCGGCGCTTCGTGTTCTCCTCCAGCGCAGCGGTGTACGCTTCCAGCGACGAGCCGCTGTCCGAGGACTCGGCTATCGGCCCGGCGAACGTCTACGGTCAGACCAAGCGCATGGTCGAAGAGATGCTGGAGTGGTACCGGAAGGTGCACGGCCTGCGTTATGCGGCCCTGCGCTATTTCAACGCCGCCGGCGCGGAGCCGGGGCGGGGTGAGGCGCACAATCCCGAAAGTCATTTGATCCCGCTGGTGCTTCAGGTGGTCCTCGGGCAGCGCCCGCACGCACAGATCTATGGGAGCGACTACCCGACCCCCGACGGCACCTGCATCCGCGACTACATCCACGTCGGGGATCTGATCTCGGCGCACCTGCTGGCGCTGGAAGGCCTGGGCGAACAGGAGCAGTTGATCTACAACCTGGGCAACGGCGCCGGCTACAGCGTGCGCCAGGTGATCGAGAGCGCGCGGCGCATCACCGGTCACGCCATCCCGGCGGTCGACTCGCCCCGCCGTGCGGGAGACGCGCCGCGCCTGGTAGCCTCAGCGGAGAGGATCCGCCGCGAGCTGGGATGGGTACCGGCGTGTCCGGACCTGGATGAGATCATCGCCAGCGCGTGGGAGTGGCACCGCACGCATCCGCGCGGCTACGCCGGCTGACGTCCTACACTGAGAGGTCACTCTGAGCCGCGCACGACTGGAGCGAGGAGATGCTTCAGCTGCGTGGCGTACGAGCGGGCCGCGCGAGTCGAGTGTGGGCCCCAGCAGGACATGCCTGGGAGGGCGGCGTGCTATAATCCCTCCCCGGTGAGGGGCATTTCCCCGCAAGCGGTCTTCAGGAGAATGTATGCCGATCGACCTGGCCAACCTGCCCCCGGAAGGGGAGCGGATCACTTTCGTTTCCGGAGCGCTGCGCGTCCCGGATCGCCCGATGATTCCGTTTGTGGAGGGTGACGGGACGGGGCCCGACATCTGGCGCGCCTCGGTGCGCGTCCTGGATGCGGCGGTGGAGAAAGCCTACGGCGGCCGGCGGCGCATCATCTGGACCGAGATCCTGGCCGGCGAGAAGGCCTTCGCCCAGACCGGAAACTGGCTGCCGGATCCGACGGTCGAGGCCTTTCGCGAGCTGCGCATCGGGATCAAGGGACCGCTGACGACCCCGGTGGGCGAGGGCTTCCGCTCGCTGAACGTCGCCTTGCGCCAGGCGCTGGATCTGTACGCCTGCGTCCGTCCGGTGCGCTACTTCAACGGCGTGCCTTCCCCGGTGCGGCGCCCCGAAGATGTCGACATGGTCATCTTTCGCGAGAACACCGAGGACATCTACACCGGGGTCGAGTTCGAGCTGGGCAGCGAAGCGAATCGACGCTTCGGAGCGTGGTTGAAAGAGGCGCTGCCGGACGAGCACCAAAAGATCCGCTTTCCGGAAACGGCGGCCTACGGCATCAAGCCGATCTCGCGCCAGGGCAGCGAGCGCCTGGTGCGCGCCGCCGTGCGTTGTGCTTTGGAGGAGGGCCGCCGGTCGGTCACGCTGGTGCACAAGGGCAACATCATGAAGTACACCGAGGGCGCCTTCCGCAACTGGGGATATGCCCTGGTCGAGCGCGAGTTCTCCGAGCAGACCTACACCTGGCTGCAGTGGGAACGGACGAAGGCGGCCCACGGCGAGCAGGCGGCCGATGCCGAGCAGCGTGCGGCGATCGAGTCCGGCCGGCTGCTGGTCAAAGACGTCATCGCCGACATCGCCTTCCAGCAGATGCTGACCCGGGCCACCGAGTTCGACGTCATCGCCACCATGAACCTGAACGGTGACTACCTGTCCGACGCCGTGGCGGCCGAGGTCGGGGGGATCGGGATCGCCCCGGGGGCCAACATCAACTTCGAGAGCGGGCACGCCGTCTTCGAGGCGACGCACGGCACGGCCCCGAAGTACGCCGACAAGGACGTGGTCAACCCGGGCTCGGTCATCCTGAGCGGGGAGATGCTCCTGCGCCATATCGGCTGGCGCGAGGCGGCCGGCCTGGTGATCCGGGGCATGGAAGGGGCCATCGGCGCCCGCACGGTCACCTACGACTTCCACCGCCTGATGCAGGGGGCGACGCTGCTGAAGTGTTCCGAGTTCGGCGAGGCCGTCGTGCGGCATATGGATTGAGTCGGCTCCGGCGGCACCCCCGGAAAAGCGGCCATTGACAGACGGGGCCAAGTTGTATATACATGTATACATCTATGAAGGCACCCGTCGACAAAGCCAATCCCATCCCGCTCTACCTGCAACTGGCCGAGTGGCTGGAGTCACGCATTGCCCAGGGCGAGCTGCCGGTGGGGGCCCGTCTGCCGCCCGAGACCGCCCTGGCGGACGAGTTCGAGCTGAACCGCAACACGGTGCGACAGGCGATCGGGCTGCTGGTGCAGAAGGGCCTGGTCCAGAAGCACAAAGGCGTCGGGACCTTCGTCACCCGCCTGGACACCCTCTATCCGGTGCATGAGCTCGGGCGGATGACCAGCTTCGTCGACGACTTCGAGGTCAACACGGTCGCCGTCGAGAACGTCATCCTGGCTCAGGAGCGCGCTCGCGCCTCGGCCGAAGTGGCCGAGCGGCTGGGCATCCCGCCCGGTAGCGCGGTGGTGCGCCTCGAGCGGCTGCGCATGGCTGACCGCACCCCGTTCGTCCTCGAGCGCGGCTACTACCCCATCGAGGGCTTCGGCGAGCTGTTGCGCATGGACGTGCGCGGATCGATCTACCAGCTGTTGGTCGAGCAGTTCGAGGCCGACCTGCACCATTCGGCCCAGACTCTGCGGGCCATCCGACCCACGCGCGATATCGCACTCAAGCTGCGCATCAACCGCAACATCCCGTGCATCTTCCTGGAGAGCCTGGCCTACACCTCGGCCAACGTGTGTATCGAGGTGCTGCAGTCGTACTATCGGGGCGACCGTTATCTGTTCCGTGTCGAAAGCGGCCAGTACAGAAGGGAGATGCACTCGGCCGCGGTGGGGTAGGCGTTGGCCAGCCACCGGCGCGCCCGCGAGCATCCGCCCTGACCGCATCCGACCGGCCCGGCCCGCCCCGCGGGCGAGAGCTCTCATACAAGAACAAACGTCTCAAGGAGACCGGCAATGAAGAAGATCGACGAGTACTTTGTCCCGTGGCTGAAAGGGCAGAAGATGTATGTCTCGTCACACATCGATCTGGCCTGGAAGCGCCCCGAGCTGCACCGCATGATGTCGAACGAGAACCCTTTGCCGCCCTCGGACAAGGTCATCGAGGCGATTCTCAAGTACGGCAAGATGGCCAACCGCTATGCGGATCAGGGTTTCGCCGTGCGCCAGAAGATCGCCGACATCAACGGCCTGGATGGGATCGAGAACGTCCTGCTGGGCAACGGCTCGAGCGAAGTCTACGACATGATCTGGCGTTCGTTCGTCGCACCGGGCGAGGAGGTCATCCAGCAAACCCCCTGCTTCGGGATCTACAAGCTGCGCGGCGGAATCGTCGGGGCCAAGATGGTGTCGGTGCCGATGATCTACAAGGACAAGCAGCTCCTGTTCGATCCCGACGGAGTCCTCAAGGCCATCACGCCCAAGACCAAGATCATCGTCATCACCAATCCCAACAACCCGACCGGCAACTTCATGAAGGCGGACGACTTCGTCCGCATCGCTGAGACCGGCCTCCCGTTTGTCGTCGACGAGGCCTACATCGAGTACTCCGGCCTGGGCAAGTCTCAGGTCAAGCTGACGAAGAAGTACAAGAACGTCATCATCACGCGCACCCTGTCCAAGGCCTACGGACTGGCGGGCATGCGCTTCGGGTATGCCTTGGGCCATAAAGACGTGATCGTGCAGATCGCCGCCACGCTCATCCCCTGGAACGTGAGCACTATCGCCATGTGGGCCGCCCTGGCGGCGCTGGAGGATGGCGCCGGCCTGCAGGAACGCGTGGAGTTCAACAACCAGGAAGTCGAGTACATCGAGACCGAGGTCGGCAAGATCAAGGGCATCACCGTCTTCCATTCCAATGGTAACTACATCCTGTTCGACTCGGCCATCCCCGGCAAGACCGGCAAGGGTATGGTCGATCACGGTGTAAAGAAGGGCCTGATCTTGCGCGGCCAGGACCCGATGTACGGGAGCGAGGGGTGGTTCCGGGTGACCATCGGCTCCCATGCAGAGAACGAGCTGTTCGTGAACGCGGTCCGGGAGTACTTCACACACTAGACCAGCACTGCGCACATCCCGCAGGAGGTTGCCGCCATGGCAGAAAGCGTTGTTGAACGACTGCAGAGCACCAACCCCGACATGGAGATTTGGTGGGACTCGTCCCCCCTGATCTTCGATTCGTGGGTCAAGAAGATGACCGAGGCCGCACCGGCCGGCCAGAAGAAGGAGCTCGAGTCCCAGCTCAAGCGGCTGTTCTTCTGGGACGACATGTCCAAGAGTGTGTTCCGCGGCTGCACCACCAATCCGCCGCTCTCTCTGGGCGCCATCAAGGACAACCCGGCGCTGTGGGAGAAGTGGGTCGACGACCAGATCAAGGCCCAACCGGGCATCACGCTCGAGGCGCTGTGGTGGATGACCTACAAAGAGGTCGTCAGGCGCGGGGCCGAGAAGTTGATGCCCATCTACGAAGCCTCCAACGGGCGCTTCGGCTGGGTTTCGGGACAGCTCGACCCGCGCCTGTTCACCGAGAACGAGAAGATGTACTCGCAGGCGGACGAACTGGCGGCCCTGTCGAAGAACGTGATGATCAAGGTCCCCGGCAGCCAGCAGGGCGTCGACGTGGTGCGCTACCTGACGGCCAAAGCCATCTCCACCAACGTGACCACCTGCTTCACGCTGCCGCAGATCATGGCGGTCGCCCGGGCGGCCATGGAGGGCCACGAAGAGGCCAAGAAGAACAAGGTCGACACCAGCCACTGGCGGGCCGTGATCACGCACATGCTGGGCCGCCTGACCGAACGCGAGGTCATCTGGGAGCAGGCCGCCTACTACAAAGTGCCGTGGACCGATGCCGACAGGCGCTGGTTCGGGTTGGGCGTCTTCAAGCGTGCCTACCAGCTGCTCAAAGAGGGCGGCTACGTCAGCAAGTTGCTGCTGTGCTCGATGCGTCCGGGCCCCCTGGCCAACGGCAAGATGCGCTACTGGGACGTCGAGGCGCTGGCGGGCGGCGATATCGTCTTCACCCTGCCGCCCTACGCGCTCGAGCCGATGTTTGCCATGGGCGATCAGCTCGACCTGCGCCCGGGTGCCATCGACGAACCGATCCCTGAATCGACCCTCGAGAAGATCTACGAGATGCCGTATACGATGCAGGCCTTCGAGCCGAACGGGATGTCGCTGGATCAGTTCAACACCCACCCGGCCACACTCTATACCGTCAAGGACTTCACCAAAGCCGTGGCCGGGGTGGAGGAATTCTGCAAGGGCCGCATGGCCAAGGCCGGGCTGAAGGTCTAACCCGCCAGCGGACCCTGGGGTCCGTAGAGGCTCTGCGAGACGGCCCGCCCCGTCGGCTGCGCTTGACGGGGCGGGCCCGCGCAGGCCGAGGCATCAGGTGGGCGCATGCATGCGAGCGGCGTGATCCTGGATCTGGATGGGACGGTGTGCCTGGGCAGCGCGCTCTTGCCCGGCGCGCGGGAGACCGTCGAGTTCCTGCGCCGGCAGGGCCTGCCCTGGCTGTTCCTATCCAACACCCTGGACCACCCACAGGTCTTCGCCGAGCGGCTGACGCGCTTTGGGCTGCCGACCTCGCCGGAGGAAATCGTCACCGCGCCGATGGCCGCGCTAGATTATCTGGCGCGGGCTGCGCCGGACGCCCGGCTGTTTGTCATCGGCGAGCCGCCGCTGGCAGAGCAGCTGGCGGTCGCCCACAGGCTGACGGATGACCCACAGGACATCGATGCTGTCGTGGTCAGCATCGACTACGCCTTCGACTACCACAAGCTCGAGACCGCCTTCCGGGCCCTGCGGCGCGGCGCTCGCTTCCTGACCACCAACCTCGACCGGACCTGGCCCACGCCCGACGGATTGGTCCCCGACACGGGCGCCATTCTGGGCGCGCTCGAAGCCTGCTCGCGGCGCAAGGTCGACGCCGTCCTGGGCAAGCCGTCGGCACTGATGGCCGAGCTGGCGCTGAAGCGGCTGGGCACGCCGGCTGGCCAGACCTGGATGGTCGGTGACAGCCTCGAATCCGACGTCGGGCTGGGGTGTCAGGCCGGGATGACCACGGCCCTCGTCTTGACCGGGGTCACCCGCCGCGAGGACATCGGCCGCGGCGGTCTGCGCCCGGACCACGTCCTGGACAGCCTGAACGAGCTGCCGGCGCTGCTCGGCGCCGACCTGTGAGGCGATGGTGATGCGCCCGGCGCTGATCCTGGATGTCGACGGCACGGTCTGGCGCTACGGTCAGCTCATCCCCGGCGCGGCGGAGGCGCTGCAGGTCTTGCGCCGGGATGGGCATCCGTTACTGTTCCTCT
>Ga0105095_10002236_pt1 | contig 10375 bp, 8 predicted proteins | sample PPLLak2March2015_2_FD_79180 | JGI IMG/M metagenome (GOLD analysis project Ga0105095, IMG submission 79180) | Freshwater sediment microbial communities from Prairie Pothole Lake near Jamestown, North Dakota, USA - PPLs Lake P8 Core (3) Depth... | ecosystem: Environmental > Aquatic > Freshwater >... | reverse complement strand
CGGCTCGAGCGTGCGACGCGATTGAGCATTCCATCCGGGAGCAAGTGCGGGCCCGGCTGCGCCGCCGGGGCGCGGTCGTCGGCCTCTCGGGAGGCGTCGACAGCGCCGTGGTCGCCGCGCTGTGCGCCCGGGCCCTGGGCGCCGATCGGGTCCTGGGACTGCTCATGCCCGAGCGCCATTCGTCTGCCGAGTCGTTGCGCCTCGGCCGGATGGTCGCGAGCCATCTTGGCATCCCCCACCACATGGAGGATCTTACGCCGGCCCTCACCGCGCTGGGCTGCTATGAACGTCAGGCGGAAGCCATCCGCGCCGTAGTGCCCGAGTACGGAGACGGCTGGCACTGCAAGCTCAGCGTGCCGCCGGTCTCCGACCACCGGCGCCTGAGTATCACCTATCTCACCGTCGCGTCGCCCACCGGGGGGATGCGCACGGTCCGCATGCCGGCGGGACCGCATCTGCAGCTGGTGGCGGCGACGAGCTTCAAGCAACGGCTGCGCAAGACGATGGAGTACTACCATGCCGACCGGCTGCAATACGCGGTCGCCGGCACGGCGAACCGGCTTGAGCACGACCAGGCGTTCTTCGTCAAGCAGGGCGACGGCGCGGCGGATTTCAAGCCCATTGCGCACCTGTATAAGACGCAGGTGTACGCCATGGCGGAGTACCTCGGCGTGCCGTCCGAAGTACGCGGCCGCTCGCCGACCACCGATACCTTTTCCCTGCCGCAAACGCAGGAGGAGTTTTACTTCGCGCTGCCGTACGCGCAGATGGATCTCTGCCTTTGGGCCTACACCCACGGCCGTCCGGCGCAGGAAACGAGCGCCGCGCTCGGCATGACGGCCGAGCAGGTCGGGCGCGTCTACCGCGATATAGAGGCCAGGCGCCGCGCCGGCCGCTACCTGCACGAAGCGCCGCTGCTCGCATGTGCGGCATCGGCGGCGTAGTTTCGCTGGATCCCGGGCTGCCGCCGCCGCCCTTCGAGGCGCTGAGGGCCATGGCGGCGGCCCTGCGCCACCGCGGGCCGGACGAGCTGGGCGCGTACCGCGACGTGCAAGCCGGGCTGGTGCATGCTCGCCTGGCAATCGTTGATCCGTTGGCAGGCAAGCAGCCCTTCGCTGGCGCGGGCGGACGACTGCGCGCCGTGTTCAACGGGGAGATATTCAACTACATCGAGCTGCGCGCGGAGCTCGCCGGCCTTGGCTACCGCTTCGCCACACGCAGCGATACCGAAGTGCTGGTACGCGCCTACGAAGCCTGGGGCGAGCGTGCTTTTGCCCGGTTCAACGGACAGTTCGCGGTAGCGATCTGGGACGCCGGCGAGCGCAAGCTGGTGCTTGCGCGCGACCGCATGGGTATTCAGCCGCTGCATTTTTGCGAGCACGACGGGCGCTTCTGGTTCGCAAGCGAGGTTAAGGGCCTTTTCGCTGCCGCGCCGTCGCTGCCGCGCCATTTCGACCCGGTCGGGCTCGTCGAAACTTTTACTTTTTGGAGTGTGGTGCCGCCTCAATCCGTCTTCGCAGGCATCGCGGAACTGCGTCCCGGCCACGTTCGTACTTTATCAGCCCGAGGCAGTGCCGAGCGTCCGTTCTGGTCGCCGCGCTATCCGACGGAGAAGCAACCGGCCTTCGGCGGCTCGCTCGATGAGGCGGCCGAGCGTGTGCATTCAGCGCTCGAAAGGGCGGTGAGCATGCGTGTGCTGCGCGCGGACGTACCGGTTGGCAGCTACCTTTCCGGTGGCCTGGACAGCTCGCTGCTCGCCGCGCTGGCGCACCGCGCAACGGGCGGCAGGCTCAGAACCTTCTCGATCCGGTTCGAGGACCCGGAGTACGACGAGACGCCATACCAGCGAACCCTGGCCGAACGCCTGGAGGTGGAGCACTGCGAGCTGCTCGTCACGCGGCGAGACATTGCGGCGGCGTTCCCGGAGGCGGTTCGTCACGCCGAGCGGCCGCTGCTGCGCACGGCGCCGGTGCCTCTGTTCCTGCTGTCGCGTCGCGTACGAGACTCGGGCATGAAGGCCGTGCTGACGGGGGAAGGCGCGGACGAGGTATTCGCCGGCTACGACCTTTTTCGCGAAGCGAAGGTGCGACGCTGGTGGGGCCGCAGGCCCGCCTCGACGCGGCGGCCGCTTTTGCTCGCGCGCCTTTATCCCTGGCTTCGCCGCTCACCCGTTGCACAGCTTGCCATGGCTCAGGAGTTCTTCGGGCGGGGCCGCGAGCAATGGGCGGCACCGGGATTCGCGCACCAGACGCGGTGGCAATCGACCGCTGCGCTCCAGCGCCTGTTCAGCGCGGATATACGGCGCGAGGCCAAGCGCGTCGACGTGATCGAGCGCCTGCTCTCCGACATGCCCCGCGAATTCTGTGCATGGACGCCGCTCGCTCAGGACCAGTACCTCGAGGCGCGCACGCTGCTGGCCGGTTACCTGCTCGCCTCGCAGGGAGACCGAATGCTCATGGCGCATTCCGTCGAGGGGCGGTATGCCTTTCTGGACGACGAAGTGGTCGAGCTTGCGAATTCGCTGCCGGCCTCGTACAAGCTGCGCGTCCTGGACGAGAAGCACGTACTGAAGCGCGCTGGTGCAGCGCTGTTGCCCGACTCAATCCTGCGCCGGTCCAAGCAGCCGTACCGCGCACCGGACGCGGCGCTCGCCGGACCCCATGCGCCGGAATGGGCTGCCGACCTGACCACCCCACACGCCATCCGGGAAGCCGGCGTGTTCGACGCGCCGCTCGTCGAGAAGCTTTGGCGCAAATGCCGGGCTGCAACAGCAGCTTTCTCCAACGCCGACAACATGGCACTCACCGGCGTCCTGTCGACGCAACTGCTGCACACCGAACTGCTGCGCGCCGCGCCACCACGTGCGCCTCATTTGCGTTTCGACCACTGTATTGACCGCGTCGGGGAAGCGATGGCGTCGTGAACCGGCCGCTGCTGCTTTGTGACTATCTTTCGGAATCGGCGCAGCGGCTGCCGGATAAGGTGGCGCTCGTATGCGACCGCGGGCGGTTCACCTATCGCGCGCTCGACCGCGCGGCCGATGCGCTCGCCGGCGCGCTCGCGCGCCGTGGCGTCGCGCGCGGCGACCGCGTCGTCGTCTTCGGTGGCAACTCGGCAGAGGTGGTAATTTCCTTCTGGGCTGTGCTCAAGGCGAACGCCGTGGCGGTTCTCGTGAATCCGCTTACCCGCGCCGACAAGCTTGCCTACCTGCTCCAGGATTCGGGCGCTGCGGTTCTCATTGCGGATGCCTCGCGCGCTTCGGAGTTCGCCCGCCTGGCGTTGAGTGCACGCGCTCCGTGTGGGCTGCTCGTCTACGGCGAAGGTCGCGGAAGTTTCGAACAGGCGCTGCAGGAAGGCGAGCCCCCGCCGCCGCGGCGCTGCATCGATGCCGACCTCGCTGCGCTCGCCTACACCTCCGGAACCACGGGCGAGCCGAAGGGCGTGATGCTCACGCACGCCAACATGCTGGCCGCGGCGACCTCCGTATCGACATACCTCCGCATCGCGGAGGACGAGGTCATCCTGTGCGCGCTGCCGCTCGCCTTCACCTACGGCCTGTACCAGATGATCATGGCGTTCGGCGCGGGTGCGCGTTTGGTGCTCGAGCGCTCGTTCGCGTTCCCGGTGCAGGTAATGCAGCGCGTGGTGGACGAGGACGTGACCGGATTTCCAGGCGTACCAAGCATGTTCGCCACGATGGGCGAGCTGAAGGGCCTGGATCAATACGACTTCTCGAACATCCGCCATGTGACGAACGCCGCTGCAGCCCTGCACCCGAAGCACATCGACATGCTGCGTCGAACGTTTCGCTCGGCACGCATCTATTCGATGTACGGGATGACCGAATGCAAACGGGTCAGCTATCTGCCGCCGGAGGACCTCGCGCGCAAGCCGGCGAGCGTGGGCATCGCCATCCCGAACACCGAGGTATGGCTCGTCGACGAGGACGGCCGCCGGCTCGGGCCGCACCGTACCGGACGAGTAGTGGTGCGCGGCGCGACCGTGATGCGCGGCTACTGGCGCAAGCCGGCCGAGACCGCGGAGAAGCTGCGCCCCGGTCCGCTCCCCGGCGAGCTGGTGCTATACACGGACGACTACTGCCGCATGGATGAGGACGGCTACTTGTACTTCGTAGGCCGGATGGACGACATTATCAAGTCGCGCGGAGAGAAGGTGCCGCCCAAGGAGGTGGAAGACGCATTGCTCGCGCATCCCGGGGTCATGGAAGCGGCGGTGATCGGCGTGGCGGACGAGCGTCTTGGCCAGGCTGTCAAGGCTTTCGTCGTGGCGGCGAGCGGGGCGCAGCTCGCGGAGCGCGAGTTGCGCATGACATGCCAGGAACGGCTGGAGAGCTTCATGGTGCCGCGCGATATCGTTGTAGTCCCGGAACTGCCGAAGGGGCCGAGCGGAAAGATCCAGAAAGGGCGCCTCGCATGAAGCCGGACGCAACCGTCGATGTGCGCGAACGCGTACGGCGCTTCATCGTCGACAGCTTCTACGTACGCGATGCCACCGAGGTCGCGGACGAGGCTTCGCTCATCGCGAGCGGCCTGGTCGACTCCACCGGCGTGCTGGAGGTGGTGACCTTCCTGGAAAGCGAGTTCGGCATAGCGGTCGCGCAGGACGAAATGACGCCAGACAACCTGGAGACGATCGAGTGCATCGCGATCTTCGTCGCGGCGAAGAAAAGTAGCGGGGTTCGCCCTGCGGCCTAGAAATGAGACGTCTTTCCGAGCCTGCCCTGCCATCCATCCCGGCATGCGCGCAGTATGAGCCGCAGGCGATCGATGGCCGGGCCCGGCCTGCGCTCGACGGCAAGCGCCATGAGAAACTGGTGTAAGAGATAGATACAGCCGTTGATCAGGTAAGAGGGCCGGGACCGGACAACGCGCATTCGCTCCAGCGCGACGCTGTTCCTGACCGAGTAGTACACTCTCATGCGCTCGCTCTCTTCGGAAAAAAGGCCACTGAGGTGTTTGCGCGGCCTCCGGTTCCAGGACAGCTCAAGATCATCGACGATGCTAGCGCTGCACAAGAGCAGCGAGCCTCCCATTTGCGTTATGCGGCTGCTGTATTCATGATCATCGGCGTACAGGAAATAGTCCTCGCGCGGCAGGCCAATCCTTTGTATGCAATGACGGTGAAGCAGCAAGCCGCCATAAGGTGCATATTCCACGGGAACCACGGGGGGTGCCTCGGTTCTTGCGTGTCGCTGTCCTTGAAAGCCGTTGAATTTGTTTCTCGCAGTCGCCGCGAGATGAAAACCTTGGAAGGAGTTAGGCCGGAATCGCAGAGAAATCCTCTGGGCGGCGGCAAGGGCATATTCCTTGCGGTCGGGCCGTAGAGACAGGAGAGCGGTCGTGGCTGCATCGCCGGCCTGTTGGAACGCTTCCAGGAGCCGTCGAATCGCATCCGCACGGGGAAGATTATCGTCGTCCAGCAGGTAGATGAAATCCGCTTCGGTCCGCAGCGCCGTCTGGATGCCCCGCTTGTAGCCACCTGCAGATCCGACGTTGTCGTCGACTCTGACCACGACGATGCGTTTCCTGAACCCGCCGGCCAGGGTCAGCTCGGAAACCGGCTCCGCGGACGCATTGTCAACGACGACCGTGCAGAGAACCGCCGGGTCGTTCTCCATGGCGGTCAGCAGCTGCGCCAGGAAACGCCAGCGCCGCCCGTATGTGACGGTGACGGCCGCGACGCAAGGCGCGACATGTCCGGCGTGTGTCGGCATGTCAGGTTGCCGCGAGCACCTCTCGGTAGTGCTCGAGCAGCTGGAAGGCCTGGCGGCCGCAGTTGTAGTCGCGCGCGATGTGATCTCTGCCCTGTGCAACAAGCGCTTCCCAGTCTTGTGCTTGCGCCAAGAGGCGGCGCATTATGGCTTCCAAAGCATTCGTGTCACGTTCTGGGGCGAGCCAACCTGCAAGAGCAGGCCCTCGCACTTCCGGAATGTCGCAGTGCCGGGTGCTAACGACCGGCATGCCGGTCGCGAGCATCTCGATGAGGCTGATGGGGGCCCCACCCTCCGTATCGCCGTCCGTCGCCGTGACGCTCGGATGAACGTATATATGATGTGCGTACGCTTCCCGCAGCAGCACTGCATGGGGCTGATACCCGAGCAGGCGGGTTCTGGATAGCAGCCCGGCGCGGTCCAAGGCGGCCAAGATGCGGCGCTTCTCCGCCTGGCTTTCGGGTTCTGCTCTGGCATCGCCGATGACCGTTAGCGCGACGGGAACGTCGCGCGCCAGTCTTCCAAGCGCCTCGATCGCATAGGGAATACCCTTCTTCTCGACAAACGAGGCTGCGATAAGCACCCGAACGGCCTCACCCCTAAGCCAGCGCCGAGGCACGAATGGAATCTCGTCCACTGCGACTCCTAAATGGTGGACCCGAACTTTTTTCTCCGGGCAGCCGAGGGCGACGATGCAGCGCGCCATGTGCGTTCCTTCGCACAGCACGCGGTCCGCGTCCGCGAAGAGCTCGCGGTAGCGGGCGCGCCAAAAGGGGAAGGTGGTCGGCAAACGATTGACATCCTGGCCATAGAATGTCACCACGTGCTTGGCCCGTAATGCGCGGACGGCGCATCGATTTGCCCAGGCCACGTTGCCGAAATGCGAATGAACGATGTGCGGCCTTACGTTGCGCGCCACGTGCTCAAGAAATGCCAGGTGGCGTCGCAGCCGAAGCTTGCGCATCGCGCGGTCCCACGTACCGAGAAGGCTGCCCATCTGCTCGAGAGAATGGATGTTATCGACGTGAAACTGGTCGAGGTTCTCGGTGCGTTCGCATACCACGTGCGTGGCAACCTCCATGCGCTCGAGGTCCCTTACCATGCGATGCAGCCAAGTCTCCGTTTGCGGTAACCAGACATCCGCTGAATGCAGCACCGATAGATCGGCACCCGACACGCCCAGCGGGATGGCAGGAGCAGGGGGCTCGCCACCTCCTTTAGCACGGACTGCCGGCAAGGCAGGGCTGCTCAGCGGGTCCCCGAGTTTCATGCCTCTGCTCGCGGGACGGCCGGCGTGCCGCCCCGATCCAACGCGGCGCGCACCGCGATGACCCGCGCGAGCCGGTGCACGCTGCGCAGATCGTACAGATCCACCTCCTCCAGCGGAATGCGCAGATCCGGGCGCTGCTCCAGGTGCAGGAGCAGCTGCACGAGCTGCAGCGAGTCGAGCAGGCCGCTGTCGAAGAGATCGGTATCCGGCGAGGGCACCTCGACGTGCAGCTCGTCCCTGAACACGGCGATCAGCTCGTCAACGACGCTCGAGTGCATTCGGCTTGTTCCGATTCGAACTCCTGTTTGAGGCGCGGCCGGTCAACCTTGCCGCTGGAAGTGCGCGGCAGGGCCGTGAGCTCGTTCCAGCGCGCAGGCAGCATGTACGCCGGAACGAGGCGCGAGAGGGCGCTGCGCAGCGCCGGCGGCGCAACCGCAACGCCGGGCATCGGCACGTAAGCGCAACAGATCAACCACTGCTCAAAGCCTTCGCTCGGGATCGCGACCACCGCGCTTTCGCGCAGGCCTGGCAAGGTTCCGAGTGCCGCCTCGATCTCGCCGAGCTCGATGCGGTAGCCGCGGCTCTTGATCTGCGTGTCGGCGCGGCCGATGAGATGCACCGTGCCGTCGGCGCGCACGCGGGCGAGGTCCCCGGTGCGGTACATGCGTTCTCCCGGGCGCCGCGAATGCGGCACGAACGCCGCGGCCGTTTTCTGCGGGTCGCGCCAGTAGCCGGGGCTCAAGCCCGCTCCGGCAAGGCAGACTTCGCCGTCGATGACCAGCAGCTCCTCGCCGTCGCAGGCGCGGCCTATCGGGATCGCCTCGGCGGGCGACGCCGGGCAGGCGGGCACATCGTAGTAGCTGCTCGCGATGGTCGCTTCGGTTGGGCCGTACAGATTGGTGAAGCGTGCGTGCGGCACCCGCTGCATCCAGTAAATCAGCACCGGCGTCGGCAGCACTTCGCCGCACCACATTACCCGGCGCAGCTCGGGGAAGTCGCCCGGCGCGAGCACGTCCGCCTTCGCCATGTAGTTGAGTACCGAGGGAACGGAGAACCACTGCGTGAGGCGCGAAACGCGGATGAAGTCCGTCAGCCGATGCGGCAGCAGGGCGAGCTGCGGTGGCACGAGGTGAAGCTCGGCGCCGGCGGCATAGGTGCCAAACACATCGTATGTCGAGAGGTCGAAGTGGAGGGGCGTGTGGCCTGAGACGCGATCGGTCGAATCGAGCCCGAAGTGGCGCAGGGCCCATTCCGCGAAGGCCATGACGTTGGCGTGCGTGACGATCACACCCTTCGGCATGCCGGTCGAGCCGGACGTGAACAGGATGTGCGCGGCGGCGTGCGGGCGCGCCGCGCAATGGAGCGGCGCGGCGTCTGCCCGCAGCATGTCGCGTTCGTCAAACGCCGGGCGCAGCTCGCATGGCGGGCAGGCGTCCAGCCAGCCGATGAGCGGCAGCAGGGAGGGAAGCCCCTGCATGAGCTCGGCGAGCAAGGGCTCGACACGGCCCGCGGCGAGGATCGCGCACGGTTCGCATGCGGCCACGATGCGGCGAAGGCGTGGGGCGGGGCCAGCCGGGTCGAGCGGCACGTACATCGCGCCGGCCTTGAGGATGCCGAGCATCCATACCAGCGGAGCCAGCGACTTCGGCGCAAGGAAGCAGACGCGGTCGCCCGGACGGCAGCCGGCGGCTCGCAGCGTTCGCGCCAGGCGGTTCGCCGCCACATCAAGATCCGAATAGGAAAGGCGATCGGTGCCGCTGACGACGGCCGTCGCCTCCGGCCTCCTCTGCGCCTGCGCCGTGACCAGGTCCTGCAGCACTCGGCTCACGCCAAAGCTCCGGCCTGTTCGAACGCGATATGGGTATGGCGCAGCTCTTCGCGGCTTGGCGGAATGTCGAGGATGAAGGTGCGGTAGCCGGCCCGCATGTACGAGCCAAGCTGCTCCGCCACCTGGTCGTAGCTGCCCACCAGGTACGGGCAGAACGTCTTGTAGTTTTCGAACGGCCACATCCAGTAGGCGCCTTCCCGCTGGCCCTGCCGCGAAAGCTGCTTGTGCCAGTCCGAATCGGAGATCTTCATGGCGAGCTGGTGGGCGATCTGTCCGTGGCGGTCGGCAGGAAAGCGCGCCTCGGCGATTTCCCAGGCTTTCGCCTCGCTCGCACGGGCGATGATGCCGACGCGCACGCCGCAGCCGATGCCCTCGAGCGGCGGCGTGCCGGCGTAGGCCTGCGGCGGCTTCGGATATTTCACCGCCGTGGCGCCGATTTTGCGTGCCGCTTCGATGCCCGCAGGCGAGGAGCCGGAGACGAGAATGCCGGGCGCCAGCTCCGGGTCGAGCGGCGGCGTCATGCGCAGGTTGCGTACCTTGTAGAACTCGCCGTCGAAGCTCACCGGCTCGGGCGACTCGAGAAGGCGACGGATGATGAGCGTGTACTCGACGAGCCGATCGTAGCGCCGGTCATGCGTCGTGGCGTCGTTGAGCGCCTCGAGATCGTTCTTGAAGCCCCCGGCCACCATGTTGAGCCACAGCCGGCGCCGGTACATGAAGCCGAAGCTAGCCACGATCTTCGCCACCGTATACGGGTGCATGTACACGGGCTGCGTCGCCACCAGCGGGGCGAGCGCCGCCGTCGTGTTCACGACCACCTGGGAAACCAGCCAGGGATCGAGAATTGAGTTGTCCGTGTACACGAGGATGCCGGCGCATCCGGCTTCCTCGCTCCAGCGCGCAACGTCGGCCACTTCCTGAAGGTACCGGTCGCGCGGCACATCCTTGGACTGCGGGCAGGTGGAGAAGATGCGCACCTGTTCAGCGCTGGAGAAGGACAACCGGTCCATGAAGTAGCTGCCGACGGTTGTGTGGGTCAAGGGTTAAGGTGGCTTGTTTCTTGCAGCGACGCCTTGATGGCCCAGCCCTATCCACGCTGTGGATGTGTCTTCGAGCGCAAGGGACGTATTTCGCTGCGTCGGTAGGATGCCATGCGTCAGGCTAACTGCTCGGAACTTATCGATGCATCCTCAGATTTAGGGACGCACGGACGACCGACCGGGAGTGGCATGCGCATTGCTTTGCTATGCGACGAGTCGGCCGGCGCCCGCATCCTGCAGGTGCTGGCGCGCAGCCCCCACCAGCTCGCCGCCGTGCTGACCTCGACGACCGGTCCCGTCTGGGCGCTTGCCACGCGGCTGGGCTACCGTCCGGTTCCCGCCGGGAGCGCGCGCGAGCCGCGCTTCGCCGAGGACCTTGCCAACGCCCAGGTCGACGTGCTGCTCAATGTGCACTCGCTGGTGATCCTGCCGGAACCAGTCTTGCGCGTGCCGCGGCTCGGCGCGTTCAACCTGCACCCCGGGCCGCTGCCGCGCTATGCCGGCCT
>Ga0105095_10002232_pt1 | contig 10380 bp, 1 predicted proteins | sample PPLLak2March2015_2_FD_79180 | JGI IMG/M metagenome (GOLD analysis project Ga0105095, IMG submission 79180) | Freshwater sediment microbial communities from Prairie Pothole Lake near Jamestown, North Dakota, USA - PPLs Lake P8 Core (3) Depth... | ecosystem: Environmental > Aquatic > Freshwater >... | reverse complement strand
GGTCGAGAGCCCCGCGTCGCTGCATCGATACAGCTACGCCTTCAACAATCCCGTAAACTACCGCGACCCGACCGGGCTTTTCGGCGATTTCAGCATCGGGGGCCTCTCCACGGCGATGGCGATCGGGGCGACGCTCAACTCCGTGGCCAGCATCAACGCGCAAACCACCCTCGAGAGCTTTGCCATCGCCGCATTGGAGGGTGCGGTGCACGGCGCGGCCTTCTACGTGACGGGGGCGCTCGCTGCGAAGCTGGCATGGCGAATCGCCGCGGCGAGGAACACACTCCAAGTCGGCCGGCACGCACTGGTGGGACCAACCAGTCCGATCGCCCCGTACAACGTGCTGCAATCAGTCACCAAAGGCCACGGCGGCGCCATCCAGGCGCACCACATTCTCGAGGCGCGACATCTCCGCGCCTGGCATTACACCAAGGCGGAGATCGCGGCCGCGCCGTCGCAGGTTCTGACGCAGGCCGAGCACAATGCAATCTCGCAGGCGTTGTACCAGCATTTGCCAAGAGGCGCCCGTTACACGCGAGAGCAGGTGTGGAACGCCTATCAGATCGTTTACCGGAACTACCCCGAGTACCTGAACGCTGTCGCGAGGTACTTCTTCTGATGCCGTCCATGCTCTATCGGATCGTGGTGAAGAAGGGCGTGAACGTGTGCGGCGGTCCATCGAGCGGCACGGAGTACTCGATGGAAGGAGCGTGCCCCGCCTGTGGGACGGGCGCGCTCCAGGTAGGTCCGCTGAAGCTGCCCCGATTCAAGGCGCCGGCGGCGGATCTATTCTCCACCCTGGATGACGAGATTCTGGTCTCAGGAAGCCTCGGCGAGCTTCTTCTCGACCGTGGGGTGAAGTGCCTGGGGCCCGTGGTTCGTGGGAACAGCGCCGAGCCCCTTCCGTTCTGGCAGCTCGTGCCGGAAGCGGTGCTTCCGCCCTTCTCCAGAGCGACGTCCGGCATCGTGCGTGAGCGGCCCTGTCCGCATTGCGATCGGGACGGCTATTTCGGGATACCTCACGTACCCGCAACTCTAGTATACGACTCGTTGCCGCCCCCGATATTGGAGAAGGACCTGCTGGCTACGTTCGAACGATTCGGCAACTCGCGCCTGCGGACGCCGTTCCGGGATAGCGTCTTCGCGGCGCCGCTGTACGTCGCGGGCGCCCGCCTCGCGGAGGCGCTGCGTGCGGCTGACGTCCGCACGGTGGTGCTCGAGCCGGTCCACGTAGGCACGGTCTCCGCGGATGCCGCAGCGGCTGAAGAACGAGGCCGACGATGAGGCGTCTCGCGTCCGCCACCGATCGGGAACAGGTCCGTCGGGATGACGAGTCATCCCGATATCGAAGTTCGATCTCGGCGCGCAGAATCAACCCCAGGAACGGGGCTGTGAGCGGGAGAAGGGCAGCGATGCACCGCGCGAATCGGAAAGCGGCGCTCGGAGCTCTCTCGATTTGCGGCCTGCTGCTTCTCTCGGGGAGCGCGCGCACCGCGAGCTCGATCCTCGGAGGCGCCGACGGGAGCTTCGAGTCCGGGCTTACCGGCATGATCGCGGGTGGGGACGCCACCATCGTCGCTTCTTTCGGCACTCTCTTTCCCACCGAGGGAGCGAACGCGCTCCTGATGACGACCGAGCCCGACGCCGGGCCGAACCCGGGCGACGCGGACCGCAGCTTCGTTCGCATCGAGGGCGTCACCGTTCCCTCCGGAACGAATCAGCTCCGCCTCGACTACGACTTCCTGACCGACGAGCTGATCCCGAGCTTCACCGACGACCGGTTCGTGGTGAAGCTCATCCGCGAAGCCACGGGAGACGAACAGGTGCTCGCGGAGGTTTCGACCTTCGAGCGGTTCTCGCCCGCTCCCTGGACGGGGTACGAGCTCCAGACGGGCTTCCGAAGGCTGGTGGCGGACGTCTCCGCGTTCTCGGGGACGGGGGAGCTCCTCACGCTCGAGCTGAGCGTGAGCGACACCGGGGACGGGCGCGGCGACTCCGCGGCGCTCGTCGACAACATCCAGCTCGCCGCATCCGACGAGCCGATCGCGGTGGTCAACTTCGACTACGTCGCTATCGGAGCGGGCGAGAGCGTGAGCTTCGACGCTTCGGCCTCGACCGGCAACATCGTCGACTACAACTGGGACTTCGGCGACGGGTTCACCGGGTTCGGACGGCTTCTCACGAAGCCCTATCCGAGCGAGGGCATATTCCAGGGATTTCTCACCGTCACCGACGATCTGGGCCGGACGAGCACCGACTCTTTCACCGTGGCGGTGGGGAACATCAATCACGGGCCCTCCATCGTCTCGAGCCCGGTCACGTACGCCGTCGAGAACCAGCCCTATGCCTACGACGTCCAGGCGAACGACCCCGAGCTCGCATTCGGCGACGTCCTGACGTTCTCGCTCGAGCAGGGCCCCGCGGGAATGGTCGTCGACCCGGCGACGGGCCTCATCAGCTGGACGCCGGGTCCGGCCGCGGCGCGGCGCAATCCGGTGACGGTGAAGGTCGCCGACAGCTTCGGGCTCTCGGCGAGTCAGTCCTTCACCGTGACCCTCGACGTCGAGGTCTATCTCATCGCCACCGACGACAACGGGCGCATCTATACGGCGCGAAGCAACGGCAACGGAACGTTTGGAAACCTCCGGTTCGTGGAGGATACGGGAGCCAGCACCCGCGGGGCGGCGATCGCCGACTTCGACCACGACGGGGACTTCGACTTCGTTTCGGGACACGCCGTGAATCCGAGCGTTCACCTCTACTACTACGAGAAGAACGGCTCCAACTTCGAGTCGCCCGTCTTCCTCGGCACCGTGGGGGATTCCACGAGGCCCGCGGGGGACTACTTGATGGACATGGCGGCCGCGGACTTCACCAACGACGGCGACATGGACTTCGTGGTGAACGGGAACAGCGCCAACTCCTGGCTCTTCTCCAACGCCGGAGACCTGGTCTTCGGAGAAGCGGTCTTCGCGAGCTCGAGCTTCGAGAGCGGAAACGACGGCTGGGGCAATGCCGCCTGCGCGACCAGCTTCGCCCGGGACAACACCACGGCCGCGAGCGGAAGCTGGTCGATGCGCGTCTTCGCGACTGGAAGCTCGTGCCTCTCGATCGACGTTCGTCCCTCGAACTGGCAGCTGGCGCAGGGGCCGAACGTCACGTTCTCCTACAGGATTCCGCCGGGAACTCCCGTCGGCCTGGTATTCAACGTACAGAGCTTCGGCCGGATCTTCCTCGGAGGGAGCCCGGGGGCGACGCCGGGCGCCATCCCGTCCGTTCCGGTGGCGAGCCTGGTCGCGGACGGCGCGTGGCATACGGCGACGGTCGACGTGTATCACGCCGTCCGCCAGCAGTGGCCGGAAGCGGCGGTCATCAGCGAGTTCGAGTGGTTCACGGGAACGAACGCGCCGACCGGGTCTCAGTTCTGGTTCGACGACTTCAAGGTGACCCGGCGGACCTACGTGTCGGGCTTCGTGGTCTCGAACCTGCCCGACGGGGGAGGGAACGGCCGAGGCACCGATGCCGCGGACGTGAATGGCGACGGGAACATCGATTTCGCCCGGGCGCGCACCTCCGATGGCCAGATTCATCTCTACCGCGGGAACGGCCTGGGAGGGTTCACGACGTCGATGATCGCCGATCCCGGCTCCGACCCCTACGGCGTCGCGCTCTCCGACTTCGACTCCGACGGGATCGTCGATCTCTTCGCCAACGAGGGCGGTACCGGCAATCCGTTCTTCTACAAAGGGAATGGAAACGGAACCTTTGGCGCCGGGGTTGCGACGCCCTCCCTCGATCCGAACAACTACGCCGCTTACGCCCCGTTCGACTTCAACAACGACGGGAAGACGGATCTCGCCGTGGTGGACTACAGCAGCCGGCGGGTCTCGTTCTACGCGGGGAACGGAAACGCGACCTTCGCCGCCCCGGTGGTCATCGGGAACCCGACGGGAAGCGTCCTCGGGATCGCCGCGCCGACGGGCCGCGTTCCTGGCCAGCCGTTCAGCTCCGCGACCCAGGACGTGGACGAGGTGAACGAGGGCGGAACCGTCAACTTCGACGCCGGAGACTCCTTCGACGACGGCACCATCGTGAGCTACGAGTGGGATTTCGGAGACGGCTCTACGGGAAGCGGAGAGAGCGTCTCCCACGTCTTCGATGCGGAAGGAAGCTACGACGTGGTGCTCACGGTCACCGACGATCAGGGTAAGGAAGACCGGGTGCGTCTGCACGTCACGGTATTCGGCTCGCCGCCGGTCGCGAATCCCGGCGGCCCGTACGCCGTCGGTGAGGCGGCCGCCGTCGAGGGGCGGTGGCCCGTTATCGTCGACGGCAGTGCCTCGACGGATCCGGAAACTCAGGTCGTCCGATGGGACTGGGATTTCGACGCGAACGACGGAATCGGAATCGATGCCTCCGGCGTTCTAGCCAGGCACTTCTATACCGTTCCCGGGATCTATACGGTGACGCTCACCGTCTACGACGTCGTTGGACTGTCGTCGAGCGCCACCACCACGGTCACGGTTTCCGCGGGCGATCCGCCGAACGCGGAGCTGACGGGACCGGCGCTGGTGGACGAGAACTCCGCCTCTCTCGCTTCCTGGACCGCGCGGTACGATCTCTCCGGCTCGACCGACGACGCGGGGATTCGGAGCTATACCGTCGACTGGGGCGATGGAACATCCACGCTGCAGCGGGTGACGAGAGATTCCTTCGACGACGGGGACTTCACCACGGGGCCGACCTGGACCCCGAACGGAGGCAACTGGTCGGTGGTGGACGGCCAGGTCCGGCAAACGGACACCGCCGGAGTGTGGCGTTACCTTCAGGACCTCGGGGCTTCCTATCGCGATTTCCAGCTAGAGGTTGATTTCAAAGGGGTCGGTGCGGGCGGCTACATGGGGATCCTCTTCCGCGCCGCCCCTGCCAGTGGAACCGCGAACACCTTCCTCCTCTACTCGCAGGACCCCTGGAACTACTGGCGTTTCTACGATTGGCAGACCGGCGCCGTCTTGAGAGATGCCGGCACGGGATGGAACCCGGGAATCTGGTATCACCTGCGTCTGGTGGTGGTCGGCAACAACATGAAGCTCTACGTGACGCCCGAGGGGGGCGTCGAGACGCTTCAAGCGGAAGCCAACGACGCGAGCCATCCCACGGGCGGAATCGGCCTCCTTTCGAACGGCCAGAGCGTGCTCTACGACAACGTGAAAGTCACGCTCCTCGAGGACAGCCTCGAGCCGCTCCACGTCTTCAACGCCCCCGGAGTCTATCCGGTGACGCTCACCGTGACCGACCACGCGGGACAGACCGACACCGCCCTCGTCACCACGAGCGTCGTCGCCAACGCTGCTCCCGTCGCCGACGCCGGGGGCCCCTACGTTCTCACCGAGGCGGACGCCCTCCAGACGAAGTGGGAGTTCGCTCTCGACGCGACCGCTTCGTCGGACGACTTCGGAGTCCAGCGATATACGATCGACTTCGGCGACGGAACGACCTACTCCACCGGCCTGGACGCCTTCGCCGGCACCTACTTCGCGACCGGCACCGACCTGTACCTCCAGGACGTGGCCAACGGGCGCATGAGGATCGTCGCCACCGCCGACGCCACTCTGGTCGAGATCGTCGACCTCGCCGCGCGCGCGATCCTCGACTCGCGGACTTTGAACCGGTTCGCGTTCTGGGACTACACGCCACCCGAGGGGCAGATCCTCAAGGTCCGGGCAACGAAGCCGGTGGTCGCGGTCGAGAGCTCCTTCAGCGATCACTCGGCGTTCATGCCTTCGATGGACGCCTCGCCCGTCGGCAACGAGTTCATCTTCGACTACCGGCCAGCCGCGGGATTCTTCGTGTTCGCGCTCGAAGACTCCGTCGTCCGCTTCCTGAACACCAGCAACGCGCTCGTCGTCGAGAACGCGATGCGCGCGGGAACGTACTGGAAACCGGTGGGCCTGTCCGCGGGAGCTATCTACCGCGCCGTCGCGAGCGGCAAGGTGGCGATGCAAACGACGGCCAGCAACGGCTACACCACGGTGCCCTCCGCCGGAGGCGGTGCCGTCGGGCGGCAGTTCCGGTTCGCCACCACCGCGGGGACCACCGGGTCCATTCTCGTCTTCGCTTACGAGGACGCTCAGATCTCGGTCTTCGACCTCGATACCGGGGAGCTCCGGCACAATCGTTCCCTCGGCGCGGGACAGTCCTGGTTCCAGACGGGCGTCGGCACGAGAAGACTGCGCCTCGAGAGCACCGGCGACGTGGAGCTGTGGGCGGGAGACACGGAGGGGGGGACGGACGTTTTGTCCCTGGGCGACGATATCTCGTTCACGGGCGGACGGGGCGGACGGGAGCTCTACCTCCACAACCTCCGGGACGGCGTCGTCCTCTTCGCCCCGAACAACGACACGTCGGTCACCATCGACGGCGGCTCGCTCTCGCGAACGCTCGGCCGCGATCAGTTCTGGAAGCTCCTCCCGACCGACTTTCCGTCGGGCTCGGGCGTGCACAGCGTCGTCGCCACCGAGCCCATCGTCGTCCAGACCCTGGGCCGCGCCAACGCTTTCAACGACTTGGCCACCTACCTGGGGGGTGTTTCGGCGAGGCATCGTTACACCGCCCCGGGCCAGTACACGGTGACCCTCACCGTCTATGACCGGGCGGGGCAGACCGACGTCGCGACCACCGTCGTCGACGTCGAGACCAACGATCCGCCGGTCGCGGTCGTCGCCGGTCCTTCGATCGCGGGCGAGAGCTACGCGACGGGTGGCTCGTGGAACGTTTCGTTCGATGCCTCGGGCTCGACCGACGACTACGGAATCGCGTCCTACCAGTGGAACTTCGGAGATGGGACGACGGGCACGGGTCGGAACGTGACGCATTCCTACACGGCGACCGGAATCTACACGGTGACGCTGACGGTAACCGACCACGCCGGGCAGCAAACGGTGACCACGTTCGTCGTGAACGTGCAGGCGGGAGCGCCTCCGGTGGCGCGGGCCGGCGGTCCCTACGTCTTCGGGGAGGAGAGCGCGAGTTACGGCGTCTGCACCGCCACCCTCGACGGCCGGGCCTCCACCGACGACGTCGCCATCTACGACTACCACTGGACCTTCCCGCCGATGTTCGTCGACGACTTCACCGGGCCCGTTCTCGACTCGACGCGGTGGCTCGCGAGCTCCGCCGGGGTCACGCAGAACGACAAGGCGACCATCGTCGGGGCGAACAACTGGGGGAACCGATATCTCTTCAGCTCCGAGAACTTCGGCCGCGAGGGCCTGGTGTTCCAGGCCCGGGTCACGCCCGTCAACACCACGGGAGCCCAGAACGGCATGTGGGGGCTCAAGGACGTGGGCACGTCCAACTTCAGCTACACCGAGATGCCCTACGCGATCTACTTCAACGGCGGGACCCTGAACGTCTACGAGGATGGAAACAACCGGGGCAGTTTCGGGAGCTATGTCCGCGGCACTCCCTACGACATACGGATCACGCTGAAGTCCGCCGGTGCCCGCTACGAGATCAAGACGTGGGACTCGCCTTCATGGACGCTGCTGTACGACTCGTCGTACTCCTCGGAATCGCCGCTGAAGGTCGGCGGCACCGTGAACGCGGGCACGTTCGACGTGGACGACGTCAGCGCCACGCTCGTGCTCGTGGGACCCGTGGTGAGCACGTCCTTCGTGGCCCCGGGCACGACCAGCGTGACGCTCCGGGTTCGGGACAACGCGTTGCAGGCGGGTTTCGAAACGACGTCGATCGAGATCCGGGACGGGGCGGTGCCGATCGCCGACGCCGGCGGTCCCTACGTCGTGGAGAAGGGATGGCTGCTGACTTTCAACTCCACCGACTCCAGCGACGACGTCAACATCGAGCAGTACCACTGGGACTTCGGGGACGGCGCCAGCAGCCGGAGCCCCAACCCCGAGCACTTCTACGACGCCGAAGGCACCTACAACGCGGCGCTCACCGTCATCGACAACACGCTCAAGAGCGACACCGCGACGGTCGCGGTCACTGTGGTCACGGGAGCCCCTCCGACAGCCGAGGCGGGAGGGCCCTATCAGGCGGGGGTGAACGGTCCCGCGGTGTTCTTCGACGGCTCCGCTTCGGCCGACGACTACGGCGTCGCGAATTTCTTCTGGGACTTCGACGCCAGCGTGGACGCGGATGCGGACGGGAACCCGACCAACGATCGCCAGGCGTTCGGCGCGAAGGTGACGAACGTGTACGCGGCCCAGGGCCTCTTCACCGCCACCCTGACGGTCATCGACGGCGCCGGCCAGCAGGACACAGACACCGCCTCCGTGAGCGTGGTCGCCAACCTTCCGCCGCGGGTGGTGACCGTCCCGTGGGTGAGCTCCGACGTGTCGATTCCCCACGAGACGTACAACGGCAAGCAGATCACGCTGAAGGGCGTGGTCCACGACGCCAATCCCACGACCTACGAATGGGACTTCGGCGACGGGACGACGTCAGGGCCCATCGCCGTCCCCGCCGCCGGCAGGCACATGCTCGAGGCGAAGCACATCTATCCGAACGTGCCGGCGGGGACGCCCTTCGTCGCGACCCTCACCGTCACCGACGCCCTCGGCCAGAAGGGATCGGACACCTATAACGTCATCGTGAAGTCGAGGTCTCTGAACAGCGAGGTGAACGTCGCCATCGACGAGGGTCTCTGGTACCTGCACAAGCAGCAGAACCGCACCACGGGCAAGTGGGAGCTGGTCACCCAGGCGGCGACCACCGCGTCCTCGGTGAATGCGTTCGAAGCGAACGCCCATTTCCCGACGGGCGATCCGGGCGAAGACCCGTACGTCGATACCGTGCGCCTCGGGACGAACTTCCTCTTGAGCCGCCTCACCACGGAAGCGATCACCGCGCAGCCGGCGGGAAATCCGGACACGAATGGAAACGCCCTGGGAATCCGCGTGAACGAGGGGGACTATCCCTATCAAGGCGGGATGGTGATGGACGCCCTCATCGCCTCCGGCTCGCCGCTGCTCGTCGCGAACAGCGGACCGGCAGGCGTGAAGGGACGCCGGTTCTTCGACATCGTCCAGGACATGGTGGATTCCTACGCCTTCGGACAGTACGACACCTCGAGCGGCCGCGGCGGATGGCGCTACACCTGGAACTCATTCCCCGACAACTCCGCCGCTCAGTGGGGAGCTATCGGGCTGATTCCGGCGGAGAGAAACTTCGGGGTCCGGATCCCCGCGTTCGTGAAACCGGAGAACCTGATGTGGCTCGCGCTGAGCCAGAACCCCAACACCGGCCAGTTCGGCTACACGAGCACCGCCGGCGTCTGGGGCACGGCCTCGACCACGGCATCCGGTATGGTTCAGCTCGCGCTCGACGACGTCCTGCGCGAGGATCCGCGGTGGCTCCGAGCGGAGTCCCACATGAGGACGCTGTGGGAGACGACGAGCGGCAACGACGCGGTCCGTGAGAACTTCTACGCGATGTTCGCCTTCACCAAGGCGATGCGCCTGGCGAACCCGGAAGAGATCGGGATCTTCTGCGCCCAGTGCGCGAGCCCGTTCGACTGGTACGGCGACGCGCAGCGCGGTCTCGCTCCCAACCTGATCGGAAAGCAGCTGGCGACGGGCGGATGGGCGCAGCCGTCCGGGCTTTCGGGAACGGGCTCGTGGGGACAGAACCTGGTTTCCGCGTGGTCCGTCCTGATTCTCACCAAGGCGCTCTTCGAAGTGGCGCCCGAAGCCGATGCGGGCCCGGACCGGGTTTGGGGCGTCGATATTCCGCTGAACTTCGACGGCTCCGGCTCCTTCCACCCGGATCCCTTCCGGCAGATCGCGCTCTACGAGTGGGACTTCGACGGGGACGGCTTCTACGACTCCGTCGAGACGGTCCCGACCGCTCAGTTCACCTACTCCAGTACCGATTATCCCGAGGACACCCTGCCCCGTGATGTGACGGTGACGCTCCGAGTCACCGACGACAAGGGCAAGACGGATACCGACACCGCGATCATCACCATCGCGGTTCCGCCGCATCCGCCCGTCGCCGACGCCGGCGGGCCTTACGTCTGCACCGCGGGGGTGCCCTGCCAGCTCGACGCGAGCGGATCGTTCGACATCGATCCGACGGACTTCATCTCCGAGTACGGCTGGGAGCTCGACGGCACGGGCGTTCCCGATTTCAACGAGGCTTTCGGCGCCGTCGTCACTCCTGTCTTCCCCACTCCCGGGGTCCTCAATATCGGAGTCCGGGTGAAAGACAACGGCGTCCTGAACGATCTCGACGGCGACGGAGAGGTGGACGAGAACGAGAAACTGAGCGACCAGCAGTTCACTTCGCTCTCGGTCGAGGAGAACCAGGCCCCGATCGCGAACGCCGGCGGGCCTTACTCCATCTTCGAGGGCT
>Ga0105095_10002231_pt1 | contig 10382 bp, 9 predicted proteins | sample PPLLak2March2015_2_FD_79180 | JGI IMG/M metagenome (GOLD analysis project Ga0105095, IMG submission 79180) | Freshwater sediment microbial communities from Prairie Pothole Lake near Jamestown, North Dakota, USA - PPLs Lake P8 Core (3) Depth... | ecosystem: Environmental > Aquatic > Freshwater >... | reverse complement strand
TAGGTGAAGGTCACGTTCTCGTAGGCCACCTCGCCGCGCGCGCGCGGCAGGGATACCGTGCCGCCGTCTTCCTCGATCGGCGCATCGATCATGCCGAACACGCTCTCGGCCGCCGCAAGCCCGCGCTGCAGCGCCGCGTTGACCTGCGTCAGGTGCTTGATCGGCGCGAACAGCATCAGCATCGCGGTGAAGAACGACGCGAACTCACCCACCGTAGTGTGCGCGGCGAGCGCATCGCCGAGCGCCACGTACACGATCACCGCCATGGCGGTGGCCGCCAGCAGGTGCGTCACTGGCGTCGTGAGCGCTTCGGGCACCTTCTGGCGCATGTTGAAACCGCGCAAGCTCCCGATGGCCCGGCCGAAACGCTGCGCTTCATAGTCCTGCCCGCCGAACACCTTCACCACGCGGTGGCACTCGATCGTCTCCTCGAGCACGTGCACCAGGTCGCCCATCGCGCGCTGCGAAGCGCGCGCCATGCGCCGCAGGCGCCCCGAGAGCACGCGCACCAGCAGCGCCACCAGCGGCGCGATCACCAGCGCGATCAGCGTCAGCTTCCAGTTGAGCCACAACAGCCACGACAGCAGGCCCACGATGACGATGGAGTCGCGCACCAGCACCGTGATCGCGGTGGTCGCCGCGGCGCTCACGTTGGCCACGTCGTAGGCCACGCGGGAAAGGAGCGCGCCCGCCGTCTGGTCGTCGAACAGGCGCGTGGGATAGCGCACCAGGCGCGCGAACATCTGCGCGCGCAGGTCGAGCACCACCTTTTCCGCCACCCACGCCATGCCGTAATGCCCGGCGAAGCTGAACGTGCCGCGCAGGATGAAGATGCCGATGATCGCGCCCGCGAAGGCGATCGGCGGCCAGGTTTCGCCCTGCCCCGAGCCGACGAAACCGCCATCGAGCAGCGGGCGCATGAGGATCGGAAACAGCGGTTCGGTCGCCGCCGCGGCGATATTGGCGGCGATGGCGAGCGCGAACATCTTGGAGTACGGCCGCACGTAGGACAGCAGGCGCAGGTAGAGTTGGCGGCTGCTCTGGCTGCGCGCGTGCGGCATGGGCGGATTGTAGCCGCTCGACGCAGGCGGACCGCCGCCGGCCGAATTGCGCAAGCCCGTGGTTTGAGGGTCAAATGAGCCCATGACGTCGCTGTTTCCGGCGTACGCCGAACGCCTGCTCGTCGCGGCGCGCGCCTGCTTCCTGGTGTGCGCGGCGTCGCTCCCTTTGTCCACTGCGGCGACCAATGTCTTCGCTGTGCTCGGCTTCGCCTGCTGGGCGCTATCGGGGTCGTGGCTGCCGGCGCTGCGCGCCGTGCAGGGCGAGCCCGTGGCCTGGCTCGGCTGGCTGCTGTTCCTCGCCCTCGCCCTTGGCATCGCCTGGTCGATTGCGCCGCCAGGCGATGCGGCCCACGCGCTGCTCAAGTACCGCGAGCTGCTCCTTTTCGGCATCGCCCTGTTCGCCTTCGGCGACGCGCGCTGGCGCGTGCGCCTGCTAGGCGCGTTCCTAGCCGGCGCGCTGGTCCTGCTCGCGCTGTCTTATGCGATCAGCCTTGGGTTGTTGCAGTACGTCGACGAGCGCGGCTTCTCCAGCCAGGACAATGCCGTGCTGCTGAAGAACCCCATCACACACGGTTTCATCATGAGCTTGATCGCCTACGCTTGCGCCTTCCTTGCGTTCAGCAATCCAGGCTGGCGGCGCTGGTCCCTCGGGGCCATCGCCCTGCTTGCGGCGGTGAACGTTTGGTTCGCCGTGCAAAGCCGAACGGGTTACATGGTGTTGGCGGTGCTGCTGCTCTGGCTGGCATACACGCGTTGGTCATGGAAGGGGCTCGGGGCGGCCGCACTGGGCATGGCGTTGCTGCTCGCCGCCGCGTGGCATTGGGCGCCCGTATTCAAGCAGCGTGTCACGCAGGCTGTTTCGGAGGCGCGCGACTATCGCGTGCACGCCCATCCGGGCGAAACCTCGATCGGCTCGCGCTTTCACTTCTGGAAACGCTCGGCCGAATGGCTGGCCGCGCGCCCGCTGCTGGGCGCGGGCACGGGCGGCTGGAGCGAAGCGTTCTACCAGGCGACCGAGGGCGACGGCGAGATCATGCACAACCGGGAACGCGATCACCCGCACAACGAGTACGTGCATCTCGCGGTCCAACTGGGCCCGTTGGGCGCCGTGCTTTACGCCGCCTTGATGCTCGTCGCCTTCCTGCGCGCCGGCCGGCTGCCGGGCGAGTACGCCACGCTTGCGCAAGGCCTGGTGCTCGCCTTCGCGGTGGGCTCGGTGTTCAACGATTTCATGTACGACTCCACCGAAGGTCATCTGTGGGCCGTGGTCGGCGGTGCGCTGTTCGGCGCCGCGCCGCGGGGGAAAAGCTGAACGTCCCGGCGCGTCAGGTCGACCCTATTTGCCGACCTGCCTTCTCTGCTCGGGAGGCGCGCCCTGCAGCTTCGCCTCCCACTTGTACGCGGTAGCGCAAATGACATCCAGATCGTCGTGGTTCGGCTTCCAGCTGAGCATTTGCTTGACCCTCGATGCCTCCGCCACCAGCTCTGCCGGATCCCCCGCCCTCCTCGCCCCATCCTCGACCCGCAACTTCTTCCCCGACACCTTCTCCACCATCGCCAGCACCTCACGCACGCTGTAGCCGCGCCCGTAGCCGCAGTTGAAAGTATCCGAAGCCCCGCCGCCCTCCAGGTAGCGCAGCGCATCCACGTGCGCGCGAGCGAGGTCCTCCACGTGGATGTAGTCCCGAATGCAGGTCCCGTCCGGCGTAGGGTAGTCCGTGCCGAACACGACGACCTTCTCCCGCGTCCCGCACGCCACCTCGCAGGCGACCTTGATCAAATGGGTCGCCTCGCGCGTCGCCTGCCCCAGCGTCCCGTCCAGGCTCGCGCCCGCGACGTTGAAGTAGCGCAGGATCACGGGCCTGAACCCGCGCCCGGCAGGACTCGCAGCGACATCCCGCAGCATCCACTCGGTGACGAGCTTTGAGCGCCCGTAGGGATTGATCGGCCGCAGCTCGGCGGTCTCCGCCACCGGCTGCTTCTCGGGCGTGCCGTACACCGCGGCGCTCGACGAAAACACGAACCGCTCGATGCCCTTCTCCAGGCAGGCGGCGATCAGGTTGCGCGACACGGCGGTGTTGTTGCCGTAGTACTTGAGCGGCTGCTCCACCGATTCCGGAACGATCAGGCTCCCCGCGAAATGCACCACCGCCCCGACGCCGTGCTCCTCGATGAGGCGTCCGACGAGCGGCGCGTCGCCCGCATTGCCCTCTACGAACGTCGCCTGCGGCGACACGGCCCAGCGAAAGCCCGTACGCAGATCGTCCAGCACCACCACGCGGTAGCCCGCTGCAATCAGCTGCCGCACCGCGTGCGAGCCGATGTAGCCCGCGCCGCCCGTCACCAGTACCGCGCTCGTCGTCATAAGCCCGTGATTGTATGGGAAACTTGCCCCTCCCCCCGATGCCCGCGTTCTCGATCCTCATCCCCACCTGGAACAACCTGCCGTTCCTGCGCCTGTGCGTGGCGAGCCTGCGCCGGCATTCCGCGCGCGAGCACCAGCTCATCCTGCACGTCAACGACGGCAGCGACGGCACGCGTGACTGGGTAAGCGCAGAAGGTATCGAGCACACCGCGAGCGACACGAACGTCGGCATCTGCCACGCCGTGAATCTTGCCGGCGAGAAGGCGCGCGGCGACTACGTCGTCTACCTCAACGACGACATGGTCCTCGCCCCCGGCTGGGACACGGCGCTCGAGCGCGCCGTCGAGCGCTTCCGGCGCCACGGCGCCTTCATGCTCTCGGGCACCATGGTCGAGCCGGTGGACTCCGGCAACGTTTGCGCAGTGCACGCCGACTTTGGCCGCGACCCCGCAAGCTTCGACCTCGAGCGCTTCGCGCGCGAAGCGCCCAGGCTCGCGCGCCCCGACTGGCTGGGCGCCACCTGGCCGCCCACGCTCGTCTCGCGCAAGCTGTGGCACCAGGTCGGCGGCTACAGCGTCGAGTTCTCGCCCGGCATGGGCAGCGACAACGATTTCTCCATGAAGCTCTGGCACGCCGGCTGCCGCGTGTTCCTCGGCGTCGGCGACAGCCTGGTGTACCACTTCTCGGAAACCTCCACGCGCCGCATCCGCAAGAACGACGGCCGGCGCCAGTTCCTCATGAAGTGGGGCATCACGCAGTCGGGGTTCGACCGCTACTACTTGCGCCGCGGCCAGGGCGCGACCTCCGATCCGGTGCTGCCGGAGCCGCAGCCCTCCTGGGGCCTGCGCTGGCAGGCGATCAAGAGCGAACTGCGGCGCCGCCTGGGCTGAGCGCTGCGCGCGCCGCGTCGATCACACGCGCTGCGCTCATCACATCGAGGCACTCGGCGCGGCTCTCCCGGTGCTTGTCGCAGCCTTCCTCCTGGCACGGCACGCAGGCGAGCGAGGGCTCCTGCAACAACGCCACGTTGTCGCGCCGCTGCAGCAGTGCCACTTTCGCGTAAGGCGCGGGCAGGCCAAGGCGCGGCACCGGTCCCCACAGTCGCGGGTCGGTCGGCCCGAATAGCGCAACCGTCGGCGCGCCGCAGGCCGCGGCGAGGTGCGTGGTGGCGGTGTCGGGGCCCACGTAGAGCGCCGCGCGGCGCAGGAGATCGGCGGTCTGCGCAAAGCGCAGCCGGCCGCTCACGTCGATGACCGGCGCCTGCGCTCCCGCCAGCACCTCGCGCACGTAGACGCGCTCGTCCTCGCCGGCCCCGCCCGTGATCACCACGCGCAGGCCCCCGCCCTGCAGCCATGCGATCAACGCATGCCAGCCGGGCGTGTTCCAGCGCTTGTAGCGAAAGCGCGGCGCGAGATGCAGCACCGCGAAGCGCTCGCGCGCCGCGTCGAAGCCGAGCACGTCGCGCCAGGCGACGGCCGGCATGTCCGCGGTGGGCGCCACCATCTCGGGCAGCCACGCGATGCCCATCGTGCGCGCGAGGCGCTCGTAGCCCAACGGGCGCGCGAGCTCGTTCGGCGAGACCACGCCGTGCGCGAGCGACAGCCGCTTCCACCATGCCTTGGCGCGCCCCGGCGGCAGCAGGCCCACGCGCCGCCGCCCCGCGATGAAGCCGCAGAGGTGCGGCCGGTCGGCGGTTTCGGCGACCACGGCAAGGTCGTACTTGCGCCAAAGCCGCCGCCACAGCGCGAGCTCCTCGCCCCGCTCGGTGGCGATCACCTGGCGCACATCGGGATTGCCCTCCAGCACGCCCTCGGCACCCGCGAACACGAGGGCGTCGATGGCGGCCAGGGGATAGGCCTGCCGCAGGCTGCGCAGGAGCGGCGTGGTGAGCAGCACGTCGCCCAGGAAGCGCAGCGAGATGACGAGGATCGTCCTGGGATCAGTCAACCCTGATTTCCGCGATGAGGGCGACGGTTCGCCCGGGCAGCGGGTAAACCGAGTACCGGTCGGGCGTGAACGGGCTGCGCACCGCGTAAGTGTAGTACCGCTCGTCGGTGAGGTTGTTCACCGCCGCCGCGAGCCGGCCCCAGCGGAAATCGCGCGCGAGCTTCAAGTCGACGACCCGGTAGGCGGGAATCTTCGTGCCCAGCGTGTTCGGCTCGTCGTTGTCCATGTACTGCTCGCTCACCGCGGTCATCGCCATCGACAGCAAGGTGCGCGGCGCGATCTCCCAGGCGATCCCCAGGTTCAGCTTGTGCTCCGGCACCAGCGGCACGTGCCGGCCCGCGATGTCGAGGTTGGTGCCGATGGCGAAGCCGCTGCCCGCGAGCACGCCCTCGCGAAAGCGGGCGTCGGTGTAGGCATAGCCGCCGTACAGGCGCAGCGCCGGCGCGACGCGCCAATCGCCGTCGAGCTCCAGCCCGCGCCGCCGCGACGGCGGCAGGTTGGTGTTGCCCACGCCCGGCGTGAACGCATCCAGGTGGATCTCGTCCTCGACGTCGGTCTGGAACAGCGTGCCGCGCAGGCGCGCGGCACGCGCGCGCCACTCGGCACCGAGCTCGTTCGTGAGCGCCACCTGCGGCCGCAGGATCTGGAACTGCGCGGCGAACAACGCGTCGTTCTCGTAGATCTCGTCCGCGCCCACGAAGCGCAGGCTGCGACCGGCGCGCGCGAACAGCGCCCACGCCGGCGACAGCGCATGGCGCAGCCCCAGTTCCCACGCGTGCTCGCGCTGGCGTTCGGCCGCGGCCGGCGCCTCGCTACCGAACGCACCCCCCGGCGCCGTCGGGTCGAATGCATCCGTCGCCCGGTACTCGACCCGCTCCTCGCGCCAGCCGAGCGTGAGCAGGCTCGCGGGCGACAGCTCGACGCGGTCCTGCACGTAAAGCGCTTGCGTGTCGCGCTCGATGCGCACGCGATTGATGGGCTGGCCCGCGTTTTCCGGCCGGTCGCTGCGGCCCGAGTCGTAGCGCCACGAGATCCAGTCGGCGCCGATCGTCAGGCTGTGCCGCCAGCCGGCGAGGACGAACGGCACGCGCAGCCGGGGCGTCAGCGCCGTCATGTCCAGCCGGTCCTTGCGGGTGATGGGAAAGCCGCCCTGGTCGAAGTAAGCGCGCTGGTGCTTGTCGCGCCAGTCGGCGCCGAGGTTCAGCTCCGCCTCGCCGATGCGCGTGACGTAGGTTGCGCCGACACGCTCGCCAGCACGGCTAGACCAGTCGAGCGGCGTCTGGGCGCCGCGCGGATCGGCCGCGTACTCGTCGAGACCGATCGACGGCTGGAGGGTGCGCGCGCCCGGCAGGCGCAGATCCTGGCGGTCAGTGCCCAGGCGCAGGTCGAAATAGCTCTCGCCCGGCCCCCAGCGCAGGTTGAAGGCCGAATTACGCTGCAGGTTGCGGTTGTTCTCGCGGTAGCCGTCCGAATCGTAGCCGTGCAGCGTGGCGTTGAATCCGACTGCGTCGCCCGCATAGCTGCCGTAGAGCTGCCCTTCGCGCGTGGCGTAGCTCGCAACCTGCGCCATGGCCTGCGCGCGGCGCCCCTGCTTCAGCGGCGAACGCGTGATGATGTTCACCACCCCGGCGCTCGCGCCGTCGCCATAGAGCACGCCGCCCGAGCCGCGCAGGATCTCGATCCGCTCGATGGCGGCGAGCGGGATGGCGGCCCATTGCACGCCCGCCAGGTCGATGTCGGCGACGCGCCGGCCATCCACCAGGATGAGCGTGTTCTGCGTGCCGGTGGCGCCGAAGCCGCGCAGGTCCACCGACGCAGCCGCGGCGTTGTTGCCGTAGAGATCCTTCGTCGTCAGGCCGGCCTCTCCCGCGAGCAGCTCGGGCAGGGTGCGCGCCGCGCTGCGCTCGATGTCCGCGGCATCGAGCACCGTCACGCTGGCCGGCAGGCGGCGCACGTCCTCGGGAAAGCGCGGCGCTTCGATGATCACGGCATTGCCTGACTGACCGGACGCCGACGGCGCGAGCGCCGCCAGCATCGCGAGGATTGCGAAACGCATGATGAGACCCCTCCCTGGCGTCTTCCCCGACGCCGCAAAGCGGTTGATGTGCAACTGCAAGGCCGGTCTCCGGACTCGCGAGTGGCGCTCAGACGACGCGCCGGGCATGCCGCCTTCCCGTGGAAACGATCCACAGTGGCTCGGTGGCACGCCCCCTCGCTTACCGTTGCGGGGGCAGTACAGGCATTGCGGCCCGATGACGAGGACCGCGCACCTGTTTCCCGTTTCATCCCCGCGGAGCGAATCTCCGCGAAGACACCTTGCAGCTGACTACGCGGGGGATTATACAAACCGCCATGCGGCACGCAATGTTCATGGCACTTGCGATCGGGGCCGGCGCGGTCCACGCCGAGGTGCGCGTGACGGACGACTACGGCCGCGACGTCGTGCTCGCCGCGCCCGCCCGTCGCGTGGTGAGCCTCGCGCCGCACCTCACCGAGCTGATGTACGCCGCGGGCGCCGGCGAGCGCCTGGTCGGGGCCTTTGCGTACAGCGACTACCCGCCCGAAGCGCAGAACCTGCCGCGTGTCGGCAGCGACGCGCAGATCGACCTCGAAGCCGTGGTCGCGCTCAAGCCCGACCTGGTCGTCGCCTGGCCGCAATCGGGCAGCACCCGCGCCGTCGAGCGCATCGCCGCGCTCGGCATCGCCGTGTTTCGCTCGGAGCCGCGCGAGCTCGAGGACATCGCGCGCACGATGGAAACGCTGGGCCGCCTCACCGCGAGCGAAGCCACCGCGGCGGCGGCGGCGCACGCGTTCCGCGCGCGCACGGCGCACTTGGCACGCGCTTACGCCTCGCGCCCCGTGGTGCGCGCCTTCTACCAGGTCTGGGACCGGCCGCTCATCACCGTGAACGCGGATCACGTCATCAGCAAGGTGATGCGCCTGTGCGGCGGCGAGAACGTGATGGCGGACCTGCCCGCGATCGCACCGGCGATCGACCGGGAGCGCGTGCTGCGCGCCGACCCCGAGGTCATCGTGGCGAGCGGCGCGGACGGGGCGCGGCCGCCGTGGCTCGACCACTGGAAGGCGTTTCCCGCCATGGCGGCGGTCCGGGGGGGAAACCTCTATGCGGTCCGGCCCGAACTATTGCAGCGCCACACCCCGCGGATCCTGGACGGCGCCGAGGCCTTGTGCCGCATTTTCGAGGCCGTCAGGGCCCGGCGGAAACCCTAAGACCTTCTCAGGAAACACATTCAGAACCGGGGCTTATTTCTTGACGCAGTGGCAGTTTTGAAAGATAGTGTGCCGCGTGGAGGCGGATCTCAATTCGCTTGAGTCCAAGGTGGCGCAGTTCGTCGCCCTGTGCGAGCGCCTGCGCGCCGAGAACATCACGCTGCGCCAGGAGCTGGCAGCAGCCCGCACCGACGCCAAGCGCCTGAACGAGAAGATCGACGGCGCCCGCTCGCGCGTCGAGCAATTGCTGCAGCGCCTGCCCGAGTGAGCGCCAACAGCAAACACGCGACCGACGGCGCCAAGACGCTCGAGGTCACGCTGCTCGGGCGCAGCTACCGCGTCGCCTGCAGCGACGAGGAACGCGAAGCGCTGCTGCAGGCGGTCGCCTACCTCGAAGGCAAGATGAACGAAATCAAGCAGTCCGGGAAAGTCGCCGGCACCGAGCGCATCGCGGTGATGGCGGCGCTCAACGTCGCGCACGAGCTGTTGAGCCTGCGCCTGGGCGACGGCTTTGACTTGGGGAAGGCCAAGCGTAGAATCTCCTCGATCGAGGCGACGCTGGAAGCGGCGCTCGCCAAGCAGGAGAAGTTGTTCTAGTCTTTGCCAATGTCCCCTGCGGTGTTCGACCGGGCTCAAATTTCCGAACCGATAGCTTCCTAAGGTTGCAGACCCTAGCGTCACTGTTGTGATCGTCCCTCCTTCGGGTGCCGGACGAACCTGAGGTGACCGGCAAGCGACCACCCTGATTAAGCACAGGGTTCGGGAGCGAGCCCACCGGCATGCGCGGGGGACTCCACTCATGCAGTACTGGCTGATGAAATCCGAGCCCGACGAGTGCTCGATCGAGGATGCGCTCGCCGCGCCCGGGCGCATCACGCCCTGGACCGGCGTGCGCAACTACCAGGCGCGCAACCTGATGCGGGATGCGATGCGCGTGGGCGACGGGGTGCTGTTCTACCACTCGAGTTGCGAGCAGCCCGGCATCGCCGGCCTGGCCGAGATTGCGTCCGCCGCCTACCCCGATCCCACGCAGTTCGAGCGCAAGAGCGACTACTACGACCCGAAGTCCAGGCGGGACGCGCCGCGCTGGATGGCGGTGGACGTGCGCGCCCTGAAAAAAACACGCCTCGTGCCGATCGCGGCGCTCAAGGCGCAAAAACCCTTGGCGAAGATGTGGACCCTGCGCCCCGGCAACCGCCTGTCCATCACGCCGGTGACGGCCGTGGAGTGGCGCCACATCACCGGGAAGCTGGTTTGAGCAACGATACGCTGCTGCGCGCGCTGGCACGCCAGCCCACCGAGTACACCCCCATCTGGCTCATGCGGCAGGCGGGGCGCTACCTCCCCGAGTACCGCGCCACCCGCGGCCGCGCGGGAAGTTTTCTCGCACTGGCCAAGTCACCGGCCCTCGCCACCGAGGTGACGCTGCAGCCGCTCGAGCGCTTTCCGCTCGATGCGGCCATCTTGTTCTCCGACATCCTTACCGTGCCCGATGCCATGGGGCTGGGCTTGTTCTTCGCCGACGGCGAGGGCCCGCGATTCGAGCGCCCGTTGCGCGACGAAGCAGCCATCCGGGCGCTCGCCGCACCGGATCCGGCAGCTGAATTGCGCTACGTGCTCGACGCGGTGCGCGAAATTCGCAAGGCGCTCGCCGGGCGCGTGCCGCTGATCGGTTTTTCCGGAAGCCCCTTTACGCTTGCCTGCTACATGGTGGAGGGCTCGGGCAGCGATGACTGGCGCACGCTGAAGACGATGCTCTACGCGCGCCCCGAACTTCT
>Ga0105095_10002229_pt1 | contig 10385 bp, 13 predicted proteins | sample PPLLak2March2015_2_FD_79180 | JGI IMG/M metagenome (GOLD analysis project Ga0105095, IMG submission 79180) | Freshwater sediment microbial communities from Prairie Pothole Lake near Jamestown, North Dakota, USA - PPLs Lake P8 Core (3) Depth... | ecosystem: Environmental > Aquatic > Freshwater >... | reverse complement strand
GGCGTCGTGCGGCAGCAGCTTCTCGTCGATGACCGGATCCCCTACACCTCGCACAACAGCTCCGCCTGCCTTATCGTGGAAGTTCCCGACATCGCCCTCCTGGAGACACTGCGGGAAAGGGCTGTTCATCATATCGAAAAAGAGTCCCTGACGGGAAGCGACCCGGGACTCTGCATCGCCTGGGGCGATAACGGGGCCTTCGAGCCCCTCATGGAGTTTGGCCGCGGCTGTACGGAACGGGTAGTCACCCAATCAGAGGCCCTGAAGGCAGCCAAAGGGTTTCACCTCTCCGGCCATGGCGGGACCAACGACGGTATCATCGGGGCAGCGGCAGCCGTGGGGCTCACGGCATCGGGATGGAGCGGGCGGTTTATCGAATTCGCCCGCTTGAGGGAGTTCCCGGACACCGTCACCGTCGGGGAACTGGAAGAGAGCGGCATTTTCGTAGTCTCCATGGACCGCGACGCCGTCTCCCCGCGCAACGAAGACCGGGTGGACACGAAGGGATGGCTGCGGCCTCGCCTTTTGGGCCACAGGCCGGTCGTGCCCGTCCTACCCTCCGGCAATGGTTTGTGGTACACTCTCTGGGAAAAGCGCAGGAAAAAATCCCACGGGAGGTAACGATCATGCCAGGAAAAATTTTCTACCGAGAGCGCGGAAAGGTCGGCGAGGGGGAGAAAAAGCCCCGATTCAAGCTCGTGGCCGTCTCCGGGGTGGAGCTCGATTTTTACTCCTACCATCTCCGGAAGAAGGAGCTGGAGCAGATCGCCAAGGCGGTCGGCGCAAAGCTCGTCCTGATGGAGAGGGGCACAAAGGGCAGTGAAGACGAGGTGGAAGTGGGGGAGCAGACAAAGGGCAGGAAGTCAAAAAGTTAAGGAGCTTTCACACTTCACCCATAGCAAGTTTGCGGGCATCTGCATCGCCCCATTAAGACCAAAGGAGGCATCATGGCGCTGATCCGGGAGCGCGACGGGAAACGATTGCATGTCAAAAGCAAGCTCATGGGGGAGAGCCTCGTCAGCCGGTCCTTCGCCGAGGGATACGACGTGGCTCCGCAACAGAGGCTCTTTCCGGACGTCCACGTCCTGAAGATCGGCGGGCAGTCCATCTGCGATCTGGGCAAGAAGGCCCTGCCGGCAATCGTAAAAGAAATCGCCGCTAACAAGAAGAAGCACAAGATGTTTCTGCTCGCAGGTGGCGGGACGCGCAGCCGTCACATCTATGCCATCGGCCTCGAGCTGGGGATGCCGACGGGGATCATCTCCAAGTTCGGCAGTTCCATCTCCGAGCAGAACGCCCTGCTGGTGGCCACCCTGCTTTCGCCCTGGGGCGGCATCAAGATCGGCCACGACGAGATCATGAAACTGCCGACCTACTTCGCCCAGGGCTGCATCCCCGTCATGCACGGGATGCCCCCGTACGACTACTACGCCCTGCCGTCGCCGAAATGGCGGATCCCCATCCACCGCACCGACGTGGGCACCTTGATCGTGGCCGATCTCATCGGGGCGAAAAGCTGCATCCTCGTCAAGGACGAGGACGGCCTCTACACGGACAACCCCAAGAAAAACAGCAAGGCGAAATTCATCGCCGAGATCAGCGCCGGGGAGCTGATCAAGAGAAACCTCGACGATCTCATCATCGAGAGGCCCTGCCTGGAGATCCTCCAGAACAGCGAGGTCCTCGACCGCATCCAGATTGTAAACGGTCTCAAGAAGGGAAACATCACGAAGGCCCTCTCCGGCAAACACGTCGGGACGATCATCCACAAGTGACGCCCGGCGGGTGCCGTGTGAAGGGACCCTTCGCGAACCGGTGATTTGCGTTTTGAAAGGAGCTTGAAATGAAGAAAGGTTTGATTGTTCTCGCAATCGTTCTCACTGTCACTCTCATTCTTTCGGGCATGCTTTTCGCCCAGGCTAAAAAAGGCCCCGCCGCCGACGGCAAGGCCGTATGGGACTTCATCCAGAAGGCAAAGTACCAGAGCTGGAAGATGTGGCCCGGCACCGAGGCCCAGTACAAAGGGCCCGAGCCCCACGGGGCGTTCCTGACGAGCTATGTGAACCAAATCGCCTTCGATTCCATCAAGGCCAAGAAGGGCAAGTCCGCCGACGGGGCCATGATCGTCCAGGACAACTTCGACAAGAGCAAGAAGCTCAAGCACATCGACGTAATGTACAAGGTGAAGGGTTACAACCCCAAGGGCGGCGACTGGTTCTGGGCGCAGTTCAAGGCCAGCGGCAAGGTGGACCAGGAAGGCAAGATTGACGAGTGCATCAAGTGCCACGAGGCCCAGAAGACCAACGACTACGTCTACACGAGCAAGATGAAGTAAATTTTAAGACGATCTGTCATACAGACGGCTCATAAGGCGGCCGGCCCTGATCGGGAAAAAGCTTCCCATCGGGAGCCGGCCGCATTATATTGTCCCCATGGCAAAAGCGAGTGCCAGAATCGCCCGGGAGCGCAATACCCTGGAGGCCATGATCTGGCTTGCATGCCGGGACCGCCACGGCACAAAGGGGGAATTGTGCAACGATTGTGCGGGGCTTCTCGCCTACGCCGCAAAGCGTCTCGAAAAATGCCCCTTCGGGGAGAAGAAGCCCGCCTGCGCCAACTGCGCCGTCCACTGCTACAGGCCCGACATGCGGGAGCAAGTCCGTGCCGTCATGCGGCATGCCGGCCCCCGGATGATCTGGAGGCACCCGGTCCTTGCCGCCTGCCACCTCATCGATAGCCGAAGAAAAGCGCAGCCCCTTTCCGGCCCCAAAGGCGGGGCCGCAAATAAACCTTGACAATGACTGGGAAAAGCTTTACGTTACTTCTGCTTTGAACCGGTTTTGACACATATTGTCCCCAGAGCCTGTGAAAGGTCATGGGGATTTTTTTTGGCCTGATTGATGCAGATTGTGCCGGTTCGCACAGGAGGAACATGGGAAAAAGGAATCACAACCAGTTTATTAAGCGACAAAAAGAATTGGAGCGCCAGAGAAAAGCCACCGAAAAGATGGCCCGGCGCCAGAGCAAGAATATGAGGAGCGAGCCGGCGGAAGAGTCCGCTGGCGCGGAACCCGCTCAGGCGGAAGCCGAAGCGTAAACGATACGAATCGATCGCCCGCACGAAGGCGGGCAGGCCGGGGATCTCCCTGGTACATATGTGAGAAAAGAGGTTTATCTGTTAATGAGTTTCAAGTTGTTCAAGTTTCACCCTACTATCGAAGCGGCCGTTGAAGCCCTCGGCTACGAGGAGCCCACGCCGATCCAGTCCCAGTGTATTCCGCTCATCCTACAGGGCCACGATGTCATGGGAATGGCCCAGACCGGGACGGGGAAAACGGCCGCCTTCGGCCTCCCGATCCTGCAGAAGCTGATGGAAGGGCCGCGCAAGCGTGTCCGTGCACTCATCATCGCCCCCACCCGAGAGCTCGCGGAGCAGATCCACGAAGCCATCGACCAGCTGGGCCGAAAAACAAAGCTGAAGAGCGTCACCGTTTACGGGGGCGTGAAGCAGAACCCCCAGGTCAGGAAACTGCAGGAAGGCGCCGAGATCGTCGTGGCCTGCCCCGGTCGCCTGATCGACCTCATGGACCAGGGGGTCATTGACCTGTCCCACATGGAAGTGCTGGTCCTGGACGAGGCGGACCGCATGTTCGACATGGGCTTTATGCCCGATGTCCGGAAAATCCTGAAAAGGATCCCCGCCAAGCGGCAGACCCTTCTGTTCTCGGCCACGATTCCCGACGAAATCAGGCACCTGGCAAAGGAAGTCCTTCATAACCCCGTCACCGTGCAGGTCGGCCTGGCCGCCCCGGTGTCAACGGTCTCCCATGCCCTGTATCCCGTGGAGCAGCATCTCAAGACGGCCCTGCTGTCGAAGATCCTGGACCGCACGGACACGGATTCGGTCCTGGTCTTCACCCGGACAAAAGACCGCGCAACGCGCGTGGCGAAGCACCTGAAAAAGGCGGGGTTCCCGGTCACATCGCTCCAGGGCGACCTGTCCCAGAGCCAGCGGCAGGAGTCGCTCAGCGGTTTCCGGAACGGCAAGTACCGGATCCTCGTGGCGACCGACATCGCCGCTCGCGGTCTGGACATCTCCCGGATTTCGCACGTGATCAATTACGACATGCCTGACACCGTCGACGCGTACACCCATCGTATCGGCCGTACGGGCCGCGCAGAGAGAACCGGCGATGCCTTCACCTTTGTCACCCGCGAGGACAGGGCCTTCGTATGGGCCATCGAGAATGTCCTCGGCGAACAGATCGAGAGACGGACGCTGGAAGACTTCGACTATGCCGCGCCGCTGAAGGAAAGCAGCGGGAGAGGGGGGCGCCAGGGGTTCGGGGGCCGGGAGCGTTCAGCAGAGGCGCATACGCAGCCGATGCGACGCGAGCTTTCGTCCTTTGCCTCAGCCCAGGCCAGCACCGGTTCGACGGGGGGGGGGAGGAAAGTGACCTTGTTCTCGACACCCCGGTCCCGATCGCGCAGGGCTCGAAGCGTCCGCTGACCCCGAGAAGGGCAAAACGTGGGGGGCATGATTAGCATTGCAGTCCGGCCCCTTATGTGGTAACCACTCGTTAAGATTTTTGGAAAGCCGGAAGAGTATCAGGGGATCATCACAGGTAACATCAATTTTTCAGGAGAGGTCGATGAAGATTTACGTCGGGAACATGTCTTACAGTGTCACGGAAGAGGATTTGAAGCAGGCCTTCGAAGCGTTCGGTCAGGTGGCATCCGTGTCGATCATCAAGGATAAGATGAGCGGCCAGTCGAAAGGATTCGGTTTTGTCGAGATGGGTTCGGCGGAACAGGGCCAGGCTGCCATCAGCGGGATGAATGGCAAGGAACTGAAGGGACGGAAGCTCAATGTCAACGAGGCGCGCCCCCGCCAGGACGACGGACGCGGTGGCGGCGGTGGCATGAGGCGCCCCGGTGGCGGCGGCGGCAGGCCCCGCTACTAAACTCCGGCTTTTCTCACTCCAAACAATTTAAAAAGAAGGGTCTCCCGGAAACGGGAGACCCTCGAAGATTAGATGGGCTCCCGCCCCGCCAAGCGATCCCTTCCCGGACGGCCGCCGACACGGTTGTGCATGAAACGGCCGAAAGCCCCCTTGACAAAGGTCGGATCAGGGTCTTAATTAGCGGAAAACCTTCGGGAGTTTTGTCTTGATCATCAACCGTTCGGGTGGCAAGCCTGATATCGATTATCCATGCCCCTGGGGCTACAAGGTCATCGGCTCGGACGTGGAACGTCTGCGAAGCGCCATTGCCGAGGTGATCCAGGAAAGGCCCCACACCATCACCCCGTCCAACACGAGCCTCACAGGAAAATACCACTGCCTCGACGTGGAAATCGTCGTCACGAGCGAAGAGTGCCGCATCGAGATCTACGAGTGCCTTCGCAGGCACCCGGCCGTCAAGGTCGTCCTGTAAAAACAGCCACAAGCCTCAAGGCAAAGCAAAAAGGCCCTGGCCGATCTCCGGCAGGGCCTTTCTTCTGCACGCTGCGCGCTTTTTATTGAAAGGTATGGGTTCCCCCGTGGGGCACGAGGGGAGTTTGCTCTTCGGACAGGCCGGCCATCCCGGCCGCCTTCCGGTAATCTTTCGCCGGCAGATCCATGGGTTCGTCGGTGAGGTCGAAGACACCCCACTGCTGGGGGATCAAAACCTTGGCCCGCAGTTCCCGGTAGGCCTGCACTGCCTCGCCGGGATCCATGTGGTAGACGGACATGAACCAGCGGGGCTGGTAGGATCCGATTGGAAGAAGGGCAGCATCCATGGGGCCGAACTTTCGGCCGTACTCGGCAAACCCCGGGAAGTAACCCGAGTCCCCGGCGAAGTAGATCTTGCGATTTGCCGACTCGATCAGCCAGGAACCCCAGAGCGAACGGTTCGTGTTGAAGGGGGTGCGCTTCGTCCAGTGCTGGACGGGCAGAAGCCGGTAGGTCACCCCGTGAAGCGTGTATTTCTGAAACCAGTCCAGTTCGATGACCCTTGCCCCGGGAAGAATATCCTCGAACCACTCCCGGTAGCCCAGCGGGGTCAGGTAGAGAGGTCCCGTCCCGAGTTTGCGGATGCTGTCCTTGTCGAGATGATCATAGTGGTTGTGGGAGATGAGGACAACCTGCATGGGGGCCAGTTCCTCGGGCGGCAGAGGAAACGAGGCATAACGGTCGATGAACCAGACGATGTCCCCGAAAACGGGGTCCGTGATGATGTTCTGGCCGTTGACCCGTATCCAGAGGGTTGCATGCCCGAGATAGGTAACGGAGTCCCCCCCCTGCATGATGGCCTTCACATCGGGCCTTGTCACCGATACGTAGGGCTTCTTCTTTTTTTCTTTCCGGTAGGGATTGGAGCTGACCTTCCATTCGAGAAGCCGCATGGTGCTGCCAGCCCGCTCCTCGGATATCCAGGGGTTACGGTAGCCCGGGTTTGAGTGATGGGCACGCTCCCGGGCCAGCGTCTCGATATCCTTCGCCTGACCCCAGACCGGATCCGGGCCGGAAAAAAAGGCCACCAGGAAAACAACAGAAACGATTAGAGCCGACAGCGTTTGCATCCCTTTCCTTCCCTTCAACACCCGGCGGCCTGTTCATGAGAGGTTCCGCCGATTTTTTAAGATATAATCATGAGGCCCCGACAATCAACATAAATCTTGCCCCCTTCGGACGGACGATCCCCCTATCTTTTTGCCGGGTTATCCGGTAAAAAGGTATTCATGCGGCAAACCCTTGTTGCAGTCATCGCGCTCATCTTCCTGTCCGGTGCATGGCCCATGCCCGACGTAGCCGATGCCGTCCCTGATCTCGATGTGAAGGTCGGCCAGATGATCATGGTGGGATTTCGCGGGCTTTCCATAACCGACGAGCAGCCCATCGCCCGGGATATCCGTCAGCGGCACATCGGAGGCGTGATCCTCTTCGACTACGACGTCCCCTCGCGCACTTACGGGCGCAACATCGAATCGCCCGGGCAGCTCAGGGCTCTCACATCCTCTCTGAAAAAGCTGGCGGGCATCCCCCTTTTCATCGCCGTCGACCAGGAGGGGGGCAGAATCAGCCGCCTCAAGGAGAAAAACGGCTTTCCCCCGACGCTTTCGCAGAAACGGCTCGGTGCGCTTGACGACGTGAAGAAAACGACGAAGCAGGCGGAGCTCACAGCTAGAACCCTGGCAGGGCTTGGCATCAACCTCAACTTCGTCCCCGTCGTGGATCTCGACCTGAACCCCGAAAACCCCGTTATCGGCAAGCTCGAGAGGAGCTTTTCCCGCAACCCCGACAGGGTTACACGCCATGCGCTGGCTGTCATCGACGCACACAGGCGCAACGGAGTACTGACAGCCCCGAAACACTTCCCGGGGCACGGAAGCGCCGCTGGGGATACCCACGAGGGGTTCGTCGACGTGACGGACCGGTGGACGGCCGTGGAACTCGAGCCTTTTCGCAGCCTGATCCGGCAGGACAAGGCCGACATGGTCATGACGGCCCACGTCTTCAACGGGAAGCTCGATCCCGTCTGGCCATCGACGCTCTCCCGCAAAACACTGTCCGATCTGTTGCGACAGGAAATGGGGTATACGGGCGTGGTGATCACCGACGACATGCAGATGAGAGCCATTGCCGCCCGGTACGGGCTCGAGACGGCCATCCGACAGGCGATTCTCGCCGGCGCCGACATCCTGCTGTTTGCCAACAATTCTGTCTACGAAGAAGACATCGCCGCCCGGGTCGCATCGACGATCCGCACCCTCGTCGAGAAGGGCGAAATCCCCCGAGAGCGGATCGACGAATCCTTCCGCCGGATCATGCGCCTGAAAGACCTGAAAAAATGACAAAGCGAACGAATCACCCGGGTCCCGCCTTAAAAGGGGGGCCGGAGGGCTTTTCCTGTGCCCTGTACCCGGTACCCTGAACCCTGTACCCGATTCCCTTAGTAGAACAGCAAAATGGCATCCAGGAAACAGAAGAGCCACCCGGACGTCGTCACGAGGCCGAGGTACCAGAGTTCCTTTTTCTTCGTCAGGGCCGCAAGCGACGAAAGCATGATGGCGATCTGCAGGAAAATCAGCGCGTAGCCGAAGTTGCCCGCCCTGGCCGTGGCCTCCTTCTTCTCCTTTGAGAGCGACTCGGCCTTATCCTTGATCTCGTTTTTCTCGACCTCGTAGCGGTCGACGTTCTTGGTGTAGCGGGCAAGCATCTTGTCGGCCTTCTCCTGCGCATCCTTCGAAAGCTTTCCCCTCTGGGCGAGAAGCTCCTGCTCCACCTTCTCCCTCTGCATCTCGAAGGCGTGCTGCTTGATGCTCTTGGCCTGGTAGTAGGCCCACATGTCTGTCTCCTCACCCTGGTGGAGAACTGCGCGGGAGGAGTATTTCCCGACATAGAGCGTCGTAATGGCGGCAAAGACGGCCATGATGGCCGTGGTCAGCGCGATCCAGGTCATGAAGCGGTCCGGTTTCATTTCCGACATAAGATGATTCCCTCCGAACAGGATGATCGACACGCAAAATAAGGGCGTTTTTTACTTGATCCTCAACGCCCTGTCAATTAAATTGAGCCATGCGGCCCGGCCCTTGCAACGGGACGTCGATCATCTGCTCTCGCAGGAAATCTATCAAGGGCGGTGTCTCTTCATGAAAAGAATTCCCGTTGTTCTCGCTGTAATCCTGTTCCTCTTCGCATCCTCGATCTTGAGCCCCGCAGCCGCAGAAACGGTCGACCTGACCATCCTTCACATCAATGACTTCCACGGCAACCTTCTCCCCAAGCCCGGCAAGGAAGGAACGCCGGCAACAGGGGGCATGGCCTACATTGCGAAGATGGTCAGTGAGGAGCGGGCGAAAGACCCGGGGGGCACACTCCTTCTTTCCGCGGGGGACATGTTCCAGGGAACACCCATCTCGAATCTGTTCAAGGGAAAGCCCGTCATCGAGACCATGAACCGGATGGGCTTCGACGCCATGACCCTGGGCAACCACGAGTTCGACTGGGGGATGGAGGCCTTCAGCGATCTGAGAGACGCGGCAGCGTTTCCTTTCCTGTCGGCCAACATCGTCGACGAAAAAGGGGCGCTCCTGCCCGGGATAAAACCCTACGTCATCCTCCAGAGAAAGGACCTGAAGCTGGCCGTCATCGGCATCACGACGCCCGAGACGCACTACGCCACGAAACCGGGCAATCTCAAGGGTTACCGGGTGTTCGCCGTCGAGAAAGTGCTCCCGGCGCTCATTGAAAAAGTGAAAAAGGAAGGGGCCGGCCCCGTCATCGTCCTGTCCCACATGGGTCTCGATGAAGACAAGGAGATGGCCTCGCGTGTCGGGGGGATCGACCTGATCGTGGGGGGGCACAGCCACACGGAGGTAAAAACCCCGGTGGTCGTCGGCTCCACGATCATCGTCCAGGCCGGCTACTACGGCCAGAAACTGGGGGTGATGAAGGTCTCCGTGGATACGGAGACGAAGAAGATCACCCGGTACAGCGAGCGCAGGATCCTGCAAAAGGTCAAGGCGGGCCCCAATGCCCCCTATGATGCAGCCGTGGCAGATATCATCCGGAAGTACGACGACCAGATCCGCGGGGAATTCAGCCGTGTCGTGGGCGAGACCCGCGTCAATCTCGCAAAGCGGCCCTTCGAGTCCAATCTCGGAAACCTCGTCTGCGATGCGATGCGCGAGTCGGCGGGGGCGGACGTGGCCGTCCAGAACAACGGGGGCATCCGCACGACCATTCCGAAAGGGAAGATCACCCTGGAGCAGGTTTACATGCTGCTGCCCTTCGACAACAACCTCATGACCATGGACCTCACGGGGGTACAGATCATCGGCCTGCTGGAGCAGAATGCAAAGACGGAGGGCATGCTGCAGGTCTCGGGACTGAAGGTGGTTTACGACATAACGGCAGCGGAAGGTTCCCGGGTGAAGGAACTGACCATCGACAGCAAACCGGCGGAGCGGTTGCGCACCTACAGGGTAACGACCAACGATTTCCTCGCCGCGGGCGGTGACCGGTTCGAAATCTTCCGGGCAGGGAAAAACGCGGTGATCGGCGACAACGTGAGGGATGCCTTGCTGGATTACCTCAAGAAACACTCCCCCGTGAACCCCCGGACGGAGGGAAGGATCGTGGTGACGCCATGAGCGACGACAAGATGATCATCTATGTGAACGGGCAACAGGTGCTTCTCCACCGGGGCATGAAGGTGAAGCACGCCCTGATTGCCTGCGACCAGGCCCTTTATGATGCCGCCGAGGCAGGCGATTTGGCCGTACGCGACGCCAACGGCTTCAACGTCGGCCTCGACGGGGGACTGCGCGATGGGGCGAAGCTCTACACCGGAAAGCCCGACGAGTGACGGCAGGCTGGTGACCGGGGGCGCATCCCGCT
>Ga0105095_10002227_pt1 | contig 10390 bp, 7 predicted proteins | sample PPLLak2March2015_2_FD_79180 | JGI IMG/M metagenome (GOLD analysis project Ga0105095, IMG submission 79180) | Freshwater sediment microbial communities from Prairie Pothole Lake near Jamestown, North Dakota, USA - PPLs Lake P8 Core (3) Depth... | ecosystem: Environmental > Aquatic > Freshwater >... | reverse complement strand
TGCTTGCGGGCCAGGCGGCCCAGCGCGGACTGGTAGCCCGTGGCAATGAAATCGGAGACGATAAACAGCACCGCGCGCCGCCGGAGCACCGATTCGAGGTACTCCAGGGCCGCGGTCAGGTCGGTGCCGGAGCCGGCCGGCTCGAAGGAGAGGAGCTCGCTGATGATGCGGAGGGCATGGCGCCGGCCCTTTCTGGCCGGAATCATCCGCTCGACGCGGTCGGTAAAGAAGAGCGTTCCGACCCGATCGTTGTTGCGCGCGGCCGCGAGCGCCAATACCGCGCAGACTTCCGTGGCCAGATCTCCCTTGGTTCGGACCCGGCTGCCGAACCGTTTGGAGGCGCTGAAGTCCACCACGAAGCCGACAGTGAGCTCCCGCTCCTCCAGGTAGCGCTTGACGTAGGCCGAGCCCAGGCGCGCCGTGACGTTCCAATCGATAGTCCGGACGTCGTCACCCGGCTGATACTCGCGCACCTCGGCAAACTCCACGCCTCTGCCGCGGAAGGCGCTGGAGTACTCGCCGGCCACGATGTCTCGCACCAGGTGGCGGGTCGTGATCTCGATCCGCCGCACCTCGCGCATGACCTCCTCGGGGCTCATGGGACGGGAACGGTCTCGAAGATCCTCGCCAGGAGGGCGTCGGAGCCAACCCCTTCGGCATCGGCGCGATAGGTCAGAAGCAGCCGGTGACGGAGAAGGTCGAGGCCCAGCGCCTTGATGTCTTCGGGCAGGACGTACGAGCGGCCCTGAAGGAACGCGTGCGCCTTGGCGGCACGGATGAGATAGATCGACGCTCTCGGTGAGGCGCCATACTCTATGAGCGGGGCGAGATCGGGCAGGCCCGCGGCAGCCGGCTGACGGGTGGCGGCCACCAGATCCAGGACGTACTCCTTGATCCGGCCATCCACGTACACCTCCTGCACCAGCTGGCGGGCCCGGAGCACACGCTCGGGGTCGAGCACGTGGCGCGCGGTCGGCTCGGGTCCAGCCGTCATCCGGTCGAGGACCTCACGCTCCTCCCGGCGCTCCGGGTAGGTCACGACCAGCTTGAACATGAAGCGGTCGACCTGGGCCTCCGGCAACGGGTACGTGCCCTCGTGCTCGATCGGATTCTGGGTTGCGAGCACCAGGAAGAGCTCGGGCAGGGGAAAGGTCTGGCCGCCGATGGTAACCTGCTTCTCCTGCATCGCCTCCAGCAGCGCGCTCTGCACTTTGGCCGGCGCCCGGTTGATCTCATCGGCCAGCAGGATGTTGGTGAAGATCGGCCCCTTCTGTACCGTAAAGTCCCCACTCCGCTGATTGTAGACCATCGTGCCGATCAGGTCGGAAGGCAGCAGGTCGGGAGTAAACTGAATGCGGTGGCACTCGCCCGCGATCGTCGCGGCCAGGGTGCGGACTGCCAGTGTCTTGGCCAGGCCGGGAACCCCTTCGAGGAGAACGTGGCCATCGGCCAGGAGGCCGATGAGCAGGCGCTCGACCATGGCATGCTGGCCGACGACCACCTTGCCGATCTCCTGCATCACGTCGCCCAGCGACCGGCTCTCTTCCAACAGCCGCGGGTTGGGTGAGGATGAGTACCCGCGGAGGTCTACGATGGACGGGTCGGGCGACGGGGTCATGGCGCTCACCCCGCAGCCTCAGCTGCCCTCGCTTCTCCCGCCCTCGGCTCGGCGTACTCCACCGGCTCCTTCACCTTCCTCCGCGCCATTCGCTGCTGCCATGCGTCCAGATAGGTGTAGACCACCGGGGTGATATAGAGCGTGATGATCTGGGAGAAGAGCAGGCCTCCCACCACCGCGACGCCGAGGGGCCGGCGGGATTCGGCGCCCGCGCCGTGCCCCAACGCGATTGGCAGCGTGCCCACCAGGGCGGCCATGGTGGTCATCATGATCGGGCGGAATCGCACGCTGGCAGCCTGGAGAATTGCCTGCCGGGCGGTAGTCCCCTCACGCCGTTCGGCCTCAATGGCAAAGTCGATCATAATGATGGCATTCTTCTTGACGATTCCGACCAGCATGATGACGCCGACAAAGGCGTAAATGCTCAGGTCCAGCTGGAAAACCATCAGGGCCAGCAGCGCGCCGAATCCCGCGAACGGCAGCCCGGACAGGATGGTCAGCGGGTGGACAAAGCTCTCGTACAGTATGCCGAGCACCAGATAGATCACCAGGATTGCAAGGATCAGGAGCACCAGGAGTCCTTGCTGGGCCGCCTGGAATGCCTGGGCAGTGCCGGCGAAGCTGGTGCTGAGAGTCGAGGGGAGCACCTCACGAGCGGCGGCCTCTACCCGATTCACCGCGGTGCCGATCGATGTCCCCGGCTCAAGGTTGAACGAAAGGGTTACCGACGGGAGCTGGCCCGAGTGGTTCACCGTAAGCGGGCCGGTGGACGGCGTTACCTTGGCCAGGCTCCCCAGGGGGACCGAGACTCCCTCTCGGCCAGTAATGTGCAGCAGGCTCATGGCCGAGAGGTCGCGCTGGTACTGCGGCAGCAGCTCCATGACAACCCAGTACTGGTCGTTGGGGGTGTAGATGGTGCTGACCTGCCGGGCCCCGTAGGCATTGTACAGGGCGCTCTCGATCTGGTTTACGTCGATCCCGAGCGCCGCCGCCCGGTCACGGTCAATCGCGACCTGCACCTGGGGATTCTTGATCTGGAGATCGCTGGTGACGTCGGTCAGGCCCGGCACTGCGTTCAACCGCTGTTCCAGCGCTATCGCTCCCTGGTACAGTGCATCCATGTCGGAGCTTTGCAGGGTGAACTGGTACTCGCTCTTCGACGAGCGGCCTCCGATGTTGATCACGGGCGGGTTGCTGATGAACACCCGCAGGCCCGGTACGGCGGCGAGCTTCCGGGTGAGCGATCGAGCGACTTCGTCGGCGCTCATCTCGCGCTCATCAGGGTTTTTCAGGTTCATGATCAGGCGGCCCTGATTCACCGTGCTGATCCTTCCTCCACCACCGATCCCCGACATGAAGCCGTTGATGTTGGGGTCCTCCTGCACGATGGCGGCGGCCGCCTGCTGGTGCTTGACCATCGCGTCGTAACTGGTCCCCTCGGCGGTCTCCGTCGTGGCCCAGAGGCGGCTCTGGTCCTCGCTCGGAATGAATCCCTTGGGCACGAGGCGGGCGAGCACCACCGTACCCACCAGGATCAAGGCGCTGAAGGCCATGGCCAGGCCCCGCCGATCCATTACCCACCGCAGGCTGCGCTCGTACCACCTGAGTGACTTGTCCCAACCCCGCTCGATCGTGGTGTACATCCGGCCATGGCGCTCATTCGCCTGCTGTGGCTTGAGCCAGCGGCTGCAGAGCATCGGTGTGAGCGTCAGCGAGACGAAGCCGGAGACCAGGATCGCCACGCCGATGGTGACGGCGAACGCCTGAAACAGCCGGCCGATGAGCCCCCCGAGGAACAGCACCGGAATGAACACCGCCACCAGTGACAGGGTCATCGAGATCACGGTAAACGTGATCTCGCGGCTCCCGTTGATCGCCGCCTGCAGCACCGACTCTCCCTTCTCGATGTGCCGGACAATGTTCTCCAGCACCACGATCGCGTCATCCACCACGAAGCCGACCGCCAGCGTCAACGCCATCAAGGAAAGATTGTCCAGGCTGTAGCCGAGCAGGTGCATCACCGCAAATGTCGCGACGAGCGACAGTGGAAGGGACAGGGCCGGAATCATCGTGGCGCGCAGATTCCGCAGAAACAGGAAGATCACCATCACTACCAGGCAGAGCGCCAGGAAGAGGGTGAACTTCACGTCATTTACCGACTCTCTGACCGTACGGGAGCGGTCGTTGAGCGTCGCGACGTCGATCGACGCCGGGATCTGGGGCCGGAGCCGTTCGACTTCGGCCTTCACCCGCTCCGCCACCGCCACGGTGTTGGTGCCCGGTTGTCGCTGGATCGCGAGCACGACGGCGCGCTGCCCGTTGTACCAGCTGGCCCGCTTGGTGTCCTCCACGCTGTCCACCACCCGGCCGAGATCCCTGAGCCGGACCGGCGCGCCGTCGCGGTAGGCGACGACCAGGGCGCCGAACCCGGCGGCGTTAGTGAGCTGCCCCTGGCTTGCCACTGAGTAAGCCTTATCGGTGCCCCAGAGAATGCCGGTCGGAAGATTGACATTTCCGTTCTCGACCGCCCGGCCCACTTCGTCGATGCCGATGCTCCGGGACGCCAGCTGCTGCGGGTCGAGCTGAATGCGGACGGCGTACTTCATGGACCCGTAGACCTGCACCTGGGCGACACCCTCGATGGTCGAGAGCCGTTGGGCCAGGAAGCTTTCCGCGTACTCGTTCAGTTGAGGCAGGGGAAGCGTTGTGGTGGACAACGCGTAAAAGAGAATGGGCGAGGCCGACGGATCCACCTTCCGGAAGCTGGGCAGCAGCATGTCCCGAGGCAGCTGGCGCTGCGCCTGAGAGATGGCCGCCTGCACGTCCTGGGCGGCGGCGTCGATGTTCCGGCTGAGGGCAAACTGGAGTGAGATGGAGGTGCTGCCCTGGGTACTGGTCGAGGTCATGGTCTAGACCCCGGGAATGGTGGAGAACTGCTTTTCCAGTGGGGTGGCCACTGCGGAGGCCATGGTTTCGGGACTGGCCCCCGGCAAGCTGGCGCTCACCGAGATCGAGGGGTAGTCCACCGCGGGCAAGTCGCTGACCGGCAGCTGCCGGTACGCCACCAGGCCGAAGATCAGGATGCCGAGCATGACCAGCGTGGTCATGACCGGGCGCCGGATGAAGAGTTCGGTATTCATCGCACCCCCAGCCTGCGCGCGCTGTCCGCGGCGGCTTTGATCTGGACCTTGGAGCCCTGGCGCAAGCGCAGCTGGCCGTCAATCACAACCCGGTCTCCCGGCTGCACGTCGCCCGTCACGATGGCGAAATCTCCGGCAGTCCGGCTGACCGTCACGGCCCTGGTGGACGCGGAGCTGTCGGGCTGAATGACGAACACGAAGGTTCCCTGCTGCCCCGAAACCACCGCCGCGGCGGGGATCACCAGCGCATCGGGCTCGACGTACAGTTGGAGCCGCACGTTGACGAACCCGCCGGGCCAGAGGGAGCCGTCGTCGTTGGGAAACCGACCCTTGAGCAGGATCGTGCCGGTGCTGGAGTCCACGGCATTGTCCACGAAGCTCAGGGTGCCCTCACTGGGATCACCACCGCCCGAAGGCTCGGCCCGGACTACCATTTCCTTACCGAGATGAGCCTGGAGGAGCGGCAGGTTGCTGGCCGGCACCGCGAAGCGGACCAGGATGGGGCGCAACCGGTTGATCTTGATTAACGGCTCCTCCGTGCTCGCGCGCACCAGATTCCCCTCCCGCAGGCGGAGGCTTCCGGTCCGTCCGGTGATCGGGGCCCGGATGGTGGCGTACTGCAGGTTGAGCCGAGCCTGGTCCACCGCGGCCTGACTTCCAGCCAGCGTTGCCTGGGCCGCCGCGGCAGCGGTCCGGACCTGGTCGTACTGCTGCGATGTGACGTACTCCTTCTCAGCCAGAGACTCGTAGCGCCGGGCCTCCTGCGCCGCGTTGGTGGCCTGGGCCCGATCGCGCTCCAGGATGGCGGAGGCCTGCTCCAGCGCGGCGCGGTAGGGCCGTGCGTCGAGCTCGAAGAGCACCTGACCCTGCTTGACCTCGTCGCCCTCCTTGAAGGCGACCCGCTGGAGCATTCCACTCACCTGCGCCTGGACCGCAACGGTCTGGAGCGGCTCCACGGTTCCAGTGGCGGGGAGCTCGAAGGGCATAGTGCGCCGCTCCGCGGTCGCGACCGTGACCGGGACCGGGGGAGTGGGTGCCGGCTTCTCCTCTGCACAGGCGGCGAGGAGCAGCAGGGCGAGCCACGGTCTCCCGGCCAGATAAGGGGTACGAGATCCCACCGCGTTCCTCATCGTGAGGGCGTCTCGGGGACGGAGTCCGGCGCCAGGCGTAATGAGCTGCCACCTCGCGCATCGAGGATGCCCATGTCATGGGCGAGCCGGGCAAGCGAGGTGTTCCACTCCAGGCGTGCCAGAACCTGCTGGGCGCGGGCGTCGGCCAGCGCGGTCTGAGCTGAGAGCAGGTCCAGCACCGATCCCACACCGGCCCGGTACCGGCCCAATGCCACTTCGCTGGATTGCTCCGCGCTGGCAATGAGATCAATGGTGGTGCGGACCCGCCTGGCCGCGGTCTGGAGGGTGTGGTATGAGCTGAAGACCTCGAAGACCACTTGCTGCCCCAGGGCGTCCGCCCGGGCGGCGGCCGCATCCGCGAGGGCCACGGCTCGTCGCTGGTCGTAGATCCGCGAGAACCCCGCGAACAATGGGATCCGGAGACCCAGCGAAACGGTGTAGTTGTTGCCGCCCTGTGGCAGCGAGGAGGTGTAGGTCCTTCCCCCGTTTCCGTTCAGCACGAGGGACGGAAGCCGGCTGGCCCGAGCGGCCGAGATCTGGGCCCTGGATGCCTCGAACTCCGCCTGCGCGGCGGCGAGGTCGGGGCGGGCCTGGACCGCGCGAGCGATCAAGGTGTCTACACTGTCGGCCAGAACGGCCACAGGCAACTGGCCTGCGGCGGAATCAACGTCGTAAGGAAGATTGGCGGGCAATCCCAGCGCTAATGCCAATGACCCGCGGGAGGTCTGCAGATCTCCCTCGGTCGTCTGCGCGGCGAGCTCGGCCTGTGAGGTTGCGGTGCGAGCCTGGAGCACGTCGGCTATGGTAGCGACTCCGACCCGGTTCCGCTCTTCGGCAGCCGTCAGGTTGGTGCGCGCCTCGCGCTCCGTGATCCGCTGCGCCTGCAGCAATGCCCGGTTAGCCACGTATTGGAAGTAGGCTGACTGGATCTGGAGCACTACCGCCTGCAGGGTCGCGTTGTGGGTAAAGTTCGCCGCGATGAGCTCGTTGCGGGCCGCTCCAATGTTGCCGGAGCGTCCGCCGAAATCGAACAGCAGATAGGAGATGTTGAGACTCGGGTTCAGCACCGACTGGGTGACCGCGCTGCGTCCCTGGGAGGCAACGGTCTTGAGCCGCGTGCCGGTGACATCGCCATCCACGGTCGGGAGGTACGCGCCGCGCTCCGAGCCGTAGGCCGCCGCGGCTGCACGCGCGTTGGCCCAGGACAGCCTGGTGGTGGGGTTGTTGCGAAGTCCGATGTCCACCACCTCGGCCAGGGTGAGCCGCTGCATCCGCTGCTCGAGGTCGGGTGGAACCGGAGATCTGACGGCCGCCTCCCGGGGGCGTTCTTCCGCCGGCGGTGTCCACACGGCGCCGGGAGAAGGCGGGACCCCGGCCACACCGCCGATCGAAGGTGTGCTGGCGCAGGCCGGACAGCCGATGACCAGTGAAGCCGCGGTCCAGTGAAGCAGCTCCATAGTCTGTGCCTTCATGGCGTCACCTCACTCCCGAGTCAGACGGAGAGCCGGAGGTAAAGTTAACGACGTTCAGTATCAACTGAACGCGGAGGTGGCCCAGTCATCGCGAGCGGGCCGTAGGCCCGCGCGGCGATCCGGCTGCTGGATTGCTTCGGGCGCGAGGCGCCCACGCAATGACTCGTTTTCAGCTGGGAGGGAGAGCTCTTCGGTGGGCGATGCTCGCCCAAGACGAGTCGAGCGCGCAACCCCAACGGGTGCGCGCTCGTGAACTCATCACACAACTGCAGAGGTTACTCGCCCAGTCGAATCCGTTCGATCCGGTGCGCCTTGACCTGCGCGTTGTAGAGCCTCAGAGTCACGATGTCGCCTGACTTGTCACCCTTGAGGGCCTGCTTCAGGTCGGCGACACTCTTCACCGGCTTGCCCTCCACCGAGAGGATGATGTCCGGCCCGCCGTTGTCCGGCTCCGCGATCTCGCCTTGCGCCGGCCCCCCAGCGGTGACCCCGGTGACCATCAGCCCGCGCTGCTCGGGCTTGAGCTCGAACTGCTTCACCGCGTCCTGATCCACAGGCTGCACAGTCAGGCCGAGCAGATCGATGGCGGCCGCCGCTTCATCGCTCGAATCGGCTGCGTCATCCGTGGCGCCGGTGTCGCGCGCCGCGATATCCCTGGGCGCCGACAGCTCCTGGAGACGCACTTCAAACGTCTTGCGTATTCCACCCTTCCGCGCCACTTCGACCTTCACCTTTTCGCCTGCCTTGCGGAAGGCGACCTGCTGCTGAAGCTGGCCGACGTACTCGACCGGCGCCCCGTCTACCGACACGATGATGTCACCAGCTTCAATGCCTGCCTTTCTGGCCGCCGAGCCCTCGCTGAAATCCTGCACCAGCACGCCGCGAATCTGGGGAAGACCGACATACTCCGCATCGTTGGCGGTGGCGTTCTGAACGCTCACCCCCATGGCGACCCGGTTCACCCGGCCGCCGGCGATGATCTGATCCATGACTCGGTGAGCCAGGTCAATTGGAATGGCAAAGCCATAGCCCGAGTAGTACCCGGTCTGGCTGGCGATTGCCGAGTTCACTCCAATGACTTCGCCCCGCACGCTCACCAGCGGGCCCCCGGAGTTGCCCGGATTGATGGCCGCGTCGGTCTGAATGAAGTCCTGGATGCTGCGGTCGCTCTGCCCCGGCAGCGCCAGACTCCGTCCCTTCGCGCTGATGATGCCGGAGGTCACCGTGAAGGTGAGGTTGTCACCCAGCGGGTTTCCGACCGCGAGGACCCACTCACCTACCCGGGCAGCGCTGCTTTTGCCCAGCGGGGCGGGAACCAGATCCTTGGCCTCGATCTTGAGAACGGCCAGGTCGGTGTTCGGATCGGTGCCGACGATCCTGGCCTTGAACTCGCGCCGGTCCAGCAGGCGCACCGTGACCTGATCGGAGCCGTCCACCACGTGGTTGTTGGTCAGGATGTAGCCGTCCTTGGAGACGATGAACCCGGAGCCCGATCCTTCCCGGAAGCGGGGCTCCTCCTGCATCGGGGGGATGCCACGAAAAAATTCCTCGAATCCGGGAGGTACCTGCATCCGCGGTCTCGTCTGCGGCCGGCTGCGACGTGTCGTCTGGGCCTTCTGGCCCGACCTGATGTACACGACGCTCGGCTTGACCTGCTCAGCGACCGAGGCGAAGGCTTCGCTCAGCTCCTGAAGCGAGGCTGTGTTGGACGGCAGCTTTGGCGCGGTGGCCGCGGCTGCCTGCTGCTGGGCTGACGACTGGTAGGGTAGATGGAACAGGCCCGCCGACAGCAGGCCAAGTGCAAACGCGAATCCGACGCCGCTGGTTCTGAGGCGACGCAGCCATCCTTGGGACATATCGACTCCTGCATGGGCTTGCGATTTTGGGGTCGGAGCCGAGTGCCCCGATCGGATACTTTGATGCCTGTGAGGGAAATTCCGTCGCGGATTGGAGGCTGTGCCCCCAGCCAACTCTGAAACGGACCGCCGCTGGGTGCCGTACGGGTGGACATCGCTCCTCAGGGCGGTAAGTGGTGAGGCGGAAGAAAAGGAGGCGGAAAGGGCGGACCGCTGTACCCACCGCCTCTGCGTCTGCCGCCTCTGCATCTACCGGCTCCCTACCTACCGCCTTCTAACCCCCCGAGCTCCGGAGCCTCTATGAGAATGTCCCTCCACGCTCTGATGCTGCTATCCACCGTGGTGACCGGCCCGGCGCGGGCACAGGCCGCCGCCGATTCTGCGGCCATCCGGGCTACCGCCCTCGACTATGCCGAAGGCTGGTATGAAGGAAACGCCGACCGGATGGCCCGGGCCCTACATCCCGAGCTGGTGAAGCGCATCGTGGTCCGGGACACCAGCACCGGAAAGACCATGGTGCAGGGCATGGGTGCATCGGTGCTGGTCAACAGCACCCGGCACGGCTACGGCAAGGAGACTCCGAAGGAGCGGCAGCAGAAGGACGTGACCATCCTCGACATCTTCGGGAATGCTGCCAGCGCAAAGGCGGTGATGGCAGACTGGGTGGATTACTTGCAGCTGGGCAAGGTGGATGGCCGGTGGGTGATCGTGAACGTGCTGTGGGAACGAAAACCCCAGCCTGCTCGGCGATGAGATTCTGCTCCGGTGGTGAAGGCGAGTCCGCGGGCGATCTTCCAGTGGCGCGATTCCGCCGCCGTCTCCCGACGCCGTTCCGTATATCATTCGGACGGACCAGCGGAGCGGAGCACTCTGGATCGGGACCGCTGCCGCCGACGCGCTGCTGCGCTACGATCCTGCGAAGAGCCAGTGCGAGGACCCCCGGAACGCCGGCGCGAGTCGCCCGAGTGCAGCGACAGTAACATTATCCCGGAGAACCTCATGGACAGCAGGACCACGACTCGCCGGAGCACGCTTGCCGGCCTCTACCTCCTCACAGCCGTCTCAGCCTGCGGCGGCGGCCGAAGCGCGCCGCCGATTACGGCTTCGGCACCAGGAACTACTGCTTCCGCCGCCCGTGGCCTGGACCTGCCCGCCTCCGCGGCATTCGAGAGTG
>Ga0105095_10002226_pt1 | contig 10394 bp, 7 predicted proteins | sample PPLLak2March2015_2_FD_79180 | JGI IMG/M metagenome (GOLD analysis project Ga0105095, IMG submission 79180) | Freshwater sediment microbial communities from Prairie Pothole Lake near Jamestown, North Dakota, USA - PPLs Lake P8 Core (3) Depth... | ecosystem: Environmental > Aquatic > Freshwater >... | reverse complement strand
AGGATGCAACTCGGTATTGCCGCGCAGCGCGCCGCGGAGCGAGGCCTGGGACACAAGCTGGCGTTTCCGGTCGCAGACTGCTCAATGGCCCTGCCGTTGGCGGACGAGTCGGTCGACGTCATCCTCACCATTGAAAGTGCCTGCCACTACAGCAACCGGAAGCGGTTCTACGCTGAGTGCGTGCGCGTACTGCGGCCAGGCGGGAGGCTGGCCGCCACCGACCTGATGGCGGCCGATGGACTCTCTCCCGCACACCGGAAGCGCTTCGTTCGAAGCATTGAGGCTGCATGGTTCCTGTTCGACATTGAGAATCCGGCCAGCTACCGAAGCCTCCTGGGCCAGGCGGGCCTGCGCCTCACTCGCATGGATCTCTTCGGGACCAACCTCCGCCCGAATGGTTACATCATGCAGCTCGGCTGGCAGGCGATCTCCAGCCTGCGGGCCGTACGTCCGCTGACGCCGCGCGAGATCGCCAGCGCGCAGCGGTTCCAAACAATGGGCCAGGGATTGCTCGATGGGACGGTGCAGCTCGGCCACTTCGTGGCGGAGAAGCCATAGAGCGGCTCCCCTCCTTATTCTGTGCGGCTGCGCAAGGCAACCAGCGCTGGCTGCTAGGGGAGATCGCTCGCTGGTCGCCGAAGTTGGCGCGATCGAACAGTCTGCCCTCTATTGACATTTCATCCCAAATTAGTGCAGAATTAACCCGGCACTTCTGCCCTGTGCGGGGTCGATATCCCCCTGACTGAGCCCCAAGCCCATCGCAGACCCAGTCCTCCGTTCGCCCCTGAAACGGCCGGCGCCGCTCCTCGTGTCCTTCATCCAGCCGACGTTGACCAGGCGACTGCCGCGTTCACGCGCCTCGTATCGGAGGCGCCATTCCCCGTGCGCCAGGCGGGAATGGACCTCTGTGACCGCTTGACCTCCCCAAACTGGCAGGTGGAGTGGGGCCTGCCGCGCTGGCTGGGCGAAAGCCGTGGCCTGCCGGAAGCAACCTGCGCGCGCCTGGTGGAAGCGAACGTCTTCGGCCTCGGGTACATCCGCCTGACGGATGACGACCAGGATGGCCAGGCCGCTACCCTGGGGGCGGAGTCGACCAGGCAGCTGGCCGACCGGCTCTATGCCGCGGCGATTTCCGTCTATCAAGGGCTCATCGGCCCGAACCCGTGGTTCTGGGGACAACTGGAACGCTACCTGGCGGAGTGGCGATCGACGGGGCCGGAGTCCCTGCAACTGAATGCCCTGCGGGCAACCGACAGCGAGCTTCAGAGCCTGGCGCGAGTTGGGTCGCCGCTGTTGATTTCTGTCGCCGCGGTTTGTGCCCTGGCCCGCCAGGAAGATCAGCTAGCGCGCCTGGAGGCTCCAGTCCGCAGGTACCTCGTGGCGACCGTCCTGGTCGACCACATGTCCGATTGGCAAGAGGACCTGCAAGGCGGTAGGCCGAACCTGTTTGTACAGGCGCTCCTGCGCGAAAGGCCGCAGCCGACCAGGATTGACGAGACCCGGCTCCGGATGGCTGAGGCGATGCTTCGGCCGGAAGGCGCTGCGGCTTATCTTGAGTTGGCCGTTGTGCAATTGTGCACAGCGACATCTGACTCTGAGCGCGAGGCTGTGGACGGACTGACGCAGACCCTGGTCCGCTTGCAGGAGCGGACCCGTGAGGCATCCGACCAACTCGTCGGCGGAGTCCACTCCCAGCTGCGGAAGGCGGCAGACATGCTCTTTTCACCCTCGGCGGTCGGCGGCCTTGCGGGCCGACGCGAGTCTTGAGGATTGAGGTCTTCACGAGAAGGAGCCGGGGCGCACAACCCCCAGGCCCTTCTCTTCATAAGGAGGAGACGGTAAATGGCAGAATACAGAGGTCTCGAGTACTTGGCTGGCAAGGCGATCCTGGACGAGAAATTCCGCGAGAGGCTGCTCTATGACCCGGAAGGGACGGCCCGTGACTACGGCGTCCGCCTGACTCCGAGCCAGGTCGACAACTTGATGAAGGTCGATCACGCTCGGGCCGTCGAGTGGTTGGTCGAACTCGAATCGCGGGCCGGCATCGCCGCCGGCGCGGTCGGCACCTGGTAGGTGCGGATCAAGTCACGACTTCGTGTGATCGAATGCCCGATCGGGGAACCTAGCGGATCAGCACCGGAACTAGATATGCCCGGGTGATCTCGATCAGCACGAAGTAGATCAGGGGACTCATGGCAGCCACGACGGCCCGAACGACGGCCGTCGTGCTGCGAAATGGCCAGTTCGGGCTCTCGAGGATGGTCTTGCGCAGCATCACCAGCGCGCTCGTGCGCGCGTTGAGATCGGCCACGCTTTCGGCCTGGGCGTGGCGGACTTTGGTGAGAGCCTCTTGCGCCGACATCAGTTCATTCGAGATGAGATTGAGCGTCTGGATCTTGGCGCTGCGCATTTGCCGATAGACCCCGACGAGGGGGAGGATCAGGACCATCAGACTGCCGAGCGTGTTCAAGATGATCAGAGTGAAGCTGGCCACGCTGCTTGGCTGGCCGAGCATGAGGATGGGAATGACGATCACGCCGGCCAACACCAGGCTGTGCAACAGGCTGATGTTGCCGAAAGGCAGCAGATTCTCCGGGTCGTAGAGATTCACGCGCAGCGGCTTGCGCGCCAACCGGCCGAGTCCTGCGGCGTGCTGGATGCCGGTGTAGATCAATCCCAGGCCGAGCCATCCGAAGATCGCCCAGGCAAACACAATGTATCCGGCGGCCAGCCGATCGGAGGGCATGCTCAACTCCCCGCCGATGGGTGGGGGGCTGTCCATGAGAACGAAAAGGGCCAGGATCAACACGAAGGAAAGAAGCGCCAACCCGATGTCGACGGCGGCAGGGAGTGTGACCATCCGCCTTGCCATCGTTTCGTATTCCCTGTCGTCGACCATGACGTACGGCCGGAGATGGACCAGGGCTCTCACGACCCTGCGCTTCATGAAGCGGTCCATCAGCAGCATGTAGACAACCAACGTGGGGACGGCCAGGCGGATGACGACCGTGGACATGACCGTCGCGCCGACTTGCGGCCCGGCGAGCGATTGCTCAAGTACCTGCTCTCCGATCACGATGCCGGCCACGATCATCACCTTGACGGCGAACGGCAGCGGCAATCGATCCAGCAGACCATCGGAGAGTGAGCGCCAACGTTTCTCGGCGGACTGATCCGGCTTGGCTGCCGGTGCCGCTTCCACCTTCGTGACCCCGGCCCGCTTCGTTCTCGATACCATTTTCACCTCGCACTCCATCCAACCGGGATCAACAGCCCGCCCGGCCTTCACGTCGCCGACGATGGGTGAGCAATGATCCCTCGCCCATCCCGAACCGCGGGACGGCGAGCAACTCACACGGCTATGTCAAAGGTGCCTGGAGACTGTGGGTTCCGGTTGGGAGGAAGCTGGCAGGATGAGGGGTGGCCTTGGGGGCAGAGACCAGAGGGCCCGCAGTCGAGGTTGTCAGTCCACGGTGCAGGTGGGTATTGGCCTCCCTCGGCCGTCAACGGCCGACCGGGGCGGGAACTATAGCCGCGGCCGGGTGATCTGTCAACCAAATCCGCGCCATCGGGCGCCATGCGCGCTCTATTGGTTGATGGCGGACCAGCCAGACACGAAACGATGATCTCGGCGGACGACGAGACCATCCGGCGCGGGACGGCAGGCACGCTGCGTGGCGCCAGGTCATCGCCCCAGACCTGGCGGTAGGGCACCCGCCCCGCAACAGCCTCCAGTCGCGCGGAGCCGAGCCAGCCTCCGCGTTGGGGGGGAGCGGGTGACCGATCGGGATCTGCTGCCGCGGTCCCGAATCCCAGCCCGAATTCTCGACTCTTCGAATGCGGACCAAGTCCGTCGGAAGCGAGGAGGGGTGGCCCATTCCGCCTCCAGAAGCCCACCAACCGACCGTTTGGTCTGGATTCTTTGTGAATGCTGGCACTATCAGACCACAAGTTTCCCCCTCGGGACGATGATTCTCACTGGAAAATCCACCCCCGTCCCCCGGTCATGCTTGACTTCCTTGTGAAAAGTCTTACTATCAGACCGGAGCCCGAGTCATCCGAGACCGTGGGCACTCGCGGGGGAACCTCCGCCGCCGCCCGAGGCGCGTGCGGCCCAAATCAGCCTGGTCCCGGTTCGCGTCTGCCACTTCACGCTCATGGCACCCTGCACCGACCTCCCGCATAGGAACTGCCGGGGCGGGGACAGGGCCTGCAGGGAGAGACACCGAAGAGTCTTCTACAAGCTCCACCCGCCGGTTCGAACGGCTCGGCCTCCCAGCCACGGCTGCCACGAGTCGTCCGGACCTCAGCGAAACGACCGACGACGATGAACCGCTCTCACTGCCGCCCCTTTCGTCGAAGCCACGTCCCCGAACGACAGACTCGGGGGACCCCACCGCTGGTTTCCAATCACATCGACCCTGCGCGAACGACCCGGCGCGGGTGCGCGCACGCACTGCGCGGCGCGCGGCTCGGCCCTACGTCGACTCGGCTCGCCCGACGGGCGGATGACCCGACCCGTGAGCGGGTAGCCGCTTCCCAAGGACGATCCGCCGTCCCCGGGCTCGAGGGGATTGCACAGCGGAACGCACGCTGACGGCGGCCGCATAGGCGGGAGGCCAAGGTCCGGCATGAGCATAACGACACAACCAGAACTGACCGCCAGCGCAGCATTCCTTGACAGCCTCTCCAGCTTCGCCGACGGCGAACGCATCCGGCGCTGCCAGCAGTGCGGCGCCTGTAGCGGGGCCTGCCCGTATGGCTACCTGATGGACTTCCCGCCCAGCCGCATGATCACCATGCTGCGGGCGGACGAGTTCGAGACGCTGCGAGCGTGCGACACCGTCTGGATGTGCATCGCCTGCTACGCCTGCAGCCGGGTGTGCCCGATCCAGATTCCGCTGACCTCAGCGTTGATGGCGCGCGCCAAAGAAGAGGCCCTCCTGGCGGGCAACGTCCCGACGGAATTGTCGCAAGCCCTGGAGAACTGCCAGCGCTACGGCAATGTGCTCGGCCAGTCGCCGCGCAAGCGGGCGGACTGGGCGAAGGACCTCAGCCCGGCGGTCCGCGTGCTGGGGAAGGAGGCCCCGTCGACCGACATCCTGTGGTACGTCGGCGATTACGGCTCCTATCATCCTCGGCTGCAGGCCGTCAGCCGAGCCCTCGCCAGGATCTTCCAGGCGCTGGGACTCGACTTCGCAATCCTCGGCCCGGACGAGGTGACCGACGGCGACTCACAGCGGCTGGCCGGTGAGCGCGGGCTGTTTGAGATGTTGGCGGCCAAGAACGGCCAGGCGCTCAAGCGCACCAAGTTCAACCTGATCGTCACGCCCGACCCGCATGCCTACAACGCGCTCAAGCACGAATACCCCGCCCTGGGAATCTCGTATCCCGTTTCGCATCACACCGAATTCCTGGCCGCACGCTTGGATCAGCTGCGGCCCTTGCTCCGGGAACCGGTGAAAGCGCGCGTCGCCTACCACGACCCCTGCTACCTGGGCCGGGTGAACCATGTCTACGACGAGCCGCGTGCGCTGCTCAGTGCCATCCCGGGCGTCGAGCTGATCGAGATGCCGCACACGCGCGAGACCAGCCTGTGCTGCGGAGGCGGGGGCGGCGGGATGTGGCTGGACGGCTTCCAGTGGGAGAAGGCGCACACGCGCACATCGGAGTGGCGGGTCCAGGAGGCGGTGACTGCCGGAGCCGAGGTCCTGGCCGTGGCCTGCCCGTACGAGCCGATTCGGTTCGAGGACGCGGCCAAGGTGGTCGACGGCGCCGGTTCGCTGGCCGTCAAGGACATCGCCGAATTGCTGGCCGAGTCCATGGGGAACCCGGGAGGAGCCTAGATGAACATCGTCGTTGTGGTCAAGCTGGTGCCCGACCTGGTCGAGGAGCTGACCGTCGACGCCAGCGGGACGGCCCTGGATACCTCCTGGCTGCGCCGAATCATCAACGAGTTCGACGATCACGCCGTGGAACAGGGCATCCTGTTGAAGGAGCGCAGCGGCGGCCAGGTGACGGTGCTGGCGCCCGATGTCGAGGGGGCGGACGACATCCTGTTCACCGCCGCGGCCAAAGGCGCCGATCGATTGCTCAAGCTCAGCGGCGACTTCGGAAGCGGCGTCAACAACCACGCGCTCGCCCGGGCGCTGTCCACGACGATCAAGGACCTCAAGGCCGATCTGGTGCTGACCGGCGTCCAGGCGCACGATGATTCCGACGGACCCATCGGGCCGCTGCTGGCCGAGTTTCTGGGCATGGCGTATCTCGGCTACGTCGCCGGCCTGTCGGTGCAGGAGGCGAAGGTCACCGCCCGCAAGGAGTACCCGGGTGGCCTGGTGGCCGAGATGGAGGTGGACCTGCCGGCAGTCTTGGGGATCCAGGCTTCGGAGAAACCGCCCCGCTACGTGGCCGTCTCCAAAGTCCGACAGGCGATGCAGACGGCCAAGCTCGAGAGTCAGGCCGCGCCGGCCTGGGACATGAGCGGCGGGCTGCCCGTTGCCCGGATGTTCCAGCCCGAGGCGGCAAGCAGAGCCACGTTGATCGAGGGGGACGCCGAGGCAGTCTCAAGCCGCCTCGTGGAGATCCTCAAGGAAGCGGGAGTCCTGTAACGGGAGGCCGGAATGAGCCAGGACGTGTATGTAGCCATCGAGCATGTCCAGGGGCAGGTGGCCGACATTTCGTATGTGATGTTGCGGGCGGCGCGGGAGCTGGCCACGCGCGCCGGCGGCGGCGTGGTCGCCATCCTGATGGGCCACCAGGCCAGCGGCCTGGCCGAGGCGATGGCCGCCGACCGGGTGATCTACTTTGACCACCCGGCGCTGAAGGAATTCACCCCGGAGGCCTATCAGCGGGTGCTGGCCGGCCTGATCCACGACGACAGCCCGCGGGCGCTCCTCCTGGGGAACACCACGATCGGCTCAGACGTGGCCAGCGTGCTCTCGGCCCGGCTAGGCATTCCGCTGGTGAGTTCGTGCCGGACGGTCAGTCCGGATGGGAAGCTGGTCGTCCAGACCTGCGGCGGCAAGATCATGGCCGAGGTCGAGTTGGCTGCCACGACGACACTGGTGACCGTCATCCCGGGCGGCTACTCGCCCGAGGAGGGCAAGGGCGCCAAAGCGCCGGAGGTGGTCACTAGGCAGGCTCCTGCGCTGGAAGGTCTGCGCGTCCGGCTGAGCAAGTACATCGAGCCCGAGGCCGGCGACGTGGACATCTCCAAGGAGTCCGTCCTGGTTGCGGTGGGGCGAGGCATCCAGCAAGAGGGCAACCTGGAGCTGGCCGAGGAACTGGCGAAAGCCTTGGGCGGCACGGTGTGCGCCTCTCGGCCGGTTGTCGACCAGGGCTGGCTGCCCGTCAGCCGCCTGGTCGGGAAATCCGGCAAACGCGTCAATCCCAAGCTCTATCTGGCGCTGGGTATCAGCGGCGCGCCCGAGCATGTCGAGGCGTTGACCGACAGCGAGACGATCATCGCTGTCAACACCGACCCGGCCGCGCCGATCTTCTCGGTGGCCAAGTACGGGTCCACCGTCGATCTATTCGAGCTGGTCCCGGTGCTCACCGAACGGATCCGGGGCGCGAAGACTTCCTAGCGGAGGGTGCGATCCCATGCCTTTCCGTGAGACCTTCTGGAACATCCCACACTGGGCCGAGATCGGGCAGTACGTCGTTGCGGCGCTGACCATCGTCGTCTTCCTGTACGGCACATTCCTGCGCTTCCGGCGCTTGCGCGCCGGCCGGCCGGCCGGCCGCAAAGGGCGCTTCGGCGCACGGCTGTGGTCCCTGCTGACCCAGGCGGTGGGGCAGTTCCGGACGGCGCAAGAACCCTACCCGGGGATCATGCACCTGGGGATCTTCTGGGGGATGCTGGCCCTCCTGGCGGGCACCGCCCTGGCCACGGTGGACTGGGACGTGACGCGACTGTTCTTCGGGTTCCAGTTCCTGGAAGGCGGGGCCTATCTGGTGTTCGAGCTCATCCTGGATGTCCTGGGCCTGGCGGCGCTTGTCGGTCTGGCCCTGGCCGCCTACCGCAGGTATGTGATCAAGCCCGTGCGGCTGCAGGACATCCCGCTCCCGGGCGCTGCCGGGGAAGACGCGATCGTGCTCCTGGCGCTGCTTTTCGTGGTCATCAGCGGGTACCTGGTGGAAGGTCTGCGGATTGCCATCCTCAGACCCGACTGGGCGAACTGGTCACCGGTGGGCAATGCGATCGCCGCGGCGTTTGCTTCGATGGGCGAGCCGGCGGCGCGCGGCCTGCATGTGGGCGTGTGGGTGGCGCACGGTCTGGCCGCCTTTACGCTCCTGGCCAGTATGCCCTTCACCAAGCTCTTCCACATTGTGGCCGCGCCGGTGAACATCTTCTTCGCGCCCACGGATCCCCCGGCCACGCTGACCCCGGCGCGCACGGAAGGCGATCCGGGCGTGAAGGTGCTGAAGGATTTCACCTGGAAGCAGCTGCTCGACTTCGGGACCTGCATTCGATGCGGGCGCTGCCAGGATCAATGTCCGGCCTATGCTAGCGGCCTGGGCCTGTCGCCGCGCGACCTGATGGTCAAGCTGGCAGGCCATCTGTGGGAGAAGAGCAACGGCCGGGCACTGCATGGACAGGTCGTCAAGCCCGAGGAGCTGTGGGCTTGCTCCACCTGCCGGGCCTGCGTCCAGGCCTGCCCGGTCTTCACCGACCAGCTTTCGACCATCGTCGACCTGCGCCGACACCTGGTGATCGACGGGCAGATGGACGGCCGGCTCCAGGAGGCGCTGGCCAACCTGGGGCGCTACGGGAACTCCTTCGGGCAATCGGAACGCGCGCGCGCCAAGTGGACCCAGCCCATTCAGACGAAGATCAAGGACGCCCGGCGGGAGCCGGTGGAGGTCCTGTGGTTCCTGGGCGACTACGCCTCCTACAATGCCGCTCTGAGCGACGTCTCGCGCAAAACGGCCGAGATCTTCCAGCGCGCCGGGCTCGATTTCGGCATCCTGTACGACTCCGAGCGCAACGCCGGCAACGACGCCCGCCGGGCGGGGGAAGAGGGGCTGTTCGAGATGCTGCGCGAGAAGAACGAGGCCGTGCTGACCAAGTGCACCTTCAAATCCGTGGTGACGACCGATCCGCACACGTACAACGCGCTCAAGCACGAATACCCGTCCCTGGTCGGCAACGGCCGCCCGGTGATGCACGTCGCCGAGCTGATGGATGACCTGATCTCTTCCGGCCGGCTCAAGCTGGGCAAGCGCCTGAACTACCGTGTCACCTATCACGACCCGTGCTATCTGGGCCGTTACAACGGCGTCTATCGGGCGCCGCGCCGGGTGATCGAGGCCACCGGATGCAGCCTGGTCGAGATGCCCCGCCATGGCGCCCGGGCTTTCTGCTGCGGGGCCGGCGGCGGAAGGATCTGGATGGACGAAGGGACGGTCAAGGAGCGCCCGAGCGAATCGCGGATCCGCGAAGCCATGGCGCTGGACGGCGTGCAGGTCTTTGCGGTGGCGTGCCCCAAGGACCTGACCATGTACCAGGACGCGCTCAAGACGGCCGGGCCGGGGGGGCGGATGGCGGTCCGCGACCTGATCGAGCTTGTCCACGAGGCGCTGTGACGTAGCCTGACGAGGCCGATGGTGGATCGAGCAGCGGCAGTTCGTTCCGGTGGCCTGATGGCCAGATTGACCAGCCCGATCGCGAACAGGCTGATCTCCAGCTTCCTGTTGGTGATTGTCATCATCAGCGTCGCCTTCGCCATCGCTGGCGTGTTCCTGATCCGCAACCGCGTCGTGGCCGAGGCACAGGAGATGGTGCGCCAGGATCTCAACGCCGCCCGCGAGATCTACTCGGGATCGCTGCGTGGGATCAATGACGTCATCCGACTCACGGCGGATCGGTTCTTCCTGAGGGAGGGGCTACAAGCGGGGGATCTTGAGGCGGCTTCGGTGGAGCTCAACCGCGTCATGGCGAGCGAGGACCTGGATGTGCTGACGATCACGGATCGCACCGGGAGGGTCGTGCTGCGCACGAGCGATCCGCAACAGGTCGGGGACGATCAAAGCGACAACACGCTGGTCAACGCCGTGTTGACCTCGGGCCAGCCGGTCGCCGGCACCTTGATCATGTCCGGCGAGGAGCTCGAGCGCGAATCGTCCAGTCTGGCTGAGAGGGCCTACATCCGCTTCATCGATACGCCTCTGGCCCGGGCCAGGCCCGAGACCGAAGAAACGTCCGGGATGATGTTGGTAGCCGCCGCACCGGTGCTGGACGAGGACGGCACCCTGCTGGGCGTAGTGTACGGAGGCGTGCTCCTCAACGGCAACTTCACCATCGTGGACGAGGTCAAGCAGACCGTGTTCCAGGGCCTGACGTACCGGGGGCACGACACGGGTACTGCCACGATCTTCCAGGACGACGT
>Ga0105095_10002222_pt1 | contig 10401 bp, 10 predicted proteins | sample PPLLak2March2015_2_FD_79180 | JGI IMG/M metagenome (GOLD analysis project Ga0105095, IMG submission 79180) | Freshwater sediment microbial communities from Prairie Pothole Lake near Jamestown, North Dakota, USA - PPLs Lake P8 Core (3) Depth... | ecosystem: Environmental > Aquatic > Freshwater >... | reverse complement strand
CATAATTGACCGGTGGGGACTTTTTAATCCTCCGGGGATTGGACCATTCGACAAAGACCCCGACGATGATATACCGTTTCATGGTTTTGAAGAAGATCCCGAAGAATGAAAAGCTGCCAATCATGCATGTCCAATCCATAAAATCCTGAGATGCAAAATGACTGTCTCCACGTACTATAATCTTTGCTTTTGGCCACTGAGTACGAAGGTACAATACATCGTGTATACAGTTACCAGCAGATAATAAGAGGTTTAGCTGGCGATCAAGCTCACGCAGAAGTAATAATCCACCATCGCTGCTTATGCGATCACCGCTAAAACTAAGCTCAATATTTCTACCTTTTATTGGAAAAAGGTTAAGTTCTTTAAAATTGGGACCGGTTAAAGCTGATGGGAGACAAGGTCTCATGGAGCGATATTAGGTTTGTAATTAACCATCTCACTTTTCTCAGAAACAAAGCTGAGAATGATAGCCGACAGAGTGAAGATTAATTATCTTTAATGGTTACTAATCAAATCATCATATCTTGACAAAGCAAAGTCTAATAATTCTTCTGATTTTCCTGGTTGCCTGCAAAGGTCATGACCACAAAACGGAAAGTAATATTTTTACCGAAAAAAAAGAAGCTGAATGGATAACCGATGAACGCCGCCTGCCTGAAAGCGATTCATTGTTCTATTCTGATCAGCCTGCACCATTGTTCCGGAAAGAATTTAAATCGGGAAAAAACATCCGGAGTGCCATATTGTATATCACTGCTGCGGGATATTACAAGATTTATGTAAATGGACAAACCATTAAGGACAATATTCTTGATCCTGCATGGACTGATTTCAGCAAAAGGATATATTATTCGGAATATGATGTTACATCGCTTCTGACCGATGGCAACAACTGTCTGGGTGTTTCACCCGGTAATGGTTTTTATAACCCGCTTCCGCTTCTTAAATGGGGACATCGTAATTTGAGGAACGATATCCCGGTAGGTAAACCTGTGTTTATTGCAAAGCTCCGCATCAGTTACATGAATGGGAAAACAGAAGAAGTTGTAACCGACCGGAGCTGGAAATATTCTTATGGACCGATCCTGAAAAACTGCATTTATATTGGCGTTACTTACGATGCCGGGAAAATAATATCCGGATGGGACAGGGAGGAATTTGATGATAGTTCCTGGCAAATGGCAATACCGGGGAAATCCCCCGGCGGTGAACTGAAAAAATCTTTTTTCCCGCCTGTACGGATAAAAGAAGAGATTAATCCTGTAGAGATTTATTCTCCCGAAAACGGGAAATACATTGTTGATATGGGCATAAACTTTACCGGAACCTATAAGATCAAATTATCAGGTAACAAAGACGATACGATTACATTCCGGTTTGGCGAGAGGATTTATGACGATGGAAGTCTTAACCCGATGACCACGGTTGCCGGTCAGATTAAGAAAAAAGGAATGGGAGGTCCCGGTGCGCCTGATATTGCCTGGCAAACTGATAGTTATATTATCGGAGAAGAAAAAGAAGCCTGGTTTACTCCTGATTTTACATATCACACATACAGGTATTTGGAAATTTCAGGTTTAAGATATAAGCCTCAGTTAAAAGACATTACAGGTTTGTTTATTTATTCAGACATTCCAGGACCAAATCACTTTTCGTGTTCATCTGATTTATTGAATTCAATACAGGAAATGACGGAAAGAACATTCAGGGCGAATCTTGTGAGTGTACAATCAGACTGCCCGGCAAGAGAAAAATTTGGTTACGGAGGAGACCTGAATGCAACAGCCGAATCGTTTATTTACAACTTCGATATGCGATCGTTCTACCATAAAACAATATATGACTGGGTGGATGCCATGAATGATTCCTCGTTTGTTGACACAGCCCCGTATGTCGGAATCAGGTATTGTGGCATCAGCTGGGAATCAGCTTTCCTTATCACCCAATATTACCTGTATTTGTATTATAATGATACCGGAATTGTTAAAGAGTTCTACGAACCGGATAAAAAATGGATGGATAAGGCGGCAGGAATTCATCCTGAAGGAATAGTGCATGAAGGGTTGAGCGACCATGAGTCACTGGAACCGGTTCCCGTGGAGCTGACAGGAACATGCCATTACCTGCAATGTGCACGGATAATGCAAACTTTTGCCTCTGTTATGGGTGATAAGGAAAATGAAAGTAAATATGCACGGCTGGCACAGAAACTTAAGTCGCTTGTTAAAGCTGAATTCTGGGACAAACCTGTAAAGGGAAAAATAAACCGTCAAACGTTGTTTTCAACCCTGCTTTACCATGATATTATTCCTGAAGACGAAATTGAAGTTGCAACAGATTCATTAAAAGCTGCAATTAAAAATGGTCCTTCGGGGCATTTATCAACAGGAATTTTCGGGACAAAGTATGTATTGGAAACACTTTCAGAATATGCATCACCCGGGGAAGTATTTACCATCGTGAACAGTACGGAATATCCGGGATGGGGACATATGATCAACCGCGGGGCAACAACGGTATGGGAGACCTGGAAAGAAAGCGACAATACCTATTCGAACTGTCACCCTATGTTTGGTACTGTAACGGAATGGTTTTACCGCTGGCTGGGAGGAATCCGCCCGGTCGATGATGAACCGGGGTTTAAAAAGTTTATTATTGCGCCTGCGGTCCCTGATGAACTTGATTTTGTAAATTGTTCCTGGCATTCACCTTTTGGAGAAATAATATCAAACTGGAAAAAAGACGGATCGGATGGTGTTCAATACCATATTACGATACCTGAAGGAAGTACAGCAATTGTTGATCTGCAACCCGGCCAGGTTCAAAAAGTAGAGATAATTAAAGAGAACAAGCCATTAAAAACCATTATTCCGGAAGGATCAGGCAGGGGTAAATTTGAATTAAGCGAAGGTGAATTTTTAATTACCATTACTTTCTGAAAGCTTATATTTGCTGCTATAACGGTAAAATACGATGATTACCTCATCAGATTCAATTATTATTATAAATATTACTGCTATAACAGTAATAATATACAAATAGAATGTTTAATTGAAAGAAATTATGTATTTTTAACGTCATAAAGATAAATTATGACCCAATCGCAGGCTTTGGCAGATATAATAAGGATGCATCGGAAAGCAGCCAGATTAAGCCGCGTTCAATTAGCAGAAATAGCAGGAGTTGGTAAAACTGTGATATACGATATTGAGAAAGGTAAAGAAACTATTCAATTGGATACATTACGAAAGATTCTGAAGGTATTGAATATCAAAATTGAATTAAAAAGTCCATTAATGAACAATTTACAAATCGGTGGAAATGAGAAAGGCTAAGATATTTGTCAGAGGTATTGAAGCAGGAACATTGACTGAATTAATACAAGGTAAAGAGTATGTATTTGAATATCTTAATGAATATGACGGTACTGAAATATCACGGACGATGCCAACAGATATTAAGATTTATAAGTTTGACAAATTTCCACCCTTTTTTGATGGATTATTACCGGAAGGTATCCAATTGGAAGGCTTATTGAAGATTAGAAAAATTGACAATAACGATTTATTGTCTCAATTAATAGCTGTAGGTGAAGATTTAGTTGGAGTAGTCACAGTAAAAGAAATAATAGAATGAACATTTGTCCAATTACATATTCGCCTTGTGGAGAAAATCGTTATAGTGAAGAGGGTCTACGGCGTTTAGCATCAGGTTTGAAAACAGTTAAAGACCTTGAATATACTGCTGAAGAACAACGCATTGAAGCCTATAATCGTGCTTCAAAAATGTCAATTCAGGGAGTACAACCTAAATTAAGTGCTGTATTTAACATAAAAGATGAAAAATTTGAACTTGTGGACAAGGGCGGTAAATATATTCTTAAACCACAGCATAACTTTTATTATCAAATGCCGGAAAACGAGGACCTGACAATGCGTCTGGCAGAGTTAATTGGATTGGAAATACCAATCCACGGCTTAATATGGTCAAAAGATAATTCTCTTACATATTTCATTAAGCGGTTTGACAGGAAGGGGCAGAATGATAAAATTCCTGTTGAAGATTTTGCTCAACTTGCCGGATTAAACCGGGACACAAAATATGATTATAGCATGGAGAAGATAGTGACATTAATAAATATGTATTGTACATTCCCGGCAATTGAAAATATTAAGTTGTTTAAACTGGTGTTATTCAATTTTTTAATTGGGAACGAAGATATGCACTTGAAAAACTTCTCCATTATCAACAGAGACGGGAAAATAACTTTATCTCCAAGTTATGACCTTGTAAATTCAACGATTGAATATAAGAAACCAGAAGAGGAGATTGCGTTACCATTAATGGGAAAAAAGAAAAAACTGACTCAAAATATTTTAATTAACTACTTTGGTAAGGAAAGATGCGAGTTAACTCCTAAAAGTATTGAAAGTGTTTTAGAATCAATCTCTTCCTCAATCCAGGAATGGAATAAACTAATTGATTTAAGTTTTTTGTCTTCAGAAATGAAAACTAAATATCATGATTTATTAAATGTTCGATTGAATATTCTGAAAGTTTTATAATTCTCACCTCGATTTTTAATGGTTCATTATCAGGTAGGTACAAATATTTTGAACTGATTTTGAGCCAAAAACACAAAATTAAAAACTGACTCATATAAATTGGGTCAGTTTTTATTTTAAATGACTATCGGCAATCATGAATAATAAATTGTAAATCGCTTGAAAATCAATGAGTTTTTATGCATGATTCCTGATACTCATTTTATTTTATATCTCCTAATGATTTGTTATCCCACTTTGTACTCTACCAGCCAGTAATTGTTCCATTATTCCTGCATTTTGAACATTTCCAGTGAATTTGATTATTATCCAAATCAACCTCACTCGAAATTATACCAGTACATCTTTTCCTAAAGCATCTTATGCCAGTTGAGGTCAATGTGGAAGGTAGTGTTTTCATTGTTTCATCAATGACAAGAGAAAAGAAAGCAGAAATCTCTCGTGCTTCTTTGGGTACTTGTTTCGGGATGTCTCCTGATTCGTTAGGGGAATTGGTCATGTTGGAAATATAAATATTAAGAAGTATTTATCAGATGATAATTTTATTTTAATTTTAGTCTAATTCAGATATATCGGTTATCAAAGTTTCAATTATTTCTACCCTGTCAGAATCCGAACCAAGAGGTAAGGCACACTCTATTCCCTCAGATAGCCCATCATTTTTCAACAAACTTTCGCATTCTGCCTTTAAAAAGTTCTTAACATCTTCGTTTGCATTTCTAATATTCTCTAATATATCAAGGCAATTATCAAGGACATAAATAATGTCTTCAAAATCATGACTTTGCCTCAAATCATTTCCGCCACGATCATGATGTGCATCAAACTTTGATGCTAAATAATACTCCGGAGGGAATACATTTATTTCTGTACCATCGGGAAGTGTTTTAGAGATCTTGTTATCAACGCCACCTGGATACCATTGATTGTTAAAACCGAGAATATTTTCGTCTGTAGGCATCACATCGACTTTAATATCCTGATATATCCATCTGCAAATTGGAGCGCCCTGAGATGTATCATTTACAAACCCTTTAGTTTTTAAACCTTCTTCAAGTTCTGTATGCTCCTTATATGATCTTAATTCAATCGTGCAATCGACATCTTGCGTTGGCCTAATATCTGATGAGGCGGGATCATCTGCATATAATTCTGCACCAGCACCCCCTACAAATACTATTTCCTCTCTTAATTCTTCTAATCCATCTGCCACAGTTTGTAGCATTTCAATGTTTTCATCAGGCATCTTTCATTCTTTTTTCTAATTCTTCTATTGCAATTTTAATTTCTCTTACTCGGCCCACTCTAAGAGTGTCAGTAATCGCAAGCAACTCATAAAAAGATTTGTCTTTTAGCGCAACCTCTGGCATAGTTTTGTAAAGAGGTTCTATAGCCTGGCCTCTTTTAGTTCCCCTGGCATATGGCCAAACATATATATCTCCACCCTGAGAAATGTTTTCACTAATTGGAGGTGCAGAATGTGCAGTTGGTATGCCTCTGACAATTGCTCCGGGCTCAGCAGGGAATACATATTTTAAACCATAAATTAAAAATTCTTTAAATGAATTAGGATTAACACTTTTCTTTTTACTATCAATTAGTTTGGCAATTTTACATCTGTTCAATGCTTCTGATACTTCAGAAGGACTTAATTTAAGTGCATTAGCAATATCAATATTACGCCAATTTTGATTTTGGATTAAAATAATCTTCAATAACACTACAATATCCTGCGGGCGCATTCCATTATGTTTTTTCATTTGTTATTCTATTAATTCGCGATTCGCGAATTGCAAATATAGCACTTAAAATTAACTCAAGCAAAAAATAAGGATCTAGTATTTAGTTCAATTTCAGTATATCTGGCAGTAACAAAGTAAAACCCGGGATGAAATGTTTCACTATCTCTCATGAATGTAAATTTGATCTTATCTAAACCAGGCAGCGGTACGTAATGCCTTCTTCCTGCATTATGCAATATACCGGCAGTCAGGGAATGTGAGGAGGACAGGTAGTTCTGTTTTCATTAGCAGTACAAAAAGTAGTACAAAATAGTTACGAATAAACTTATGTCTGGCTACCCGGAGGTGAGTAAAACAATGTATAATTTCAATCCTTTTTATTAAATTAGCATCAGGCCGTAGATCCTGTTTTATGATTGTTTAAAAAGAGATTTATTTGAGGAAAAATATTAACGCCTGGTAAGCAATGGCAGACTTTTAACACAAGTCAGAAAACCGTTATCGTTGAAATACTGAGTATTAACTAAAAAATCAGAAAAAATGGATTCAGATGAAGAGTATGATATTATACGTACGGAAAGCCTTCCTATATACCGGAAAGGAAAAGGAATCCTTGATATGACAGATAAAATTGCGGCTCTTATACCCGGGAATGATGAATACCTGATGGATATAAAAGCCTGCATATTATCTGATGCTGCACACTGACTGTAAAAGTAGCCGGTGCTGAGGCTGCAGGATTGTATGACCTCAAAATGGAAAATGCTGCTATAATACGCAAAGCAGCACGTGACCTGATGGTCCGGCAGCATTCACCCGATATGTTTGGTTTTGAATATGTCGAATATTTCAATATTTCCGGACATAACGGCCTGGCAATAAAGTAAGTAAAAAATGCTGAGCGCTTGCCCTGACCGAAGCGTCAGGGAATGAAGGCCGGGATCCAGCTATACGGTCACAATCCCATTGTGTATATCAGAAAGCTGAAATGGAAAGCGAAACAGAACCTGGATGTAACGCTTTACCAGGACAGGATCATTATACGGGACTGGAAGCCGGATACCGGTGACCGGTAGCCGGCATAAAGACTGGTTTATACCGGGGATTCCCGGGTAAAATATTCTGTTACGTATTTGATTTTTGCGAACATAATAATACTTAATAAACCTATCAGATGGTTTTCCGGCAAAAAGTCAATATCCTTCAGAACAGAGCAGAGAGCCTCCATTTTGTGGGGATTTTTCTCATTTGAAACTGTAAAAGAATAGAATCTGAGGTACTCCACCAGTTCTATCGGATGAAGAGATACTCTGGTGTGAAATATGGATTTCAATTCCCGTTTAAACATAATGTCATTCTGGTTGACAGAAGAGATCATTTCGGTAAGCATGAGCAGTTTAATCATCGGGTAATCGGAATACCGTGATGCATATATTTTAAGTTTAGACAGATACCCCTCATCATCATCCGGATCAAAAAGCTTAAGTTCAAGAAATGCCACTGCAGGCAGGCCACCGGCCTTTCCCCGGAAGGTTTTCCACATTTTCCGGGCTTTTCCCGGATGCTCATTCCGGACTTCATATATTTCACTGAAAAGCTTTTTCAGTTCATGCAAATTGCTTAAAGTCCCAGGGAAATAACCCAGCAATTCATCAGGAATTTCATTCCAGTGAAGGATCTTTATTTTTAGCTCATCATTTATCTCATCAAAATACCGGTTTACCAGGTCATGATCACAAAGATCGAAGAACAAAGCTGATCCAAGAGATGAGAAACGGGCTACTTCTGTCTCTGAAAGTGAATCCAATCTGGATAACAACGGGAGAAAAAGTTCCTTCTTTTCATTAAAATCCATCCCCGCGTATTCATCTTCGTAATCATTCTCATCCTCATCATCATCCTCGCCTTCCAGGCTGGTTTCTACGGTATCTGCATCAATCTTGTCATAAATGACGTAATTCCCGGGGCCGGGATTCTTTTCAAGCTTCGCGATAATCATTTCTGTTTCAAGCTTTGTTTGATTTGGTGAACGCATATATGCCGGTTTTCCATCCACTCCGCATTCAATGTCAATCAGCTCTATTGCATCGGAGTCCTCTTCGAGCATAAAAATTGTGATCCCGGTGAAATCTTTGTGAGGATAAAAACCATAATCTTCTGCAAATTCCAGAGCAGAAAAAATTATATTATGAGCCAGTTCATACTTAACGGGCTCCAATCCCAGCTTTTCATCAATCTTTTCTTTCAAATCATTGTACTCGGATACGGGGATATTAAAGAACCATGTTGTATCTTTAACACCCTGACAGTAAAGATCCACGAGGTATAAGCATGCTGTTATATTACCATTAATATGTTTTCGGGCAATTATAACATTTACCATTTGAGAATCTTTCCATCCGATATTTACCAGGCACTCATGAAGAGGCAGGGAACGTGCTTTTTGCCTGATATAATTTTCTGGACTGAGCATATGAATAATTTTGCCTTTCCTTGCTTTTGACATTATATGAAATTTTTTTCCGGATTAAAAATAGCGGATTAATTTCCTTAGTTGACAGAATATTAAAAAAATTATGAGTATCGGGAATCAGGCATATAGGATCATCATCCCGCCTGGCGGGTCGGAGCTGGGCGAAGCCAGAATCACTGAATTCTTATTCCTGATTCCCGATAGTCATTAAAAAAAATAAAATATGTATTCAGACGAAGATGATGATATACCGTTTCATGGTTTTGAAGAAGATCCCGATGAATGAAAAGCTGCCAATCATGCATGTCCAATATTTCAATATTTCCGGACATATTACCAAAATATGTCCATACTATTCCGACAATCAGTGAATTTTGGAGAGTCCACTGAATAGCATGGAATCCATCCTGGGTGCTGCATTGCTGAAAACAGGAGAACTCTATTGTTAACCAACCGGGATGGCGGCGGATTACTCATAATTAAAAGCATATCAGGAATAACTTTTTAGTATTTTTATACAAAGTTTCGTCTCAGAATGGTCGTTTCCAGACATAGTATCGCAGTCCTTCCCTTTATCAACATGAGCTGCAACAAAGGGGAAGAATACTTCAGTGACGGGATCACCGAGGAGATTATCAACTCTCTTGCCAATATCGAAGGACTTCATGTTACGGCCCGCACCTCTTCATTTGCCTTTAAGAACCTGAATGTGGATGTAAGGGAAATAGGAAAACAACTCAACGTTTCCCTTCTCCTGGAAGGCAGTGTAAGAAAATCAGATCACCAGGTCAGGATCACAGCACAACTTATTCGAACCGCAGATGGTTACCATATCTGGTCCTGCAAATGGGACAGGGAACTAAATAATATCTTTATTCTTCAGGATGAAATTGCAGGTATTATTGCCGGAAAAATCAATTCCAACATTAAGCATGAGATCCCTGTACGGGAGAAGAAGATCGAAAATACCGAAGCGCTGGATTATTACCTGAAGGGGACTTTCCTGCAGAACAGATGGGATTTCAGCCGCAGCCGGGAAATGGTCTCCTGTTTTGAAAAAGCAATTGAGCTCGATCCCCTGTTTATCAAACCCTATATCGCCCTGTGCAATGCTCTAACATGGATGGGAGCGACGGGCCAGACAGATCCTGTGATTGCCAATAATAAAATAGATCAGTACCTGGCTGTTGCAATCGGGCTTGATAAGAACCTGGCTGACATCTATGCAATAATCGCAGGCAAGAAGTACTGGATGGAATGGAATATACCCGAAGCGCTCAGCAACGTGAATAAAGCCCTGCAATTGCGTCCCAGCTTCGCCGATGTGATCCTTCACAAAGGTATGATCCTTGCAACCATGGGAAATATAGAGGAATCTTTCGATCATCTTTTCCAGGCAGAGAGGCTGAACCCTTTTCATACAACTGTGAATTATTGCATCGGGCTGATCTACAGGCTTATCCATGAACCTGAGAAATCGCTGGAATATATTGAGAGGAATATCAGGCTTGCTCCCGAATGGTCTGCCCAATATGCCCTGAAACTTGAAATATTATGTATGTTAAAAAGGTTCGATGAAGCCTGGCATTTGATCCTTCAGAATGATAACAATCCCCTG